>Ga0268266_10003987_pt1 | contig 14310 bp, 13 predicted proteins | sample KBSS13metaG_FD_190356 | JGI IMG/M metagenome (GOLD analysis project Ga0268266, IMG submission 190356) | Switchgrass rhizosphere microbial communities from Kellogg Biological Station, Michigan, USA - KBS S1-3 metaG (SPAdes) (version 2) | ecosystem: Host-associated > Plants > Roots > Rhizosphere...
GCGCAGATAGAATTGCTCAAGTTCCAGATAGAACTGGCGCTGGAGCATGATTTGCCGCTGAGCTTTCATGTGCGCGAAGCATTTGACGATTTCTGGCCGATTTTTGACAGTTACCGCGGGGCGGGTTTGCGTGGTGTGCTGCACAGCTATACCGACAATATGGCAAACCTAGAGCAGGCGGTGAAGCGTGGTTTGCACTTTGGCGTGAACGGTATCGCAACCTTTGCGCGGGATGAATCGCAACGTGTGATATATCGCACAATTCCACAACGCCTACTACTGTTGGAAACCGACGCTCCATTCTTGACTCCCATACCATTCCGTGGTAAAGTTTGTGAGTCAAAACACGTGCGAGTGACAGCCGAATTTCTGGCCGAACTCCGTGGTGAAAATCTCGAAGACCTAGCCGCTACCACCACTGCCAATGCCCGCGCTTTGTTTAAAGTGTAGAGTTTATGAATCAATCAGGTAACAGCAAGAATCACTATCAAGGTGCGTTAAAAGATGAGCATTTGCGTTTGCATGCAAACGAAGCTCCTCTGGTTAGGGCATACCTCGGACAGGTCGATAGCTCCACGAATAGGATGCGCGACGTTGCGACAGGGATCATTAGGCAAGCAAATCAGCTTGAGGTGGCGCGGCAGCAAGCGGCCGCATTAAGCCTTCAAGCATCTGGAGAGGCGATTGTAAATGCTTAAGAAGCTGCTGAGTATCATCATGCCGGTGGACCAGCAGGCTCGCAACGCCCAGATTTATCGTAATATCATCCGTGACGCGGCCCGCATGGGTGGCGCGCTGTTTGGCCCCGTAGCTAGTACTGGTCGCCGTGAGTTCTTCTGCCTGGATGAGCACACATGGGTCTGGCACGAGGAATGGACCGATGCTAGCAATATCCGCCATGCCCGTACCACTCGCTATGATATCCGCCCACACGGTATCTTTAAGGCGCAGGATGGTATGCCCTACCAACCTTTGACTGCCGAAGAAGCACAACGCCTGTATGCAGCGGCGCATCGCTATCAGCAGAACCTGCACGCCAAATTCGATCCCCTACTTGCCGCGGCATAGGCTACAATTAGTAGTATGATCTACCTAGACCATGCAGCCGCGACACCCATGGATGAAGCGGTGTTGGCTGTGATGCAGCCGTTTTTTAGCGAACAGTTTTATAATCCATCGGCTAACTACATGGCCGCACAGAAGGTGCGGGGGGCGCTGGAAGCGGCTCGTGCCGATGTGGCGGTGTGCCTGGGTGCACGCGCTAGCGAAATTATCTTTACCGCGGGTGGCACCGAGTCCGACAATCTGGCAATTGCCGGTGTGATGCGGCAATTCCCCGGGGCTAATGTGGTGGTGAGCGCCATAGAGCATGATGCGGTGCTGGAGCCGGCTCGGCAGTTTAATTGCTCGGTTGCGCTTACAGATGGACAGGGAATGGTGGACCTGGTTGATCTGGAAGCAAAAATTGATGATAAAACGGTGCTGGTGAGTGTGATGTATGCCAATAATGAAGTCGGCACCATCCAGCCCATTCGCCAGATTGCGCAGCTGCTGGAAGGTGTTCGCAATGAGCGACGGCTGGAGGGCAATGTGCTGCCACTGTATCTCCACACCGATGCCTGCCAGGCGGCGAATTATCTAGACTTGCACGTCTCGCGCCTAGGCGTGGACCTGATGACGCTCAATGGCGGCAAAATATACGGACCAAAGCAGAGTGGTGTGCTGTATGTGTCGAGCAAGCTGCAATTGCAGCCTCTGGTGCGTGGTGGCGGCCAGGAGCGGAATTTGCGTAGTGGTACCGAGAATGTGGGGGCTTGTGTTGGCTTTGCCAAGGCATTGCAGATGGTGCAGGCCAAGCGGCACAGCGAAATAAAACGCTTGGCTGAGCTCCAGTCGTTGGCTTTTAAGCTTGCTGCCAAGAAACTGCCAGGTGTGGTTATCAACGGCTCGCTCAAACATCGTTTGCCCAATAACATTCACCTAACACTTCCTGGCCAAGACAACGAACGTCTGCTGGTTGAGCTCGATGAGCGTGGTATATTGGCGGCGGCCGGCTCGGCTTGCAGTGCTGCAGACGAAGAACCGAGCCATGTACTGCGCGCCATGGGAATCTCTGATGCCGATGCGCAGGCAAGCTTGCGTCTAACGACCGGACAAAACACCACCGAAGCCGATATCCAAACAGTGGTAGAAACCCTCGCCGAACTAGCAAAATAACAACCCATAGGTCCGTCCTATAGGTTGGGGGATGGGCGCGGGGAGTGATGGGTGACAGAACAGGGATGGTGCGGTATACTCGTAAGTAGTTAAGCATTAGCTGTTTACTGACAGGAAAAAGATAAAAAATGAAACTGGGTCGCTTTACTGCCCGACTACTTGCTAGCATCGTAGCGTGCTTTGTAGTGGCCGGCGGAATTGGTTCGGCGGCTACAACTGCTGCGAGTAACTCTGGCACTAGTACGACTACTAAAGACGCTACGTCGACTGATATCAGGAGGGCTACAGGTGGTGGAAGTGTGCAAGGCTATGCGGCTGATGCTCCACTGCAGACAGGGACCGTTGTGCAACTCGAAGGCACGAGCGGCAGCAAAGTCATCCCTGCAACTTCGAAGAACTTGGCGCAGATGTACGGCGTGGTGGTGGACCCTCACCAACTGTCGCTAACGATATCCGACGCAAACCTTCCCAATGAAACGTTCGTGACGACCTCTGGCACCTACAAAGTGCTAGTGAGTACGCAGGCAGGCGCCATACACGTGGGTGACTATGTGACGATGTCGGCTATCGACGGTGTGGCCATGAAGGCGGGTACCTACGAAGACCAAAAGACAGTGCTCGGCCGGGCAGAAGAAAACTTTGATGGCAAATCGAACAGCGTTGGCAGCGCCACGCTCAAGGATACCACCGGACAAACGGGTGACACGGTGGAGCTTGGGCTAATTACGGTTGCTATTGACATCCAGCGCAATCCAAACGAAAAGAGTACCAAGGCAAACTTGCCGCCTGCGCTGCAGAAGCTGGGGCAGGCGATAGCCGACAAGCCGGTCGGACCGCTGCGCATCTACCTCAGTATCGGCATTACCGGTCTGAGTATCGTCGTGGCATTGACTACGCTGTACGCCGGTATCCGTAACGCACTGATCGCCATCGGCCGCAACCCACTCAGTAAAAAGTCTATTTTTCGGGGCCTGCTAGAGATTATTCTAACTGGCTTCCTGATTTTAATAATCGGTCTGTTTGCGGTATATTTACTACTGAAGTTATAAGCATGAAGGGGATGGGCAAAACGGCATGACGATCTGGTGGCTGGCATTCGTAGTTGGTAGCCTAGCCGCGGTATTTGCTGGCTTTGTATGGGTGATTGTATCGCTGAACCGCTTGCAGCGTGGGGGTGGCGTCGGCCAGAAATCGGTCGGTGCTCTAAACAAGGCCTACACCGATATCGCCGAAGAAGATGCCACGCACCTCTTTAACAAAGAATTCCGCGAAGAGCTCCGTAACCGCGGCCGCTTGCGGTTCGAGAAAATCATCGACGAAAATGCCATGTTCCTGAAGCAGGATCTGGACATGACCATCTCGCAGCTGAACGAGTACATGAAGAAGGAGATATCCAGCAAACTGGATAGCGAATTCGCCGCCTACGCCAAGGCGATGCACGAGGCGCAGGAGCTGGCCCTGGGCAGCCTGCAAAAGACCGCCCAAGAGGTGGAGGCGCAGCGCGTGCAACTGGCAGAAGCACTCAAGAAAGATGTGGCCGAACGCGAAGTGGCGCTGGTGAAAGTTTACGAGGAAAACATGGCCAAGATAGTTGAGCACTACGTGCTGCAGTCACTGGGTGACCAATTTGACCTCAAGAGCCAGCTGCCCTACATCGTGGCGCAGATGGAGGCTAATAAGCAGAACATCATAGAGGATATGCGGCTGTGAGCGAGCTAGTCGCCACTACTTACGTTTTACCGCCAGCCCTTGTTACGAGGGCTGATTTGGCGCGCTTGGTGCGGGAAGTAGAGGCGCTTGATAACGATCTGGAGGCCCAGAAGGCACGCAACCATGCTACTGGCCAGACGGGCTACCACATGCCTACTGTCAGCCGGGGCCTGAGTGATTTTGTGGAGCTCAACAAGCTGGACCTGGGCAACGACCAGGCGCGCATGCTGCTCAAGGAGCGGATGAAGGTCATGAAAGACAAAGCGCCCATCGTGCATATGACCTTCGCGATTGAAGCTGATCCGGCATCGCTGCAATATCTGGTGGCGTATATGCGCAAAGAACTACATCCGCAGGCGCTCATCAGTGTGGGCCTGCAGCCGTCGCTGGTGGGTGGCGTGTATCTGCGTACGCCGAACCATGTGCACGATTTTAGCTTGCGCGCCAAGCTGGCCGAAAACCGGGGCGTAATCCAGCAGGACATTGAAGCCTTTGCGGGGGTGATCGAAGTGGTAGAGGCGCCATAATGCAGCAGGACAAGCTGTTCGAAGAGCTGGTCGAAAGGGGCAACCCGGTGGGTGAAATCATCGGCATTGATAGCTTTTTGGTAAAAGTTCGCGGCCTGCAACCGTGCAACGTACATGCGCTGATCCGGTTCGAGGATGGCAGCAAGGGCTATGTGCACCATGTGTACGAAGATTATGTGGTGGTGATGAAGCTGGGTACCACTACCCTGCACATCGGCATGGTGTGTGTGATGCAGCACACCGAACTGTTGACCAAAGTCGGCAAGAATTTCATCGGCCGGGTGGTAAACGTATTTGGCGAGCCGCTGGATGGCAAAGGGCCTATACAGCCCGATACGGTTTGGGAAGTGTTCCATAACGCACCGATGCTGTACGAGCGTAAGCTGCTCGATACGCAGCTGGAGACGGGGATTACGGTGCTCGATATCAACTTCTCGCTGGTGCGTGGCCAGCGTATGGCAGTGCTAGGCGATGGTAAAGTGGGCAAGACTGCCATGACGACGCAGATTGCCATCAATCAAAAGAACACCGACATCACCGTCATCTATGTTTTGATCGCCAAGCGTCAGCGCGATGTTGCACAGCTGGTGGATCGCCTGGAAAAGAATGACGCGCTTAAAAAAGCGATTATCATCGTCACGAACATGTTCGAATCGCTGGTGGTGACCTACCTGGCGCCCTACATTGGTGCGGCCCATGGTGAGTACTTTTGGCAGCAGCTGGCCATGGACACCTTGGTGATCTATGACGACTTAACATCCCATGCCCAAGCGTACCGCGAAATCTCGTTGATCGCTGGCGTGTCGCCAGGACGGGATAGCTATCCAGGTGACATGTTCTACACTCACTCCAGCTTGGTAGAGCGAGCAGGGCGCCTGGACCGCAATGGCGCTACGCAGACCATTTTGCCGCTTATTTATGCACCGGCTGGAGATATTACCGCCTACTTGCCGACCAACGTTATGTCTATGACGGACGGCCAGTGGATATTGGACATGAACGTCTTTAAGGATACGATGCGTCCAGCTATTAGCACTGGCTTGAGTGTGACCCGTGTGGGTGGTGTGGGCCAAAACAAACGCCAGAAGGCGTTGGCTGCCGCGCTGAACAAGACGCTAGCCGGCTACCGTGTGGCCGAGGAGTATGCTCACTTTGGTACCGAGCTGTCGCCCGAAGCACAGTCTGATTACGATAAAGGCAAGGCGCTCTTCCGCCTGATGAACCAAGATATTGGGGAGGGCTACAGCCTGATGGACCAGCAGTTCCTGCTCGATATCGTGCTGAACGCCAAGCCCGAAGAGCAAATAGACATCAAGAAGATGAAGGGACTGGTAAAGGACTACACTGCGAAGGTCCAAGAGGACAAAGACCTAAAGGGCAACTGGGATCAGCTGCGCGATGAGCTAAAGGCGCAGGTGGTTATCATCGATGAAAAGAAGGCGGCTCAGCGGGCCAAGGAAGAGGCTGAGGCCGCCAAGAAGGATGCCGAAATGGTGGCGACCGAAAAGCCAGCGGATGGCAAGGTGGCTGACAAAGTGGTCGAAGAAGACACAAAGGCAGACGAGAAACCTGAAGCAAAAGCGGCTGATAAGAAAGATGAGAAAGCTGATGCCAAGCTCGCAGAAAAACCGAAAGAAACAGCTAAAGAGCCAGTAGCCGCGGGCGAGGAAAAGAAATGAGCGGCGAAAAGCAGAAAACAATAAACAATAAACACCCTTTGTTCGCGAACGCACTAGCTGGCATTTGGGCACTTAGGCATAAAAAGCCGTGTTTATTGCTTATTGTTGATTGTTCACTACGATCGCCGGAGGCGAAGGCATGAAACGGCCGCTAGAGATCAAGGCCGAGGAAGCATCGATGCGCACCATCGTGTCGCTTACTAGTGCATTCGAAAGCCTATCCAGCATGAAAATCACCCAGACCAAGGGCAAGGTGCTGATATCCAACGAGTTCTTTAATGAAGTCTGGAACATCTACAAACAGATCCGTATGGACGTGATGTTTAACTTCGGGCGTGCGGTCGACGAAACACCCATCAATAAAGAATTGCTGATTCTCATCACGGCGCAGGGTGGTCTGAGCGGTGATATCGACCAGCGGCTCATCAAGAAATTCCGCCAGCATTACGACCCAGAAAAGAATGACATCATCGTCATCGGCCACCATGGCGCTGGCCAGCTTGAGCAGTTGCGTATCCGCTACAATCAGTACTTCGACATGCCTAAGAAAGACTTTATAAATGTCGATCCCATCATGAAAGAAATTAAAAAATACCGCCAAAGCCGCGTGTTTTACCAGAACTACATCTCGCTTTCCCAGCAGGAAATCAAAGATCTGGACCTGAGTGAGGTGGTGAGCCGCATGGGTAAGATTGCCGACCTCGACACGGTGGATAACGAAAAGATTACCGAAAAGAATTACATTTTCGAGCCAAATGCCTACACGGTGGCCGCGCACCTGGAGACTTCCATCTTGCGCCTGACGCTTACGCAGTTCATTTACGATAGCCGCCTGGCACAACTGGCCAGTCGCTTCCGGGCGATGACTGCCGCCAAAGAGCGCTCCATAGAGACAGCCAACGACCTGCACGTGCAGTACAGTCGCGCCAAGCGCGCGTTGGTGGATGTTCGTTTGAAGGAAAGCCTTGCGGGTTTGAAGAAGCTGCGCACCGGAGGGGCTGAATAATGGCCGCTTACTCATCACCTACCTCCTTGCAGCTACAAAACATCCCGGCGGCCTTGGGTGTCTGTTTTGCTCGTCACCATAATGAAATTACGCTTCCTCACAAGAACAAATACCTAAGACTCACCGGATATGCTTTTCGCTTTTGCAAGGAGGTAGGTGATGAGTAAGGGAATCGTGCGGGTGCTAAAAGGCTTGGTTATCAAGATCCAGTTTGATGACGACATGCCGGATCTGAACGAGATGGTGTATGTGGAGAACGCCAACAAGACGCCGCTGCTGGTAAGCAGCCTGGAGCATGGTGATTTGGCAGTGTGCCTGAACATTGCTGGTGACTATTCGGTAAAGAAGGGTGACTTGGTGCAGCGCAGTGGCCACTCCCTGGAGATTCCGGTGGGAGACGAGATGGTCGGCCGGGTGTGGGATGCTATGGCGCGGCCGATTGATGGCAAGCCGCAGTTGAGTGATGAAGTGCTGGCTGCCATGCCTAAGCGCCCCATCTTCAGCCCGCAGTTCCAGGAGACGTCACTCAAGAGCCGGCCGGACGATATATTGGAGACTGGCATCAAGGTGCTAGATTTCTTTACTCCGTTCGTGAAGGGTCGCAAGATCGGTATTATCGGTGGTGCCGGTGTGGGCAAGACCGTGCTGACCATGGAGATGATCAACAACGTGGCTGTCGGTTCGGGCGCGCTGAGTATCTTTGCCGGTATCGGTGAGCGCATCCGTGAGGGTCACGAACTGTACAAGACGCTCGAGGATAACGACCTGCTAAAGACCACAGCCATGTTCTTCGGCCAGATGAACGAGAACCCGGTGCAGCGTTCGCTGATCGCGCTGAGTGCCATTACGCTGGCCGAGCACTTCCGTGACGACAAAAAGAAAGACATTTTGCTGTTCGCCGACAACATGTATCGCTACATCCAGGCCAAGAACGAGATGTCGACCATCATCGACCAAACGCCGGCCGAAGGTGGTTACCAGCCGACCATATTCTCTGATGTAAAGGCTATGGAGGATCGCCTGACAACCAACCAGAACGGCTCTATTACGGCGCTGCAGACCATCTACGTGCCGGCCGACGACATGTCCGATCCGGCGGTGCAGATGATCCAGCATGAGTTGGACAGCACCATTGTGCTTTCCCGTGCAGTCGCGGCGCAGGGTATCCGCCCGGCGGTTGATATTAATGCCTCCAGCTCCAGCCTGATGACGCCGGAAATTGTGGGTGAGCGCCACTATATGCTGAATGTGCGGGTGCAGGCCATCCTGCAGAAATACAACTCGCTCAAGGGCATCATCGCCATTATCGGTGAATCCGAACTTTCGGCGGAGGACCGCGATGACTACAACAAGGCCAAGAAGCTTATACAGTACTTTAGTCAGCAGTTTAACGTGATGGAAAAGATGACGGGCATCCCCGGCGAGCATCACACACGCGAAGACACACTAAATGGCATCGAGGAGATCATAGTCTAATGGTTAAACGGCAGCTGGCTAGCACCGGCGAAATCGTCGATGTCGAAAAGTCGCAGATGACTGCCGAAGAGCTGAAGCAACAGGCGGATGCGGACGGCAAGCCGATCATGGCTATTAAAGTCTATGCGCCGTTCCAGATTTATTTTGAGGGGAATGCCTACAGCTTGACGGCGGTGAATGAGACGGGCCCGTTTGATATCTTGCCGCGCCACCACAACTTTTTGTGCATGCTGGTACCGTGTGATCTTGTGATTAAGACGCCGGAGGAAACCAAGACAATCAAAATTTCTCGTGCATTGATGCATGTCAAAGCCGAAAAAGTCACCGTTTTTGTTGACGTGTAGAGTTTGCCGCTAACCACCACCGTTCCTATGTCACCTCGACCCCTGAACTTGATTCAGAGGTCAAGGTGACAGGGGGTAGGTAGCGTTTAGTGTGTAGACGGCAAAGTATGAGAGACTATTGACTAGATGCCGGCCTGCGCTGGAATGAGATGTGGAGAGACTAGGCTGAGTTTAATTCAGGGGTGGGATGGCAGGAAGTAGGGGCTCAGTCCGTGATGAAATAATCGAACGCGAAGACTTGGTTGGCCGGCGCGGCATTAACGGTACACAGACTAAAGGCGGTAGTGTTGCGAGTGACGTAGTAATCTGTTTGCCCAGCGCCCGCATTTATCGGCGAAACAATCACATGGGGTGTGTTGGTAAATGGCCGATTGAAGGTTACTGTAACGAAGCAGCCAGCTTGGGGTCCGCTGCCGGTGTTGATGTTAATCGTCCCGGTAGTGTCGCTGCCGTTTACCGATGCGCTACCACCGGCTCCCAGTGTTGTGGGGTTGATGGTACGGCCGGGTGAAGCACCCGTGAAGGCAATGTGGTTTGGAACTTCTAGCGTGGCATTGCCGCTCATTATTAGCTTAGTGACGGTAATCTGTCCGGCAGTTACGGGGCCACTGAAGGCAGTACTACCGCCAACGTTCAAGCCGTTCTGTACGGTCACGATTCCCTGAAAAGTACTGGCGTTAGCAACTTGCAGAGTGCCTATCTGTGTGTTTGCCAGGTTGGCGGTATCGGATACCGTGATCCGCGGTACCGAAAAGTCACCACCCAGCTGAATGGTGCCGGCCACGTTCAAGTTGCTGCGCACCAGCACCTGGCCCGAGAATATGGCGTTACCTTGCACGGTCAGCGTTTGGCCGGTGTCACCTACGGTGGCGTCGGAATTGGCGAGTTGCTTCAGGTCGTTCTGGGTCAGCGTTTGGGTGGCAATGGTAGGGCTCTTGGGTGTTTTTTTGCTGTCTAGAAAGCCCACCACACTTACTATGACGGACAGCACTACCACCAAGAGGAATAGGAGCAGATAGACATTGAACCGGCGGAGGAATTTCTTGATGGCGCTTGGCTGCTTGCCCGGTTTGCCATCGGGGCTTGTGGTGCCATCGGCAGAGGTCGCGCTTTCACTGGCGGCGGCTGCACCCAACTCTTCGTTGGTTTTTTCCAATGCATCTTGGGGTGCGGTCTGCGTTGCCGAAGGTGTGGCTCCGGCTGCAGGTTCTGCTGGCTTTTTATCTGGTTCCATTACGACCTATAGTCTGTTTCTCTATGTTTACGCTTATGGATATCATACTATAGGTACTGCTCATTCCGCCAGAAGCAAGCGTAAGCAGTTTGTCTTTTACGGCCGACTCTATGATAATAGTAGGCAGCTATGTCAAAACAGAGGTTGGTAGGAAGTTTGCATTCTGCGCTGCAGCGGGCTGGGCGTCTGCGGCGATATAGCCTGGTGATGGTGCTGTCTTTGGCGCTTTCATTAGGCATCGTGGGTACGGCCGTGGCAGCCCAGTCATCCTCTACTAATTACAGTGTCACCGAAACGCAGTTCGGCATTGGTTCGTCGCTGCACGATTGCTCCACCAATTATTGCGCCAAGACCTCGGCGGGGGATACTACCGTGGGCAGCACGAGTAGTACTAACTACTTGGCAGAGACAGGTGCCAATACTACGGACATACCACTGCTGGAAGTTACGGTGGATGGTGGTAATCAAGATCTCGGCGTGCTGGATACTGATCACACGGGGACTGTAAATGCCGGCATAAAGGTCCGCAGTTATCTGAGCAGCGGGTACTCAATGTATATAACCGGCGAACCACTCAGCCAGGGTACACATAAGCTCAAAGCTCTCAGCCTGGCAGATAGCTGCCCGTGCACCTCACATCCGGGTGCTGAGCAGTTTGGCATAAACATGGTGGCCAATAACACGCCGGCAATCGGTGCGGACCCGGTGCAGGTGCCATCGAGCAGCTTTAGCTTCGGCACGGTCGCGGATGATTATATTACGCCAGACTTATTTCTATACGACCAAAACGAGCCGGTTGCCTCGAGTGCTACGAGCAGTGGCGAGACCGACTACACGCTTTCTATGATAGTTAACGTGTCAAATGTTACGCCGGGTGGCCGCTACAGCGGTGTATATTCTGCGGTGGTTGTTCCGGTGTACTGATCCGCTTATCTGCTGCGATTTTTGGCTGCTCCAGTGCTAAACCAAGTTCAGTAAGCCCGGCCGCAAGCCGGCTAATGGCCTTTATTTTTGCCTGCTGTCCTCTGTTTTTCTGTGCAAATTAAACTTGTGGATAAGCCTCTTGTGATTACAAAAACTGCGTGTTACAATCACGCCTGTACCCCCAAAACAAACACAATTCAAAAGGAGAACCTCTACTCATGTATAAACTTAAAGAAGTGGCCAAACGTGGGTCCGCTTTGCTCGGCGCAGCCAGTCTGCTGGTCGGCATCGGGTCTTCTGCGCTGCCGGCGCTGGCATCAGCTGATGCGCTGAACCCGCTGACTGAGCGCAGCTTGACACTATCTAGCTCATCGCCAGGTTGGTCATACCTCGACGGTTCCGGCAACACATTGTATGCACCGCCAAACAGTGGTGCCAATGGCCAGAAGACCGGTAACACCTTTAGCTTCAAAGTAAGCTCTACCAGCCCGCCAGACATCAAAGGCTTTACCTTCCAATACTGTACTTCTGCAGCCGGTAACTGTACTGCCCCGGGCAATGATGGTCACACGGCAGGTGTTCGTAATGCAAATAGCACTTCAACCAGTGACCTTAATATTGTTACGGGTGATGGTACTACAACTGTGGCACCATCCGAGATTGACGGAGCTTTCTGGAGCTCGACTTTAGCAGCTCCTGGCGGTAGTCGTGCCAGCCATACACCAAACGCAGATGGTAGTGAAGGCAACTTCATAGTTCTTATTAATGGTACTCCAAGTGCTGGTTGGGGTATGACAGCCGAAAACAACGAAACTGGTGGCACTATCTCGGCGGGAACGGCTACCGGTAAGAACAACTACATTAAGCTTACAAATTCTACTGGTGAATCTCTCAACTCTGGTGATACAGTGAAGATCATCTTCTTTGGCACGGATGATAACTACATGACCAACCCTGGCGCTGGTGCGTTCTTCGTTCGCATTAATGACTACAGCGACGACACAACACTAGACGACACCACTATAGTAGATGGCGGTGTGACCGTAGCGAACGTCATGAACCAATCAATCTCCATTCAGACCAAGGTTCTGGAAACTATGGACTTCTCGGTTGGCGTGCACAACCCTGACACTGACGATATTGCTGCAGGTGGTGCGAACTATACCACGAACACCGGACTGAGCGCTCACGGTCAGTGTGATCCTATCCTCACTAGGGATAATCCAGCAGCATCGCCCGCAACCTATGCGGCTACACCACAGAACGTGTTGAGACTCGGTGACTCCGGGGCAGAGTATTCGCTGCGGACCGACACTGCCTACGACGTGTTCTCGTACTTGCGTCTGTCATCCAACTCTAGTGGTGGTGCCACGGTGTACTACACCGGCCATACGCTGACCAACACCGAAAACGACCAGGTTACGCCCCTAACCGATAGTGGCTCCGGTACTGCCTCACAGACCGGTACAGAACAATTTGGTCTTGCAATTGACCATGACTCAGACACAAGCAGCGGACATGACACATACCCCGTTTTTGGTGATACCTATGACAGCGCTTTCACCTCATTAGTGAGTAGCAATCCTAAATACCACAATCCACAGCTTTACCCGCTTGTCGCTACAACTCCCTACGGCGGCGGTAATGGTAGTATCACCAGTGGCGGTACGGCAAAGTTCTCTTTCAACCCAAATGCAGATACCTACGCGATACCTATTGCCACTGAGGGTACCGATGTTGTGAACTGTGTGACTGCAAAGATACGTTACGTAGCAAACGTCGCTGCAACGACGCCTGCAGGTATCTACACTACTAAGGTTAACTACGTAGCTTCTCCTCGGTACTAAGCATAGACTTAGCAAATAACACGCCACATAGTTTGGCAGGAAACTCAATACTAAAGCTGGCTCCATCTCTGGAGCCAGCTTTAGTATTTAGACTATTTACCGTACGTTTGAAGCGCTACATTGCCGTCCGGACTTGCTCCGCTGCCTGTGTCAGGCATTAGGTTGGTAGCTGGCGAGGAATGTGCCACGCCTTTGCCGTCTGCGCTTCGGCTGGCATATCACTAGACGTATGGATTCCGGACTGAATCCGGAATGACGAGGGAAAACGGGAAGATCTCTCCGGTGGAGCCTGTCCGGGCTTGATCCGGGGGTCAAGATGACGAGGACAACTTGCTTACGGTTTAGTACAATGTACTCATGCAAAGGTTGAAGCGGCTCTATGTTGGCCTGCTGCCGCACCGTTTGGCTATTGCGCAGACGGTGTTACTCTTGCTGTGCAGCTTTGTAATCTTTACTTCGCAGGCCTCGGCGGTCATTCGTTTTTATAACCGCTCACTCTTCATTTACGATATCAACCCAGGTGCTACTACCAAATATACCATCTCGCTTACCTACCACACACTTACCACTGTAGGGTCTATAGACATACTGTTCTGTGGTGACCCAATTCCTACAGATCCGTGTGACGCCCCGGCCGGACTAGACGTGTCTAATGCAACACTGGTCGACCAGACTGGCAATACCGGCTACAGCATACTGTCGCAAGATACGAACCACATAGTGCTGACTCGTACGCCTGGAGTGGTGGATTCTACCCCGTCGACCTACACATTCGATAATGTGGTGAACCCAATCGACACAACACACTCATTCTCGGCGCGTCTGAGTGACTATGCTAGTACCGATGCCAGTGGGCCGATCATAGACCTGGGTTCGGTACTGTCTGAGACCAATGTGGGCATAAGTATAGAGACGCAGGTACCGCCGATATTAGTATTTTGCGTCGGTGGGGCAGTGAGCCAGGACTGCACCAGTACAACAGGTGGCAACTATACCGACATGGGGACGCTCAGCCCAGACCATACGCTTACGGCAGTGTCGCAAATGGCGGCGGGCACAAATGCCTCGGGGGGTTATAGTATTGCGGCGTATGGTACCACCATGCAGGCCGGTACCCATGTGATAGATGCGCTTACTTCGCCAACGGTAAGTGCCGCTGGCAATAGCCAGTTTGGCATCAATCTCGCCGCCAACACCACGCCGCTTTTGGGCAGTGACCCGGATGGCGCGTCTACCGACACTAGTGTTGATCCAGGGTATGCGACGCCGAATGAATTTATGTTCCATGATGGCGACGAGGTGGCAAGCGCATCTAATGTGAGTCTTATAAAACGCTACACCGTTAG
>Ga0268266_10003989_pt1 | contig 14300 bp, 13 predicted proteins | sample KBSS13metaG_FD_190356 | JGI IMG/M metagenome (GOLD analysis project Ga0268266, IMG submission 190356) | Switchgrass rhizosphere microbial communities from Kellogg Biological Station, Michigan, USA - KBS S1-3 metaG (SPAdes) (version 2) | ecosystem: Host-associated > Plants > Roots > Rhizosphere...
CCCGAGTGAAAGCCCTCGTGCCATACCAGCGGCAGCTCGAACAATTGTGCGAGGAGTTGCGCCGCCATGCGCTGGCGAATGATCAGAGCGGCCCCGCGCTCGAGTAAACGGCCCGGCCCATGTAGAACCCAGCTCGCGCACGCGAACGTCAATCCCAGCGCAAGCCACCCGGCCGCCTCACCCAAACCCGGGCTGCCCCGTAACTGCAATGCATTCAAGGCGCGGCCGGAAAAATAAGGTACGCCGAGCAAAACACACTGCGCACCGATCAAAAGTACGACGGCGCCGACAAATATCCGACCTCGCCCACGCAGGAGTCGCCACACGTCGCCGTATAAATGGAGCACATCTCTCATCAACTTAAGTTAATAATTGGGACTCACGCAGTCTGTGCGACAGATCACAGTGGTGGGTCGTTGCGAAGAGTGAACAGGACTGTCCACACCGCGCGACAGGGCGCTTGATGTGCATCAAGCCCCTAACCTATATCAACAGTCGATCTCATCCTCGCGCAAGGACCGCGCTAATCGTCCTGCAAGGCAGCGGCGCGAGGATCACATGGCCCCCTTCATGCGTTGCAAAGTAGGCCAACCGTTGTAGGATTTTCCGTGGCAACAAACCTGACAGATCAGCGGCAAGCACACCAATGGATGCATGCCATGCGACGCGGCGATTGGGAGGCCGCATGGCGCATCAGCGACCGGGTTGCCGCGACACGTCCTGGACGGGTGCTTTGCGATCCAACGCCGGCAGGGTGGCTACCCCGACACGGGCAAGGAGTCTGGAATGGCACGTCCTGGAGCGGGAAGCGCGTCGTGGTGCACTGTCTTCACGGCCTGGGTGATACGATCCAATTCATCCGGTTCGTCGCACTCCTCAGCTGCGACGCGGCCCAGGTCACCGTTCTGGCACAACCACAACTGATCCCACTGTTGAAAACCGTACAAGGGATCGACGCTCTCGCGGGACTGGATGACGCACCGCACGAAGGAGCCCCTGTCGTTGCAATCGAAATCATGGAGTTGCCCTATGCATTGAGAGCTCAGCTATCGACGCTGCCCAATACCGTTCCCTATATCCATGTTAATGAAAAGCGACCTCGACCTGAGTACAACCGCGGACCGCGCGTCGGGCTGGTCTGGCAGGCCGGCGCCTGGGATGCAACCCGCTCCATCCCGGTCGAGCTGATGCGAGAGCTGACTGCCGCGGGCGGCATCAACTTCAGCATCTTACAGCGGGGGCCTGCTTTGGATTCCTGGCGTTACCCCGGCGCGGAAATCCCTGCCATCCGTGATATCCGCGATGAAGCCGTCGAGCTCCAGGCCCTGGACCTGTTGATCTGCGTGGATACGCTGTCGGCGCACCTGGCGGGCGCGCTCGGTGTACCCACATGGACGCTCCTGCCTTCCCCCGCAGACTGGCGTTGGATGGAGGATCGCGACGATACTCCCTGGTACCCGACGATGCGGCTGTTCCGACAGAGTCGCCCCGGGCACTGGCATTCGGTGATCGCCCGTGTCCGTCGAGACCTGCAGCGGCGATTCAATTAACTTGCGACACTCTCTTTACGCCGTGGCTCGCGCCACGCTACTGCTGGCCGCTATCCCGATGCATGGAATTCTCGCCGACGAGGCGGTGCGATTCGACGTGCACGGGGCTGATGCGTGGACTTTTACCAAACCCATTTCAGGAACGGTGACCGCAGAGAGCTGCGATGCGGTCTTGGTGGACTCCGCTCGAGGACGTGTCGTCGCCCAAATGGCGGAGGGACGATTTACGGCCACGGTTCCCCTGGCGCAGGGACGTAACTCAATCACTGCGTTCTGTGTGCGACACGGTAAGCGGGTAGGCAAGGCCGCCCAACAGATCTGGACCGTGCGCCTGGCGGATGTTCCTACCGCACACGTGGTCGTCAGGGTTTCGGGAGGCGATGTCCTGTTGGATGCCAGCGGCAGTACCGAGGCGGCGGGTATCAAAGCTCCCCTCGTCCGGTACCGCTGGGATGCCGCGACGACGAATCCCACACGGTTGGAATCAGTGTCCGGGAGCAATGCACTGACCCCCATCGCTCGAGCTCGGGGACCGTTACTTCGCCTGAGCACACCCGCCTTCGACGGAGACTATCGGGTCAGCTTGACTGTCACGGACGCGGACGGACGGAGTGACCGGTCAACGGCCCTGTTCCGTGTTGTCTCCGGCAAGGCGGCACCCGTCGATGAGCTTCGCGAGCATCCAGATTGGCGGGCGTGCACCGTCTTATACGGAGTGGCCCCAGCTCTCTTCGGTACCGACGGACTTGCCTCGGTGACACAACACCTCGATCAGATCGCCCGACTCGGTGCGACCGCGCTCTGGCTTGCACCTGTCACCGGCGCGCCACCGGGGGATTTCGGATACGCGCTCACCGATCCCTTCCGGTTGCGCCGGGATCTTGGACCACCTGCAGCGCTGCGCGCGCTGATCACACGGGCGCACGCTCTACACATGCACGTGCTGCTCGACTTTGTAACGAATCATCTCGCTGCAGATCATCCCTATTTCGCAGATGCTGCGCGCTTCGGGCACCACTCGCCTTACTACGCGTGGTTCGAGCGAAATGCCGCCGGGCAGCCGCGACACTACTTCGACTGGGTCAACTTGGAGAATCTGAACTACGGCAATCGCGAAGTCCGCAACTACATGATGGCTGCCATCACCCACTGGGTACGGGACTTTGCAATCGACGGCTTTCGCGCGGACGCCGCCTGGGCAGTCCGCCAGCGCGATCCCGACTTCTGGCCACTCCTTCGGCAGGAAGTCGAACGCATCCGCCCCGACACTTTGCTGCTCGCGGAAGCCTCGGCTCGCGACCCTTACTATGAGACCCACGGCTTCGACGCTGCCTATGACTGGACCGGTGAGTTGGGGCACTGGGCGTGGGAAGGCATCTTTGCTGCACCAGGCGCGCCACCCGACCTACATCGACTGCGAGCCAGACTCACCAATGACGGACACGGTTTTTCCGATGGCTCAGGGGTGCTGCACTTTCTCAACAACAATGACACTGGACAGCGCTTTGTCGTGACACATGGCCTGGCGACGACCCGGCTCGCCGCCGTGCTCCTGTTCACTGTCCCCGGAATTCCGCTCGTGTATGCAGGGGACGAGGTCGGTGCGTCCTTCGAACCCTACAACCATCCCGCACCTATCCGCTGGACCGACCCGGACTACCTGTTACCCCTGTATTCGCGACTCATCAAGCTGCGTCACGACATTCCGGCGCTGACATCCCCGGCGCTGCGAATGCTGTTTACCCAACGTGACGACTCCGTCCTCGCCTACGTGCGCGGAGGGCGCGGGCCAGAGGAGGACGTTACGGTGGTCATAAACTTCGGCGCGGCCTCCTTTACCCTACCGCTTACCCTCATCGGATCTGACGCCTCGACCCGGTCCTGGTGGGCTGAGAACCCCCTCGATGGCACTCATTCCGTGCTGCCTGTAAACGCCCAAACCGTTCGCGTCGCACCACACAGTGCGTTGTTACTGCGCCGCGCGGTGGACGCTGCATCGATCAAGGATCTTTGCTCGACGAGTCGCGACTGACCGTCATGCATGCCGGCGTGCCGTCGCCTCGGGCGCGGCTGACAGAACGCGTTGGCGCACCAAGGGCACACCGGTTGCTGCTTAAATCCGAAGCGACGTTGGGGAAACCGGGACGCCGCCGGATTCCACCGCTCAGTTGAAGCTTGCGATGCTCGATCGGCGCTGTCGTGGACCCACACAACTTAGGTTAACTCAACACGCCATCCATCAATGACGCTGCCCACGACCAAGCGCCCGCGTGTGGCTTGCGCAACGAACGCGTTCGCTGCGACGAACCGAGAACCATGACACCACCCGAGGCAAGCTCGGAACAGGACCTGATCGGAGCGCTCGTCGCTTCCGAGGGGGTACTGAGCCGGAACCAACTTGACCGGGTGCGCGCCCTCCTTGCGGCGATTGTCGCGTCGTCCGAAGACGCTATCGTCAGCAAGACTCTAGGGGGAATCGTCACCTCCTGGAATAGCGCGGCGGAACGACTGTTTGGCTTCAGCGCGACCGAGATGATCGGCCAATCCATCACCCGGATCATTCCGGAAGAGCTCCAGCACGAAGAGGTCGAGATCCTGGCGAAGCTGCGCCGCGGGGAACGGATCGAGCGCTACGAGACCACTCGTGTCAGAAAGGATGGGAAGAAGGTGTACATTTCTCTCACCATCTCGCCTATCCGCGAGTCGTCGGGAGAGACCGTCGGGGCAGCGAAGATTGCCCACGATATCACTGAGCGCCGGCGCGCGGAGCAGGCACTGCTCGAGCGGGAGACGGAGCTCGCCAGACTGGTTGCCGAGCGGGAATTGTTTCTGGGGTCGGAGCGAGCGGCGCGCTCCGAAGCGGAGCGCCTGAGTCAGCTGAAAGACGAGTTTCTCGCCACCCTGTCCCATGAGCTGCGCACCCCCTTGAATGCCATTCAGGGCTGGGCAACCTTGCTGCGCGAACGGCGCGCGCGGCCCGAAGACTACGATCGCGGGCTCGAGACGATCGAGCGCAACGTTCGCATCCAGGTCCAGATCGTCAACGACCTGCTCGATATGAGCCGCATCATCTCGGGCAAGATCCATCTGGAGGTCCAGCCGATTTATCTGCACGAAGTGCTGAGTAACTCTATCGAGGGGGTACGCCAGTCAGCCGTGGCGAAGGGAATTCGCATCCAGCCGATACTGGACTCCCGGCTAGGCCTGGTGCGAGGTGATCCCAACAGACTGCAGCAGGTACTGTGGAATCTCCTGTCGAACGCCATCAAGTTCACCCCGAAGGGGGGCCGCATCCAGGTGATTCTCGAACGTGTCGACTCGCACGCGCAGATCTGTATCGAAGACAACGGAATCGGCATCAAGGCGGAATTCCTCCCGCACGTGTTCGATCGCTTCCGACAGGCCGATCCGAGTACTACGCGGCACTACGGCGGCCTGGGACTCGGTTTATCGATCGTGAAGAACCTGGTGGAGTTGCACGGTGGCACGGTCCAGGTCAAAAGCGCTGGTGAGAACCAAGGAACCGCGTTCACTCTCTCCTTGCCAATCTCTCATGTGCGTATCCACGAGAAGAACGGGGATCCTCCTCAGACACTCCCAGCGGGGCCGCTCGATACAGGCGAACTGCCCAGGTTGGACACGGTCCGTGTCCTGATTGTCGACGACGAGGGGGATGGTCGAGGGCTGATAGCGCGCATCCTGGAAGATCGGGGCGCCCGAGCGGTCTGTGCGTCCAATGGCGAGGAAGCTCTCGCAGCCTTGGCGCGCGAGCCGTTCGATTTGCTGGTCAGCGATATCGGTATGCCGGACATGGATGGTTTCGAGCTCATCCGCCGGGTGCGGCGCCTGGATCAGTCGCGGTCCGGCCCCCTGCCTGCCATAGCCCTCACAGCCTATGCCCGCGCCGAGGACCGCCAGCGCTCGCTGCTGGCGGGCTTTCACATGCACCTCTCCAAACCCATCGAGGCGCGGGAACTCATCGCCAGCATTGCCGGGCTGATCCACCTCAGTCAGTAGTACAGGCCGGTCGGTGGAACACGGGCCACTGGTAGCGGCAAGGGCAGCAGCGCGGCTGCTGGCCCCCACCCCTCCGGCTTGACTCAGCGGACCTCGTCGCGCGTGAGCTCCGTGATCACCGACCGAGTTGCGCGGCCGTTTCGGCGCCCGCTCTACTGTTGCGGCCGCGGCTCTCGGTGCCCGCCATCAACTCGGCTTTCCGTGCCGCCAGTTGCTCGCCGAGCGAGGCCAGGTCCATATCGGACGCCCGTGCCTTGGCAAACATCCCCTCCCTCTGTTCCTCTTCCTTCACATGATGTTTGATCATTTCAGACAGAACCGTCACCTTGGCATCGAAGTAGTCGTCCTCGGGCCCCGACGCCTCGATCTCCTCGATCAACTTCGTCGCTCCTTCGTGCTCGACCTCGGCCTCGTGATGAATGTCCTTCTCCTGCGTAGCCTCCAGGAACGCCGGGTAGAAAATCTCCGCCTCGATCCGGGTATGCACTTTCAAGGCTTGGCAGATCTTCTGCGTCAGCTCTTGCTTGCGCGAGGCCGACCGGGCGGACTCGAACTGATCAAACCACTCCTCGACCTGGCGGTGATCCGCCTTTAGCAGCCCGATGGCGTCATTGCGACCGCCCCGGCGCGCACTTTCCGTGCTGCGGCGAGCGGACTTGCGTGCGGATTTTTTGGCCTTGGCCATAACTCCCTCCGAAGTGGATTGAATGGTGTGGAGGCGACAGGTTAACGCCGCGGATCCAGGCAACACTATCGGGAGGGAGCGGCTGGTGACGTCGGTCGCTTCCTACAAGCGCGTGTGGGCCGTGCCACCGTTCTTAACTCAAGTTAGCGCGGGACGGTGGTTGCGCGAGCCTCCGGTTGCGCGACGTTCTCCGTGGAAGGCGTTGCAAATGGGGTCGCGCTCCTGGGTACCGCAATTGCTGAACCCAGGATCTCCAACCGAACCGGTGTTTGATAGCTTCGGCCCCAGCCTCAACCCCCAGGATAAGCGACTCGCTGTGCACGTGGAGGATCATCCACTCGACTATGGCTCGTTCGAGGGAATCATTCCGCAAGGCCAGTACGGTGGCGGAACGGTCATGCTATGGGATACAGGCACCTGGACGCCCGCCGGCGATGCGCAGCGCGACTACGCCCGTGGAAACCTGACATTCACGCTGCACGGCCGGCGCCTGAAAGGTCGGTGGCATCTGGTACGGCTGCGCGGTAGCACTGGAAAACGTGACAACTGGTTGCTCATCAAGGGCAAGGATCAGTACGCCGACGCCCATGGCGATGTGGCGCTGGAAAAGTATCAGAAGAGCGTGGTCAGCCGCCGGACCCTGGAGAAGTCGAATCCCCTGGTTCTGCGGATCATCTCATCTTCGCCCCCGTCGAGCTCTGCCCGGCGACGTGCGCATTCTGCTCCAGGTCCTGCGCCATCTTCAGATGCTCGCGCAATTTCGGCAAGGTCGCTTTCGCATAGTCGGCGGCGGGGCCTGCCTGCTGCGCTTCCTTCTGATACTTGGCGATGTCTTCCTGGTGATCCTTCACCATGCTCTTGATGAACTCGCGATCGAACCGGTCGCCCGACAGCGCAGATAACTTCGCGTAAACGGCCTTCTGCTTCAACCCGGGCGCATCGGGAGCCGCCACATTCAACTGTTGCGCCACTTGCGTAGCGCTCCGGTTGGCCTTCTCATGGTCCTTGGTCAATTCGGCGCCGAAGTCCTTCACACCCTGGCTGACGCCCTTGTCCTGCGCCAACTGGCCGACCTTCACCTCGGCCAGGTTGCCTTGAATGGCATCCTTGATGAAAGTGTCGCCCGCTGTATCCGCGGCCCAAACACAGGAGGTCCCGGCAAAGCTCAAGAGCAGCGCCCGTATCACTGCCGTATGTTTCATGTTTACTCTCCGCATCTGAGAACGTGTGCAGGTGCAGAAGCAACCGTGATGCCTACGGCGAGCTGAACAAACCTGCGCGCAACGGGCTTCTCTCTTCGAGCCCACGCCCACGCTGTCGCAACGAGGAACCGCGGTGGCCCGGCGCCATTGCATTCCTGTTGGGATCTGCAGAGGGTGATCAATGGCCACTATCCATGACACACGGCCAGCACCGGGCTGCCGCGATCCGGTAGCACCCGATCGTGGTCGCTCAGCCACGCAACCGCAGGATATTCCGGCCAAGGGATGGTGGGATGTCAGCTGGAGAGTCGTAAAACGGCTCGGCAGCGACAATGTCACCCTCGTGGCCGGCGGCATAGCGATGTACGCTCTGTTGTCAGTGTTCCCCGGCTTGACCGCGGCCGTTTCGGTATACGGGCTGTTTGCAAGTCCCGCAGATGTTCTCAAGCATATGAGCGTCTTCGGGGGAGTCATGCCGCCTGGCGTGCTGGAGATCTTCAACTCCCAACTGCAGACTATCGTCCGTCACCAGCAGAGCACGCTGAGTGTCGCCGCTGTTCTCGGTGTGGTGCTCGCCCTCTGGAGCGCCCGTTCGGCCATGAGCGCCCTGATGACGGCGACCAACATTGCCTATGGCGAGCGTGAGAAGCGCAACTTCTTCGTGCAGATCTGGATCTCGCTGGTGCTCACCGCGGGCGCCATTGTCGGTTTTCTGATCATGCTCCTGCTCGGCGTGGCCATTCCCGTGACGCTGAAGATCCTGGGCACGAGCGCGTGGGCCCAGTGGCTGCTGGATGGGCTCCAGTGGATGTTGTTATGGCTCTTCGCTGTCGTGGGACTCTCCTTCGTGTACCGTTATGCTCCCGCGCGCGAGCCGGCACGTTGGCGCTGGCTTACCTGGGGATCGGCAATCGCAGCAGCTCTCTGGCTGGCGATGAGCGCGTTATTCGCGGTGTACGTGGGGGCATTCGCCGACTATGGCAAAACCTACGGAGCGCTCGGCGGAGTCGTTGCGCTGCTGATGTGGTTTTACCTGTCCGGGATCCTCGTAGTGCTAGGGGCCGAGATCAACGCCGAGATGGAGCGGCAGACCAGGCGGGACACTACCGAGGGACCTGAGGTGCCCATGGGACAAAGAGGGGCCTACGCGGCAGATACCATCGGCCCCGGCGCAGGCACGAAGGGCGATAGCGCGGCGGACACGTGCGGCGGCGAACGAGACGACTTCCACACGGAAGCCCCTGGGAGATCCCCGCCAAAGGATGGACCATCCGCCGACCATCCAAAACTTCACCTACGTTAGGACCACTCCAACACGACTCCAACCGCGGGGAACCCGCTCCCGGCCAGCCCGTTAACCACCCTATGAGCACAAGTTACCCTAACACCAGCCTACCCACGGCAGCGGCAGATCGGCCGTTGGAGTCCCCCGTCTCCGGCACCTCGTGGCCGGCCATCTTCGCAGGCGCCCTCGCTGCCGCCGCGACCACCCTCATTTTGGTAGCCCTAGGCTCAGGCTTCGGGCTGGCGTCCGTATCACCTTGGCCCCATAGCGGCGCCTCGGCCACCACCTTCACGGTAATGACGGCCATCTGGTTGATTGTTGTTCAGTGGCTCTCATCATTGATGGGCGGTTACCTCGCCGGCCGCCTGAGGACCAAGTGGGTGGGCCTGCATACTCACGAGGTGTTTTTCCGCGATACCGCCAACGGCTTCGTGGCGTGGGCTCTCGCAACAGTCGTGGGCGCCGGCGCGCTGACTTCGGCCGTCGGCAGCGCATCGGAGACTGCAGCCCAGGCAGTCTCGAGCACCGCCGCGCACATAGGAGGCGCTGCCACCACCTCGTTGAGTGATTCGGTCGCACCTTATGATGTGGACCGCTTGCTAAGATCGTCCGACCCTGGAAAGGACACTTCAAACGCCCAGCTCACAGCGGAGGTCACCCGGATCTTAACCAAGGGTCTCGGCTCGGGAGATGTAGCCGCTGCAGACCGCGATTATTTGAGCAAGCTCGTCGCGACTCGAACCGGAATCTCCGAGACGGACGCCCGGAAGCGCGTGAACGACGTCATCGAAGAGGAAAAGGCGGCGGAGCTCAAGGCTCGCCAGGCCGCAGACGAGGCGCGCAAGGCAATCGCCACGACATCCATCTTCATGGCGCTCTCGATGTTGGTCGGAGCATTCATCGCATCCGCAGCGGCGGCCCTCGGCGGTCGCCTGAGAGACGCGCACTCGTAAAGCCTGGTCTGAAGGACACAAACCATGGGCACTCAAAAGCAGACTCCCGACTCCAAGACGCAGCCGCCGGGAACCAAGCGATCTGTCAACCCGGGTGAGTCATACATGAGCCGATCCAAGGCAGCCCCGTCGCCCACACCCGCGGCCAAGCCCAAAGAAAGCGGCAGCCGCCAACAGAGCCATCCAGATCAGGGCGCGCAGACAGGCTCACCGTCTGCCGACCACGAGCATTCTCATGGCGGCGCGGGCACCGGCGCCACACCGCCCCGCGCAAAATAGAGCGGTCGGGCGAAGGTCGCCGCGGCCGGAGCAGAAGTGAGGCCGCCGGCACGCTGAGCGGATCGACGCTAAATCACCCACTGCGCCGAGGGCGCGCTGCGCGCCGATCTCCTGGGTTGCCTTCTCGAGCTACGACTGGCAGCTTGCTTACAGTTGAGCGCCATTCCCAGGAGGAATACCCATGAACCGCTTCACGACCATGGAGGCGCTCGTGCACGTCTTCGAGACAGGCTCGTTCTCCGGCGCTGCCCGTCGGCTGCGCGTGGGCCAGCCCGCCGTCTCCAAAATGATTGCCCAGCTCGAGGATCGGCTCGGTGTGCGGCTACTCGTACGGTCCACCCATGGACTGACACCCACCGAGGCGGGTCAGAGGTTCTATGAGAAAGCGAAAAGCTCGTTGGACGAGGCAGACGAAGCAGACCTCGCCGCGCGGGGCGCGGCCGCAACTCTCGCGGGGCGCTTGCGAATCTCGGCAGCCGTCACGTTCGCCCAATTGCACGTGGTGCCCCGGCTTCCGGTTTTCCTCGAGGCGCATCCGGAGCTCGAAGTAGAAGTGGTCCTCGATGATCGGAACATCGACCTGATCGAGGAAGGAATCGACGTCGGGCTGCGCATGGGAGCGCTCCACGATTCCGCCATGACAGCCAAAAAGATCGCGCAAGCCAAGCGTCTGGTGTTGGGTTCAGTGGCGTACCTGGCGAAGGCGGGTGAGCCCAAGGTGCCGGCCGACCTGGGCGCGCACCAGTCGGTGATCTACGATCGAGGCGCTGGTGGGTCGGTCTGGACCTTCCGCAAAGGGAAAGTCGAAACTGCAGTGACCGTAAAAGGCCGTGTGCGCGTCACGGCGGCCGAGGGTGTCCGGGCTGCCGTTTTCGCAGGTCTCGGTCTCACGATCGCCTCTGAATGGATGTTTGCACCCGAGCTGCGCGCCGGCACGGTCAGACCGGTCCTGCGGGACTGGGAACTGCCGCCGATCGATCTGTGGGCCCTGTTTCCCACCGGACGCCGCGCGAGCGCCAAGGCGCGCGCTTTCGCGAGCTTCATCGAGAAGCAACTCTCGCACACCGTGCGCTACTGAGCCTGCCTGCAAGTATTCCCGGTAGGAATAACGGTTATTCCTGCGCCATGTTGGTCGCGCCGACGGCAATAAGTCGCCGTTCCGCTCGGTCTCCTGTGTCGAATCGTTCAACCAACACAACGTGATTCGATTTCAGGAGAGCGAACCCATGAATGTGATGAGAGGAATCCTGGCGCTAGGCGCGCTGGGCGCGGTAACCCTGGCCCCTCTGGTCGAGGCGTCCACAGACGAGAATTTCGCAACGGGACACGCGGTGTTCGTCATGAACAATGATGCAGAGGCCAACGAGGTCATCGCATACCAACGCACGACCTATGGCACACTCTTCTCGCCCAGAAAATTCAAGACGGGTGGACGAGGTAGTGGCGGTAAGAGTGATCCGCTGGCCTCGCAAGGCTCACTCACCCTCAGTCGCGATCAGCGTTGGTTGTTTGCGGTCAACGCCGGTAGCGGCACGCTATCCGTCTTCCGCGTGGAGGGCGCCACTCTCGAGCTGACAGACCGGGTGCCGACAGGCGGAGCAGAACCGACGGCCGTCGCCCAGTATGGCAACCTGGTTTACGTGCTGAATGCAGCGGGTAGCAGCAGCGTCGCGGGCTTTGCGTTTCATGGGGGCCATCTCACTTCCATCGAGAGCTCGCAGAAATTCCTGAGCGCCAACGGCGCGAATCCCGGGTCCGTCGTATTCACCCCGGATGGCAAATTCCTGCTGGTAACGGAGAAGACCGGCAATGACATCGACGCGTTCAGCGTGCAGATCGATGGAACGCTCGCGGCGATCAAGGTGAACCCGAGCGACGGCCCCGGCGCTTTCGCGGTCAACGTCGCTCCGAACGGAACAGCTATCGTCTCGGAGACCGGCTCGGGTGGCACGACGTCGGCGATCTCCTCCTATAGCATCCATGCCGACGGGACTCTGACTTCCATCAGTACGAGCATTCCGACACTCGGTGCAGCCAATTGCTGGAATGCGATCACTCCGAACGGCCGCTTCGTCTATGTCTCGAACGCAGGCTCCTCCACCCTGTCAGGATTTTCGATCGGCAGCGCTGGGGCGTTGACCCCGATCGGCGGGACCGTGGTGGGCACCAACCCGGCCGGCTCCGGCAACCTGGACGTGGCCATCAGTTCGGACGGCCGCTTCCTGTATTCGTTGAATTCAGCTGGAGGGTCGATCGGTGCCTTCGCCATCAACGCGGACGGATCACTGGTCAATCTCGGGGTGATCCGGGGGCTTCCGGCAGGCTCGAGTCTCAATGGGATAGCTGCTGACTGAGTCGATGGCGGGTGGGGTTGCTCCGCGACCCCACCCGATTTACGCCCCTGGAGGCGGCACCGGTTTCTTTTGCAAAAAGCTCCCGGTCGGTAGAGTGGCCACCTGGAAATAGTTGCTCTTCGCGAGAGCCTCGTAGAGGGGCGGCGTGAAGAAAGCCGAGATGCGCGCGGCCACCAGAGCCGTTGCCATCATGGGAATCACCATCGTGTTGCCGTTGGTCATTTCCAACACGATGACAAACGATGTGATAGGCGACTGCGTCACCGCGGCAAGATACCCGGTCATGCACAGGGCGATCACCGCGGCCATCGGCGCCCAGGCGAATGCTACATGCACCCACTGCGCAATCCCGGCACCGATCGACAGTGATGGCGAGAAGAGGCCCCCCGGAATACCAACCATGTAGGTCGCAACCATCGCGCCCCACTTGGCGATCGCATAGCTCTGCGAGACGGGCGTACTCCCCGTCAGCAGGTGAGTCGCCTGATCGTAGCCGCTGCCCCAGGTTTCGCCATGGGTGCTGAAACCAAGCGCCGCGATCACGATGCCTATGATGAGCGCATACAGCAGTGGCCTGCGGGCGCGAAGCGCGATGAGCCAGTCCGGCATCCACGTTTGCCAGCGCAGCAGTGTCAGGTTAAAGGCCGCACCGACAAGTCCGCACAGCGCCGCCGACAATACTACGGGCAGAACGAACGCTCCGCCCAGGTTCGCCGGCACGTTGATCTGGCCGAAGTAGAGGTAGTTACCCGCGAGCGCGAGCGAAGTCAGGCCGGAGAACACCACAGCCGTGATCATGGTGCCATTGGTACGGCTTTCGAAGTCTCGCGCCAGCTCTTCGATGGCGAAGATGATTCCGGCGAGCGGCGTATTGAACGCGGCCGACAAGCCCGCCGCCGCACCCGCCAGCAGTAGCCGGCGCTCGAGTTGCGGGTGGCGATGTGGGTAGAAACGGCGGAACTCCGCCATGATGGCCGCGCCAATGTGCACCGTCGGCCCCTCGCGCCCGATCGTGAGGCCGCCGAGCAAGCCCAGCAGCGAAATGCCGATCTTCCCGGCAACGACGCGCAGGCCGAACAGGCGCCGCATCAGCGTGTCTTCTTCTTCCGCCCGTCGCGCATGGAGCGCCGTAATCACCTGCGGAATGCCGCTGCCTTCGCTGCCCGTAAACCAGCGACGGGTGAGCCATAGCGCCAGAACTGTCAGGATCGGGGTGATCACGAAGGCGAGCCAGGGGCGGCCGGCGGTCCAACCGAGAAAGACATCGGACGCCTCCTTGCTCCAGTCGGCGTACAAAACGGAAACCAGGCCCACCAGAACCGCCGCACCCCAGGGCAAGCCCACTTGCAGAAAGAGGCGCCTGGATTTCGCGCCGAGGGTCCAGCGTTTGGCTCGCTCGCGTAGTCGCTCCCCTGGCTGGGGCCCTTCGCTCATCGACATTCGTAATCGTCATTTCGCCGGTGTGAAGCAAGGAATGCTAGCACTTACTCGCCAGGATCTGGCGCCGGATCGGCTGCATCGTCGCATTCCCCGGCGGGCTGAGCTGGTGACGAGCGGCAGCGTGCAGCTTGGGACGAGCAAGGGTCAGGGTCGGGCTTTCCTGCGAAGAACAGCTTCCAATGAGAGTGGACCGGGTCCCAGCGCAATCAGGGCCGCGAGGCAGGCAAGATACAACAAGTCCGTCTCATAGCCGGGTTGGCCGAACTGCGGGCCAGCAGCGGTGACCGCCTGCAACTTGATCGAGCTGAACCCGTTAGGCAAGTGCACCGTAAATATCGCTACGAGCAGAACAACGGCCATGGGTACGCTGGCGAGCGACAGATACAATCCGGCCAGCATCATCACACCACCCAGTAACTCCACCAGGATCGTAGCGGACGCGAGCAACCCGGGAAACGGCATCCCGAGGGCGTGTAGGATATGAGAGAAAGAATCGGGGCCGCGTGCAAGCTTTGCCAGGCCATGCTCAACGAAA
>Ga0268266_10003991_pt1 | contig 14298 bp, 14 predicted proteins | sample KBSS13metaG_FD_190356 | JGI IMG/M metagenome (GOLD analysis project Ga0268266, IMG submission 190356) | Switchgrass rhizosphere microbial communities from Kellogg Biological Station, Michigan, USA - KBS S1-3 metaG (SPAdes) (version 2) | ecosystem: Host-associated > Plants > Roots > Rhizosphere...
GGAAATGTGTACCGATCGGCCAGCGCGCGCAAACGTCGAGGTCGATGATACGGAATATCAGCGAAACGATGAAAAGGCCCGCTGCGATGAGCATGGCCCGCCCTGCCTCATGTCCGCGCAAAACAAACCCGAATCCAATCAGCGCGGCAAGCGCGGGAAGATACCCTGACGAGCCATTGAGAACCTCGCGCGGCACGTAAGACGCAAGGGCGAGCGACAGCGCAATGAAGCCGGCCAGGGATAGCAGCGCAATCGGCCAGGACAACTGCAGGAACCGGCGCAACGCCAACAGAAAATACCCGTAGATGAAAACGCCGATCGGTGTGACGTCGAGCAACATCGCGCCCCGCGTCGCCAGCGTATGGAATGCGAATGATCCGAGGCCTACAACGGCCACGACCACAATCAGCGCCAGGATAACCGGGTCGTTCTTCCCCACGCGCCGCCACAGATCGAAAGCGGCATACGCCGCGATCAGAAAGGCAATATTGCTCAGCGCATTCAGCGGCTCAGCCCAGAACGCGGGCGTCACCCGTTCGCAATAAAGATCAATTGGCGTTGACCACATTCGTGCAACGGGCCCGGATTGCGAATCCGGGCCCGCCTTCAACGGTATCATGTCAGGCTATTTTCGCGGGATGCCGGCCTTGTCGACAACCTCGTTCCACTTCTTGATATCCGCGGTCAAGCGCGCCAATGCCTCCTCCGGCGTGCTCGCCTTTGCGATAACCCCGACCTTTCCGAGGGCCTCCTGCACGTCCGACATCGCAAGGACTTCGCGCATGGCCTTGTTCATCGTATCGATGACCTCCTTCGGCGTGTCTTTAGGGACCCCGACGCCGTTCCAGGAGATCACCTCGTAACCTTTCACGCCCGCCTGATCGGCGGTCGGCACACCGGGAAGAAGAGGCGAAGGTTGCGGGCTCGAACTCGCCAGAATGCGCAGCTTCTTGTCGGCAACCTGTCCGGCTACAGCCGGCGGAAAATCGATCATGAGCTGGACGTCATTGCGCAGCAGCGCCACCACGATATCTGGCGAATTCTTGTAGGGGACGATCTGGATGTTGAGACCGGCAAGCGATTTGAAAAGTTCGGCACCGAGGTTCTGCGTGCTGCCGACTGCGATCGTACCGATATTCATTTTTCCGGGGCTGTCTTTCGCTGCCTTGATGAAATCGGCAAGCGTCTTGTACTCCGACTGGTCATTGACGACGAATACAAGATCGAACGTGCCTGCCATCGAAACCATAGCGAAGTCCTTCACCGGATCGAAGGGCAGGCTCTGGAACGTCGCGACGCTGATGGCGGCGCCGTTGGTGACCCAGGCCATCGTGTAGCCGTCAGCTGGCGCCGTGATCACGGCGCGCGCTGCCGCGATGCCACCTGGTCCAGGCATGTTCTCCACCACGACGCGCTGATTGAGTTTCTGGCTCAGCTTGTCGGCCAAGATCCGCGCCGTGACATCGGCTACGCCCCCGGCGCCAAAAGGCAGCACGAACTTGATCGGCTTTTCCGGCCAGGCTGCCTGTGCTTGCGGGGCCAGCGCGACGATCATCGCTACAAGCCCCAGCCACGCGGTCCGGCGCGCGATCATTTCAACAAGCCCCTTCGGCATTGTTCGTTTCCTCCACCTTGGTCGTTTTGTTGTTGTTCAGCCAAAACCATAAAGCCGTGCCGGATTGTCCACCAGCAATCGCTTCTGCACCAGCGTTTCAGGTGCAAATTTCGGGACCAGATCAACCAGATCGGCCTCGTCCGCTTCGTGCGTCGCATTGGGATGCGGGAAATCAGTGCCCCATAGCACGCGGTTCGGCGACGCTTCGACCAGTGCTTGTGCAATGGGCACTGCCGCCGTGTAAGGCGGCATCGAAATGCGCTCGGACCCGCAGACTTTGATCCAGCAATTTTCGAGGCGCGAAAGCTCAATCAAGGCGCGCAACGGAGGCTGATCGACACCCGCCGCAGACGGTACCCGGCCCATGTGATCGACGACGAAAGGCAGCGGGAGTTTGCGCATCATTTCGGACAGCGGAATGATGTCGGGCGCATCTATGTGCAAAACCACATGCCAGCCGCGGCCCCTGATACGGTCGATCACACGATTGAAGACCGCCATGTCCGGCGCGCCGCCTAGATGTTTGACGAAATTGAAACGCACTCCGCGCACTCCGCCGCGGTCGAGCACATCGAAATCCCTGTCGGTGAAGCCATCATCGACAATCGCAACGCCACGGTAGCGCCGCGGGTCGGAGGCAATGCAATCGAGCATCGCGGCGTTGTCGGCGCCATGACAACTTGCCTGCACAATCACCGCGCGATCAATTCCGAGATGTGCGTGCAGTGCCGCCAGCATCTCCTTTGGGGCATCGGCCGGCGTGTAGCGCCGGTTCAGCGCATATGGAAACTTGGCTGCCGGGCCGAACACGTGGCAATGCGCATCACAACTGCCTGCCGGCAGTTTGAAATTGGGCTTGCGACGGTGAGAAAGAAACTCAGGTTTGATATTCATGGCGTGGCTTTAGCGAAGCAGCACGCTTCCGTCAAAGCGCTGGGAGATCACCCAACTCCCATCCTTCCATGATGTACTCGCGGAAGGCGTCAAATCGTCGAGCGACGATCGCCGTGCGCATACCTGTCATTAGTGTCTGGTAGTAGGCGAGATTGATGGTGGAAAGAAGCACGGCGCCAAGTATCTCGTTGGCCTTGGTCAAATGATGCAGATAGGCCCGCGAGTATGTCCGCGCCACCGGATGAGGACTCTCGGCGTCAAGTGGACGCGGGTCGTTGGCGTGACGCGCATTCCCGAGATTGATCGCGCCATGACGGGTAAAGGCCATGCCGTGACGGCCGTTGCGCGTCGGCAAAACACAGTCGAACATATCAATGCCGCGTGCCACGGCCTCAAGGAGATCGTGCGGCGTCCCGACACCCATAAGATATCGCGGCCGATCTGCAGGAAGCATCGGCGTCGTTTCCGCAACGATGCGCAACATGACCTCTTGCGGCTCTCCCACGGCAAGGCCGCCGATGGCGTAGCCTTGGAAATCCATATCGGTCAGCGCGCGGGCACTGTTGGCACGCAATGTCGGGTCATCGCCGCCCTGGACAATGCCGAACAATGCGTGCCCTTCGCGTGCCATACTTTCGAAGGCGCGCTTGCTGCGCTCGGCCCACCGCAATGACAACTGCATCGCCCGGTCGATTTCCTGCCGAGACGCCGGCAGCCGAAGGCATTCATCGAGCTGCATCGCGATGTCTGCGCCAAGCAGAATCTGGATATCGATCGCGCGTTCGGGCGTGAGCTCGATCATGGCCCCGTCAAGATGAGAGCGAAACGTCACGGCGCGCTCATCGACCTTGCGGAGTTCTGAGAGCGACATGACCTGGAAGCCGCCGGAGTCGGTGAGGATTGGCAGAGGCCAGTTCATGAATTTATGCAGGCCGCCAAGCGCGGCGATGCGTTCGGCACCGGGCCGCAACATCAGGTGATAAGTATTGCCGAGCACGATCTCGGCACCTGTATCACGCACATCACCCGGCGACAGACCCTTCACCGTGCCTTGCGTGCCGACCGGCATGAAAGCCGGCGTCTGTACCCTGCCATGTGGCGTAACGAACTCGCCACGGCGGGCCGCGCCGTCGGTCGAAATCAAGTTGAAGGAAAAGGGTCCGGGCATGACGGCTCACGGCTGAGGATACAACAGACACGCGTCGCCGTAGGAATAGAAGCGATAGCCCGACTGGATCGCGTGCGCGTAGGCCCGCTTCATGGTGTCGAGCCCGCTGAAGGCTGAAACCAGCATGAACAGGGTCGAGCGCGGCAAATGGAAATTGGTCAACATCAGGTCGATCGCGCGGAATTCGTATCCCGGTGTAATGAAGATCGATGTCTCCCCCGAGAAGGCTCCGAGGCGACCGTCCATGCCGACGGCGCTTTCGAGCAGACGCAGAGCTGTCGAACCGACCGCAACGATCCGGCCGCCCCTCGCCCGCACAGCATTGAGCGCGGACGCAGTCTCAGCCGACACGGTGCCAAATTCGGCGTGCATCCTGTGGCCCGAAGTATCATCCGCCTTAACTGGCAGGAACGTGCCGGCACCAACATGCAACGTAACCATCTGCAGCCCAATGCGGCGGTCCCCTAGCCGCCGTACAAGATCCTCCGTGAAATGCAGGCCGGCCGTCGGCGCAGCCACGGAGCCTTCCTCATGCGCAAAAAGGGTCTGGTAGTCAGTCCGATCCCTCTCGTCTGGCTCCCGCCGCGAGGCGATATAGGGTGGTAACGGCATATCACCGCGTTCGGCGATCGCCTGGTCCAAAACCGGGCCGTGAAAGGCGAATGAAAGCGTTATCTCCCCTCCTTCATCCTTTTCCGAAACGTGAGCGTCGAGCTGGCCCAGGAAACAGACTTTTCCTTCTGTGCCAAACCGCAGGACGTCGCCCACGGCGAGCTTCTTGGCCGGCTTGACGAAAGCCCGCCATCGCGAACCGTCCAGGCGCTTGTGTAACGTTGCCTCGATCGCAGGCTCGCTGTCGCCCCGCCCGATGCGGCGGCCGGACAGACGCGCCGCAATGACGCGGCTGTCATTGACGACGAGGCAATCCCCAGCTCGCAACAGATCGGGCAAATCCGCAATCGTGCGGTCCTGCAGCACCTGACCGCTGCCTGGCTGAACGACCAGGAGCCGCGCCGTTTCGCGCGGTGCCGCAGGCCGAAGCGCAATACGGTCCGGTGGCAACTCAAAATCAAAGAGGTCGGTCTTCATGACGTCCTGCGTCATGCCCGGCCTTGGGCCCGGCATGCAAGTGCTGCGTGCCTTGCCAGTGTCAAAAATGGCGATGGCCGGGACAAGCCCGGCCAACGCACCTATCGCTTCGTCCAGCGAAGCTCACGCACCCATCGTTGCCTTAACAATCTTGTCCGGATCGCTGACCGGTTCGCCGCGCTTGATCTTGTCGACGTTGTCCATGCCTTCGATCACCTTGCCCCAAACAGTGTATTGCTTGTCGAGAAAGCGCGCGTCGTCGAAGCAAATGAAAAACTGGCTGTCACCGGAATCCGGATTGGAGGCTCGCGCCATTGAAACGGTCCCGCGCACGTGCGGCTCGGCATTGAATTCCGCTTTGAGCTTCTTGCCCGATCCACCGGTGCCCGTTCCGTGCGGACAACCGGTCTGCGCCATGAAACCGTCGATCACGCGGTGAAACACGATGCCGTCGTAGAACCCATCTTTCACCAGTTCCTTGATGCGGGCGACGTGTCCGGGTGCAAGGTCGGGCCGCATTTCGATCACGACTTTGCCCTTTGTCGTTTCCAGCGTCAGCGTATCTTCAGGCTTGGCCATCACAATTCCTCTCTCACAACTGACAATAAAGACCGTTCAGGCGCCTTAGCGCTCGATCGTTGCTTTCTTAATATAGTCCATGCGCGGATATTCCTTGGCGAGATACGCATTGCCCTCGCTCTGAAGTCGGCTCTGATCCGGACCGCGGCCGCGTGGCGCGCCCTCGCCATACTCTGCGTTGAGCGCGTCCACCACATTCATCCCCGACACAACCCTGCCGAACGGCGCGAAACCCGACTGGTCGAGCCGTGAATTGTCGGCAAAGTTGATGAAGACTTGGCTCGTGCGCGTGTTGGGACCCGCCATTGCGAAGGTAATCATGCCGCGCGTATTGCTTTGCGTTACGGGATCATCGGGAATCTGCGCCGTGCGCCAGTTCGCCATGATCGCCGGATCGCCACTGATGCCGAACTGCACCATGAACCCGGAGATCACGCGAAAGAAGCGGACGTTGTCATAAAAGCCGTTTTTCACCAGATTGTAGAAGCGATCGGCACCCTTCGGTGCCCAGGCCCGCGTGACTTCAACAACGAAGGGGCCTTTGGTGGTGTCGAAGCGCACTTTAAATGTTGCTGGCGCTTGCTCACGCAGCGCAGCGGGATTGGAGAGCGGCGATTGCGCAACCACCGGTGTTGCGAACAAAGCGAAGGCGACAGCGAGCGCAGAAAAACATCTGTTGGTCATTAATTTCCCCATTAAAAGAACGACACGTCAGCGCGCGAATTTCTTCTTCAGACGCGCAGCGACGGGGCCCGGCACGAAGGCGGAAACGTCGCCACCCATACCGGCGATTTGCCGGACCAATGTGGCGGTGATCGGGCGCACGATCGGCGAAGCGGGCAGGAAGATGGTCTGTACGTCGGGCGCCATCGTTCCGTTCATGCCCGCCATCTGCATTTCATAGTCGAGATCGGTACCGTCGCGCAGGCCGCGGATCAGCATGATCGCGCCCGCTTTGCGCGCGGTTTGAACCACCAGATCCGAGAAGGTGATGCACGATAGTTCGCACTTGGCTTCGCGCGCCAGCGGCCCACAGGTTTCCTGCAGCATCGCCAGCCGCTCCTCAGCGGAAAACAAGGGCGCCTTGCCGGGATGAACCCCAACGGCGATGACCAGCCGGTCGGCAAGTCGCACGGCCTGACGCACAACGTCGAGATGACCGTTGGTGACCGGGTCGAAAGACCCTGCATAGAGGGCGGTTCTCGGCATAAACGGGGGTCTAACCCGCCCCCGGATGCCCCGCAAGGCCACGACCTTCGCGCCTTGAACCTTTTCCCCGGTCGCGGCGATCAATGCGCTAGGCTTGCTTGGATTGCCTTCCGAGGGGAAATTGCGCCGGGTCGTCCTCGCCGTATCGACACTGCTGATCTGGGCGCCGTGCGTTCTCGCGCAGGACTACCCGAACAGGCCGATCCGTATCATCGTGCCAACACCCGCAGGTGGCCCGGTCGATGTCATGGCCCGGGTCCTGGCCAATGCGCTACCCGCGGTCCTTGGTCAGACCGTGTTCATCGAAAACAAGCCCGGCGCAGGCAATACCATAGGATCCCGCCAGGCGGCCGCCGCCGATCCCGACGGCTACACGCTCATGGTTTCGGCGGCGAGCGGTCTCATCATGAGCCCTATGATCATCAGGAACGCAGGCTATGACGCTTCGAGCTTCGCACCAGTCGCTCTGATCGCCGAAACACCGCAGGTATTGGTGATCAACCCTCAACTTCCGTTCAACTCGGTCGCCGATGTCGTCACCTATGCCCGGGCCAATCCGGGAAAACTCAACTATTCGACTGGCGGCATCGGCACATTGCCGCACCTCAATGCCGAGCTGTTCAATTCGATGAGCGGCACGAATATTCTGCACGTCCCCTATAAAGGCGGTGGCCCTTCGCTCACCGCCGTCGTGGCTGGTGACGTCCAGATGACCTTCGATACCGTGAGCACATCGCTGCAGTTGATCCAGGACGGCAAATTACGCGCACTCGCCATTGTTGGGCACAAACGTGCACCACAATTGCCTGATGTTCCGGCCATGCCCGAAATCGGATTCCCCGCGGTGACCAGCGGCGCGTGGACGGCTTTGGTTGCTCCGCACGACACACCGCCCGCGGTCATCGCCAAACTCAATGCCGCGACCAACGCAGCGCTCAGCCGCGAACCAATGAGAACGGCCCTGGCAAAGCTTGGCGCCGAGCCGCGGGGCGGCAGCCCGCACGACCTTTCCGATCACATCGAGCGCGAGATCGCCAAATGGAAACCGATCGTAAGCACGTTGAATCTGAGGGCGGATTGAACGTGGCTAGACGCGCGGCAATGGCGAGCACGCTTTCTCTGTCGACCTTGTTGGGAATTCTGCTTTCCGCCTGCGTCGCCTTCGCACAAATTGCACCCAACGCGTCGGAGCTCTCTGCGTATGGCGGTTTGCATGCCGCCGCCGCTAAGGGTGATGCGACCGAAATTGAGCGGCTGGTAAAGGCCGGGTCACCAATCGACGCGCGCGACAGCCGCGCGCGGACCCCGTTGCATGTTGCTGTTTACATGCGCAAGCCTGAGGCCGCGCGCACTCTGCTGCGACTCGGTGCCGATCCGAATGCTTTCGAATCCCAACAATACGATATCGTCACGATCGCTGCGGTCGCTAACGATGTGCCTATGCTCAAGCTCGCGCTCGAAGGCGGATGCAAAGCCACGAACGTAACGAGCCCCTATCAGGGGACCGCGCTGATCGCCGCGGCCCATCTCGGTCACGATGAGGTCGTGCGCACGCTCATTGCCGCCAAGGCTCCGCTTGATCATGTCAACAATCTTGGGTGGACCGCGCTAATCGAATCGATTGTGCTCGGAGACGGTGGCAAGCGTCACACCGCCACGCTCAAAGCGCTCGTCGACGCGGGTGCCAACGTCAACCTTGCCGATCGTTCCGGTGAAACGCCGCTCGCGCTTGCCAAGAAACGCGGCTTCGGCGAAATGGCGAAGATTCTTCAAGGCGCCGGCGCGCGCTAATATGTCGCCATCAAAACCGAACGCCACCACTCCATGGACACAAAAACAGCCTTGGTAAACAGCACCAAGGGTGCAAGGACGCGAATGGGAGGAAAGAAGAAATTGCACTAGAGAGCAGTTTCAAGACTATGGCGTGACACTGTTTCTTTGATCGTCGCCGATCGACGTAAACCCTGCATAAATTTTTCACGATTGCGTTGTTTGATCATCCAAAATTTTCAGCAGAGTGCGAAACCTATGCCACGTTTGAAATACACTTCACTTTCGGTGTCGAGAAACAACCCGCGGCTTACCGCCGAGGAGTTCGCCTCGTTGAAGGAAGTGGGCAACCGCCCTATGCAGCGCACGATTCCCGATGACCACCGAGATCGCTTGCTTAAAGCAGGATTTATTAGAGAAATCGTGCGCTCCCATGGCGGCATCAGCGCCCTCGCATTGACAGGGCGTGGATTGCGACGGGTGGCACTCGAAAAATAAGTTTCGGATGTTCACTTCACACGACAAGAAAACGCGCTCCCTTCTTAAACCCGCGATTCTTGAAATCCTTTGCAGTGACGTTCAGTGCGACTGCGGACCTGGCACCCCATCTTCAATCACAAAGGTCCGGAGTGTCGAAACGGACGAATTTGGGTCGCGAACATCCGCAATCGCTCGAAACCTCGAGGTCGCACGTCGACGCCCTAACTCGATGGTTACATAACCGCGTACTCGGCTTTCAAAGAAATGGACATGCGGATTGTAGGGAAGAAACTTTGCAAATGTTTCGTATGGAACGCCGCGCGATGATATCGACGTCCCAACAAGTTCTGTTGCAACCGCAGGAGATCGTTGGTCATCAAAATCGATCTTCAGATCGTTCGCCCAAAAAGAATGAATGTCCCCGCTAAGGACAATGGGGTTTGATACACCGCTATCCTTTATGTGCTGCATGAGCCGCTTGCGATTCGCCGGGTACCCATTCCAATTGTCGGTCCAATACCAGGCCGTATGGTCGGCGGCTTCTTGACGGAGCTGCGCCATAAGAACGTCTTGAGCGATGATATTCCACCGCGTCTTCGAGGTCGCCAGCCCCCGATACAGCCACTGCTCCTGGGCGGCGCCGATCATCGAACGATTTTCTTCCAATCGCTCTCGACAACCTGCGTCAGTTACAAGATGACCGCCTCCGCGGTTTGGAGGCCCGTAACAAGCCTCGCGTGAGCGATACTGTCGACCGTCGATCATTGAAATCTGAGCGAGCGTGCCAAAGGTAAAACGATCATAAATACGCATATTTGCGCCATCGGGTCGTGACAGACTGGGTCGCAGGGGCATGTGCTCGTAAAATGCCTGATACGCTGCGGCACGACGTTTCAGAAATGCTTTCGGGTCATCGAAGGTCTGAGACCACTGATTGGCGTAATCATTTTGCACCTCGTGATCATCCCATGTGATCAATACCGGGACCTCTGCGTGGAGTCGTTGAAGGTCCGGATCTAGCCGATATTGCGCGTAACGGTTTCGATAAGTCGAAAGCGTCGACGCTTCCACGTCGTCGCTGTGTTTGCGTACGTTGCTCGGACTGTGATCGATACCCTCGTAGATGTAATCCCCTAAAAACAAAACGAGATCGGGATTTTCGTCGGCCAAATGGCGATAAGCCGAAAAATAACCGTGCTCGTAGTTTGAACACGATGCAAATCCGACCGAGAACTGGTCCAGCGCGGTGCCTGGACTAGGCGCAGTGGTCGCTCGTCCAATGCGGCTACTCGCTCCTCCGAGCAAAAAACGATACCAGTACGGCCGCCCGGGCTGCAGCCCTTTGATTTCCACATGGACTGAATGGGCGTATTGCCTTTCCGCGGTCGCCTGTCCTCGTCGCACCAGATTGCGCAGACTTGAATCCGTTGCGATTTCAAAGTCGATCAATAGATCCCCGCTTGTCAGGCCGCCGGGCGCATTCGGATCCTGAGAGAGCGGGTTTGGTGCGAGACGCGTCCAAAGAACGAAGCCATCCGGCGAAGTATCACCGGCCGCGACACCCAGACTGAATGGATTTCCATCCACCCAAGCCGGCTCGGCGCGCGACTCTCGACTGATGACGTAGGGAAAACCGAGCATGGCGGCCGTCGCACCCGCCAGAGACAAGGCATTGCGGCGGCTCAGCCCTCTAGATGAACAGCTGGAATCACTCTTCGTGCAAAAATATCGCATACCGCCCCTCGCCCCCCGAGGCTCAGCTTGCGGATATCGTAACGGCTGCAATTGATGCGAAGAAGACGCCGGCGATCTTTTTTTGCGCGCCTTTGTGAAGCCATCGCGCCGACTGTCACAGGCGCGTCTTGAATCTAACTTTCAATAGTCTGCATCCAAAAAATGCCGGCCAATTACCTTGTCAACGCGGTCGACAACCGGATCGCATTGTTATTGACCAGGACGAGAGCTCGATATGGCAGAAACTTACAAGGTTTCGCGTTTGCAGGCGCCTAACTATCCGCTCTGCATTAAATGCAATAAGCCAATGCTGCTTCTGTCCGAGGAACTGCAATATTCAGGTTACAGCCGGCGAATGTTCGGATGCCAACTGTGTGACGGCACTATGACGGAATGGTCTGGATCGCCGGGAGCGGATTTTTGCGCTAACGAACCCTGAGGCGTTTTGGAAGAGGATCGGAGCCGCGAATGTTTTTACACTACGAATTCTGTCACGCTTTTAGAAAACAAGGCGCCTCGCGCTGAGCCAAATCCTTGGCTTAACAAATGTGACGGCTATTTGATCATCCACAATTTTAAATTCGAGCGGCGCGCTTTAGGCGGTGGTACAAAAGTGCTGTGGTCATATTTGCCCTGACCGTTCATAATACTGTCACAGTCGCCAAACCGATGCGTTAGTGGGGTTCGCTATGTGGTTTCCAACCCAGGACGAAGCCGTGGAGCTCTACGCTCGTTTCTTGGCAGCGCGCCACGGAAGCGGGGCGGAGCGGCACGCGCGCAGGACGGCCGAAAGGCTTCAGGCGGAAGGTGATCATGCAGGTCACGCCATCTGGAGCCGTGTTGCAGACGCCGTGGAGCAGTCTAAGGCGAAAGAGCCACGCAGGGCTCTAACCTGAGCTCCGCAACGGTTGCGTAAGGCCCAAACCCTTTATTTTGCGGGAAAATCGCTACGCGGCGGTATCCCAAAGGGACGGCGAGCCACGCACGAGCATGCGGCGGCCATCGGCGGTTAATTCCAGGCACTCACCGTCGACAATCATGCCATCACGAATCAATTGGCGTACAACCGCGTGATTGGTCGATCCGCCAGACACGTGAATATCCCTAAGAACGATTAGTTCACGCTGGGGTAGCTCTTCAACGGTTTCCATGCCCGTGCCGCCATGCTTTGCCTAACGTGCCCGCCAGTAAAATATTCATGTTACGGCCGCACGACATGAACCGGAAAGTTATGTGGCACCCCCTTCGCCGACCGTCGGCTAGTTATGGAAATTAATATCGGTACGGCTACCGCACCGATTGCACTCAAAAGTGCGTGTTTCGTTCTTCAATTCCGGCTCCAGCGATCTGCGCACCAAGTACGCCGAACCACGACAGCGCGGGCACGCGATTTTGGTAATGTGGCTTTGTCGAATGTAGATTTTCGGGGAGTCCTCGTGAAGCATGGAGATATTCTCATGTCACAGGGATGAGGAACGGCTGTCCTCAGACCCGTCGACATTTGTAAGGTTGCGCGTCGGATGATTGAGCTATCGTGGACTGATGAACGCGCTGCCGATAGCTGAAAAAAATGTTTTCCAAGACATTATTAAATTCTCGGCCGCGCTTTTTGCTGGCCGTGTGTCTTCATGACCACTTCGTGGCAGCGCTGAATCGAGCGCACTCGCTTACCTGCCATCTCAGTGCTCAGGCCCGCAGAGGCTGAGCTCGCGCTCTGCACAAAAGACATTGCTGTAGAGATTGGCAATCCACTGCCGTCCGCTCGACGTAACATTGAGATAGCGAATCGCGCTCTGGATATGGGGTGATATGCTCCCCCAGTAGAACTTGGGATAGAGATCGGTCAGATCTGCCGGCGAAGTGTAACCAAGCTGCTTGTTCATCCCGACTTCTTCAAACTCGCAAAAAAGAGCATTGGCTTTACGAAGATAATGCGGGTCGCCCAACTGGCCGATCAAATCGGCCGCGCGAACAAGTTCGCCCTCCTCGCTGTCGAGATTCCCTGCGCCGGGAGGCGATGGAAAGCGCGTAAATTCGATGGCATTTGCAATTCGATTGGCGTCGAGGGTTTTAAGCGAACCGAAGCGATGCATCACGAAGAGTTTTGAGCGATCGACGTGATAGGGCAACAGGGCAGCGTCAGATGAGCCCCGCGGTAGCTTGGCCTTGGTGCCGTCCGCATCAATAACATACCCATCTTCGTCGTCGCCTTTGAGGATGCCGCGAACGTAGCCAATGTCGTGAAACAGACAGGCAATGATAACGTGCGCGTAATCGCCGATATTCGTTTCGGTCAAGAGCCGTCGCCCCCTCAGAATATCGTAGGCGACGAGAGTAACCAGCAACGTATGCTCGACATTGTGATAGAGCGCGTCGCTGTTGCCGATACAATCGATGGCAAGCCTGGCAGCCGACTGGACCCGTTCTATCGCAGCCGGATCCGTCGAACCGAACCGACGGGAGAGGTGATTGGCAAGGTGAGACCCCAAGGCCTCGGCCGCAAGTTCGGGAATGGTAATCATGGCTTCCCCCGTGGCCCTGACATTGAACGTCGCACCTAGTTTTGCTCTTTTTCCCCCCAACGTCGACTGCGTTTTGCCCCCGGGAAACAGGCATTTTTGGCCTGGTTATAGCGATCCCAGAACCCGGCGCACGCCGAGAAGTGACACAAAGGTGTCACGCGTTCGAAATGTCTTCACTGCGACAATCGAGATCGTCGGAATCGTTGGTTTAAGGGCGGTTTGGATGCCAGAGGTCGTTGTGACCGCGGCCTTCTGGCGCGGGCGCGCAGAGGAATGGCGCGCCGTCGCGAACGAAACCACCGATCCGGAAGAAAAACGATTGTTGCTTGAGTTAGTCGCAGACTACGAACGATTAGCCGAACGGGCCGCGAAGCGCGAACAAAGTCAAACTTGATAAGCGCCCATTTGGAAAAGCGCTTTGTGTGGCCCGTCACAGCACCGCACGTACGACTCTATTTCATTGGCGTCACCAACCCCGGAGACCTGCCATGACGAACACTTGGAAAATCTTCGCCTTCGGCACAGCAGCCATCGCCATCCTGGCGGCCGCAAATAAAAAACAGTGCGCCGGTGGAGGGGAACCACCGGCGCACTCCGAACAGAAACGTAAAGGGACTTAGCTTAACCCGCACAAAGTAGCTGCTCCCCGCGGGACAGGTATTATACCAAGGTCACCTATCCCCATTCCAAAGGTATCGGGACATTGATGCTTCAGTTCTTCTGCACGCCTGGTCGCGAGACGTTCGCGGTGAACACGTAGCCATCACCGTGCACTGACTTCAGCAATTTCGGCTTTTTCGGATCGGCTTCGAGCTTTTTGCGCAAACGGGAAATCTGCGCATCAATAGTCCGCTCATAGGCGTGCCACCCTGCCCCGTGAGTCACATCCATCAACTGCTGACGGCTGAGAACCCGTCCGGCATTTTTCAGGAAGGCTGCCAAGAGCTTGAATTCGCCGCCAGTGAGCGGCACTTCAGATCCGTCTGGCGCGATCAGCTGGCGACGTTCGAGGATGACTTTCCATCCCTCAAACGACAACATTTCATAGGCCTGCTCGCAACCGGCATTCTCACGTTTCGCCGGCTGGAAAGAACGCAGCGCTTTCCTGGCGCGTGCCAAAACTTCGCGTAGATGAAACGGCTTGCACACATAGTCGTCGGCTCCAAGCTCGAGTCCGACAACTCTGTCGACAGGATTTTTTCTTCCACTGATGACTATGATTCGGCTTCGCCCGCGCG
>Ga0268266_10003993_pt1 | contig 14294 bp, 12 predicted proteins | sample KBSS13metaG_FD_190356 | JGI IMG/M metagenome (GOLD analysis project Ga0268266, IMG submission 190356) | Switchgrass rhizosphere microbial communities from Kellogg Biological Station, Michigan, USA - KBS S1-3 metaG (SPAdes) (version 2) | ecosystem: Host-associated > Plants > Roots > Rhizosphere...
CAATGACGAGTTCGCAGCCGATGCCTTCGGCGCGCTTCACGACATCCCCGAGCGTCGCGTGGACCCGCTCGATGACGCGCGCGCGGGCGCCGGGATTGATATCGAGATTGTTGTAGTCCCAGGTCGTGTACGGCGAATGGATGACCATCTGTGTTGCGCCGAGAGCCTCGCAAACCTCGAGCCCCTGAAGCAAACGCCTGGTGACGACCGCGCGGATCAGCGGATCCTGGCTGTCGATCTTGAAGCCCCAGAAAGGCCCGTGAATGCCAAGCCGACCTTCATAGCCATCAAGAAGTTTGCGGATCACCTCAACCCGTGCGCGCCAGTCGCCGTCGAGCGTCTCGGCCTCGAAGAAATCCTGGATCTCGAGGTCGCGCTGGCGTTCGAGAATCCAGCCGCGGTGCAACGCTAGGGTGGTGCTGGTCAACGCGGCGCCAACTACCGGGAGACTGGAAGAGGCGGGCATCGTAAACTCCAGAAGCGCGCAATCTGCTGTCAATATCACCGGCTATAAGCAAAGCATGACGGGCGCATGACTAGATGCAGCTCCCGGTCTTCCGGCTGGGCATATGAGCTGGTTTTCAACAATGTGCCGTCGTACTTTCGCGCCGGCGTCGATGTGCTCGCGCTCGCGCCATCCAGCTCCCTTGTCCAGCCCGGACACGCAGATAACGGGCATAAGCTACGCTGCGGGCATCATGTTTCAAGCATCAAACCGACACAGGTTTGCCTTGCAGGAGGTCGGATTTCTGCCGCGCGATCGGGCTAACGGTTCTCGACATTGTCGACCCTCTCGCATCGTTATCGGGTGAACGTTCCAAGCATCCGGACGATATCGCGTGAGACACCAACGACGTGAGAGAGCGTCGCCGGTGTAACGGCGAATCCGCAGGCGGCCCCAATGCCACAGTTCCGCTATCGCGCTGTTACGCATGCAGGAGAAATCGTCGTCGGCGAAGTCGATGCGTCGTCGCGCGAGGAGGTGGTGCGTCGCATCGAGTATCTGGGACACCTGACGATTGATGCCGAGATCGCGGCGACGGGAATCCTCAATCGCGGTCACCGGAGTAGCGGGAAATTGCCGCGATCCCGCGACGTTTCGATTTTTCTGCGACAGCTGTCGCTTCTGATCGGCGCCGGGCTAACGCTCGAAGCGGCGCTCCAGACGCTCGGCGACGACGCCAGCAAGGGTCTTGCGGGTTTCGCCAACGGGTTGCGAGCATCGATTTCCGCGGGCGAGAGCTTCGCGGAGGCCCTGGAACGCCATCCTTCGATCATCGATCCCACCTATGTTGCCATGGTGCGGGTGGGCGAGGCATCGGGCAAGCTCGAAGCAGTGTTGCGCGCGATCGTCGAAGACCGGACGCGCCGGGAACTGATGACCGATCGGATCAACTCGGCGATCCGCTACCCCCTGTTTCTGATCGGCACCGCCGCGGCCATCCTTCTGTTTTTTCTGATCTATGTCGTCCCGCAATTCGAACCGGTGTTCAAGGACCTCGGCGGGCGTCTCAATTCGGGCGCGGCGTTGATCGTGGCCGCCTCGATTTGGCTGCGCACCAACGTCGATCTGTCGCTGGGGATCTGTCTGTCGCTGGTCCTCTGCGTCTGGCTGGGGTTGAGCCGGCGCGAATGGCGGGCGCGGATCGTCGCCGCCATCGCAAGGCTTCCGGGAGTTTCCGGTCCGATGGGTGACCGGCGTACCGCGCGCATCGTCGGAACGCTCGGCCTTCTGCTCGAAAATGGTGTGGCGCTTCCGACCGCGCTGAAAATCCTGCGCGATGTCGTGACCGAGCCGGACTACGTCGCCGCTGTCGACCGTGTGCACGAGCAGGTGCGAAATGGCCGGCGTTTCGCCGACGCGTTGGCCGAAACGAATCTGCTTCCACCGCTAGCGGTAAGAATGCTCAGGGTCGGGGACGATGTCGGCGATCTGGCTTCCATCGTGCGTCAGGCGTCGCAATTCTATGAACACAAGCTCGGTCTGAGCCTCGACCGTCTGATGGGGGCGATCGGACCTGCCACGATTATTGTTGTCAGTGTCGTCATCGGCACGTTGATCGTGTCGATCATGAGCGCGCTGCTCAGCATCACGGAGCTGGCGCAATGAGCAGGATAATGGCGAAGGAGCGGGTTCCGCCGCCCGCGCCTCGAGCGCGAACCAGTGATCAGCGCGCCGGCTTCACCCTGATCGAGGTGGTGGCCGTCATGCTTATCATTGCCCTGGTCGCATCGCTTGCGGTCACGACGATCCCCGGCACGGGACGCGGCCGGTTGAAGGCGCTCACGCTCGAAACCGCTGCGCTGCTTCGGCGCGAGCGGCTTGGCGCAGTCATGACGGGCCGAGAACGCCAGGTGTCGATCGATGGCGAGAAACGCGTTCTGGTCGGCGACGGCGGCGGTATCGTCGCGGTTCCGCGCGACGTCGTGCTCGACATTCTCGGTATCGACGCCTTGTGGTCGGGGCGGCAGGCAGTCGTGCGATTCCATCCGGATGGGGCATCGACCGGGGCGGTGCTGAAACTATCGCGTGAAAAGGCCGAATATGAAATTCGCGTCAACTGGTACACCGGCGGCGTCGCGATTGCGCCGTGACGGCCGCAAAAGGCAGGCAGGATTTACGCTGCTCGAGGCTCTCGTTGCCTTGGCGCTGATTCTGGCGTTTGCAGCAGTGCTTGGTCCGCATTTGTCGCAGGCGCGCCGCATCATGGACCATGCCGAAGGCCGCGTGGCCGCGCAAGTGCTGCTGCGCTCGCTGCTCGACGCTCCATTCGACCGCTCCGGTCTGGCAAACGCTTCGCGGAAGGGCGAGGCGGGCGAATTGCGATGGCGCATCGCCGCGGAACCGGTGCTTGCCGCTGCGCCCGGCGCGCCGGATCAGCCGAGATGGCTGCCATATCGCGTGACCGCGAGCGTAGCGTGGGGCTCCGACCAGGTCATTACCGCCGAAACGATACGGCTAGGCAGGCCGGAGCCATGACGATGCAGAACGGACGGGCGCGTCTCGGATGTGACGGCTTCACCCTGGTGGAGGTTCTCGCCGCACTCGCGATCGCCTCCGTGATCATCATGGCGAGTGCCGCGCTGATCCGCAACGTCGCTCTCTTCTTCGACCGCGGAACGCGTGGTGTGACCGAAGCGGAGCGCCTGATGCTGGCTGTCGAACGTCTGGCTGGCGATTTCGGCTCGGCCCGTTTCGCCTGGCGACGAACGGAGGACGGCGCCGCCGCTGCCTTTGCTGCCGAACAGGCCAGCAGCGAACGGCCGGCGAGCGTTATCTTTGTCGGGGCAGGGCGCACTGCTTCGAGGGCGCGCGTTGACGACGACCTTATCAGCCTGACCGTGGAAGAGGACGGTGAGGTCAGGCGCCTGGTCAGACGTCGCGCGACATGGCCCGGACCGCGCGCCCGCTTCGAAGATGAGACGCCGCAAGACCCGGTCGTTCTGATCGAGGGTAAAGTAGACATCTCATTCGTGTTCGGACGCGTCACGCCGGATGGAGCGCTTGCGTGGTACGCGAGCTGGGCCGGCGAGCGCGTGCTGCCACGTTATGTACGGCTGATGTTGCGGGACCGGGTCACTGGCGCCGATCTGCTCGGCGAAGCCGATTTCATGGTTCGCGCCAATGCCCCCGCTGCCTGCGGGAGCGCCGACGCGGCTCTCGCGTGCCTGTCGGCCGCACCGCCGGCCCAGACCGACACTTCCGAGACGGAAAGGCTCACGCGATGAAACGCAGCGATCCGCGTCGCGGAGTGATTCTGGTAACCGTGCTGTGGTCGATCGCGTTGCTGTCGGCGCTGGCGATGGCGGCGTCCGTCACCTTTCGGGGATATGCGGGTGTGATGGCGGTCGAGCGCGATCGCGTGCAAGCCGACGCGCTGTTGTCGGCAGGGCTTGAGACGGCGGCCGGCATCGTCGACACCTTGGGCGACGCGCCGCTCATGGATATCGAGACACGGGTCAACCTTGCCACCGGTTCAGCACGCCTGCGCCTCGATGACGAAGGCGGCCGCATCGACATTGGAAAAGCGCCCGCCATCGTTCTCGCTGCGCTGTTGCGTTCCGTCGGCGCTCCGGAAGGGGCGGCGAACGATCTCGCCCAGCGTATCGTTGAACGGCGCTATCCCCGCAATGCGGCGCGCGGCGATCCTGCGCTCCGTTCGGCCAATGGCAGGACCAGGACGCCTGCAACGGGGCAGCCGTTTTCCGACGTACGGCAACTTCAATTCATTCCCGGCATGGCGCCGGAGTGGCTGGCCGCGATTGAACCGCTGACGACCGTGTTCGGCGGCGAAACCGTAAATCCGCTCACCGCGCCGCAGCGCGTCATCGCGGCGCTTCCCGGAGTTGATAAAGGTCAGGTCGACGCATTCCTCAGGCAGCGCCGCAGCTTTCCGGCGGACGGCGATCGGCTGGTGCGGACGGTCGGAGCGGCGCAGCAATATCTGGCGGTCAAGCCGCAACGCGTTGCGTCGATAGAGTTGATGGCCGAACTGGCGAACGGCTATGCCGTCGCCGCCCGGTCGGTGATCGTTATCCTGCCGCAGGATAGCCAACCTTATCGCGTACTTGTTTGGACCCCGGTGCCATCCCCCAGGCTCCTTTAGGGGGATCGTCCGAAAGCGCAAAGGCAGAGTCATGCGTATCGGCGCGGTCTTGAGACGATGGATCGAAATCCTGGCGGCTTTGTATCTGGCCTGGCGTGAAAGCCGACGTGAACTTCGCTCGCTGGTCGTGACGCCCGAGAACGGGCATGTCGTCGTTCGGCACGCGAAGCCGGCCCGTGACGCGATGCTGCGGGACGCTCACGCAGGGAACATTGTCGCGACCCTGCCCCCCGGAGCGGAGGTTTCGGCGGATCTGTCGCGCGCGGCGCATGCCAGTTTTGTCGTCCTCGAATTTCCCGCCGACAAGGTCGTGATGCGGCGTATTACCGTGCCGGCGCAGGCGCGCAAGTTCCTCTCCGGTGTCATCCGCAATCAGATCGAGCGCCTGTCGCCCTGGCCCGCCAATGGCGTGGTGTATGGATTTGCGGCTGAAGCGGGCGCGGGAGATGCCGCTGTTGTCGAGGTGCGCATTCTCATGGCGGCGCGCGCCGATGTCGATGCGGCGCGACAGGACCTGGCCGCGCTCGGCCTGCCGGTCGATCGCATCGTGGCGCGCGGCTCCGATACCGAAGCCGCGGACGAGATCGCCGGCTCGGTGACCTTGTGGTCGCGGCTTGCGGACACCTCGCCTGAAAGGCACGGCGGCCTGGTCCGGGCAATCGGTATCGGAATTGCCGCCTCGGTAGCCGCGAGTCTGCTTCTCGGCTCATGGGCGCTACTGTCGGCCGCAGCCATTCGAGATGGAAGCGAGCAGGTCGCGGCCCGCTCCAGGGTCCTGCAGCGACAGGTTCAAACCGGCCGCACGGCCGCTTCGACGGCGTCGATCCCTCCTGCAGAACGGGCGTGGCTGCTGAAGGAAACATCGATATCGAGCGTGATCCTGATCGAGGCACTGTCCCGGGCTTTGCCGGATTCGGCCTACGTCAGCGAAATTCGTCTGGAAAAGGAAAGCCTGCGGATCATGGGGCTCGCCGGCGACGCTCCGGCGTTGCTCGCACCGCTTGAGCGATCCGACCATTTGACCGATGTGCATTTCTTCGCGCCGACGGCGCGAGGGCCGGATGGCAAGCTCTTCAGGTTTTCCATCGAGGCACATGTCGAACCCCGCATCAAAATCGGGGAGCCATGAGATGCCGAAGCTCGACCGTGAGCAGGTCTTTTCCGTCGCGGCGCTCGCGCTGCTGCTATTGCTGTGCGTGAGTGTGGTGGGGGTGTTGCTTCAGGCGCGCGCGGATGCTGTGCGGGAAGCTTCCGAACGGCACGAGATACTCGCGCGCCTCGAAGCCAAGCTGCGGACCGTATCAAGCCGGCCAACCGCAGCGGCGCCACCCGCTGCATTCCTTGATGCATCGACCCAAGGCCTCGCGAGCGCGCAGTTGCAGTCTTATCTGGCGCAATTGGCCGACGATCAGCGCGCCAGCCTTGTTTCATCGGGGGGAGAAGCCGGCAAGCGCGACGACGCGCCCGATACGATTCGCCTTCAGGCCACGCTCGATATGAATTTGAAGGCGTTGCGGGCGTTTCTGTATCAGCTCGAAAGCGGAACGCCGTATGTATTCGTGGACACGCTGACGGTGCAGCCGGCCGGCGCCATGGCAGGTAGAGCCGTCGAAGATCCCTTGTTACGGACCACGCTGAGCTTGCGCGCGTTTTGGCGACGAGGCACGCCATGAGGGATGCTCGATTGCCGGCGGCAATTTTTGCGCTCCTGCTCTCGTGGGAGCCCGGCGCCGTCGCAATTGCCGAGACGCAAGACCCGCCTGCCGCTGCGCCTTCCAATCCGGTGGCGGCGCAATCGCTCGACCAGCTATCAACGATACTCGATCGTCCGCTGTTTTCACCGAGCCGTCGTCCACCCGCGCCGCCGCCGGCACCTCCACCGATCGTGCAGGCTGCGGAGCCGCCCGCACCGCCACCTCCACCGCCCAACCTGGTTCTCTTCGGTGTGGTGATGGATGGCGAGGGCGCCCGTGCGGTGGTTCGCTCGGGGGCGGACAAGAAATTGGTGCGCGCACAGATCGGCGACGAGATCGATGGATGGAAGGTCAGTCAAATCGAAGGACGCAAGGTGGTGTTGTCGCTTGACGGCCGCTTCGCCACCTTCACGCTCTTCAGCGATGATCGCGGGAAATCCGAGTCTGCCGCAGGGCCAGCGCCAGCAGGCGAACCGAAAAGCTTGCAGCGACAGATTCAGGCACAGCAAACCTCACCGCAGGCTGCAGCACCACAACCTGGTCAGCCGAAAAAACGTCGTCGATCCAGAGAATAAGCTGCAGATCACGCCGCGCGGACATAGTGTCACACACGCGGAGAAACTGCATGCTGTATGCAAAATGGTCTTAGCTTTGCCGCATATATTGCTGCGCTCGCCGTAGAAAGCCCATTGTTACCGTCGATAGTGAATCTGGATTGATCAGCAAGCATCTGCAGGCACCTGATGGCTCGCCTGCTGGTGGGCTTTGTTAACTCGCGATCTGGAGTGCGCGAGCATTCGCCGTCGATCGGGCAGGGGCGCCACGGCGAGGAGTAGCGTAGTGAGTAGCTTGCATGAGCAGAGTTTGCTGCTCGATGTTCCACGGATATGCATTGCGGCCTCGCTTTATCTCGCACTGGCCGGCTGTGTAACATCGAATGGGACGCCGGCAGCCGGCGTCGCGCCGCTCGATGCGACGGACGCTGTTCGCAATACCGACTTCAGCCCGCGTTTTCCTCTTGCGAACGAAGGAGATTCCGGCAGGACGCGGGAATCTACTCGTCCCTTTATCTTTCCGGGCTCCGACACGGAGCCGGAGCAGCGGCGCGATCGCGATCCGGAGATGCGATCTGCGTCGCTGCAGCCTGCCGCATTCCTCAGGGGCGACGGCGTCGAAATGAATTTCGACGGCGCCGATGTGCAGACGGTCGCGAAGACCCTTCTCGGCGATATTCTTCAACTCAATTTCGTCGTCGATCCGCGCGTCCAGGGCAATGTGACGCTGGCATCGGCCGGTCCAATTCCGCGCAAGGACGTGCTGCCGGCATTCGAAAGCGTGTTGCGGATGTCGAACGCGGCGATCGTGCGCTCCGGCAATCTGGTCAAGATCGTTCCAATTCCCGAGGCGGGCGCCGCGGGTGCGATCAGCGTCGGGGCGGGGGAACCGGGCTTTGGTGTTTCGCTGGTGCCTCTGCGCTACACGTCGGCTTCGACGGTGGCGAAAACCGCCGAGAGCTTTCTGTCCCGTCCGGGCGCGATCCGCGTGGTTCAGTCCCGAAATCTGTTGCTGATCCAGGGCACCACCGCGGAGCGTCAGGCCGCGCTCGACGTGGTCTCGACCTTCGACGTTGAATGGCTGCAAAACCAGTCGGTCGGCGTCTATCCGCTCAAATCGACCTCGCCCGAGACGATGATCACAGAGCTGGAGCGCATATTCGAAACCAACGACGGCGGGTTGGGGCAGGGGGTCATCCGCTTCCAGCCGGTCTCGCGAATGAACGCGGTGATGGTGGTAACGAAAAATCCGAAGCTGCTGGCCCAGACCACGCAATGGGTCAATCGCCTTGACAGGTCTGATACGACGGGAACGACACTGCGGACCTTCCGTTTGAAAAACGGCAATGCGACGCAGGTGGCGAAGATCCTGAACGATCTCTTCGTCGGTCAACGATCCGGCGGGACGGCCGATGCCGCCACGAAGCAGATTGCGCCGGGTGTGGAGAGTGCGCAGTCCCGGCTCGATTCCGTCGACCGCGGCTCGTCAGGGGGGAGCGCGGCGACATCGGCAGGCAGCAGTTCCGACAATCGCAGCGCCAATCCGATCGCAGCCGCGTTCGAGTCGTTCTCGGACCGCAAGAACAGCGAGACGGACGCATCCGGCGGTTCGTCCGCAGCCTCCGGCGGGAATGTCCCGCGTGGAACGTTTCAGAACATGCGGATCACGGCGGACGCCGCCAATAATTCGATCGTGGTCTACTCCAACCAGGAGGACTATCGGGTGGTCGAGCGCGCGATACGCGATATCGATCGGCCTCAATTGCAGGTATCGATCGACGCGACGGTCGCCGAAGTCACGCTGACGGACGGTCTGCAGTACGGCGTCCAGGCCTTTCTCACCAGCAAGGACGTGGGACTCGGCAACGACAAGGGCTCGATCGGCTTGTTGGGCGCGGGCCAGGTCGCGGCACAATCGGCGCTGCTGCAGCGCGTAGCGCCGGGCTTGAATCTGGTGCTGGGATCGGAAAACCAGCCGCGCGTCATCCTCAACGCCCTGTCAAACCTGACGGACGTCAAGGTGCTGTCGTCGCCGTCGATCGTCGCGCTCGACAACCAGCCGGCTCTGCTCCAGGTTGGCGACGAGATCCCGATCACCACGAGTTCGGCCGCGGTTCTCACCAATGCGTCCACGCCGATCGTCAACACGATCCAGATGCGAAACACCGGCGTAATCCTGAAAGTGCTGCCCCACGTGCACGCCAATGGGTCGATCCGGCTCGAAATCGACCAGGAAATTTCCAACGTCGTCAATCCCGATCAGCAGACGCTCACACCGACGATTGCGCAACGCCGCGTCCATTCCACCGTTTCGGTGGTCAGCGGTCAGACTGTTTTGCTCGCCGGTCTGATCAGCGAACGCGATCAGAAGACGCGGTCGGGCATACCCGGCCTTCGCGAAATCAAGTTTCTCGGCGACCTGTTTGGAAACACCTCCAACACCAAGTCTCGATCCGAGATCATCATCTTCATCAAGACACGGCTCATCCGCAACAGTGTCGATGCCGGTGCGGTCACCGAGGAATTCCGGGACCGGCTGCAAACGATGCGGGGCGGTCGCAGCGTCATCAATGGCAACAGGGCGCAGGCCGCGCCGGGGTCTGCGTTTCCGAAGTCAGATTGATGATCGACATCGAAGCAGGGGAGACGGCTGGATCGGAGGATATTCGCCCAAATCCGGCGATACTGATCGGTGGCGCAGCGGCCATTGGCCTGATCTCCGCGCTGTCTTTACCTTGGCCGGTCGCGGTGGCGTCAACCGTGCTCGGGACGTTGATGGTCGCGGGAGCGGAGGTCGATGCGAGAAAATTTCTGCTGCCTGATCTGGTGACGTGGGGCGCCGTGATTTGCGGCATTCTTGCCGCGCCGCTCTTGAACACGGCGGAGCCGTGGGCGGCTATGGGAGAAGCGATCGCGCGCGCCGGCTGCATTGCCGGCGTGCTGGTGCTGTTTCGCGCCGGCTACGGCTGGATCAGGCAAATCGAAGGCCTCGGCCTCGGCGACGTCAAGCTGGGGGCTGCGATCGGGGCCTGGCTGCCGCTCGAAGCCATACCATGGTGTTTCGGCCTTGCGACCAGCGGCGCGCTGTTGGCGGTGATGCTTGCGCGCCTGAGCGGCGAGCCTGTCATGCGGACGACGAAGGTACCTTTAGGTGCATTTCTCTGTCCGGCGCTGTGGATTGTATTCTATGCGGACAGCGTGATGCGATAAGCCGGCCAATCGGATTAGCGCAGCAGTATCGCTGTGGCTTGAAGCGCTGCGTCGGGCGCGTCGTATACCGATGGATATGACACATCGTCGCCGCAGCAAACATAATGACTTCACATGTATGGGCATGGTCCGTCCAATAATCGTCGAGAACAAACGGTATCCTCGATGCACTCTTAGAACATCGGGGAGCAACAGATGGAAACGATCAAGTTGGCGCGGGCGCGAACGCTCGCGGGCTTAGCCGCCATGTTGTTGGGATCAGTCGCATGGTCAGGAACGGCGTTCGCCCAGGATGTTTCAAACCCGACTGCGGCTGCGGCTAACGCAAATACGACAGCGGCAACTGCAGGCGTGAACGCAAATGCGGCGACCGCCAATACGGCAGGCCGCGGGCAGAACAACAACTCCGGCGGCGCGTCGTCGCGCGCGCCCACCGACCCGGGGGTGCGGGGCGGAGATCCCGGAGCAGGAGGAGCCCTGCCGGGTCTCAACGATGTGGAACGTCAATACTTCGACGTGGCGAAGGATGTCTTCCAGGAAGTCGATGCCGCCGCGGACGGCCTGGGTCCGAGGTTCAATCTCGATAGCTGTTCGGGGTGCCATTCCCAGCCCACGATCGGAGGCACGAGTCCGGCCACAAATCCACAAGTCGCGGTCGCGACCTTGATGGGCGCGAAGAACGTCGTGCCGTCATTCATCACGGCCAACGGGCCGGTCCGTGAGGCGCGTTTCGTGCGCAATCGCGATGGATCACCGGATGGCGGCGTGCATGCTCTGTTTGTGATCACGGGCCGTTCCGACGCGCCCGGCTGCAACATCGCTCAGCCGAATTTTGCGGCCGAGCTCGCTCGCAATAACGTCGTCTTCAGGATTCCGACCCCGGTCTTCGGATTGGGATTGGTGGAGAACATCTCCGATGGCGCTCTTGAGGCGTCGCTGGCCGCCAATGCGCAGCAAAAGCGGGCGCTGGGCATCTCCGGACGTTTCAATCGCAACGGCAATGACGGCACGATCGCGCGGTTTGGCTGGAAGGCGCAGAACAAATCGTTGCTGCTGTTCTCCGGCGAAGCCTACAACGTGGAAATGGGCATAACCAACGAGCTCTTCCAGAATGAGCGCGAGAGCGATCCTGCCTGCCAGTTCAAGGTCACTCCGAATGATAGTACTCCGCTGGTTTCCGAAAATACGGCAAGCCCGGCAGCGAGCTTCCAGAACGACATCGATCTCTTTGCCGCGTTCATGCGCTTTTCTGCGCCGCCAACCCCGGCGTCGTCTGCGGCTACACCGGTCGCTCAGGCATCGGGCGCGCTGAACACAACAGCGGGTCAGACGACGGGAGCAGCGGCCGGGACATCGACGGCGTCAAGCCCGACATCGGCTGCGTCGGGCTCGGCATCGACGACGTCGGACGCAGCATCGACTGCACCGAGCACGGCGTCGACTGCGTCGAGCCCGGCATCGACGGTGGTGGCGTCGGCCACGGCGGACGTTTCGAGCGTGATGACCGCCGCCGCAGGGTCGTCAACGGCGCAGCCGTCATCATCCGCTTCGTCAGGTGCTTCCGTCACCCGTGGGAACCAGGTGTTTTCCAATGTCGGCTGCCAAGCGTGTCACACCAAGACCTTCACGACCGAGAAATCGCCGATGACGGGGCAAAGCAACGTGACGCTCCAGCCTTTCAGCGATTTTGCTGTGCACGAAATGGGAACCGGCCTGGCGGACGGCGTGTCGCAAGGGAGCGCCAATGGCAACGAATTCCGGACGGCTCCGTTGTGGGGCGTCGGCCAACGGATCTTTTTCCTTCATGATGGCCGGACCAAGGATCTGCACGAAGCAATCCAGCAGCACGCCAGCCGTGGTTCGGAAGCCAATGCTGTCATCAACAACTACAACCTGCTGTCGCGCGACGACAAGCAGGCGCTCATAAACTATCTGCGCTCGCTCTGAAGGGCGTCGTGCGACAATGCGTGTCTGGCCATATCTGGGCATAGCGGTATGTCTCGCCGGGATCGGGGCGGCGCTTTACGGCGCCTTGCCCTCATCCCGGGATGCCAAAATTGTGCAATCGGCAAACCCGCAGGATGTGAAAGTCATCGACGGGGTTTTTGTCAGTGACTATTTCAATCTTTCCTACCGGTTGCCAGACGGGTGGACCGAAGGATTGGCGGGGCCGCCTCCCTCTCAATCCGGCTACTATGTGCTCGGAACGTGGGCTCCGAAACGCGATTTCGCCGGAACGATTCTGGTTGTAGCGCAGGACGTGTTTTTCGCGCCGGACCCCTCGGATGACGTGAAGAACGCTGTCGCCGAATTTCGTCAGGTCATGTCGGCGGTCGACGGCATGACGATCGACCGTGAGCCCGCGCCGGTGAGCGTGGGAGGGCATCCGGGCTACCGCATCGATTTCAGCGGCGTCGGGCTTTTTCGTTCGATGTTCGCGATCGAGATCCGCTGCCACGTCGTGACATTCAACCTGACCAGCCGGGATCCCGAATTGCTGGCAAGCCTGGCGCGTTCACTGGACGATCTCGCTTCGGTTCGGAAAGCAGAGATGTCTGAACCCGTTCCGGAATGTCTCAAGGACTACGCTTCCGAGAATATCGTGAGCCGGGTGGAGCCCGAGGCCGTCGGTGCGAAGGCCACATCGATTCCAGTGCGCATGATCGTGGCGACGGACGGCAGCGTGAAGCACGTTCACGTGATACGTGCTTCCGCGACGCAACGGCGAAACATCGAAGAGGCCGTGCGGCAGTGGAAATTCAAGTCCTATGTCAAGCAGGGACATCCGGTCGAGGTCGAGACCGGCGTGATGTTCAATCTCAAGCCGACAAATATGTAAAGCCGCGGGGCGAAGCAGGACATGTCGAAGCCGATGCCAGGCCGCGGAAGGTTACCGGTGGTGGAGGGCGCGACGGCCGCGGCGCCAAAGCGTTCGGTAGAGCAGTTTCGTCTGCATTTGCTCGAACGGATACCGGACGCCGCAAGGGCAAAATTGCAGAGCGTCAATCCCGCCGAAACGGTCGCTGGAAACGGACTTCGAGAACTGTGGGAAAAATCTGATCTGCCGGGAGGAAAGTTTGCCGACGAGGTGGCGGGCTTCTGGAGGTTGCCGCGACTCAACCTGCAGGAACTGTTGAGTATCGTCGGTGCGGTTGAGCAATTTTCGGCGCGTTTTTTACGTGAATCGTCCGTCTTTCCGTTTCGAATCCAGGACCACGGTTTCGGCCTCGCCGTGTCGGATCCGTCCGATGGCGCTGCGATCAGAGCCGCGGAGATCGTCTGCGGCGGTCCCGTCACGATCGCTGTCGCTTCCTTCGACGACATCGCAACGGTTCTGGAGCGGCGGCTCGATGAGCGAACGGCCGACGCCGTGGATGTCGCGGAGCCCGAGCGCCGCCCGGGCGACGACGACATCGACAGCCTCCGCGATCTTGCGAGCGGGGCTCCTGTCGTTCGGGCCGTCAATGATTTGCTCGAGCGCGCCTTGGAACTGCGGGCCAGCGACATTCACATCGAGCCGTTCCGGACCGGACTTGTGGTGCGAATGCGGGTTGACGGGATTCTCCGCGCCGTATCGTTTTCGGCCGATGCGCCACCGCAGGCCGTCGTATCGCGCATCAAGATTCTGGCCGGCCTCAACATCGCCGAACGCCGGTTGCCTCAAGATGGCGCCGCGCGAGCGCGGGTCGGGCGGGCCGAGATCGATATCCGTATCGCCACCATGCCGACGCAGCACGGCGAGAGCGTGGTGATCCGTCTCTTGCCGCGCGATCGCGGCTTGCTCGAACTGAGCAAGATCGGATTGGTCGGCCGAGACGAATCCGCCTTGCGCCGTCTGCTGGCGCTGCCGCATGGATTGATCCTGATTACCGGCCCGACCGGAAGCGGCAAGACAACGACGCTGGCGACAATGCTGTCGATCCTCAATGAGCCGACGCGGAAGATTCTCACCATCGAGGACCCTGTTGAATACGAAATTTCAGGCGTCAACCAGTCGCAGGTCAAGCCGGCAATCGGCCTGACCTTTGCTACCGCGATGCGCGCCTTTGTCCGCCAGGATCCCGATGTCATCATGGTCGGTGAAATCCGCGACGGCGAAACGGCGAACATCGCGATCCACGCGGCGCTGACCGGCCATCTCGTGCTGTCAACGCTCCACACGGAGACCGCCGCCGCGGCCGTGCCGCGGCTTCTGGATCTCGGTGTCGAGGGGTTTCTGCTGCGATCGA
>Ga0268266_10003995_pt1 | contig 14290 bp, 8 predicted proteins | sample KBSS13metaG_FD_190356 | JGI IMG/M metagenome (GOLD analysis project Ga0268266, IMG submission 190356) | Switchgrass rhizosphere microbial communities from Kellogg Biological Station, Michigan, USA - KBS S1-3 metaG (SPAdes) (version 2) | ecosystem: Host-associated > Plants > Roots > Rhizosphere >...
CGAGCACCGTCGCGCCAAGGTCGGAGTTGGTGCGAAGCAGCATGTTCTCGAGCCGGCCGCGATCGAGCTGAAACGACGGCACGGGCGGGAAGTCGGCCGGGCCGAGCTCGACGCGCGTGGTGATGTCGCCGTTCCCGGCATGCGTGAAGAAATAGCGCAGCCCGAGCTTTTCGAGCTGCTCCGCGCGAAGGTGCGGCTCGAGCCCGAGCCGCTTCTGGAAGTAGTGGGCGCCGATTTCGACGCTTGATTCCCCGACCTTGAAGGCCGCTTCAGGCACCGGATGCGGGCGCTTTTCCACGACGAGGATGCGCAGCTCCGGTGCTTCCTGGCGGAGTTGCCGCGCGAGGCAGCCGCCCGCCAGGCCGCCTCCAAGGATCGCGACGTCGTAGTGATTCGGACCGCGGGCGCTGGTCACCGGACCGACATCTTAATCCGACCCGCGATCCTGACGGTGCTCATGCCTATTTGTGGCACCCGACGCAGCCCAGCCCGGCGCTTTTGGGGATCGCACCGGTCGCGAGCCACGCCTGCGCCTTGGGCACCTGCCCGGACGCCGGCGCGTCCTTGATGAGGCGATCGAAATACATCCGCGCTTTCTCGCCGTTGCCGAGACGGCTGTAGCCTTCGGCGAGGCCGAAGAGCAGTTCGCCCTTCGGGTGATCGCCGAGCGTGGTGAAGTACGCCGACTGCAGGGCGAGGACGTGCTCGTAGTCGCCGACGGCCTTCTCGAGCAGGGGCCTTCCCATCTCGGCCGGCATGTTCTGCGTCGCCTGAAGCAGGAGCGCGCCCCGGGGAATGCGCACGCCGACGTTGTCCGGCTCGAGCGCCACGGCCTTCTCCATCTCCTCGATGCCGCGCTGCCACAACTCGCCGCCGGTTTTCATGTCGCCCTTCTGGAAAGCCCTGCCGGCGGTGAACGCCAGTCCGGACCCGTGCCACACCAGCGCTTCGGCGTGGTTCGGGTTGTCGGCGAGAACGCGCTCGCACGCCGTCATGCCCTTGTCCAACCGCGCCTGATCGCCGGCGAACCCCGCGAAGAAATCGGTGCGCACGATGAGGTCGAACCGCTGGCCGGCCTGTCCCGGCGTGGCCGCCGGCGCCCCGAGAAACAGCGAGACGATGAACGTCAGTATCGCAATCATGTGGAACTCCTTAGATTGGGACCTTAACCGGCCGCTGCGCGGGGCGGTGACATTTGGCGACGAAAGGCCGGAAAACATTGCTGAACCGCGCGTGATAGATTCGAAACAACATGAAACGGCTCCTCATTCCGATCCTGCTGCTGGTCGCGATCGCGATCCCGACGGCCTTTGCGCAGAACCGCATGACCTATTCCGTGGTGTCGCCCGAGAACGGCCACATCGCGCTGGGGCTCGCGATTCGCAAGCTGAATGTCTCGGGCACGTTCATGCAGGCGCCGGCGCATCCCGACGACGAGACCAACGCGCTCTTCGCGCTGTTCACCCATGGAATGGGGTTGCGCTCCGTCGACGTACAGAACAACCGTGGGGAAGGCGGGCAGAACGAGATCGGCCCGGAGCTGTTCCGCGACATCGGCGTCCTGCGCACCGCGGAGCTGGTGGCCGCTCATCGCATCGACGGTGCGGAGCAGTACTTCACGCGCGCGATCGACTACGGCTACTCGTTCGATCCCGAGGAAGTGATCAACAAGTGGGGGCGCGACGCGATCATCGGCGACTACGTGAGGCTCATTCGCGCGTTGCGTCCTGACGTCCTGGTGACGATGAACATCCAGGGGCGCGGCGGCGACCGCGCACACGAGGCGACGACCGTGCTCGTGCGCGAGGCGTATCGCGTGTCCGGCAATCCGGCGATGTATCCCGAGCAGCTGCGCGAGGGGCTGCGGCCGTGGCAGCCGCGCAAGCTGTACTTCAACGCCGGCGCGGGCGTGATCGGCGCCGGAGGCCGTGGCGGCCGGGGCGGTGCGAACCCACCTGACCTACCTGCCCCACCCGCCCCAGCTGTCCCACCGGCGCAGCCGGCCCCCAGAGTCACCCGCGTGAACACCGCGATGTACGACGAGCTGCTCGGCCGCACCTACGCCGAGATCGGCGCCGATGCGCACAGCAATCACAAATGCCAGGGGACGTCGGGCCTGCCTGCGCTGCCGGGTTTTGCGACCGGCCGCGGCGGCGGTGGCGGCGGCGGACAGTACGCGCTCCAGGATTCCACGATTCCCGGTCAGATGCAGAAGGACGAGGCGTCGCTGTTCGACGACGTCGACGTGACCCTCGCCGGCGTTGCGAAGTTCGCCGGCGCCAATCCGCCCGAGGCGCTGACGGCCGGCCTCGCCGCTGTCGTCGATCAGGCGGTACGCGCGAAGAAGGCGTTCGATGCCGGCGACGACGCCGGTACGGCCGCGCCAATCGAAGCGGGTCTGATTGCGCTGCGCGCGTTGCGGGGGCAACTGGCCTCGATGCGCCTGGCGGATGCGGCGCGCTACGAGGTCGACTTCCGCCTGGCGATCAAGGAACGCGATTACCAGGATGCCGTGCTCGCCGCGCACGGGGTGATGTTCGACGCGGTGGCCGACGACGGGCTCGTCGTCGCGGGGCAGCCGGTGTCGCTGTCGCTGCTCGCGGTGAACCGCGGCGGCACGGACGTCAGCGTCAGCGATGTGATGATCGCCGGCCTCGACGTCGCCACCGGCGCCGCACCGGTCTGCGCGCCGAGCCCGGTCACGCGCGACGCCGTCTTCACCTGCAGCGTCAAGGCGACGGTGCCGAAGGACGCGAAGCTGACGACGCCGTACTTCACCGACGACTATTGGAAGGACCCGTCGAAGCCGGCGATCAATAGCTTCGCTGCCGGCGTGCCGTTCGGCGTGCCGTTCGCGCCGACGCCGTTCCGCGTCACCTTCCACGTCCACGCCGGCACCGCCGATGTGACGAAGGAGCTGCCGATTCAATACCGCTACGTGAAGGACATTTACAACGGCGACAAGCGCATGGAGCTGAACGTGGTGCCGGCGTTCTCCGTGAAGATGACGCCGCCGCTGGAGGTGATTCCGGCGCCGGCCGCCGGCGCCGCCGCGCCGGTCGAGCGCGAGATCCACGTCGCCGTCACCAACGGCGCGAAGGGCGCCGCCGAAGTCCGGGTGTCGCTCGAACTGCCGCCCGGCTGGAGCGTGACGCCGCCGGTCGTGCCGATCGCGTTCGGGCACGAAGACGAATCGCTGTCGGCGCGCTTTACGGTAATCGCGCCGGCCCAGGTCAAGGCCGGCTCGTACGTCGCCCGTGCCTTGGTCGCGCCGGCCGGCGCGGATCGCGTTACGTTCCGCTCCGGCTATCAGGACGTCGAGTACCCGCACATCCAGCGCCGTCAGATCATCAAGCCGGCGGAGACGACGCTCAAGATCGTCGACGTGAAGATTGCGCCGGGGCTCAGCGTGGGCTATGTCAACGGCGTCGGCGATCAGGTGCCGCCGGCGATCGAGCAGCTCGGCGCGAAGCTGACGTTCATCGATCAGGACGAGCTCGCCTGGGGCGATCTCTCGAAGTACAACGTCATCGTGACCGGGGTACGGGCCTACGAGCGCCGCGCCGATCTGCGTGCCTATAACCGGCGCCTGCTCCAGTACGCGGAGCAGGGCGGGACGGTGGTCGTGCAGTACAACAAGTTCGAGTTCAACCAGTCGCAGTACGGGCCGTATCCCGCGTCGGTCAGCGGCAACCGCGTCTCGGATGAGAGTGTGCCGGTGAAGATGCTGGTGCCGGATCACCCCGCGTTCAACGACCCGAACAAAGTGGGTCCGGCGACGTGGGCCAATTGGGTGCAGGAGCGCGGGCTGTACTTCCTCGGCGAGAAGGATCCGAAGTACGTGGATCTGGTCTCGATGAACGACTCGTTCCAGGACAACCCGGGCGACAAGCTCGGGTCGCTCGTCGAAGCGAGGGTCGGCAAGGGGCGCTGGCTGTACCTGGGTCTCGGGTTGTGGCGTCAGCTTCCGGCGGGAACCGACGGCGCGTATCAGCTGCTAGCGAATCTGCTGAGCCTCGGAAAAGCGTCCGCCCAGTAACAATCATGGAACTGGATCTCTTCCCGGTCGTCCTGGTCGTCGATGACGATCGGGGCCAGGTCGCGCTGGTGACGTCGTTCCTGCAGAAGGCCGGGTTTCGCGTGGTGAGCGCGGCCTCGGCCGAGGACGCGCTTGCCGCGCTCAAACGCGCCGGCGAGGCGAGCCAGCTGATCTCGCTGCTCGTGACCGATCTCGACATGCCGGGGATGTCGGGCCGGGCGTTTGCGGCCGGGCTGATGGCGCAGCGTCCCGATCTCAAGGTGCTCTACGTGACCGGCGACGCCGGCCTCCTGTTTCAGCAGGGACGCGAGCTCGGGCCGAACGAGGCGTTCCTCGAAAAGCCGGTGTCGGCCCAGGCACTTCGAGAGGCCGTCAATCTCCTGCTGCGACCGCCGCGGCCGGCCGGATAATTCCGACGCCTCCGGCGATCACTGCGTCGCGTACGCGACGTTCTTCCTGCCCATCAGCCACTGATCCATCCAGCCGACGATGTGCTGCAGGCGTTCGACGCGATGCCACGGTTCGCCTGACCGCGAGAGTTCGTGCGTCTCGCGCGGGAAGCGGACCATCACCGTCGGAATCTTGCGGTACTTCAGCGCGCGGAACATCATCTCGCCGCCGTCGGAGGGCGGCGTCCGGTAGTCGGCGTCGCCGTTGACCAGCATCAGCGGCGTGGTCACGTTCGCGACGTGGGTGATCGGCGACCGCGCTGCGAAGTCCTGCGGATCCTCCCACGGCGCCTTGCGGAACCAGGTGGGTTGGAACAGCGTGAAGTCGGCGGTGAACCAGAAGCCGTACCAGTCGGCGATGTCGCGCTGCGAGACGGCGGCCTTGAAGCGCTGCGTCTGGGTGATGGTCCAGTTCGTCAGCAGACCGCCGCCGCTGCCGCCGGTGACGCCCAGGCGGTTGGCGTCGACGTAGCCTTTCTTGAGCACCTCGTCGACGCCGGCCATCAGATCCTTGTAGTCGTCGCCGGGGTAGTGGTACTGGATGATGTTGCCGAAGTCCTGGCCGTAGGACGTGCTGCCGCGCGGGTTCGTGAAGAGCACGACGTAGCCCTTCGCCGCCATCCACTGGAACTCGTGGGTGTAGACGTTGCCGTACGCGCTGTGCGGTCCGCCGTGGATCTCGAGGATCAGCGGGTACTTCTTCGACGCGTCGAAGTCCGGCGGCTTCAGGATCCAGCCCTGGATGTTCTTGCCGTCGAAGCTCTTGTACCAGATCTCTTCCGGCTCGCTCTGCTGGATGTCCTTGAAGAGATCCGCGTTGACGTGCGTGATGATGCTCGGCGCGCTCCTGGCGCGGGCGACGTCGACCATCGCGATGTCGCCGATGTTGGTCTGCGTCGACAGTACGGCCGCAACCTTCGTCGCATCCGGCGTCGCGCTGTACGCGCCGACGTCGTGGGCGCCGTCGGTGATCGGCTCCATGGCGCCGGTGGCGATCGTCACGCGCTTCAGGTTCGAGTTGCCCTTCTCCGCGGAGACGACGATCACGGACGCGGAGTCCTTCGACCAGACAATCGGCCGGCGCCCGCCGCCGCGGGGCGGCGCCTGGTCGCCGCCGATCCCGCCGCTGACGTCGAAGTCGTAGTTCGCCGTCAGGTTTTTGACGTTCAACCCCAGGGTCAGACCAAGGTCTGACCCTGACCCGGATTTAGCCCGGGGATTTGGGCTCGAGGTCAGACCTTGGTCTGACCCTCCTGTATACGGCGTATCCACCACGAACAGATCGGGCTGGCTGTAGGAGCGGATCGGTTTGCCTCGCAGCGTCCCGATGAACGCGATCCGCTTGCCGTCAGGCGACACCGAGATGTTGCCGATGCTGCCTTCGATCGCGGCGATCTTCGTGATCGCGCCGCCGGCGGACGGGACCGCGTAGAGCTCGTCACCGCGTTCCTCGACCCACGGCTCCGCGACACGCGTCGACGTGAAGTAGATCGTCGCGCCGTTGGGCGACCACTGCATGCCGCCTTCGCTGAACTCGCCGTCGGTGATCTGCTTGACGGGACTCGGACCCCGGCCGTTGCCCGCTGCCGTCGGGGGCAGACCTCGACTCGCCGGCGCCAGACTCCGGCTGCCGTTGCTCACGAAGTCCGACGTGTCCGACCCCGAGACGGCGACGGTGAAGATGTGCGTGTGATGCTCGTTGTCGACGTAGCCCGGATTGCCGTTCGCGCGATACACCGCGCGGGTGACGACCTCGACGTCGCTCTTGTGCTCCGCCGCCGGCCTGGCTTCGTCCGACTTCTTCACGTCGGCCGGGCTCGTCGCGCTGGTGAAGGCGATGTAGGTGCCGTCGGGCGACCAGACCGGATTGCCGGCGCCGCTCGCGACCTCGGTGATCGCGCGCGCCTCGCCTCCGTTCATCGACATCAGATAGAGCTGCGGCGGCTGCGCCTTGCCGTCCTTTTCAACCGCTCGCGCGAAGACCAGCCGCTTCCCGTCGGGCGACCACCGCGGCGTCGTGTCGCGGATGCCCGAGGTCAGCCGCCGGCCTTCAGCGGGCGCAGGCCGCACGGAGCCGGTCGACGGACCCGACGCGGTGACGCCCGCGGCCGGCACGGCGAAGACCGACGTCTCATACCGGTTGTCTTTCTCGTTCACGGTGACCCGGACGAACGCGACCGTCGCCCCGTCGGGCGAGATCTGCGGATCCGCGATCCACGTGAACTTGAACAGATCCTTCTCGGTGATGAAACGCTTCCCCTGCGCGCCGGTGGACGCCAGGCTGAGCACGACGGCACAGACGACGAGGACGTGCTTCTTCATAGCGCGCTATTATAGAAGCAGGACATGACTACCGCCGTGTCGTTCGGCACCGTGCACCTGGACGACGAGGCGCGCCGCCGACAGCTGCTGGAAATCGAGTCGCGCCTGCGGGAACACCCCTTCCCGCCGCAGCTTGTCGTGGAAAACACCTCCCACTGCAACCTGCGCTGCGTTCATTGCTCGCACCGGGAAATGACCAGGCCGCGGCGCCACATGGCGCGCGCCCTCTGGGACAAGATCGTGGACGAAGTGGGCCGGTCCAGTCCGGAGACCGAGCTCTGGCCGACTTTCTACGGCGAGGCGCTGATTCTGGGCGATGAGCTCTGGGACCGTCTCGCCTCCGCCACCCGCGCGGGCTGCCGCAATCTCGTCCTGAACTCCAACGGCACGCTGCTGCGACGCCGCGACAATATCGCCAAGATCCTGGCCTCGCCGCTCAGGCGCGTCATCCTGAGCCTCGATGGTCTCTCGAAAGAGGTCTTCGAACAGGTGAGGGCCAACGCGCGCTGGGACGAGGTCTACCCGGCCGTCGAAGCGCTCTGCCGCCAGCGGACCGCGAGCGGCCTGCGCTATCCGGTGATCGTGGCCCAGTTCTCCGTCATGCCGCAGAATCAGCACGAAGCGGCGCCGTTCGCCGAGTACTGGCGGGCACGCGGCGCCGAGGTCAAGGTCCGCCCGATGCTCGAGTGGACCGCCAGCGGCTCGGTGCGCTCTGAGGCGATCCGCCACGACTCCGAGTTCCGCATCGCCTGTCCCTGGAGCCACGCCACGATGGCGGTGCATCAGGACGGCCGGGTCTCCGCCTGCGCCGTGGACTACGACGGCGGGTTCATCGCTGGCAATCTCCAGACCGAGTCGATCGCCGTCGTCTGGGCGCGGCTCAAGACGGCGATGCGCGAGCCGCAGCGCGAGCATCGCTGGGCGGATCTGCCCGACATCTGCAAGGGGTGCGGCGACTGGCAGGTGGCAGGCGCCGACTACGATCCTGAATCCGTCGACGGGACGCGCCCCTTCTGGTTCTACGAGGAGCGCACGCGACCCTGACGCGGCGATAATCGGCCTGCATGTCCGTTCGTGACGTCATCATCATCGGCGCCGGCCCCTCCGGGCTCTCCGCCGCCATTGCCGCGAAGCGGCGCGATCTCGACTACCTGGTGCTCGAGCAGGGGGTGCTCGTCAACTCGATCTACCGCTTCCCGCCCCAGATGGTGTTCTTCACCACGCCGGAGCTGCTCGAGATCGGCGGTCTGCCGTTCGTATCGCCGTTCGACAAACCGACTCGCGCGGAGGCGCTCAAGTACTACCGCAAGGTCGTCGATGCCTACGATCTGCAGATCGCCTACGGCGAGAAGGTGCTGTCGGTGGAAAGAGAGGCGGGTGGGGCAGGTGGGGCGGGTGGGGCGGGTGGCGCGGAAGACGAGCACATCTTCGCGATCGCGACGGAGTCAGCCAACGGCGTGCGCCGCGTCCGCTACGCGCGCCACGTGGTGATGGCGATCGGCTACTACGATCACCCGGTGACGCTCGGCATCCCGGGCGAAAACCTGCCTCACGTCCACCACTACTACGGCGAGCCGCATCCCAACTACCGCCAGCGCGTCGTCGTCGTCGGCGGCGGGAACTCGGCCGCCGAGTCGGCGCTCGAGATGTTCCGCGCCGGCGCGCACGTCACCATCGTTCATCGCGCGCCAACCTTGAAGTCCACCATCAAGTACTGGGTGCGGCCCGACATCGAGAACCGGATCAAGGAAGGGTCGGTCGCCGCGCATTTCGGCGCCGTGGTCCGGGAAATCCGTCCCACATCGATCGTGATTGCGCCGGCCAACGCGGTGGCGGAACCACCGCCACCGCCCGACGTCGTTTTCCCGGCCGACGGGTCGAAGGATTTCACCGCGCCGGTGCGGCCCTCGCCCGCGGGGGAACTGGAAATTCCGGCCGATGTGGTCTACCTGCTGACCGGCTATCGCGCCGACGCGGAATTGCTGCGCCACGCCGGCGTGATGCTCAACGAGCGCGACGCGCCGGTCCACGATCCCGAAACATTCGAGACCAATGTGCCGGGACTGTTCGTCGCCGGCGGCGCGATTGCCGGCGTCGATACCGGCACCATCTTCATCGAGAACGGCCGCTTCCACGGGGAAACGATTATCAAGACCCTGGCGGCGCGGGTGCGCGCCGCGGAGTAGGCCGAGCCCGCGACCCTATTTCTTCTTCGGAGGCTTGAACGCGTCTTCGACCTGCTTGCTGATGCTCTTGTAGTTCTTCGACAACGTCTTCTCTTCTGCCTCGGTAAAAATCCGGAACGGCACGCGGATGAGGCTCTTCTCGAACTTCACGTTGAGCCAATGCTGGCCGTACTTGATGCCGCCCGGGATCTTGAAATAGAGCCGCCCGAGGCAGGCGCGCCGGTTACTCAGCTCGACCTCGTCCCACGGCATGGCGCGATCGCTCAGGTCGGAGAAGAACCCGAGGCGGCACGCCTGGTTCGCCATCGGGGGGAAGTAATTGATGGAGTCGCGCTGGACCCTGGAACGCTGCTGCACTGCCTCCGTCTGGCCGGCCCGCATTTCTTCGACCGAGGGTAGCGGCAGCGTCTTGCCGTCGGGGGTCTCGAGCGACAGCGCGCCGCGCGTGAGCTTGTAGTCCGGCGTCTTGTCGAGCACGGTCATGCCGGTCTCGAGGAGCATCCACTCCTCCCCAATCGATCGTTGGGCCATCTGGTAGCCCATGATCACGTACGCTTCATTGTTGTAGGCCGCTCTGACGAATTTGGCTTCCATCGTCATGATCTGCGGGACCCCGGGCTGGGGTATCTGCACGACCGGGGCCTGAGATTGGGCAGCTCCCGGCGTTTGGAGCGACCACAGACACATCATCCCGACGAGCACTGATACAGCTTGCGTGTGTTTCATGCGCGATCTCCTCCGCCTGTTTACGACTGGTGACATTTGAGGCGATGGAGGCCAGTGGGCGCTAGGCACTTTCGGCACCCTATGCGACGATTCGGTAAATAAATCCGCTTCCCATCGACAACCGAGCACTAGAATACGCTCGAGTCCGTCCCCGGGGAGGCGTCCATGCGTCGCGTGTCGGCTGCGATCGTCGTGTTGGGTCTCGTTTCCGCGCTCAGGGGAGCGCCCCCGTCAGCGCCGGCGCATATCGACGTCACCGTGCACGAGGGCACTTCGATGTCGGTCGCGGTCGCGCCCGACGGCCGGACGCTTGCCGTCGACCTGCAAGGCAGCATCTGGACGCTGCCGGCCGCCGGCGGCACTGCCACCCGCATCACCGACATCTTCAACGACGCCCGCCAGCCGGCGTTTTCTCCCGACGGCAAATGGATCGCCTTCTTCGCGTATCGTGACGGCGGCTACGACCTGTGGGCGATCGCGCCCGACGGATCGAATCAGCACAAGCTGACCTGGGGCGCTTTCGACGATCGCGAACCGACCTGGTCGCACGACGGCACCCGCGTCGCGTTCTCGTCCGACCGCGGCAGCCCGCTCGGCAGCGACTACAACATCTGGACGATCGACGTCCGCAGCGGCGAGCTCAAGCAGATCACGAAGGATCCGGCCGACGATTTCATGCCGTCGTGGTCGCCCGACGACAAGGAGCTTGCGTTCGCCTCGACCCGCGAGGATCAGCAGGCGGCGTGGGCGGTGAATCTGGCGACCGGCGCCGAGCGCAAGGTCGGCACGCCGTACAGCCGCGGCCGCATCGATGCGCCGTCGTGGGGCGCCGACGGCTCGATCGTCTATCACGTCACGACGGGCGGCGGACGCGGTGCCGCGGGCGGTGGTCCGGAGTCGTCGAGCTACCAGATTGGCGGCCGGACGATCACCGGCACCGAAAACGTCTTCGCCTTCCGCGCCTCGTGGGCCTCGCCGACCACGTTCTACTACGTGTCGGACGGCAAGATCCGCAAGCGCGACATCGCCGGCTCGGCGCCGCAAACGATCGAGTTCAGCGCGACGCTTCAGGTCACCCGCGCCAACACCGCCTACGTGCACCGCAAGCGCGACTTCACGTCGGTGACGCCGCGGCAGGTGCTCGGCGTCGTCTCGCCGAAGATCTCGCCCGACGGCAAGCAGATCGCGTTTGCGGCGGTCGGCGACATCTACGTCATGCCGGTCGGCGGCAAGCCCGTGAACCTCACGAAGGACGCGGCGCTCGACACCGAGCCGGCGTGGTCGCCCGACGGCACCCAGCTCGCCTATTCCTCCGACAAGGACAGCGAGCACCTGCAGTTGTGGGTCCGCGACATGAAGTCCGGCCGCAGCCGCCGCCTCACCGACCTGACGACGCAGCCGCAGGGAGCCGCGTGGTCGCCCGACGGCACGCGCATCGCCTTCTTCAACGTCGACGGCATGTGGCGGGTCGCCCAGATGTCGGTGATCGACGTCGCCAGTGGCCAGGTGACCAAGGTGCACGACTCGCTGCCGCAGCCCGGCGCGCCGGTCTGGTCGCCGGACGGCAAGCGGCTCGCGATCGCCGGCATCGCGCCGATGACCAAGCGCTTCCGTGAGGGGACCAATCAGATCCTCACGATGTCGTCGACCCAGCTGAACGACGACAAGTGGTTCGCGCCGCAGCCGTTGATGTCGATCGACTCGCGCGGCGGCTGCGGCCCGGCCTGGTCGCCAGACGGCACCAAGATGGCCGCGATCTACGAGGGCGTGCTCGCAGTCTGGCCGGTATCGGCGGCCGGCGAGCCGCTCGGCCCGCCGCGGCGGATCACGAACGAAAGCGCGCACGCGCCGAGCTGGAGCGGCGACTCGCGTCACATCCTCTATCAGTCGATCGACAAACTGCGGATCGTCGACGTCGAGAACGGCGACATCCGCACCGTGCCGCTCGACCTGAAATACACCCCCGCGATCCCGACTACGCGGCTGCTGGTGCATGCCGGGAAGCTCGTCGACATGAAGAGCGCCGCCAGCCGCGCCAACGTCGACATCGTCATCGAGGGCAACAAGATTACCAGCGTGGTCCCGCACGCCGACGCGAACCACACCGGGCATGTCGTCGACGCATCCCACCTGACGGTGATGCCGGGGCTGATCGAGTTCCACTCGCATCTCCAGCCGGACTTCGGCGAATCGGCCGGCCGCGCCTGGCTGGCGTTCGGCATCACGACCGTCCGCAGTCCCGGCAATACGCCGTACGAACCGGTCGAGGAGCGCGAGGCCAGCGAGGCCAATGTCCGGCCGGGACCGCGGGTCTACGGCACCGGCAACCTGATGGAATGGCAGCGCGTGTACTACAAGATGGGGATCGCCATCTCGAGCAACGCGCATTTCGAAATGGAGCTGCAGCGCGCCAAGGTGCTGCAGTACGACCTGCTCAAGAGCTACGTGCGTCTGCCGGACCTGCAGCAGAAGCGGATGGTCGAGTTTGCGCACAGCATCGGCATCCCGGTCGCGACGCACGAGATTTTCCCGGCGTCGTTCGTCGGCGTCGACAACACCGAGCACACCTCGGCGACCAGCCGCCGCGGCTACTCGCCGAAGATGGCGACGCTGCAGCGCAGCTACCAGGACGTCATCCAGCTGTTCGGCAAGAGCGGCCGCTACCTCACGCCGACGATGTTCGGCGCCGGCCGGCAGGTGTTCGTTGGTGACCCGGCGCTGAAGGACGATCCGCGCTTCAAGCTCTATCCCGAATGGATGCAGCAGCAGACCGCGCAGATGGCGAATCCCGCGGCGCCGAACCTGGCCGTCGATCCGACCGGCAACGGCAAGATGGTGATGGACGTGATGCGCGCCGGCGCGGTGATCGTCGCCGGCACCGACACGCCGAACGCGATCAACCTGCACGGTGAGCTCGCCGCCTACGTGAGCGCCGGCATGACCCCGTATGAAGCGCTCAAGGCCGCGACGGTCAACCCGGCGCAGGCGCTGGCGCTCGATGCCGGCACGATCGAGGCCGGCAAGCTCGCCGATCTCGTCATCGTCGACGGCGACCCGCTGGCCAACGTCGCCAACGCGCACAAGGTGCGCCGGGTGATCGCCAACGGACGCCTCTATGAAATGGAGCAGTTGATCAAGTCCGGAAGCTCGCCGAAGCCGTCGACCCAAGCAGCTCGTTAACCTCGAAGGAGGGTGGCCCCGTGAGTAGGTTGCGCATCGTGGTCCTCGTCGCTCTTGTCTCCCTCGTCGGCTCCGTCGCCTCTGCGCAGCAAGCGTCCATCACCGGCGTCGCGATGGATGAATCCAAGGCGGTGCTGCCGGGCGTCAACGTCACCGCCACCGATCAGGCGGCAGGCCGCACGATCACGGCCGTGACCAACGAAAAGGGCCAATACCTGCTGCAGAACATGCCGCCCGGCAAGTACTCGCTGCAGGCGGAGCTGTCCGGCTTCTCGACCGTGATGTTCAAGGACGTCGAATTGCTCGTCGGCCAGAACGCCACCATTCCGTTCACGCTGAAGCTCGCGTCGGTCACCGAGACGCTGACCGTGATCGGCGAGACGCCGCTGGTCGACACCACGTCCTCGCAGGTGGCCGGCAACGTCGACCGGCGCCAGATGGAACAGCTGCCGCTGCAGGGACGCAACTGGATGGAACTGTCCAAGCTGGTGAAGGGCGTCACCGCCAACGACGTCGGCAACAGCATCGGCACCGGAGCGATGGACGATCTGTGGCAGCTGAACCTCGACGGCCAGCAGATCACGCAGAAGGTCGCCGGCTCCGGATTCGGCCAGCCGAAGTTCAGCCGCGAGTCGATCGCCGAGTTCCAGATCGTCACCAACATGTTCGACATCACCCAGGGGCGATCGGCCGGCATGGAGATCCAGGCGATTTCCAAGTCGGGCACGAACAACTTCAGCGGCAGCACCTACGGCTACTTCCGGAGCGACTCGCTCAACAGTGCGGACCTGGTGGCGTTGAAAGTGCTGCCCTACTCCAACCAGCAGGTCGGCGCCACGCTGGGCGGGCCGATCGTGAAAGACAAGGTCCATTTCTTCGGGTCGTATGAATACGAGCGCGAGCCGGGCACGATCTTCTCGAACCCCTCGTCGCTGCCCACCGAGAGCTTCAGCATCCCGTACCAGAACGGACAGCGTAGCTTTCTGGTGCGCGTCGACGATCAGCTGTCGCTGAACAACCGGATCTCGGTTCGTGGATCGCGCTGGGGCTGGGAGAACCCCGAGGTCCTTGCGGCCGGCGGCCATCCCTCGGCGGCGTCGGATCAGACCAAGGACGCGACCAACGTGCTGGGCACCTGGTCGCGCGTGATGCAGGGCGGCAACCGGATCCTCGAGATCAAGGGCGGCTACAACGGCTTCCACTGGACCAACGCGCCGCAGGACCCGATGATGGGCACGCCCGAGTACCGCGTGCCGGGGCTGACCTTCGGCGCGCCGTACAACTACCCGCAGACGCTGAACCAGAACAACTGGACCGGCCGAGCCGACTTCAGCATCCACAAAGAAAAGCACGACCTGAAGATCGGTGCCGAGTACATCCACGTTCAC
>Ga0268266_10003998_pt1 | contig 14264 bp, 14 predicted proteins | sample KBSS13metaG_FD_190356 | JGI IMG/M metagenome (GOLD analysis project Ga0268266, IMG submission 190356) | Switchgrass rhizosphere microbial communities from Kellogg Biological Station, Michigan, USA - KBS S1-3 metaG (SPAdes) (version 2) | ecosystem: Host-associated > Plants > Roots > Rhizosphere...
CTGGCGAGCTACACGCCGCAAACGCGAGTACCAACCATGCACGCATGCGTGCATTAGACACGCATGTGGCTGCGAGGTTGTCTTCTCGCGCGCCTAACGAACCGGCTGTGATTGCTGCGCCAGCGGGACAAACCAGACGTCGAGGTGCGCGACTGGCAGCTCCCACTTGTCTCCGCGGACGACGAGCAACCCGAGCTTGGTTCGACGCATCCAGGTAGTTCCGCCACATCCTTCGTCAGCAGACATGACTGTCGGCGGGCTGTACTTGTGGCAGCTCACGCCTCCGCCGCCAGGCACCGAGCGTCCGTCCATCACCGCGCCGACGACCGCGCCCGAGACGACTCCGCCGGCGACGACCGAGGAGCCGCAGTACTCGTCGTTCTGGGTCGGTATCGACGGCGACACGACGAACGAGACCTTCAGCCAGAGCGGCTCGGTGAGCAACGCGCAGCGCAGCTCGGCCGAGTGGATCGCGGAGGCGCCATCGGGCGGCAGCGTCCTGCCGCTCGCCGACTTCGGCACGGTCGACTTCACCGACTGCACCGCGAACGGTCAGGCCATCGACACGTTCGCCGCCGCGGACACCGACGAGATCGACATGGCGACCAAGCACGGCGTCGCCAAGGCCACCACGAGCACGCTCGGCAACGACGGCGAGAGCTTCAGCGTCGACTGGCTCAGCACCGGTCCCTAGCGAACCGACAGGCTGCGGATGCGCTTCTTGATGAGCGCGACGTCTTTCGCCGTCGGCGCGAGCTTCACGTAGGTCTTGAACGCCGCGAGCGCGGACGGCTTGTCGTCGAGCTCCGTGTACGCCAGACCGAGACCGCGGTAGCCGGCCGCGTAGCTCGGGTAGATCTCGAGCGCTTTGCGATATGCGGTGATGGCGTCGCGGTCCTGGCCGGCGAACAGGTGCTGGTTGCCGATCGAGTAGGCCTCGCGCGCCTGCGCGAGTGCGTGATCGACGTCGAGCGGAGACGAGGTCGGATGCTTGTCGTAGTCGACGACGACGGGCTTCCTGCTGCGCACGATCCGACGCGTCACGATCGGCGTCTTCGCGGGCACCTTCGGCGTCGGGGCGACGGGCTCGACCGCCGCGGCGGTGGTGGTGGTCGGCGCGGTCACCGCAGCGGCGCCCGTCGGCGTGTCGTGCGTCGCGGTCGAATCGGCCTTCGCGGTCGGCTCGGTCTTCGGCGTCGACGTCGCCACGACCGGAGCCTGCTTCGCGTCGTGCGAGCCTTGCGAGGCGATCGCGAGCACGATCGCGAGCACGGCTGCGCCGGCGACCCCGATGAGGACGCCGCGGTTGCGAACGAGCGCCGCGATGCCGCCGCGCTTCGCGACGAGCGAAGCGGCCGGTTCGTCGGCGAGCGGCGCATTCGAGTCGTAGACGAGGCTCGAGGCGCTCGGCCAGCCTGCTGCGGCGGGCGCGGCGACCGGCTCGCCGGGAAGAGGCTGGGGAACCGGCGTGAAGCCGGGCGACAACGCGCGATCGACGTCCGGTCGAGCCGCCGCGATCGGCGGCGCCGACGACTCGGGCACGCGCACGGGCTCGGGAGCCGGCGTCGCATTCGGTTGTGCCGCGGTCGGCATCACGAACACGCCCGAGGTCGACGGCTTCTGCTCGGACGTGTGGATCACCGGATACGACTGCGGACGACGAGGCTTGTCGGGCGTCGGCTTCGCATCGAGGTTGACGACGACCGAGTCTTCGTCTTTGAAGTCAGGCGCAACCGGACGCGACCGCGAGACGCGATTCTCGACGGACGTCGCCGCGCTGCGCGGGTTGTCCCAGTCTTCGAAGTCGTGCGCCGGCGTGCTCGCCGGCAGCGTCGGGGAAAACGGAAGTGGCGTCGGCGCGCGCGGCGGCGTCGGCTCGGTGGTGGCGACCGCGATCGGTTGCGGAGGCGTGACCGGCTTCGGCGCGACCACAGCCATCGGTGGCGGCGTCGGTTTCGGAGCGACTGCAGCCATCGGCGGCGGCGTCGGCTTCGCGGCCGGTTTCGCGACCGGCTTCGGCTCGGCCGGCGGCACCTTCTCCACACGAGCCGCGGTCGGCGGCTTCGTGAATGCTCGGGCGGCGAGCGCCGGCGGCTCACTCGCGGGCGGCTTGGCCGTGACCTTCGTCGTCGCGGGCGATGCGATCGGCTTCGCTTCGGCGCGCGCGACCGGCTGCGGCACGGCGCTCGTCGGCGCAGCGGGCTTGACCGAAGCGAGCGTCGGCAGCGCCATCGTCTTCGTCTTCGGCGGCGCCGGCCGCGAGACCGTGTTCGTCGTCGTGCGCTGCTTCGCCGGCTCGGCTGTCGCCGCAGCAACGACGGTCTCGGCTTCCAGGGCCTCCTCGAGCGAGGGCGCACGCACCGGTCCCGACTGCGCGCTCGATTGCTTGACGAGCGCCGCGAGGTTTTCATCCATCGCGCGCGGCGTGTGCTGCTCGTGCTCCCACTCGTCGACGCCGATCGCATCGATCTCGAGGATCTTGTTGGTCATCGCGTCGCCTCCACCACCAGCCCGTCGAGACCCGCGACCGCATCGGCTTCGGTCGCGAACGTGTGCTCGGCCGTCTTCACCGCGCCGCTCGCGCGGTCGAACAGCGTCACCGAAACTTTGGGCTTCGCGCCGTCGGCATCGATCTGCGCGAACAACAGCTTGTTCGCCGACAGCGACTTTGCCGCCGCGTCGTAGCAGCTCGCCGTCGAATCCACACATTCGATCGACAGTTGCACGACCTCGATCGAGACCTTGGTCGTGCCCGCTTCGTCGACGCCATTCACGTGCGCGTGACCGAGTGCGGTCGTTGCTGCGCTCGCGATCGTCGGGAACGCATCGCTCTCGGTCGGCAACGTGAGCAACTTGATCTTCGCGACTGGAGTCGGTGCCACGACCGGCTTGCTATGAGCACACCCCACGATCCCCACGACGACGAGCAGCAGTCCGCGCACAAAACAAGGTTACACGAACCATCGTCTCTCGACGGATTTCACTAACCAATGCCTACCCGATGCCGCGTGTGGGGGATGTCGTTACACCAGTCCTGTTATCGCCGAACCAGGTGACGAGCGCGTCGCGAAGACCATCGTCGGTGCCGCTTCCAACCCACGCGACGTAGCCGTCGGGTCGGATCAACACGGCCGACGGCGCGGCGACCTCGCCGAGCACCGGGAGCTCCCACGCACCAGCGTAGCGAGCGCGAACGTGGCGGACTCCACCCACACAGCCGGCGATGTCGAGCGTGTCGCCGAGCTCGAGCAGCACCGGCCGAGCCTCGTGCAGCAGCGTGAACACGCGGCGCGGACCGTCGCCGGTGACCACCTCGAGATCGGGCATGCGGCGGCCGAGCAGCGGATGGCCCGGGCCGAGGTCGTAGTGAACGTCGAGCCCCGACATCATGCCGGCGTAGCGCTTGCGCGGCTCGTCGAGCTTCATCAGCTCGCCGAACGTCTTGCGCAGCGCGGTCGCGCGATCGTCCCCGCGAGCGAGCGCGGTCAGCGCCAGCGTGAGCTCGAGAACGCGCGCGCCGATCGGATGGCGCTCGGCGTGATAGCTGTCGAGCAGGCTCTCCGGCGACGTGCCGTGGACCACCTGCGCGAGCTTCCAGCCGAGGTTCACCGCGTCCTGCACGCCGATGTTGAGGCCCTGCCCGCCCGTCGGAGCATGCACGTGCGCTGCATCGCCGGCCAGCAACACGCGACCGTTGCGATACGACGTCGCCTGCCGCGCCGAATCGCTGAACCGCGACAGCCACGTGACGTCGTGAACGCCGTAGTCGCTGCCGTACACGGCGACGAGCGCCGCGCGCAGCTCGTCGATCGTCGGCGCGTCGCCGTACCGGACCTCGGGCTCGACGAGCACGACGCGCACGCGCTTGCCGTCGTCGAGCTTGCCGAGGCCGTTGACGCCCCTGTCGCCGTGCCGGATCCCGAACGCGGGCTCGCCCGTCATCGACGCCTCGGCGATCAAGAAGCTCACCGACGCGTCCCATCCCGCGAAGTCGATCCCGGCGGCCTTGCGAACCACGCTGCGTCCGCCGTCGCAGCCGACAAGGAACGCCGCGCGCAACGGGCCGCCGCTCGACAGCTCGACGTCGACGCCGCGCTCGTCCTGGACGAAGCCGGTGACGTCGCGGCCGCGATAGATCGGCACCGCGAGCTCCGCGACCCATGCCGCGAGCACGCGCTCGATGTGGTTCTGCCACAGCGCGAGCCCGTAGTTGTGGCGCGTCGGAAAGTCGCTGATGTCGAGCGGGATCCCGGCTCCGAACGCTCCGACCTGCATCGCCTTGCCCTGCGAGAGAAAGCGCTCGGCGATGCCGCGCTGGTCGAGCACCTCGATCGTGCGCGACAGGAGCCCGCCCGCGCGCGAGCCGGCGAGCTCCTGATCGAGCCGCCGCTCGACGATCGCGACGTCGACGCGCGCCAGCGCCAGCTCGCCCGCGAGCATCAGGCCCGTCGGTCCGCCACCCGCAATCACGACTACGTGGTTCGTCATGGCTGACGACCCTGCGCCATCAGGTGGGGCTTGTGGCAAGCCCCCGGCTCTGGCATAGCTTAGAAGTGGAAGGGGACGCGATTCGCGGCCCCAGCTCGATGACCGACCGCGAAGCCGAAGACTTTCTCGATGGCCTGCCGCTCGTTCCGGCAAGCGCCGGATCGATCCAGGAGATGAAAGCGCTGCGCGACCGCTGTCTCGCGGCCGACATCGCCGCGCTCGTCGGATGCCCGTCGGGCGCCAGCAAGGGTTGAGGCACGCGCACGCACCTCCTGGTCGAGGAGGACGACGTCGAACGGGTGGCGGAGATCCTGCGCGCCGACTGGCGAGAGCTGCTTGCGCGCGACGGTGCGAAGCCGATCGATCTGTCGGGCGATGCCTGCCCGGCATGCGGCTGCACGGCGGCGCTCGTGGATGGCGCGTGCAGCGATTGCGGCTTGCAGCTCGAGTGAGCTAGCCGCGCTCGCACAGCCACGTGCGCATCCAGCCACGTGGATCCGCGAACACCTCGCGCACGCGCCAGCCGGCGCGGCCGAGCAGCGCCTCGAGCACCGGCACCGGGTACTTGTAGCAGTGCTCGGTCACGATCGGCTCGCCGGCTTCGAGCACGAGCTCGCGGCCGTCGATCTGCACGCGTTGCGCGCGCGTGCTGACGAGATGCATCTCGATGCGGTTGCGCGCCGCGTCCCACACCGCGCGGTGCTCGAACGCCGCGACGTCGAAGGCGGTGCCGAATTCGCGGTTGAGATGGACGAGCACGTTGCGATCGAACTCGGCGGTGACGCCTTCGCGATCGTCGTAGGCGCGAACGAGCGTGTCGGGGTCCGCGTTGGAATCGGCGCCGAGCACGAGCAGGCCGCCGACGCCGGCGTGGCGCGCGAATCGGCCGAGGAACGCCTCGGCCTCGGCGAGCTCGAAGTTGCCGATCGTCGAGCCGGGGAAGAACACGAGCGAGCGACCGTGCGCGCGATGCGGCACGGGCAGCTCGATCGGCTGCATGTAGTCGCCGCAGATCGGCTCGACGTCGAGCCGCGGGTACTGCGCGCGAAACGCGGCGACCGTCGACGCGAGCTGCTCGGCCTCGACCTCGATCGGCACGTAGCACGCGGGATCGACGAGCGCGTCGAGAAGGATCCGCGTCTTCAGCGCGAGCCCGCTGCCGGGCTCGATCACGCGCGCGCGCGGACCCGCCGCCGCGGCGATCGCGCCGACGCGCTCGCGCAGCATCGCGAGCTCGTGACGAGTCAAGTAGTAGTCGTCGAGCGTGCAGATCTGCCCGAACAGCTCGGCACCGCGTGCGTCCCAGAGCAAGCGGCACGGCAGCCGCTTGGGCATCGCGCGCAGCCCCTGCACGACGTCCGCATCCATATCGATCGTTTCGCCCATAGCTGTGGGCAACACAATCGTTTGCGATCACGATCGTGCTACGAAACGTGTATGGCGATCGACGCCGCAACGCTCGCCCGTTGGATCGTCGATGCGCGCCAGCGCACGGTCGAGCTGTACAGCGATCGCACGGATCTCGCCGTGCCGTACCTGCGGATCATCAACCCGCCGCTGTGGGAGCTCGGGCACATCGCGTGGTTCCAGGAATACTGGGTGCTGCGCCACGCGCTCGGCGCGCGACCGCTCCACGACGGCAGCGACGCGCTGTGGAATTCGGCGATCATCCCGCACGCCGCGCGATGGACCGCGCCGCTGCCGTCGCGCGCGGGCGTGCTCGAGTATCTCGAGGTGGTTCGCGATCGCGTGGTCCGTGCGCTCGAGCACCGCATGGACGCCAAGCTGCGCTACTTCGCGATGCTGTCGGTGTTTCACGAGGACATGCACGGCGAAGCGTTCGCGTACACGCGGCAGACGCTCGGCTGGCCGGCGCCGCGCGTGCCCGAGCTCGCGGTCGAGCCGATGCCGGGTGATGTCGCCGTCGCCGGCGGCCGCTATCGCATCGGCGCCGAGCGCGAGCCCGCGCCGGAGTTCGTGTTCGACAACGAAAAGTGGGCGCACGACGTCGAGCTCGCGCCGTTCGCGATCGCGCGCGCGCCGGTCAGTCACGCGGACTTCGCGGCGTTCGTCGACGACGGCGGCTATGCGACGCGCAGCCTGTGGACCGATGACGGCTGGGCGTGGCGCGAGGCGGCCGAGGCGCACCATCCGATCTGGTGGCGCCGCGGCGAACGCGGCTGGGAGCGCCGCGCGTTCGATCGCTGGATCGCGATCGCTGACGACCCGCATCGGCCGATGGTTCACGCGTGCGCGCACGAGGCCGACGCGTGGTGCCGGTGGGCCGGCCGGCGCTTGCCGAGCGAGCCCGAGCGCGAGGTTGCAGGCACGCTCGCGCCGCTCGCGCTGGTCGGGCACGTGTGGGAATGGACGGCGACGGCGTTCGCGCCGTATCCCGGCTTCGAGCGCGATCCGTACGCCGAGTACAGCGAGCCATGGTTCGGCGATCATCGCGTGCTGCGCGGCGGCTGCTTCGTGACACAGCCACGGCTGCTCCGCCCGACGTGGCGCAACTTCTACACGCCCGACCGCCGCGACGTGTGGGCAGGATTCCGGACGTGCGCGCGCTGACCGCTTTCATCGCGACGCCGAGCGCGATCGGCGGCAACCGCGTGACCGCGCTGCGCTGGGCAAAGCGGCTGCGCGAGCTGGGCTGGCACGTGCGCGTCGGCGCCGAGTGGTCCGAGGCGGAGCCGTGCGACCTGCTCGTCGCGTTGCACGCGCACAAGAGCGCGACGTCGATCGCGCGCCACGCTCGGCTGCGGCCCGACGGTGATCGCGTCGTCGCGCTGACCGGCACCGACGTCTATGGCGAGGGCGCGCTCGAGTCGCTCGCGGCGGCCTCGCGCATCGTCGTGCTCCAGCCGCGCGCGGTCGATCGAGTGCCCGCCGAGCTGCGCGCGCGCACGCGCGTGATCGTGCAGAGCGCGGTCGCGCCACGCGGCGCGGAACCGCTGCCGGGGTTCACGGCGTGCTCGGTCGCGAACCTGCGCGACGTCAAGGATCCGCTGCTCGCCGCGCACGCCGTGCAGCTCTTGCCCGAAGATTCGAGCGTGCGGATCGTGCACGTCGGCGCCGCGCACGACGCGTCGTGGGCCGAACGCGCGCGCGCCGCCGAACGCGAGGCACGTGGCCGGTGGACCTGGCTCGGCGACAAGCGGCGCGGCGATGCGCTGTGCCTGCTCGCAGGCGCGCGCCTGCTCGTGCTCACGAGCCGCTCGGAAGGCGGCGCGAACGTCGTGACCGAAGCGATCGCCGCGAGCGTGCCCGTGATGTCGACGCGCATCGAAGGCTCGCTCGGCATCCTCGGCGACGACTATCCCGGCTACTTCGCCGTCGGCGACGCCGAGGACCTCGCCCGCGCGCTGTCGCGATGCGAGCGCGAGCCGAGCTTTCTCGACGAGCTGCGACGGCGTGTCGTCGCGCTCCAGCCGTTGGTCGCACCGGAGCGCGAACGCGCGAGCTGGCGCGAGCTGCTTGCCGAAATGAGGGTCTCACATGGTGGCCACTGATACTCCTGCACCCGCGCCGGTCGCGCGCACGTCGGTCGTCGTCGCGATTCTCGCGCTCGTCACGACGATCGGCGGCTTGCTCATCTACAAGGTGTCGGGCGCACTCGGCGCGCTCGCGAAGGCCAGCCACGACGGCGCCCTGCACGCGAAGGCGCGCTGGCTCGACGTCGCGCACGCGTCGCAAGGCACGCGCCTCGTGCTCGACTCGCTCAACTACTTCTCGTGGATCGCGATCGCGCTCGGGTTCGGCATCGTGATCTCGGCGAGCGTGCGCGCGTTCGTGCCGGCGCGCTGGCTCGAGCGCATGTTCGGCGCCGATGGCGCGCGCGGCCACGCGTTCGCGGCGCTCGCCGGTGCGCCGCTCATGTTGTGCTCGTGCTGCGTATCGCCGGTGTTCGAGGGCGTGTTCGCGCGCACGCGGCGGCTCGGCCCGTCGCTCGGCCTCATGCTCGCGGCGCCCGCGCTCAACCCCGCCGTGCTCGCCGCGACGTTCTTGATCTTCCCGCCGGTCGTCGCATGGGTGCGAATCGCCGCGGCGCTCGTGCTGGTGCTCGGCGGCACGATGCTGCTCGGCCGCGTGTTCCGCGACGCGCGCGTTGCAGAAGCGTGCGGCATCGAGCTGGTGACACCGGGCGGCGGCTCGGCGGCTCGTGCGTTCGCGGCGTCGCTGGTCACGGTGATGCGCCGCTCGCTGCCGGCCATCGTGCTCGGCATCGTCGCGTCGGTCGCGATCGCCGGCTTGCTTCCGGTTGACTCGTTCGCGAGCAGCGGCACCGGCGCGGTCATCATGATCGTGCTGGTCGCGCTCGTCGCGGTTCCGCTCGCGCTGCCGACGTTCGGTGAGATCCCGCTCGCGCTCGCGCTCGTCGCCGCCGGTGCGCCGCTCGGCGCCGCGGCCGCGATGCTCGTCGCGGGGCCGGCCGTGAACCTGCCCTCGCTGTTCGCGCTCGCGCGCGCGACGTCGTGGCGCGTGGCCGCTGCGACCGGCGCGGTCGTGTTCGCGATCGCGGTCGCTGCAGGTTGGCTGGTGCTCGCGCTCGCGTAGTACGCTCGCGAAATGCGGCAGACGATCGTCGTGGTGTTGGTGTGTGCGTCGGCGCTGGCGGCCGCGGATGCCAGCGATCTCGCTCGAACGTTCGCCGATGCCACCGCCGGGTTTTCGGCGGACCGCGACATCAGCGACGACCCACCGCCGCGGTTCGCGTTCACCGACGAAGCATTCGCGATCGACTCGAGCGGAGCCGCTCACCTCGGCACGTACGGCTCGCCGTCCGCATCGATCATCGGCAAGGCCGCCGACGGCTCGCGCTGGATCGCGGCCGACATCGATTACGTCGTGCCGTGCGGGATGGCGGGCTGCGAGAAGATGCAGGCTCCGCAGGTTCACGCGTCGGGGTTGTTCGATCCGAGTGGCCGCGCCGTCGCCTGGCACGTCGGGCTCGTGTTCGCCGGCAGCGACGGCGTCCATCCGTATCGCGCGCCGAAGCCGAGCGCGCCGCAGAAGCTCGCGACGCGCATCGATGCGGGCGGCGAAGACGCGGCCAAGCTGTTCGCAGCGTCGATCGGCGATCCGAAGAAGCTCGCGGCGACGATCTCCGACCGCAAAGACGCCGTGCTGTTCGGCAGCGAGCGTCCCGAACGCTTCGTCGGAGGCGCCGCGATCCGCGGCAAGCTGGTCGCGTGGAACCTGGGCTTCACGGTGCGCGACGGCATCCAGGCCGGCGCGGTGCCGTCCAAGACCGTTGCGTGGGTCGCGGCGAACGTCGATGCGGCGAAGCCGGGCGCGAAACCGACGCCGTATCGCGTGCTCGCGATCTACGAGAAGACGGGCGCGGCCTGGAAGCTCGTCGTGTTGCACTTCTCGTCGGCCTTCGCGCACGACGAGTGAGGCGAGCGTCTACACGCGTTTCGTAGCGCGACTTGCAGTATTGCGTGCAGCAGATCGCGAAGCGGTTCTGCGTTACGATCGCCGCGATGAGTACGCGCGCGTTCGCCACGGTGATCGTGGTCTGCGCGCTCGCGGCGCGAGCCCACGGTCAGGGGCTCGACGGCGAGCGCTTCGTTCCAGCCACCGGCGTCGACGGTGGGTTCATGCTCGAACATCCCGATGTCCCGTTTCATCTGGGCTGGGGCCTCGGGCTGTTCGCCAACTACGCCGACGCACCGGTCGTGTATCAGGCCGCCGACGGCACCGTGATCTCGCGGCCGGTCGACACGGCGTTCACGGCGGACCTGATCGGATCGCTCGGCTTGTGGAGCCGGGTCGAGCTCGGGTTCGACCTACCGGTCCACTTCATCTATCGCGGCGACGCGTTCGACGCGGGCGGCACGGCGCTGCAAGCCGACGCCGGCGTCGGCGACCTCCGGTTCGTGCCGAAGGTCGCGCTCGTGCGCACCGGCAGCCTCCAGCGCCACGTGCTGCTGTCGTTCGCGGTGCCGGTGAGCGTGCCGACCGGCAACGACCTGGCGTTTCGCGGCGACGGCGGCGTCACGGTCCAGCCCGAGCTGTTGTTCGCGGCGCACGTCGGGCGCGTCGCGTTCTTGCTCGACGGCGGCTACCGCTATCGCTCGCATCACCCCGCGGCGATCGCCTGGGGCGACGAGATCACGCTCGGCGGCGGCGTGACCGTCGGCCTTACCGACGCGCTCGATCTGCGCGTCGAGGTCACGGCGGAAAAAGAGGTGAACGAAGCGATCCCCGGCGCCGACTTCCCGGTCGAAGCGCTCGGCGGCCTGTCGTATGCGGCCAGCGACGCGGTGGAGCTGTTCGCCGGCGCGTCGCGCGGGATCACCGACGGCATCGGCGAGCCGAACGTCCGGATCATCGGCGGCGTGCGCTACCGCCATCACGCCGAGCCGCACGAAGGCTTCGGCGATCGCGACGGCGACGGCGTGCGCGACAAGGACGATCGTTGCCCCGACGAGGCCGAAGACATCGACGGGTTCGAAGATCAGGACGGCTGCCCGGATCCCGACAACGATCACGACGGCATTCCCGACGAGGACGACGAGTGCCCCGAGCTGGCGGGCGACCGGGAGCATCACGGCTGTCCCGCGCACACGTACGTCAAGATCGAGAACGGCACCATCTACATCTTCGGCAAGGTCCAGTTCCGCTCGGGCTCGGCCGAGATCGATCCGAACAGCGCACCGCTGCTCGATCAGATCGCGCAGGGCCTCAACGCGAACCCGCAGGTCAAGCACATCGAGATCCAGGGCCACACCGACAACGTCGGCGATCGCGCGATGAACCAGCGACTGAGCGAAGACCGCGCGCGCTCGGTGAAAGACGCGCTCGAGAAACGCGGCGTCGACGGCGGCCGGCTCGAGACGCGCGGCTACGGCGAGACGCGGCCGATCGCACCCAACAAGTCGGCCGGCGGCCGCCACAAGAATCGCCGCGTCGAATTCGTCATCGTCGATAGGAGGTCGTGATGCGCCACGTTTCGATCGCTCTCGTCCTCGTCGTCGCTGCGGCGTCGTCGGTATATGCAGCACCGCCGCCGGTGTCGTTTCCGCTGGATGCCAACTGGGTCCCGTTCCACTGCGGCACCGCGCCGATGACCGATCCGCAGGGCGACGACGCGATGTTCCCGCTCGATCTCGACCTCGTCGGCGACGGGCAGGATCCCGCCGGGCTTCGCGCCGGCGACCCCAACTACTTGTACCTGCGGATCCGGCTCGACGCCGATCCCGCGCCGGGCGGCACGCTCGGCTCCGGCGCGTGGGGCTACGAATTCGATCTCGACAACAATCCGGCGACGTACGAGCTGCTCGCGATCGTCGACGGGATCACCGCGGGTGGCCCGATGGTCGTGCTCTACGCCAACACGCAGACCACGATGCCCGACAGCCCGGCCGATCCGGCGACCACGCCGCCGATCGCGATGTATCCGTTCGCGATGAACGCGCGCTCGGTGCCGGCGACCGGCGCGATGCTCGGCGGCACGCCCGACTTCTTCCTCGACTTCGCCGTGCCGTGGACCGATCTCGCCGCGCACGGCCTCGATCACACGACGAACGTCCGCGTGTGGGCCGGCTCGTCGAACATGGCGAACGATCTCGACGGCGACATCGCCTGCCACGACGGCACGACCGGCGCGCCCACGCTCGACGGCACCGCCACGATGACCGAGCCTGCCGATCCCGGCGCCGGCAGCGGCAGCGGCGGTGGCGGTGGCGGCGGCGGGGGCTCGGGTGCGGAGCTCGTCGGCGGCGATGGCTGTCAGGTCGGCGGCGGCAACGGCGCGCTCGTCGCGCTGGTCGCGCTCGGCCTCGTGCTCGCGCGCCGCCGGTCGCGCTGAGCGACGAATCGGGGCGAATTGGCTGGACCGTACCGGTGGCGAACCGGTGGATTTTGCGCGGCCATGCACTTCTTGCTTTACGTGGCGCGCCACATGACTACGCTCCGGCTGCCCTCTTTCATGGAGTCTGCATGTCTGAGCTGAGCTCGTCCGACGAATCGACGAACAAGGTCCCGCGCGTGGCCCAACACGACGAGGCTGCGACGACGCAACACCGTCGTCAGATGCCGGCGATCCCGAGCATCCTCAAACGTGATGACCTGTCGTCGCCGTCGGCGTCGGCCGCAGGCGCCAAGGCCGACTTCTCGTGGCCGCTCGCGTCGACCAAGCCGCGCGAGCCGGGACCGTGGAAGCCGCCGGCGAGCCCGCGGCCGTCGCGGCCGAGCATGCCGTCGCTCGGCCCCGCCCCGAGGGCGCGCAGCGACAGCGCGATGCCGCGGCCGGTCGGCAAGATCGACATCCCGTCGCTGCCGAGCATCGTCGCGAAGCCGGTCGCCGCAACGCCGATCGCGCGCGTGATGCCGATTCCCGCGCCGGTCGTCGAAGCGCCTGCACCGGTCGCAACGGTCGCGCCGGTCGTCGAAGCGGCGCCGGAGCCGATGCCCGCGCCGGTCGCCGCAGCGGCGATGCCCGCGCCGGCCGTCGAAGCGCCGCCGTTCGTCGAGCCCGTTGCGATTGCCGAATCATCCGGGCCGGTCGTCGCGCCCGCCGCTGCGCCCCGCGCTCGCGGTGCAAAGCGCGGCAACAACGTTCGTCGCCAGCGAATCCCGCGCGAAGCGTCGCCCGAGGCCGCTGCCGTGAGCGAGCCGATCCCGCAGGCGCCCGCGTTCGGCGCCGGCATGCTCCAGGCACGCTCCGGTCGCACGAAGCGGCCGACGCCCGCCCCGGTGGTGGAATCCGCGCCGATGGCCGAGATGCCGACGACGTTCGGCTCGGGCATGTTGAAGTCGCGCGGCGCGAAGAAGGCGGCGCGCGAGGCGTTCGCGCCTGCCGCGCCCGTCGCGGAGATGTCGGCGCAGCACTCGTTCGGCGCCGGCATGCTGCAGGCGCGCAAGGGCCGCGGCAAGCTCGTCGTCGGGCTGATCGTCGCCGCCGTGATCGCGGTCGGCGTCGGCTTCGCGTTGAACAGCGGCAGCAGCTCGCACGCCGCTGCGGCTGCGACGCAGAAGACCTGATCGAAGCCCGCGCACTTGCGGGCTCGCGCGCTCGTGCTTATCGAGGCAGTGATGCCGCGCGGGCTCGCACCCACGATCGTGGCGATCGCCGCTGCGCTCGCGCTCGGCGGCGCCAGACCGCCACCGCGTGATCTGCCGCTCACGCTCGTCGACTCGTTCGATCGCGCGTGGTCGATGGCGTCGCACGCCGCCGAAGAGCGCATGGCCGAGATCGAGCGGCGCTGCGAAGAGCCGGTGCCTCCACCGGCGGTCTCGCTCGAGGCGCTGCTCGACCGCACCGAGCGCCAGGTCACGGCCGATGACGACGCTGCACGACGCGACCTCGATCGCACGCTCGCGAACGCGTCCGCGCTCTCCGCTGGGCGACGCGCCGCGGTGCTCGATTGCATCGAGCGCCACCTCGGCGAGGCCAGCCGCGATCTCTCGCGTGCGATCGACGCGCGCGACGACGAGCTCGCGCGACTCGAGATCGCCGAGCTACGCGCGACCGTCACGCGCCTGCGCGCCGTGCGCGCGCTCGTGACGCTGGTGTAGTCGAGCGCGTCGTGATCCCGAACGTGCACATCGTGGCCGCGCACGTGCGCGCTCCGCGCGTTCTCGACGACGATTCACGAATCGACCGACGAGGAACGCGAATTCTCGCCAGACTTCGCGAGAGTCGATCGATAGATTGTGCGGCATGCGCGCACCCATCTTGTTCGCATTCGCCGCGGCGTGTAGCTCGCCCACGCACGACGTCTCTCCCGACGCGACCGGTTCCTCTGGACGCGATGCCGCGATCGACG
>Ga0268266_10004000_pt1 | contig 14259 bp, 24 predicted proteins | sample KBSS13metaG_FD_190356 | JGI IMG/M metagenome (GOLD analysis project Ga0268266, IMG submission 190356) | Switchgrass rhizosphere microbial communities from Kellogg Biological Station, Michigan, USA - KBS S1-3 metaG (SPAdes) (version 2) | ecosystem: Host-associated > Plants > Roots > Rhizosphere...
GCATCGCTCATTCAGGACAAGGAAGCGGTATCGGAGGTCTGGGTCTATCGATGGACACCCTAGCGAAAGCCCGCGCATCGCCCGAGAGCGGTATTCCATCGAGCGCGTTTCTACCTGCGGAATCGCCGATGGACGTGGTTGTCCAACCGTTGCGGCGGTTTGCGCCGCCGCCTGCCCCGCGCTTTGCACCGATGTGGGCACGGCGTGCCTTCATCCTGGCCGGCACAGCCATTCTGACCGCGGCAGGCTGTTACGAGATGCACAGTGTCCTCAAAGTCGGCGGCATCACGATCTTGGAATCGATCATCCTTGGGCTGTTCGTGCTGCTGTTCGCATGGATCGCATTTTCCTTCATGTCCGCCCTTGCGGGCTTTGCCGTGCTGCTGTTCCGAAGAAAGGACGAACTCGGCATCGATTCCGCTGCACCTCTTCCGGCGATCCGTAGCCGAACCGCAATGCTGCTGCCGACCTACAACGAGGATCCACATCGCGTGCTGGCGAGACTGCGCGCGATTTATGAATCGGTCGAAGAAACCGGAAACGAACGAAATTTCGACTGGTTTGTTCTAAGCGACACAACCGACCCCGCGATCTGGATCGCTGAGGAAAAGTGTTTCCTCATGCTCCGGCAGGAGGTCGCGAGCGTGGCCAGAATTTTCTATCGCCATCGCCCCGAAAACACCGCGCGCAAATCCGGCAATATCGAGGAATGGATACGGCGGTTCGGCTCCGACTATGAGTGCATGCTTATCCTGGATGCCGACAGTCTGATGACCGGCGACACCATCGTCCGCCTCGTGGCGGCGATGGAAGAACATCCGAAGGCGGCCCTGATCCAGACGCTGCCGATCGTCGTTAATGCAAGATCCCTGTTCGCGCGATGGCAGCAATTCGCCGGGCGATTGTACGGCCCGATGCTGGCCGCCGGGATCGCATGGTGGCACGGCTCCGAAAGCAATTACTGGGGACACAACGCCATCATCCGTGTCCGTGCCTTTGCGCAATATGCCGGGCTTCCCGAACTAGGAGGACGCAAGCCGTTCGGCGGACATATTCTCAGCCACGACTTCATCGAAGCAGCGCTGATGCGGCGCGGCGGATGGGCCATCCACATGGCGCCAAAACTCGGCGGAAGCTACGAGGAATCCCCGCCCACCCTTTCGGATTTTGCCGTGCGCGACAGGCGCTGGTGCCAGGGCAATCTGCAGCATCTGGCGCTGCTTCCGACACGCGGCTTTCACTGGGTTTCGCGGCTTCATTTGCTGACCGGAATTGGATCGTATCTCACCGCGCCGCTCTGGCTGATCTTTCTGGTGTCCGGAATCCTGGTCTCGCTGCAGGCGCAATTCGTCCGGCCCGAGTACTTCCCGAAAGGATACTCGCTGTTTCCGCAATGGCCGGCGCAGGATCCGATTCTGGCGGCATGGGTGTTCGTCGGCACGATGGGAATGCTGATCGCGCCAAAGCTGCTCGCCTTCCTCGTGCTGCTGACAGATCGCGACGCCCGCAAGAAATTCGGCGGCGGCTTCCGGGTGCTGGCCGGCATCATCGCCGAGACGATCCTTTCGGGGCTCACCGCGCCGGTCATGATGATCTTCCAATCCTCCGCAGTCAGCGAGATCCTGCTCGGACACGACGCCGGATGGCAGGTTCAGCGCCGGGATGACGGCGGCGTCCCGCACCGTGACACCGTCCGCACCTATGCGGTGCCGACCTTGTTCGGGATCGCCATGGCGGTAAGCGCCTATGCCGTGTCGTTGCCGTTGCTGCTCTGGATGATGCCGGTGATCCTCGGCCTGCTGCTGGCTATACCGATTGCCATGCTGTCCTCGTCGGCGGGCTCGGGGCGACGCCCCGGATTGTTCAGGACTCCCGAGCAGACCGCGCCGCCGCGAGTCCTTTCGAGAGCCAATGAACTGGCCAGCGCGCCGCATTCGCCCGTCACCTGCCCGCTGCACGAACTGCGCCACGACGCCGGCCTGCGCGAGGCGCACCTGAACAACCTTTCGGATCAAAAGCCGCGAAACCGCGGCGAGGTCGATCCACATCTAGCGATCGCTCGTGCAAAGATTGAAGACGCCGAAACATTTGACGAAGCATCGAGCTTTCTTAGCCAACGGGAACAATTTTCGGTGCTTAGTTCGCCGACCGTACTCGCGACCCTGTTTGCCTTACGAAGCTCACGGTAGTAGTTGCCTTAATGTGGCGATGTTGGTCGATTTGGTAAGGTCGCCCATCTGCGATAGACGTTTTTGTTTCCGCGTTTTCCCGTCCAGGAAATTCGCGCTATATGTATGCGTAAGAATGGGGCGGCCCCGGTGCAGTCGAGGCGTACTGAGGGGTCCAAGTTCGGTGTTTGACCATGTGCGCCAGGCTTTCGGCGGCCTCTATCTGAGCGCTCTGCATGATGGCAATCCGCGCGTAAGGAACTGGCCAGCGGGACAATTCGGCAAGATGTAAGCATGTGAAGAGGGCGCGAAGGCATCTCGGTTATGGGGCCTATGATCTGTCACTCTCGATGCCTAATCGAGTGGTCACATGGCGTTATCTTTAGCAGCCACATATGATGTTGCAAGGGTGAGGAGATGCACGGCCGCAGTGCCCAGCTGCTGCATCTCTTTATCAGCTGAATATGAAGTGGAAGCACGGCGGTATGCGATGGCTACAGTTGCGTACGCATCAGTGATCAATTCCGCTAATTGATCGTTCTGATCAATTGCTTGCCGTGAACGCACTTTAACGACCTTAAGCGCAGCTTCTGCGGCGGCGTGATTGAGTTGCGCATTTTCCGTGTTTGAATCGGAAACATCAGGTTGACATGCTGCGGCTGCTCCAGCGATCACTTCATAGTATCGCTGCTTTCGGGGGGCATCCGCAGACAGATAACTTTTCAATAACCGGCGGGCCCTTGCTTCAAGGTGTTTGCGATCCTCTCGGATTTCTCGACGCCTGGGCTTGAACCAACTAACCACCGTTTGCACCCTTTCGAGGCTCATCGGCTGTCCTGAGTCCTAGCCGGGTTCATAGCCAGCTGGCGACAACGTTAGTTGTTATTTTGAGATCGAGTGAGCGCTTGGCGAACTGCTTCGCGGATTGGAATTCAATAAAAAGGTGCGAAGCGACGAGCAAAACAGCGGCAAATACCGCTACCAAACCCGCGGTCGCTAGTTCTGCACCATCATTCATTCCGCCCACTCCTCAGATTTTAGGTACAAATGCCCTGTCAAAGGCGGAGTTCCATAAGGGGTCGGGAAAAAATGGCAATTGACCTGCCGGGCGACGGAAACTCTTGAGAGCACACGGGTTACTCCAGGCAAGAAGAACCCAAATTGGAGTCCGCCGTCATTGAGTCGGGGCGGAGGCTGATGATTGTGCCTTGCGCCGAAGCGATGGAGTTGCCTAGACACGGCTCGTGGAGCATCGAAGCACTCCGCGGATCACGTATATGAAAGGAGGCATCAACGATGCCTAGCACAGCTCTTATGATCGGCATTACTGTGGCGATCATTGTATGTGGTGCCACGGCGTTTGCGATGCTTCTTCATTCGCCCGGATGATTGAAGGACTAAGTTCGAACGCCGAATTAGGCTGGTGCTAGTCTACAGTGGGCCGTCCGCAAGAACTGCGAGACACAAAATGGGTCTTGGGATAATCCGTTGACGGTTGAGTCGCGGTCGTTCGATTGCACGGCTTGGAATGAATCGGGGCAAAGCCCGAGGGGAGCATGTGGGGACCCCCTGGACCCCAACCTATGCAGGGTTGAGGTCGCCGCACAAAGTTTCGGCTATTTATCCCGCCTTTATTTTCAAAGTGGCTTTCGGGGAGCGTCAGGGGAGTACGAGCTACCGAGGTCGCAAGTTCAAATCCTAAGATCCGGTACGTCAGGTGTTGAAGCAAGAGCGGACATCGATAGCTGGTGCATCGACTTCGGCTTTTGACCCCTACCGGAAGTCGGCCTCTGGGCAATGATGCGTCTAGTCGTGTCCGACCATCCTTGGCAGAAATCGAACGATCATTCGGCAGATCGGATGCCCCGCGGGTCGATACCCATGTTCGAGGCGACGTAGTCGATCTCGCCGCGCGTAGTACCGATATCCATTAGCTCCCTGTCGCTTAGGTCGCACAAGTTGGCTATCAACCTCTGGCGTTTGCGCCGTTCCTGAAACGCGCCCCAATATGTCATGAAAAAACTGGAGATGCGCCGCGTCGATACGGCCGACTGTCCCAACCCTGTTGCACCGTAGGTCGTGCTCATGGCGGAATCTCCTGGGTGTTGTTTCTACCCGGACGAGGGTGCCAAGGCATGAGCGAGCGCGCTTGACATTCGGCTTACATTTTCCTTACCGGCGGCTTATTCTTTGCGTTCCAAGCGGTGCTAGAGGCCCCGACGATCGGAGGCCGCCTGAGGGATTGGCAGCTTGCGCTATCTCTTCGAGGAGTACGCAATCGACACTGACCGGCGCGAGCTGCATCGCGGGGCGGACGTCGTCTCCGTCGCGCCACAGGTATTCGACCTGCTCGACTACCTGATCCGCAACAGGGAGCGCGTCGTCAGTAAAGACGACCTCATCAATGCCATTTGGAACGGCCGTATCGTGTCCGATGCGGCGCTGACAACGCGCCTGAATGCCGCCCGCAGTGCGCTGGGCGATTCCGGTGAGGAACAACGCCTCATCAAAACCCTCCCGCGCAAGGGCTTCCGTTTCGTCGGACCAGTGCGGGAAGCGCAGGGAGCCGCAGGCGCGGTAGTCACCGATAACGCCGTAGAACCGTCGAAACCCGCCCTTACGCTGCCCGATAAGCCTTCGATCGCGGTGTTGCCATTCCACAACCTGTCAGGTGATCCCGAACAGGAGTATTTCGCGGACGGAATGGTAGATGACATCATCACGGCGCTATCCCGGTTCAAGGCGCTGTTCGTCATCGCCCGCAATTCGAGCTTCACCTACAAGGGGCGCGCCGTTGACGTGAAGCAGATCGGCCGAAAGCTAGGGGTGCGTTACGTGTTGGAAGGCAGCGTTCGCAAAGCAGCAAACCGAGTGCGCATCACGGGACAGCTCGTCGATGCCGCCACCGGCGCACATCTATGGGCGGACCGGTTTGATGGTGGTCTCGGCGACGTCTTCGATCTGCAGGACCAGGTGACCGAGAGCGTTGTCGGGGCGATCGCGCCAGCGCTGGAGAAAGCCGAGATCGAGCGTGCCAAGCGCAAGCCGACCGAGAGTCTCGATGCCTATGCCCTCTATTCGCGCGGTTTGGCCAGATTTTATCAGTTTGCTGGCCGGCAAGTGAACGACGAGGCATTACGCCTGTTCAACAACGCGATCGAGATCGACCCGGATTTTGCGTCGGCCTACGCTCGCGCCGCCTCTTGCTACGCCTATGCCAAGGGCAATGGCTGGATTTCAGGCACACCGAGCGAGATTGCCGAAGTGACGAGGCTTGCTCAGCGGGCGGTTGAGTTGGGCAAAGATGATGCGATGGCGCACGCCGCCAGCGGGTGGGCGTTAGCGCATGTTGTTCGCGATCTGGAGGCAGGGGCCGGCTTAATCGATCGCGCGCTTGTGCTCAATTCCAATTTGGCCGAGGCATGGTTTTACGGCGGCTGGGCAAAAAACTACCTCGGCGAGCCGAAACCGGCGATCGAGCGCTTCGCGCGTGCCATGCGCCTGAGCCCACTTGATCCGCGGGCGTCAGCCGCGCGGGCTGGGACCGCGCATGCACATTTCTTCCTGGGCCGCTATGCCGAAGCGGCATCGTGGGTGGCAATGGCATTGCAGGACAATCCGGACTATCAACCTGGATTACGGATCGCCGCCGCAAGCAATGCAATGGCCGGACGCCCGGAGCAAGCACATCAGGCCGTGGCGCGGCTGCGGCAAGTCAACCCCACGCTACGTGTTTCGACTCTAAAAGACGTAGTGGGCCCTTTTAGGCGGGCGGAAGACCTCTCGCGATTTGAAGAAGGATTGCGGCGAGCCGGGCTGCCGGAATGACCATCGCAGCCAGGTGCTCAGCCGTGGCGACGAGCTGAATAATGGCGTGACTTCTGCTGTTGATGCTGTGGACGGCTCCTCCACCGGCACGTGAGTGCCACGGATGTGGGCGCTGTTAAAGCTCCCAGTATTCAGAGGAGCGAGCCATGCAGACGGTCACGACAATCGGTTTGGACATCGCCAAGTCAGTCTTCCAAGTGCACGGAGTTGATGCCGCCGGCCAGGTGTTGGTCCGCCGGCAGTTGAAGCGCCGCCATGTCCTTGCGTTCTTCCAGAAGGTGCCAGCATGCCTGGTTGGCATTGAGGCCTGTGCCTCATCTCACTATTGGTCCCGCGAACTTCAGGCGATCGCCATATCGTTCGGCTGATGCCGCCAGCTTACGTGAAGCCCTACGTCAAGCGTCAGAAGAACGATGCAACGGACGCAGAGGCGATTTGCGAGGCGGTTGCCAGAGCCAACATGCGGTTCGTGCCAACCAAGACGCCTGAGCAGCAGAGCTGCCTGATGCTTCACCGCACACGCCACCTGTTCATCCGCCAGCAGACCGCGGTGATTAATTCGATCCGGGCTCACCTTGCCGAGTCCGGCATCGTCGCACCGGTAGGGCGCAATGGAGTTACGGAACTGCTGCATGTCGTGGCCGACCGGAACGACAAACGGGTGCCAGAGGTTGCTCGTGCGTGCCTTGCCGCACTCGGCGATCAACTGCTCAGCCTCAAGCAGCAGATTTTTGCAGTTCGATCGGATGATTATGGTCTGGCACCGGTCCAACCAGACAAGCAAGCGCCTTCATTACATTCCCGGGGTCGGTCCAATGCTGGCGACCGCCTTGGTCGCGAGCGTTGCTGATCCCAGGACCTTCCGGTCAGGACGTAACTTCTCGGCCTGGATTGGGCTCGTCCCAAAGCAACACTCAAGCGGCGGCAAGGAGCGGCTCGGTAACATCAGTAAACAGGGTGACCGCTATCTGCGCAGTCTATTCGTGGCCGGTGCACTCGCCGTCATCCGCTATGCCAAGATCCATGGCACCGGGCATCGCCCCTGGCTCACGGCCTTGCTGGCGCGGCGGCCGACCAAGGTTGCTGCTAGTGCGCTTGCCAACAAGCTCGCGCGAATGGTCTGGGCCATGATGGTCAAGGGCGAGCGATACAAGGAATTGGCTGCGACGTTTTCGATATGGCGTGTTTGCCCTCCACGAAAGCAGCATCCGAGCGCAGGCGCGATGCCGCTAGGTCGGCCAAACGCTCATACTCATGGGCAATGCGCAACATCCGTTGCTTTTCCCCATCGCTCCAGCACTGCTCGGCTATTGCTCGCGTCTTTTCGGCGCGATCACGCCAGTACTCTGGGTTGTTAAGGTAACTCATCCGCGTTCTCCATCTCGCTGATGTGTCTTGGTATCAAGCCGAAGTGGCTGGCATGGTAAGACCCTTTCCTATGACAGAAGGGTCGTCCTCGCCTGCCTGCACAGCAGTAAGATTGCCACTTTATCCTGAAGAAGCCAACCGAGTTCGACAACGCGAGCTATGCGGCATCGAGCAGCACCGCTACATCGTGAATAGCGGGATACCGATCGCGCCCAGTGGTAGCGTTGCGCAGAAGATCGACGATGCGGCGACCCTCGTCCAAATGACAAGCCGCCACAGCGATCTTGTCGTTCAAGTCCATTATGGCCTCGATAGGCTTCGATGGTCGGAGCCAGCGTTCCACATCGTCGTTGGCTGCATCATGTTCGCGGGCTGGGTTGAGGTGTTGGCTGCGATGTTTGTGGCGTGACGGGCTGTTGGGGCGTCACGATCTGCGGCTGATTACCGTCAGCATGAGGTATGCAAGTGCCTATGTTGCCCAGCATTCGCCTTGCTTGTATATCCCGCGCCCGCCTATAGTCCCGCCGACGATCGGCATTAGCCGCAGCAGAACGATCCCAGGCATCGAATGCGTCAGCGTAGTGCTGGCGCATTTGCTCTTCGGCGGCCAGACACTCACTGAACTTGTCGAATACCAGATTGGTACTGACCGGCGTAACGCCGCTTATAAGGACCACAAGCATCCATTTCATGCTTCGCACCTACCTTCTTGCCAACCCAACGGAACGGTGAGGATCGGGTTAGCACCAGCCTTTCTTCCAGTGACCCGGCGGACAGTGGTGGCCTCTCCATCCCACCTTCCGACCACGGCTCCAACCATAGTGGCGATGGGGATGACCTCTTCCCCAACCATGACCATGCCCGTGGCCGTGGCCGCCCTTCACCTCGATTAGGTCCGATGCGCTGATCACCTGCGAACTAACGGGCGCGATAGGCATAGCGTGGGTGGGCACAGTTAAGACTGTCGAGAGTGATACCGTCGCGATAAGCATAACTTTCCGCATGTCTAACCTCGCAGAACTGGGATAGTTTAACTGGGAAAAAGCGGCAATGTTCCGCATCCTCTCGGACCACAGCGACACCGACTGATCAGGCCATCGCTCAGAGTTGCGCTCGCTGACCAAGGCTAACGGGGACGTTAGCTTCGGGCTGACGATGTTTCATCGAGTACCTGACAAATGTCAGGCTCTTCGAGGCCGTTAGCTCGAACACACTCGAGGGCATCCCTGCCCCGCACTGACATCCCAAGTCTTCCGCCCATGCACGGTGGGGATGGTTCTCCCAGACCCAGCCGATGCCGAGACAGACCTTGCAAGCGGGATCAATCATTGGACGAGCCTAACCGGGCGTCGCCTATAGGCATCGATTGCGGAGTTTGAAAGGAGGAGCCTGCGACGTTCGCCGCGTCTCATCATGCTAGCGATGTTGTCGAACAGAAATCGTGAGGTGGCGTTCGGTTCGCCGAGTTCACCCGTCCTCTCAAGGACGCTCCAGGCAATGTTGAAAGACTGCTCGAACAACTCGGTTTCGGTCATGGCGGGAAAACAACAACTCAAACGAATCGTTCCGCAGCGTCAGTGCGGTAGACTTCATCCTGCTTGCGTTGAACCGAGATCAACCCGTGAACCAACTTCGTTCTCCTGAATTACGTAGATCTGGAGGTGCTGATGTCGAAATTCATGATCTTACTGGTGGAGGACGATGAATTTCAGAGAGAGGCGTTGGCTGACATTCTGAGGGATGATGGTTTGGAAGTGATCGAATGCACGACTGCTGAAGCCGCCGAGTTGATCGTCGCAACAGCCGGCACTGAGTTGCAGGCGCTTATTGCCGACCAAAATTTAGCTGGCGAGATGTCTGGTGTAGCCCTTGCTCATTATGCTCGGCACAAGCACCCGGAGATGAACATCATCATCATTTCAGGAACAGCCGTACCGTCCATGCCGGTCAACACTACATTTCTTCAGAAGCCTTTTGCTCCCGCGAGATTGCTTGAAGCAGTTCGCGATTGAAAAGCGTAGGGGCCTCGCTCCAAAGATCGCGAGCATACCCCACGCCTTCAGTCACACCGCCAATTCCTTACGGACAGCGGCGGCTGAATTTCCGACCTTATCGACGGCCTTCTGCAAGGTGTCATGATCTACCCCCAGCGCCTTGGTCCAATGTCTGACCTCAAAGTGTTCGCTCATGTTGATTTTGCTGCGATCAGGCTGAACGCGTTTGGTTAGATTATTCATGGCCTCTCCTCCGCCCGATTAACGCGGTTCGAAACGCCTTGTTCCTACGACGCCAGCGACAGGCTCTGGTCCGCTCTAAACCGTTGATAGGCGGCGATGGCTTTATTGGAGAGAGCTAAGTGACGCCGCTCGCCCTGCCGGAGCATTGTCTCGATGCTATCGAGAAGGTGTCTCGCGGTGGTATCGGGATTCCCGAGTTCACCCGTCGCCTCAAGATAGTCATCTCAAAGGACGCCGCGAAGGTATTTTGTAGCTTCTCGCTCATAAAGCAAGCAACGTCGTCATGTGCATCCCGTTCCCATGGTCAGCCTTTTGTACCAACCGGCCCGCAGCATCCCGTACAAAGAAAGCCCCGGCGCAAGACCGGGGCCAAGTCTGGGGAGGAAACTAGAACTACAAACCGAGCGAGAAAACTTCAGATGGCGTCCCACTGCTCGACCGGGAGCGGAGCCTTGGAAGTCGCCATTATCTGGGTGGGGTTGATCGACGAGGAGGCCGTGGTCGCTTGCAATGGCGTAACGGAATGCGACCAAGCGATTAACGCTGCAACAGCAATCCCAACCCCGATTGTTCCGGTGGAAAAGAACAGCTTGAACATGATGGCACCCCTGTGTTCGTGATGCAGAGATTATGAGCCAGTCGCGCTTCAGGACTTTGCCGTTGCCTCCGATAAGTGGTTTCGTGCAGATTTCGTTTATTTCGTCGGAACCGGGAATGTCGGCGCAGGTTTCGTGAGAAGCTGCGAAAGAAACAGCTTCACACACTTGTGAGTGACGTTATTGCCGTCTACTTCCGAGACAACCCCTTGAACGAACTAGCTCGCAGCAAGCCCTCCGACGTGATGTCGCGGTATTCCAAGTCTGCGTAGAATGTCGGCTCCACCCACGTAGCCTTCGGCTTCCTGATCGGTTGGGTCAATTTTGACTTCGGGCTGATCACGCTGTCGAGTTGCTTCCTGATCTGGCTGGATACGGTGCGTGACCAACCAGTGCCAACCTTACCCATGTAGACGAGATCTTTGCCTTCTCGCTTGCCGAGGTAGAGGGCGGCGACACCACTGGGATCTTTGACGAAGCCAACGACCGGAAACTTGCCCTTCTGAACGGCCTTGATCTTGAGCCAGTTCTCGTTGCGCTGAGATCGGTAAGGGCCACCTGATGCGCCTGCCCCGAGCGCCATCATGTGGCGGTCGATGGCGCCCGCGCATGGGCAAGTCCGTCCTGCAGTTTTGCGCAGCACTTAATCGGAATCGGGCCGAATCTTGCCCAACATTACCGGTGGCTCGTTTTGAACCGAGAGGCATGATCGCGGCATGCCCTACTGGATATACGCCAAAATCAAAGACAGGGAGCGCCTTTTCGGTCGTGGTAGGCACGCCAAGACGCGCTGGCAGAGCTGGCTGAACTGGCCGAGGTAGCAGGTCGAGGTCGCCGCTATGGACCTGTCGGGCACAATCATCGAACTGGCGACCCTTCAGGCCGAGGCAAATCAAGCCCCCTAATTTCGGAAAGACGGCCGTCGTGCGCCCTTTCCAGCGAGCGCGCAGGCCGCAGAATTTGAGTGTCCTTGGCGTAAATTGAGCGCCAGATTCTGCCAATTGTTTTCCGGATTTGTTTCCGAAACGATCGCCTTAGGTTGCCAACCGTGATTTTCACTATCAGTAGTTTGCCGGAGTTTATCTTCAGGCCATATCGCTACAATTCCCTGCGGTGCGGGCCGTCTTGGTTCCGATGTCCGAAAGCTCAGGGCATGGCGAAGCTAAAGAAGCGCAGCAGTGTCCGACGGCGCACGCCGGACGCCCCCTATAACGCTGACTACTTCGCGCAGAAGCACGACATCTCGCTTGAGCAGGCCCGAGCGCTGATGCGGAAAATTGGCCGCGACCGCGACAAGCTCAACGAGGCGGCGGCAAGGCTTTTCCGCAAGTAAACCACTACAGCGAATGTATTGTTTGTAGGTGCAACCCTCGACTGTCGGATCTAACCGCAGACTCAGCTATTCAGAGCCTATGCCCTTTTCGGTGCAGGCTTGCCTTGACGATCACACGCTGGCGGTCACTGCCGCGACCGCGAAGGAAGCGTTTGCAAAGGCACTTGAGTGGCACGATTCCGGGCGGTTCACATCCGTGTCCATCAACGACAGCACCAAAAGCTATTCGATAGACGCATTTGCACTGGCGATGGCGCTCCTGGACATTGCGAAAACAGTGAACAGCGCTTCTGAGGAAACTAATGAAGTACGCCGCTGAGCGTCTTTTCGCCGAACCCGACAAGGCTGCGCGACGCCTATTGGAGCACGCGCACGCCTTTGAACCGATTCAGGATGGCCGCATCTATATCGAAAAGCTCAACGGCCCGTTTCTGTTCGGCGACAAAGGCACGCCCGCGGAATACACTGCCGGCCTGAAGCACGCTATTGAACGAGGTTGGTTGGAAATTCACGACAGCGGAACATTTGTTAAGTTCACACCGGCAGGCGCCGATCTGTTCGCCTAGCGTTGCTACTGCGTCGGAACCGCGTTGCAATAGATCCGACGGAACTGTTCGATTAACCTATGCTCAACGTTCTTCATCAGGATGCACCCACTTGTACGGCGTGATCTCCCTTCCCTCGGTCAGCTTGATCATGCGAACCGGCGGCTTGTAGCGACGAGTACCGCAAGACCGGCATCGGAAGGACGGCTCTAGCTTCCAGATCGGCGTCTCACGCAGCCTGCGGATGGCATCCAGAGGCATGCTCGCCCGTGTCTTGCATCGGCAGCGCTCGATCTCCAGCCAGCCATAACCGCCATTCAAGCACTGGCCGATGGTTGGGCTCGGCTGCGCTGGCCGCCTCCGCCTCAGCACGGTCCGCCGCACGAGCGGCCTTGCTAGCCTCTTTGCGGGCCGTTTCGGCGCGCATCTTTGCGCCCATGATCCGGCTGCCCCATATAACCTCGCGTGTCTTGGTGCTCATGACCGGCCATTACAGCGGGCTTGGCGGGGCTCGGCAACTTTACTAGCCTTTGGGGCTGGGAACAGATTTTAGGCGCTACAGGTGCGGGCTGTGTGTAACCTTTACTCGATCACGACGAACCAAGAAGCCAAGCGAAACTCATCGGTCTCATCGACCATCTTGAGCAACGCGCGGCAATCGTCCGGAAAGCGTCCATTGGCAATAGACTGCCAACGCCGGATCACCTGCATGAAAGCGGTGCCCGTGCGCGATTTCCAGATTTCTGACTGGTGATGGCGTTCCCAACTAGGCCTCCGATTGGCACAAACTGTACTGGTAAACCCGCCAGGGTTGTGATTATTTAGGCGTGCTCGCCGGCCGATTCAAGCCCAGCCCCTTTACATCGGCGGGAAGTGCGCAGCACCCCGGCGCGGCCCACACCTGTCTGCGCCGGGGTCGCCGCAAACGCTGGGTTAGCCCGCGACATATCGAAGTGTTGCCGGATGGAACGTTCACGCAAAGATCTCGCCTTACACATACTCACCGCAGTCGCGGTACTTACACTGCTGTCTTATTTGATATTCGGACCACCGGTCTAGCAATGCTAGAGTTACCGTATTGGCTGATAATCGCGGGGACCTTGCTCGTCCTCGCCGGCACGGTGGGTGTCCTCGTTAGCGGCAAGAAAGTGGACGAAGTTTCTCAACTACCTCAGCCGACTGATGCACCCCGCCAGCAGATGCCGCCTTTGCCGAGTCTCCTCGACTCCAGGGCAAGAAATGACAGAGCGTGACTAGGTTGGCGTCCTACTCGCTCTTGGGACGTTCCCGCTCGGCGCAGAGGTCGTCGATCTTCGCCAGCATTCTCCCGAGCAATAGCTTAGCCGATGCCGTCGGTATACCGCCATTGAGAACCGAAGGCGGTGGCGGGACTGGCTCAACGAGGAACCGGTGGTTGTCAGGTAAGTTAAAACTGTGCCCGCACCAGAAGTAAATCTGCCAGCTGTCGCGACGGGATATGACAGACGCCCTCTCATCGATGGAATACCCGCACTGGCTGATAATCGCCGGTGCCATCCTATTGATGCTGGGTCTCGGCGGACTCGCATTGCGTCCACGAAGCGTCGAAGCTGCCCCCAGCGACATGACGAACGATGACGAGCCATCTGAGCTGGAGGCCGGCCTAACCCCGGCAGAGATTTACGAGCGCACGGCGAAGGAGAAGCGCAGGGCTCGGTGGGCTGAAAGAGAGCGCGAGGAACCGGCGAACGAAAGGCCGAGCATTATCGGCGAGGAGTCGAAATGACCGTGCTGATCTATTTGGATACCAGCACAGCACGCAGGTCGGAGACCCAGATCACCTCAAGGTTTTCGCCAATGCTGACGCCGCGGCGGCGTGGTTTGCGGAAAACGATCCCGAAGGCGTCGCCTTTGAGTACAAGGTGATACAGCCGCCAGCATGAACCGGCCCTTCTTTGATCTTGTTGGCAATCAGCCGTAAGGCTTGTCTAAGCGCCTTGTCTGAGCGCGGTCGCAGGGTGGCAGAAGAATAATTCGCCCTACGACCGATATGCATCGAGAGCGTGGGCGACCAAGATGCCACCGCTAAGGACTAAAAGAATTGCTGCGACCACTTCAAAAAACATGGGTCAGCCTAGCGGTACAAATACGGGGCTTAATACGATGCCTAGTAAAAAACCGGCCAGTGCTGCACAGTCAAAAATA
>Ga0268266_10004002_pt1 | contig 14258 bp, 13 predicted proteins | sample KBSS13metaG_FD_190356 | JGI IMG/M metagenome (GOLD analysis project Ga0268266, IMG submission 190356) | Switchgrass rhizosphere microbial communities from Kellogg Biological Station, Michigan, USA - KBS S1-3 metaG (SPAdes) (version 2) | ecosystem: Host-associated > Plants > Roots > Rhizosphere...
GCTGGATCGCCGCCGTCCCTGCGCCGCCGGCGGCGGCATGGATCAGCACCCACTCACCGGATTTGAGGTCGGCCCGGTCATAGAGGCCAAGCCAGGCCAGGTGGAACGGGAAGAAGATCGCCGCCGCGTCCGGCATCGGGATGTCGGCGGGCATCTCGAACGCACCGCCGGCCGGGCAGATGGCATATTCGGCGAAGGCGCCGGTGGCGTTCTTGGTGATCGCCGCCACCCGCTTGCCCATATAGGCCTCGGCGCGGGCGCCGGTCGCCACCACCGTGCCCATCACCTCCATGCCCGGGCTGTAGGGCAGCTTCTGCTCGGCCATCATGTTGCCGCCGCGGATGCGCTCCAGGTCGTTGAGGTTGAGCGGGATGCCCTCGGCCTTGACCAGCAGTTCGCCGTCACCCGGCTGCGGAATATCGACCGTGTCCAGCTTCAGCGCGTCCTTCGGCTCGGCATAGACATGCGTCCGCCATGCTCTCATCGTTGCCATTGTCTGTCCCCCGTCTATCGTTCTGAACTTGGTGTTATGAATCTGGCGTTATGCGTCGGCCCGCAGATCGAACCGTTCGATATAGCTGCGGAAAGTGTCGTTAACCGCGTCCGGCCGTACGCCATATTCCTCCGGGTCGTAGCGGTGGATGCCGTGCACGCCGGGCGGGTTTTCGTCGATGAACTTGCGCATGGCGGCCGCCCCGGTCTCGCTCATCGGCAGGCCGAAGGCGTCATAGATCCGCTCCACAACGCCGAACTGGTTGCGCACGAAATCGGAGAACATGACGTCCAGGAAAATAGCATCCGGATAGTCCTTCGCCATGCGCACCGACCAGACATGCTCCAGCGCCCGCTTCAGCCGAACCGACCAGTCGGCAGCGATCTCGACCTTGTCGACATGGTCGCTGCCCAAAGTGCGGACCAGGGCGGTCAGACTGGCGTAGGAGGTCAGCGACTTCACCGGGTGGCGCTGGGTGAAGACGATCCGCGCATCGGGATAGGTCGCCAGCAGATGCTCCAGCCCCCACATATGCGCACCGGTTTTCAGCACCCAGCGGTCCAGCATATGGCCGGATTGCATATGCTGCAGCTGCTTGTGGTGAAAGTCGTAGACATGGGACCAATCGGCCTTGAGATCGACCCAGTCCTGATAGGCGTTGACCCGGAACTGATTGTGGAAGAGCGGCGTGCACATCGCCTCCCCCATCAGCGTCACGCATTCCTGGGAAAGCTGCGCGCCCATCGGATGCATCGCCTTGAATTGCGGAATCGCCGCCCGCACCGGCCCAAACGAGGCCTCGCAGACAGCAATGCGCGGATCGGTCTCGAACGTCGCGGTTTGGGGCGGCGGTGACGGGAACATCACCTCCCAGGTCAGCGGCGCGCGGTTGGCCGGGTCCTGCGCCAGGATATCATGCAGGATGGTGGTGCCGGTCCGGGGAAAGCCGATGATGAAGACCGGCTTTACGATCTTCTGCCGAGCGATCTCGGGGTACAGCTTGCGATCGTTCACATAGGTCAGGCGGTTGACGATATGCGTCAGCGCGACTTCCTTGGCGATATGCACGCCTGTGGCGGTCAGCATGGCGTCATCGCGCAGGCTATCGACAAAAATCCCCAGCGGCTCGACGAAGGGGCCCGCACCGAAATCCTCCAGCCCGCCGGTGCGCTGCCGCGCCTCGGCAATCAGGGATTCGGTATCGAAGGTCAGCGGAAAATCATTCACAACCGGTCACCGATTTCTGTTCATTCCGGCTTCAGGTCGAAGCGCTCGATATAGGGGCGGAAATCCTTGCGCACGACCGCGGGATCGATGCCGTATTCATGCGCCTCATAGCGGTGGATGCCGTGCTTGCCCTGCGGGTTGTCGGCGATGAACCACTTCATGCGCGCCGCGCCCTCTTCCGACATCGGCAGGTCGAACGCCTCATAGATCTTCTCGACCACGGCGAACTGGTCACGCACGAAGTCCGAGAACTTCATGTCGTAGAAAACGGCATCGGGATAATCCCTGGCCGCGCGCACGGCGATCGCATGCTCCAGCTTGGCCTTCAGCCGCCGGTTCCAATCGCGGGCGACCTCGAACTTGTCGACATTGTCGCTGCCCATTTCGTGCACCAGGGCGGTCAGGCTGGCATATGAGGTCAGCGACTTCACCGGGTCGCGATGGGTGAAAACGATCCGCGCGTCGGGATAGGTCTCGAGCAGATGCTCCAGACCCCACATATGCGCACCGGTCTTCAGCACCCAGCGGTCGCACATATGGCCCGACTGCAGGTGCTGGAGCTGCTGGTGATGGAACTCATAGACACGGCGCCAATCCGCCCCGTCATCGACCCAGTCCTGGTAGGACGTCACGCGGAATTGATTGTGGAACAGCGGCGTGCACATCGTGTCGCCCATGCTGACGACGCATTCCTGGCTGAGCTGTGCCCCCATCGGATGCATCGCCTTGAACTTCTCCCGCCGGAAATCCATCGGTGGAAAGCCGGCTTCGGTCTTGGCAATGCGGGGGTCGGTCTCGAAGGTCGCGGTCCGCGGCGGCGGCGAGGGATAGGTGACTTCCCAGGTCAGCGGCGCGCGGTTGGCCGGGTCCTGCGCCAGGATGTCATGCAGGATGGTCGAGCCGGTGCGCCCCAGCCCGATGATGAAGACCGGCTTCACGATCTTCTGCGGGGCGATCTCGGGATATTGCTTGCGGTCGCCGATATAGTTCAGCCGATTGGTGAGGTGCTGGTGCGCCCGCTTTATGGCGATGTGCTGGCCGATATCGTTCAGATAGGCGTCGTCCCACAGCGAGCGGACGAACCTCTCCAGCCCCTCCAGGAATTGCGGCTCACCGAAATCGTCACGCCCACCGGTCCGCTCCTTCGCTTCCGCGATCAAGGATTCCGTTGTGAATATCAGTGAGTTGCCCACGCCGCCTCCCCGCCCTTCAAGCCGTCTCAAATTTCATACTGCCTAGTATGGTTTTTCCGGATACTAGTGGGATGGCGGAACCGGGGAAAGTGGAATCTGCTCTCTTCCGGCGAAGTTGTAGGAGATAAAATCGCGCCATGCCGAAGCGATATTCAGGGCATATGCAGAAGGAAATTCGCCGCAACGTTCTGATCCAGCTTGCCTCCGCTCTAGCGGCAGCAAAGACCTGGCACACGCTAAGGGTCGCGATCGACGGTCGCTCAGGCGCGGGGAAGACGATCTTCGCCGATGAGTTGGCCGAAGCGCTTATTGAAGCCGGCAGGCCCGTGATCCGGACTTCGATCGATGGATTCCACAGGCCCAAGGCGGAGCGCTATGCGCGGGGCCGGTACTCAGCCGAGGGCTATTATCATGATGCTCGCGATCTGGACGCCGTGCGCAGGCTGCTGCTCGATCCTCTCGGGCCGAACGGCGACGGGCTGTATCGCACCGAGTCCCTGGATCTGGAGACTGACATTCCGGTCAACCAGCCACCCCGCCTGGCTGCCCCGGATAGCATCCTGCTGGTCGACGGCACATTTCTGCTGCGGCCCGAGCTGATGGACGGCTGGGATATCGCTGTTCTGCTCGAGACGTCGGACGCCACATCCGAAAACCGCGGGATCGCGCGGGATGCGGAGATTCTAGGCGGCATCGAAACGACCCGACAGCTTTATGCACAACGCTATCGGCCTGCCTATGAGCTGTACGAGCGCGCTTGCCGCCCACACCAGATCGCGGACGTCATCGTAAACAACGAAGACATCGAGAAACCGAGCCTGTGGATCAGGACAAACAGTAGGCTGGCGGGCTAACCGCCATATCCCTGGACGGGCCGAAAACCCTCGGATAACTTCCGTATATTGTGACGTTCCGAACCGCCTATTTCGTGCCACCGGGCGAGGCAGAAGGCTTCAACGTCGTGCACTATCCGATTACTGAATGAGGCATGACGAGGCTCAGCACCGGCGATTTCGATTACGACGCGAACGGCCAATTCTATGCCCGGCAGCGGCGGACCGATCCCAGGATCGCCGCGCTGGTGCATGCGGCGCTGGGTTCGGCGCTGACGGTGCTGAATGTCGGGGCCGGCGCCGGATCGTATGAGCCGGCCGACCGGCATGTGATCGCCATCGAGCCCTCGGCGGCGATGCGGGCGCAGCGGCCGACGCATCTGGTGCCGGCGATCCATGGCGTGGCCGAAAACCTGCCGCTGGACGACCGCTCGGTCGACGCCGCCATGGCGACGCTGACGGTGCATCAATGGGGCGACCTGGAAAAGGGCCTTGGCGAGCTGGTCCGCGTCACGCGCGGGCCGATCATCGTGTTGACCTTCGACGGCGATGCGCTGGATCGGCTGTGGCTGGGCGAGTACGCACCCGAGCTGTTCGCGGTCGAGCGCCGCCGCTATCCCGCCATCGACCGGATTTACGCCGGACTAGGCGGTGGCTGCGAGGTCCGGCCGGTGCCGATCCCGCTCGATTGCGCCGACGGCTTCAGCGAGGCCTTCTATGGCCGGCCGGAACAGTTCCTGGACCCGGCCGTGCGCAAATCGCAATCCGCCTGGGGATTTGTCGCGCCCACGGTCGAGGAGCGGGCCGTGGCGGCACTGGCCGCCGATCTGGCTTCGGGCGCCTGGGACGCTCGCTTTGGCCATTTGCGGACCCAGCCCTGGTTCGAAGGCGCGGTCCGGTTGATCGCGCGGCCATAAGTTAAAGCGGCGGCCATTGCGGGCCGCCGCCCTGCCCTCACAGATTGCTCATGCCGCCATCGATGATGATCTCACTGCCGACCGTGTAGGCGGATTCGTCGGAGGCGAGGTGGACGATGGCGCTGGCGACCTCGCCCGGGGTGCCGTAGCGGCCGAGCGGGATCTGGGCGCGGATGCCCTCCTTGGCGGCGTCGAGGTCGGCGCCGGTCAGGCCCAGCTTGTCGTAGATCGGCGTGGCGACCGGGCCAGGGCTGACGGCGTTGACCCGGATACCCCGGCCGAGCAACTCACCCGACAGGGTGCGGGCCAGCGAGATCAGGCCGGCCTTGCTGGCGGAATAGACGCTGGAGGTCGGCATGCCGATGCGGGCATTGATCGAGGTGTTGAGCACGATCGATGCCGGGTTGCTGAAGTGCGGCAGCAGCGCCTGGATCAGGAAATATGGCCCCTTCAGGTTGATGTCGAAGGTGCGGTCCCAGCCCGCCTCATCCCATGCCTCGACCGGTGCAAGCTGGGCAATGCCGGCATTGACGAACAGGACGTCGAGCTTGCCGAAGCTCTCGGCGACCGCGGCGGCCAGCGCCTTCTGGTCGGCAAGATTGCCGGCATCGGACTTCAGTACCGGCGTCGCCGGGCCAAGCGCCGCCTGAGCTTCAGCGATGGTCGCCGGATTGGTGCCGGTGACGATCACCCGCGCGCCCTCAGCCAGGAACCGGCGGGCGGTTTCCAGGCCGATGCCGGTGGTGCCGCCGGTGATGAGAGCGGTTTTGTTGGCCAAACGTGACATGACGAAATCTCCTTGCTGTGCGCGGCGCCGGTTCAGGTTCGGCGCCGCGTTGTTCGATGCAGTGTATGTAGCGGCCCGATATAATTGAATGAAGATAGAGAAACTGATTGTATAGTTCAGCTTTTATGAACGATTAGAGCTGGAAGATGGATCGGCTGCGAGCCTTCGAAATATTCGCCACCGTCGTTGCCAAGGAAAGCTTTACCAGGGCCGCCCAGGCGCTGGATACCTCCCCGGCCAACGTCACCCGCTATGTCGGAGAGTTGGAGGCTTCGCTCGGCGCGCGGCTGCTCAACCGAACCTCGCGCCGCCTGTCGCTGACCGAAAGCGGCAGGGCGCTCTACGACCGGGTCGTCTCGATTTTGGGTGAGGTGTCGGAGGCGGAGGCCATCGCCTCATCCGCCGCGATGCAGCCACGCGGGCGGCTCAGGATCAACGCACCGGTCAGCTTCGGCATCCGCCACCTGGCGACGCTGTGGCCGGATTTCATGGCGCGCTATCCCGATATCGAGCTGGATGTCAGCCTGATCGACCGCGTCGTCGACCTGGTCGAGGAAGGCTATGACCTGGGCATCCGCATCTCCCAGGCGGGGTCGATGGCGAATATCAGCCGCAAGCTTGCAACCTCCCGCAACGTGATCGCCGCCTCCCCAGACTACCTCAGGCGGCACGGCGCGCCGGAGAGGCCGGCGGATCTCAGCCGGCATGACTGCATCGGCTACAGCTATTCGCCGACCGGCGACATCTGGCGGCTGACCGGCCCGGACGGCGCGCACGAGGTCGGCGTCCGCGCGATCATGCAGACCAACAACGGCGACACCGCCCGCGCCGCCGCGGTCGCCGGCCGCGGCATCGTCCGCCAGCCGACCTTCCTGCTGGGCGACGACCTCCGCGCCGGCCGGCTGGTGCCGCTGCTTCCGGACTACAAGGTCGCCGACATCGACATATTGGCGATCTATCCCAGCCGGCGGCACCTCTCCGCCAAGGTCCGCGTCATGGTCGACTTCCTGGCGGAGTCGTTCAGGGGCACGCCGGCGTGGGACGTTTAGGGACGGATCGCCGAGGTTTAGTCGTTGAAGATCAGCGTGAACCGCCCCGACCGGCCATTGCCGACCTCGACATGGTTGTCGTCGAGGCCGTCGTAGTAGCGGCGGTCCATGAGGTTATCGATGTTCACCTGGACGGAGAACATGTCGTTGATCTTGTAGCGGCCGACCAGCGAGGCGACCCAATAGCCGGGGGCGATCTGGGTATAGCCGGCGCCGTCGAGGACCGAGCCGGGCACGCGGTTCGATTGATAGTCGATACCACCGCCCAGGGTGAGTTCCGGCATGACGTCGTAGCTGGTCCACAACCGGACATTGTGCTTCGGCGTGTTCTGGAGGCGGTTGCCGACATCGCCCTGGGGCGAGGAGATGATCGTCGCCTGGTCGTAGGTATAGCCGGCCAGAACCTGCCATTGGTCGGTCACATGGCCCTGGGCGAGGAGCTCGAAGCCCTCGCTGCGGGCATTGCCGGCCAGGATCTGGAAGTCGGAATCGAGCGGGTTGGTCTCGCGCAGATTGACGATGATCGTTCGGAACATGTCGGCGGAGAGCAGGAAGTGATCGTTCATGGCCCATTTGACGCCGGCCTCGACCGAGCGGCTGCGCTGGGGCGACAGGTAGAAGGTCGAGGAGCTAAGTGACAGGCCCTCGGCCGACGGGTCGAACGAGGTGCCGAAGGCGGTATAGAGGCTGACATCCGGCGTCGCCTTGTAGACCACCGCGCCGCGGAAGGAGGGGCGCACGTCGGTATGGTCATAGTTGACGACCGGCACCACAGCCAAGTTCGTGTAGGAGGCGGCAAACCTGTCGATACGGGCATAGCCGCTGATCTCGACCGGGCCGATCGCCACCACATCCCCGATATAGCCCGCCAGCGTGTCAGCAGTGACCGAGGCGGCACTCTTGATCGTGGTGGTGGTGGCGCTGAAAAACGCGTTGCTGTTGGGATTGATCAGATTGGTATCCGGCACGCCGGAGATTTTGAACGTGGTCGGGTCGGAGGTCTGATGGCCGACCTCGCCGCCGATGACCAGCGTGTGGGAGATGCCGTAGGTGTCGAACTTGGCGGTGAGGCCGAACTGGTCGTCCAGGAAAGTCTCCTGCGAAAAACCGGCGCGCTGGACCCGGGCAACCTTCACCTGGTCCAGCGGAACGCCCACGGGGAGGATGCCCGTGTCAGGGTCGACCGGCGGGACCGCATCGACCGCCGGCGCGGTCAGGCGGTAGTTGCGCTGGAAGCTGCCATAGCGGAACTGATCGCGCAGCGTGATCTGGTCGTTCAGCTCATGGGTCAGCGTGGCCGTCATCTGGTCCACGGTGTTACGGAGATAGTCGTCCTGGAAGCCGTAATAGTTGTTCCACGGCACCGAGGCGGGGTGGCTGATCTTGCTCGGCGTGTCGATGTCGATCCACGGAACGCCATAGTCCGGCCGATCCCAGTCCGCCTGATGCAGGAAGCTCAGGAGGAAAGTCGTCGGCGAATTGAGGCCGAAGGCGACGGACGGGGCGACGGCGAAACGCTGGTAGTTCCCGACATCGCGGCCGGCGATATCCGAATTATAACCCAGGCCGTTGAACCGGAAGGCGGCGCCGTCGGCGAACGGCACATTCACGTCCGCAGTCAGCCGCTCGCTCGGCTCCGTCCCGATAGCCAGGGCCCCTTGCACGAACGGCTGGAGACCTGGCTTCTTGCTGACCTGCTCGACGACACCGCCGGTCGAGCCGCGCCCGAACAGGACAGAGGATGGGCCGGTCAGGATATTCACCTGCTCGAGATAGAACGGATCGCGGAAATAGGTCCCAAGATCGAGCTGGCCATCCAGATAGGTATCGAACCGGGCGGAGAAGCCGCGGATATAGACATTCGTGCCTGTCGCGCTGTCCTCGTTGGCGTGGATCTGGACGCTCGGATCGTTGCGCACGACATCGCGCAGATCGGTTGACCCCTGAAGCTCGATGATCGCCTCGGGAATGACGGTGATCGTCTGCGGCGTGTCGACGATCGGCTGGGTCAGCGTCGGGATGCCGGCGGTATTGGTGCGCTGGCCGAAGACAACGACTTCCTCGGGGTCCGCAGCCCAGGCGGTGGACGCAAGGCACAGCATGAGGACGGACGCGACACTGCTGACTTTTTCGCGCAAGGCGAATCTCCCAAATTTTCGTAAAGAATATGAAGCGTTTCGGATATTTGTCCAACCAACGCGTGACGGCTTAAAAAGAATTACTGTTATGTTTTTGCGTCTAGAGCGTGACAAAACGATTACGATCAAGTCAATTGATATAGTATAACTACTTATCCTGTTCTTCAGTAACGGATATATTACTTTCCGTTTATAAATCCCGATCTATCTAGGATTATATCCTGATGTATTCGGGAGTTTTTCCCGAATATTCTATTTTGGATTTTTGAGCTGGCAGGACGGGCCCGACGCGCGGAGCGCGACCCGTAAATCCCTTACGCGAGCAGCGCCGAAAAAGGCCGATAAATCACGCTGTCGCCGGGATTGAAGTCGCTCGGGCCGACGGGAAGGTCGAGAATGCCGTCTGCCCAGGACAGCGAGGTCAGCAGATTCGAGCTTTGGTCGCGATAGGGAATCGCCTGGGGTTGGCCGTCTGTCCAGGCCAGGCGCACGCGGGGAAACTCCCGTAGCTTCGGGGATTTCGTCACGCCGTCGGCCAGGGGCACGATGAAGCCGGGGGCCGGCCCGTCCGGTATGCCGAGCAGCGCCTTCACCACCGGCAAGGCGACCATCAGGAACGTGACCAGGGCGGAAACCGGATTGCCCGGCAAGCCCAGCATCGCCGCCTGGCCGACCTGCCCGAACACCACGGGCTTGCCGGGGCGGAGCGCCAGGCGCCAGAAATGGACGGCGCCCTGGGACGCCAAGGCCGGGCGGACATGGTCATGATCGCCGACCGAGACGCCGCCGGTGGTGACGATCATGTCATAGAGGCCACCCGCCCGGGCAAGCGCCTGCTCGGTCAGCGTGCGGTCGTCCGGCAGCGGCTCAAGCACCGTCACGTCGGCGGGAAAATTCGCGAGGGACTGCGCCAGCATCGCCGCGTTGGTCTCGATGATCTGCCCGGCCTGAAGCTCCGCCCCGGTCTCCCGCAGCTCCGTGCCGGTCGAGGCGATGGCGACCTTGAGCCTGCGCTTTACGCTGACCGTCGCGACACCCAGCGCATGGAGCAGCGCGACATCCTGCGGCCGCAGCCGATGGCCGGCCGACAGCGCGACCTGCCCGACCTCGATATCACCGCCGGCGAAGCGGACGTTGGCGGCCTTAGGTGGGACGGGGTCGATAATGACCGCGCCATCCTCGATCCGAGTATCCTCCTGCATCGCGACCGTGTCGGCGCCCTCAGGCAGCACGGCGCCGGTCGAGATGCGGATCGCGGCGCCGCTCGGCAGCACCCCGGAGAACGGCACGCCGGCGGCGGATTCGCCTTGCAGCGGCAGGCGGGCAGGCCCCTGCCCGGTCACATCGGCGCGCCTGAAGGCGTAGCCGTCGACGGCTGTATTATCGAAAGGCGGCAGTGCGCGCGGCGCGATCACATCGGCGGCAAGGCACAGGCCCAATGCCTGGCCGACCGGCACGGTTTCATCTCCACCCACCGGACGGACGGTTTCGCGAATGATCTTCAGCGCGTCGTCGAGCGGGATGGGTGCGTTCATGCGCCCTGTATTCATGCGCCCTCTGGCCGGTTGAAGTCGCTCTTGCCGCCGGTCTTCTCGACCAGCACCACCTGCTCCACCGCCATCGCCGGGTCGATCATCTTGGCCATGTCGTAGATCGAAAGGGCCGCGACCGCGGCGGCGGTCAGCGCCTCCATCTCGACGCCGGTCTTGTAGTGGGCGACGACCTTGGTCGTGACCGTGATCGTGTCGGTTCCGATCTCGAACTCCACGCCCAGATGCTCGACGGGCAGAGGGTGGCAATAGGGGATGATCTGGGCGGTGTTCTTGGCCGCCATGATCGCCGCCACCTTGGCGACAGGCAGCGGATCGCCCTTGGGCAGCCGGCCCTCGGCGATGGTACGGATGGTTTCGGGCCGGGCGCGGAGCGTGGCGCGAGCTATGGCGGTGCGCTTGGTGACAATCTTTTCCGACACGTCGCGCATGCCGGGCGGCTGCCAGTCGTGGCCTTTAACGTCTAGGGGGGAGCTCATCCACCGATCTCGATCATGGTGCGGTTCTTCATCGTCATCAGTTCTTCCATCGGCGGGTGGGCCGCCTGCTTGCCGTCAACGGCGGAGAGAATCAGCCGCTCGACATCCTCGTCCGACCCGCCCGCGCGCATGGCGTCGCGCAGGCTCTGCTCGGCCGGGTGGAACAGGCATGACTTGATATTGCCGTCGGCGGTGACGCGCAGCCGGTTGCAGCCGCCGCAGAAGCTTTCGGTCATCGAGGTGACGAAGCTGACCGTGCCCTGATGGCCGCCGATGCGGAAATCCTTGCCCACATCAGTCTGGGCACCCACCAGCGGGATCAACTCGTGCTCCCGCGCGATCAGCGCCCGCATCTCGGCATAAGGCATCAGGCCGCCGGTCGACCAGTGATTGTCGGGGAACGGCATATATTCGATGAAACGGACATTGATCGGCCGATCCTGGGCCCAGGCGACGAAATCGAGGATCTCGTCGTCGTTCACGCCCCGCATCACCACGACATTGATCTTGAGCGGCGCGAAGTCGGCCGCCAGCGCCGCCTCGATCCCGGCCATCACCGCATCGAACTGGTCGCGCTTGGCGATCTCCTTGAACCGGTCGCGGCGCAGCGTGTCGAGGCTGATGGTCAGCGCGTTAAGCCCCGCTGCCCGCAGGTCTGCAGCGCGCTTGGCCAGCGAGATGCCGTTGGTGGTCATCGCCAGGGTCTTCAGCCCCGGCAGCGCGCCCAGCCGCTCGGCGATCTGGCCGACATCGCGGCGCGACAGCGGCTCGCCACCGGTCAGCCTGATCTTGGTGATGCCCATACCGACGAAGATCGTACCCAGCCGCACGATCTCATCAGCAGTCAGGATTTCGGCGCGTGGGGTCCAGTCGATGCCCTGCGGCGGCATGCAATAGGTGCAGCGCAGATTGCAGCGGTCGGTGATCGACATCCGCAAATAGGAATGGCGCCGGCCGTGCCGGTCGATCAGGCGGTTCTCGCCAAGCATATGAGGGGCCGTCATTCCGCTGCCTGATGGAAGAAATGACCCAGCGTCTTCGCGCCGCCGACCAGGCTGAACACGTCCTGCCAACCCTGGGCGCGCAGCTGCTGCGCGGCCGCGTTGCTGCGGCCGCCTGAGGCGCAGACCAGCAATACGGGCCGGGATTTGTCGAAACCGGGATCGGCGGCGTCGAAGCGGCTGAACGGCGCGTGCTGCGCCTGGGGCAGCGGATGCTGGCTAAGCTCGTGCGCCTCGCGCAGGTCGACCAGGCGGAAGCGGGCCAGCGCCTCGAGGGTGAGGTCGCCGGCATCCAACTCGTAGACCACGGTCTCGCGCCGCTGAAGTTCGCGGATCGTCGGATGTGCACCGCAGACCGGGCAGTCGGCATCCTTGCGCCGGGCGATACGGCGGGTCTCGAGCGTCAGCGCATCCATGATCAGCAGATGGCGGTCGAGCACACCGGGGAGCCCCAGGATGATCTTCAGCGCCTCGGACGCCTGCAAGGTGCCGAACAGGCCAGGCGTCACACCGAGCACGCCGACCTCGGCGCAATTGCCGATCAGCCCCTCGGGCGGCGGGGCCGGCCACAGGCAGCGCAGACACCCGCCGGGGGATTTCGGATCGATGGTCAGAAGCTGGCCCTCGAAACGATGGATGGACGCCTGCACCACCGGCTTGCCATAGAGCACGGCGGCATCGGCCAGCAGGTATTTGGTGGCGAAATTGTCGGTGCAGTCGAGCACGATGTCGTACTGGCCGAACAGGTCCGGCAGCGTGTCGGCATCGGCCTTCGACTGATGGACCCGCACCTCGATGAACGGGTTCAGCGCCTTCAGCCGATGCGCCGCCGCCTCGCCCTTGGGCTGGCCGACATCTGCCGCCGTATAGAGCACCTGCCGGTGTAGGTTGCTCGCCTCCAGCGTATCGAATTCCAAAATGCCGATCGTTCCGACGCCGGCCGCGGCCAGCATCAGCCCAGCCGGGCTGCCCAGCCCGCCGGCGCCGACGATCAGCACCCTGGCGACCTTGAGCTTGGCCTGACCTTCGATGCCCACCTCGGGCAAGCGGATCTGGCGGGCGTAGAAATCGGCCTCGGCGATGACTGGCGCAGGATCATGCAACGCCCCATGGCCGTGGGAATGTCCGTCGCCGTGGGCGTGGTCCTCATGGCCCGTGCCCAGATGCTGGCAGTTCACCCACTCGGCCGAGCCGTCGCGGTAATGCTCCTTCTTCCAGATCGGCAGGCGGTGCTTGACCTCGTCGACCACATAGCGGCAGGCGCGGAAGGCCTCGTCGCGATGGGCCGAGACGACGCCGACCCAGACCGCGCAGTCGCCGATCCTGAGCTCGCCCTGCCTATGGACGGCGCGGATGGCGTTAATGCCATATTTCCGGCGCGCCTCCTCCAGGATCGCCGCACCCTCGGCCAGCGCCAGGGGGGCGAAGACCTCATAATCCAGCGCGTCGACCTGGCGACCGTCATTGTGGTCGCGCACCCAGCCCTCGAAGCTGGTAAAGGCGCCGGCGGTACGGTCGGTCAGCGAGGCGGCGAGCGCCGGAATGTCGAGCGCCTCCGCCGAGATTTCGAATCTATCTTCCATCCTCACCCGCCCGCGACCGGAGGGATGAACACGACCGTGTCGTTGGCGGCGAGCGGCCGGTCCCAGGAGGCGAATTCGTTGTTGATCGCGACCTTGACCCGCTCGACCCCCAGCGTGAAGCCATAGGTGGAGGCGAGCTCGCGATAGAGGTCGCGCGCGGTGGCGGCAGCGGTCTCGACCGTCTCTGCGCCGAGCCCCCGCTGCTCACGCAGCAGGGCGAAATATTCAAGCCGGACGGGCAAGGTCATCGGTTCCTGGGCCTAATCGATCTATCTTATCTGATATAACGGCATTCGCGGGGTCGGACAAACCGTTACCTCCGCCACGCCACACACTATATCTGGGTACGAGCCCGATATCGGAAAGCCCGCCATGCCGCGTATAGACGAATCCCGCCCCTTCATTCCGGTCCGCATCGCGGTGATGACCGTGTCGGACACGCGCACCCTGGACGACGACCGCTCAGGCAACGTGCTGGTCCAGCTGCTGAGCGACGCCGGCCATGTGCTGGCGGCCCGCGCGATCGTGCCCGACGACCAGATCCGCATCACCGCGCAGCTGCGCCACTGGATCGACGACCCTGAGGTGGAGGTCGTGATCTCGACCGGCGGCACCGGCGTGACCGGCCGCGACGTGACGCCGGAAGCGTTCGAGTCGCTGTACGAAAAACCGATCCATGGCTTCGGCGAGCTGTTCCGGATGCTGAGCTATCAGAAGATCGGTACCTCGACGATCCAGTCCCGCGCCACCGGCGGCGTCACCCGCGGCACCTACCTCTTCGCCCTGCCCGGCTCACCCTCCGCCGCGCGCGACGGTTGGGAGATGATCCTCAAGGACCAGCTCGACTACCGCCACCGGCCGTGCAACTTCGTGGAGCTGTTTCCCAGGCTCAGGGAGCATGAGGGGAATAGGAGTTAGCTTGCCGATGAGGGCTTCGCACCTGCGGCTCGGCGCCTGATTTCAGCAATAAACTCCTGCTTAGTCCCACCGGGTAATCCGTCATGCTCG
>Ga0268266_10004011_pt1 | contig 14237 bp, 8 predicted proteins | sample KBSS13metaG_FD_190356 | JGI IMG/M metagenome (GOLD analysis project Ga0268266, IMG submission 190356) | Switchgrass rhizosphere microbial communities from Kellogg Biological Station, Michigan, USA - KBS S1-3 metaG (SPAdes) (version 2) | ecosystem: Host-associated > Plants > Roots > Rhizosphere >...
CGTGTAGACGTACATATGCTCGCCTTCACCACCGGCGGCGAGCATATGTACGTCTACACGGCGCTGTTCGAAATGTGCAAGACGGAAGACGAGCTGGCCGCCGTGATGGCCCATGAGTTTGCGCACGTGTACTGCCGTCACGTTCAAAAAGGAACCAACCGCCAGTACGCCACCCTCGCCGCAGCGGCAGTGGCGGGCGTGGGCGGTGCGGCGGTCGGCGGGAAGGAGCACGCAATGGAGTACGGCGGCTACGCGGCCGGGCTGGCGATGGTCGGCGGACAGCTCGCCGGTACCAAGTTCACCAGCAACGACGAGAACCAGGCCGACAAGTACGGCTTCAAGTTCTACACGCAGGCGGGTTGGGATCCGGCCAAGTTCGGCGACTTCTTCCAGCACATGATCGACGCCGGGTTTGATGCCAACGCCAGTGGCGATCATCCCTCCCTCGCCAGCCGAGTGGAGGCCGCCAACCGTCGCCGGAGCGAGCTTTCGAAGAATTCGGGCGCTTACAAGAAGCCCGACACCGCGTCCGACTCCGAGTTCGCCAGCCTGAAGGCCCGCGCCAAAGACGTCAGCGCCAAGATGCCCGACGACAAATCGCTCCAACAGGCCCAGCAACTGTTGTCGGCCTTCAACAGCTGCGTCGCGGCGAAGGATTCGCCCGAGCAAATCAAAGCCCGCCAGGAGATCCAGCAGAAGCTCGACGCGGCGCAAAAGGCGCAGGCACAATGAGCTACTCGGCGTGTGGGCTTTAGCCCGCACGTCTGTGCTTTCTACCGGAACCGTGCAGGCTAAAGCCCACACGCCGGGAGTCATCTTGTAATCGATTGCCCACCAGTGCATAATGTTCCATTGAAGCGGCCTGTTTGCGGATTGGGCCGCTCGGTGTTTCAGGTCTTTTTTGACGTAAAAACCTTCAGATCAACAGTTTAAGGTCGATCTCAAGGGCATTACGACGCGAACGTGGATGATTACGGAGTCATTTCGGTGTTGGCCGCAGCCCTGCTGATGTTGGCAGCGCTATTGCCCGGTTTGCTGGCGTTCTGGGTCGACCAGATCGGCTCGCAGGCCCTGCCGTCGCTTGTTCCCGTGCCGATTGGTTCGGCCGTGCGAATGAGCCAGTTGAATCGCCCGACTCCCTTGGACGTTTTGCCGGCCAACCAGGCCGGGCGAGCTCCCCCCACATTCCTCGCAGCATTACTACGCGACGAGCCCGTTCTACGGGTTCGCCGCTCATGATGCGCGCCTAAAAGACCCTCCCGAATCCGCAAAGTCCCGTCGATCGATCCGCCCCTCACAGGGCCGGGCCGCTCGGCTGTTTGGGATTCATCACAATGGAATACATCATCGGACTAATCGCCGGCCTCATTCTCGGCGGGGGTTTGATCTTCGCTTACTTCACCTTTGCAGCCACCAGCGCCATCAAGCGAGCCAAAACCGAAGCCGTCCAGCTTCGCGAAAACGCCGTCAAGGAAGCCGAAAACAAAGCCAAGGAAATCGAGCTCGCCGCACGTCAGGAGCAGCTCAAGAAGAAGGAATCGCTCGACAAGGAATACGAGTCGATCCGCAATGAGCTCAAGGCCACCGAGCAGCGCCACAACAAGCGTGAAGACACCCTCGACCGCAAGATGGACATCCTCGTCCACAAGGAAAAAACGGTCGAAGACCTGGAGGCCAAAATCGCCGCCAAGGAAAAATCGATGGCCGGCAAGGAAGAGCAGCTTTCGCAGGTCCTCCGTGAGCAGCGCGACCGCCTCCTGCAGATCACGAACCTGAACATCGACCAGGCCAAGGAGATGCTCCTCCAACGCGTCGAAAGCGAATGCCGCCACGAGGCCGGCGAGATCGTCCTGAAGGCCACAGAGGCTGCTCAGGAAGAGGCCAAGGAAAAGAGCCGCCAGATCATCCTGCAGGCGATCCAACGCTACGCTGCCGAGCAGACATCCGATCACACCGTGTCGGCCGTCAATATCCCGAGTGACGACATGAAGGGCCGTGTCATCGGCCGTGAAGGCCGCAACATCCGCTCCTTCGAAAAAGCCACCGGCGTCGACGTTGTCATCGATGACACGCCCGGCGTGGTCGTCGTTTCCTGCTTCGACCCGGTCCGCCGCGAGATCGCCCGCATCAGTCTCGAGCGCCTCGTGCAGGACGGCCGAATCCATCCCGCACGCATCGAGGAAATCGTCGTCGCCACCACCAAGGAGATGGACGAGGAATTGATCAAGATCGGCAAAGAAGCCGTGCAGGAAGCGAACCTACCGAACATCGCCAAGCCGATCATCCCCCTGCTGGGCCGACTCGGCTACCGCACCAGCTACGGCCAAAACGTGCTGAAGCACTCGCTCGAAGTCGCGTACCTCGCGCAAATGATGGCCGATGAACTCGGCCTCGACGGCCAACTCGCCCGCCGCGCCGGCCTGCTCCACGACATCGGCAAAGCCATGGACCACGACCAGGAAGGAGGCCACCCGCAACTCGGTTACGACTTCCTCCGCCGCTTCAACGAACCCGAAGCCGTCCTCAACGCCGCGTTAGGCCACCACGGCGACGTCCCCGCCACCACGCCGTACACGCCGCTGATCATGGCCGCTGATGCCATGAGCGCCAGTCGCCCCGGCGCCCGCCGCGAGTCGCTCGAGCGCTACGTGAAGCGCCTCCGCGAACTCGAAGACCTCGCCACCGGTTTCGATGGCGTGCGACAAGCCTACGCCATCCAGGCCGGCCGAGAGATCCGCGTCATCGTCGACGCGAAGATGGTAGACGACGCCATCAGCGCCAAAATCGCGCGGGATATTGCCCGAAAGATCCAGGACAACATGACCTACCCCGGCGAAATCAAAGTCACGGTGATGCGCGAAGTGCGAAGCGTCGAATACGCCCGGTAGCCAATCCGATCCGGTCCCTTCTCCCTCAGGGAGAAGGTTAGGATGAGGGTGAACCGCTCCGAGTCGAACGGCGTCGTTCGCTCAACGAAGCAGAACTAAAGTTCTCGCAAGAACCGCACCGTTTAACGTGGAACGTTTCCCCCTCACCCCAACCCTCTCCCCTCCGGGGCGAGGGAGCCAATGCACGTGCTACCGAACCGTGTTCAGTTCTCTCGCCGATTCGAAAAATCATCCAATCGACCCTCGCGGCAGCCTAACCCTCGGCCGGGCCGGGCGTTGACCGAAAAATCGTAGGTCCGTCCACGTACGTTTAGGGTCGTTTAGGGACGAAAAGGGACGGATTAGGGACGGGTCAAGCCTTGGTAGGGTGGGGTTCATCCCGACCGTCTGAACGAATGAAGGTGGGGATGAACCCCACCCTACAAGACCCGCCGATTGCGAAATCATCGATCCGACCCGCCCGGCCGCGTAACCGTCGGCCGGGCCGGGCGTTGGCGATTTTTCAGCAGGTGCGCTTAGGTGCGCTTAGGTACGAAAAAGTACCCTTTAGGTGCGCTGGAACGGCTATTCACTTGTCAAAGAGCGACCGCCACGCCAAACACCGCGCAGCGATCGACGCGGGCGCAAGACCCGCATCTATAACCACTGGCGGCGGTGCGCGTTTGACGAGGCGGCCGCGCACCGCCGGCGCGCAAATCCCCCGCCGCGCGCGAAAAATCGCGGTTAATTTTCCGGAATCTTCATTTTGCGCGTGTCGCGCCAGCCTTCGCAAAAAGCGACGCAAGCGACTTACGACAAAGCGCGTTCGGCGTGCGGGCTTGAACCCACCCTGAACGCCTCACACCCTGAACTTCCGGCGATACAACGCTGGCGTCAGACCCGTCTTCTTGCGGAACGTGCGATGAAAGTAGCTGATGTCCTCGTACCCCACCTGCCGGATGATCTGCTTCAGCGGCAGATCCGTTTGCGCCAGCAACCATGACGCGGTCTGCACGCGAGCCTCGTGCACGAGCTGGGCGAGCGTTTGGCCGGTGAGGTGACGCACGACGTGCGCGGTGCGTGATGGCGAGAGCCCGAGTCGCGCCGCCAGCGACCGCACGTTCAGCGGCTGCGTGTGCTCGGCCCGCACATACTGCCGGATCACACTGTCGCGTCGCGGCTCGTCGGATCGCGTGCCGCCCGAGTCGCGACGCAGGCGCACCCGCGCCTCGACCAGCCATGCGTGCAGTCGCGCGCCCAGTTGCCGCAGCGACTCGAGCATCGCATCCACCTGCCGCGCGTCGGTGATCGCCTCGGGCATTTTGCGCGGCGCGTGCGGCGTGGGCGTGTCGATCGCCACGACTTCCCCGTGCACCGTCAGCGGCGTAACGCCCGGCGTACGCGGGCCGGCGAAAAGCACGATCGCAAGCTCCTCTTCCGCGAACACCGGAACGACCCACTCGAGCAGGCCCATGTGGCAGATCTGCACCCGGCCCTGTCGCTCGATCCGCAGCGCTTCGCGGAGCTGGTCCAACTCCCACGCCCAACAGCGGTGTCCAACTTCGGTCTGCTTAACGGCCTGGCAGATCGGATGGCGGTGATAGCCGTGCGACTGGGCCAGGTGCGTGCCCAATAGGCCGGTGAGGTCGTGAACGGCCACGTTTACGCGGTGAATCTGCTCGAACGCGTCGATCGCCCGTTGCGGGAGCGTCGCGAATTGTTCCCAGGGCGTGGCGAGTCCCATAACCGCGAGTATAGCAGATTTGTCCACTTATTCAGCGACGGCCTCCGTAGCCGATTCACGCCAGTGATTTATGATTTTCGAACCATGAAGACTTGGCGGCTCGAACGCGACATCAGAGTGGAAGACCCGTACGACCTCGTCGTTTGTGGCGGCGGACCGGCGGGCGCGGCGGCGGCGATTTGCGCAGCACGCCTCGGCGCTAAAAAAGTCCTCCTCGTCGAATCCACCGGCTGCATGGGCGGCATGGGAACCAGCGGCCTGGTCACCGCGTTCGACCCGATGGCCAACGGCGAAGAGATGCTCGTCGGCGGTTTGATGCGCGAGATCGTCGAGACGCTCTACAAGACCGGTGGGCTCGGGCCGAGCGTGAAACCCGAAACGTTCAACAAGAACTACATGCACTGGACGCCCTTCCGGGTGGAGAGCTACAAGCGCCTGCTCGACGAACTGTGCATTGCGGCTGGCGTGGAGGTGCGCTTCTTCACGCGGCTGATCGACGTAGACGCCGACGCTGACGCAAAAAAGATCCGCGGCGTAGTGCTGCACAATATCGAAGGGTACACGTACGTACCGGCTAAAACGTTTGTCGATTCAACCGGCGATGCGGTGCTGTCAGACTTGTGCAACGTCCCCTGCCGCGAAGCCGGACGCGATACGCCGCGCATTATGCCGGCCACGCTGGCATCGCTGTTCACGGGAGTAGAGTTCAGCACCATGTGGGCCGCCCAAAAGACGATGCCGCCGGGAAAGAACATTCAGCACGAGATGCTCTTCAAGGCGATCGGCGAAGGGCACTTCACGCAACCCGACAAGCACCTGCCCGGCATGAGCCAGGTCGGGTTCAACATCGGCTACCTGAACGGCGGCCACATGTTCAACCTCAACGCCCTGCGCTGCCGCAGCCTGAGTGACAACGTGATGCTCGGCCGAAAACTGGCGTACGAGTACACGGAGTTTTACCGCAAGTACGTGCCGGGTTGTGAGAAGATCGAGCACGTGACGACGGCGTCGCTGATCGGCGTGCGCGAAAGCCGGCGCATCGTGGGCGAGTACGAACTGAACATTGAAGACTATCAGGCCCGCCGGCATTTCCCGGATCAGATCGGCCTCTTCAACAAATTCGTCGACATCCACCCGTACGACTGCAGCGACGCGGAGTGGGAGCGCTTCCAGTTCGAAAAGAGCATGCGGCACAGCCTAAAGCCGGGCGAGAGTTTCGGCATTCCGTACAGCATTCTGGTGGCGAAGGATTGGACGAACCTGTGGGTGGCGGGCCGATGCACCAGCAGCGACGTGCAGGTGCATGGAGTCATCCGCGTGCAACCCGCCGCGAGCATGATGGGCCAGGCGGCCGGCACGGCGGCGGTACAATCGATCCGCACAGGTGAGCCGGCCAACGACCTGGATACGCGCGAGTTGATCGGCACGCTGCGAGCGGCCGGCGCGAATCTGCCGCAGCCTGAGTTGTCTCGCGACATGACACGGGCGTAGGGTTCCATTTATGGCACCATCCCGTTCTGGTGCCATGAATGGCACCCTACTTAAGAAACTATGAGCACCTATTCTTACAAGCGTGAAATTCCGATCGAACCCGCCTACGACGTCGTCATCGCCGGCGGCGGACCCTCCGGCGTCGCGGCGGCGATCGCGGCGGCTCGGTCGGGCGCTAAAACCCTCCTCGTCGAAGCCACCGGCGCACTCGGCGGCATGAGCACCAACGGCCTCGTCGCCAACTGGTACTGCCTGAGCGACGGCGAAAAGATCATCACCCGCGGGTTGTTCTGGGAAATCGTACGGACGCTTCGCGATGCGGGCGGACTGCGAAAAGGGCTCGACCCCGACACGCTCACGCCGGGCCTTGGCTGCGGGTTCGGCTACTCGGCGGAAATCCTCAAAGTCGTGCTCGACAAGATCGCGGATCTGCTGCTCTGCACGCGCATGATCGACGTCGACGTGGACCGCACGAGCAAAAAAATCGCCGGCGTGGTGATTCAGCACGTGGAAGGCATTCGTTACGTGCCGGCCAAGGCGTTTATCGACGCCACCGGCGACGCCCTGCTCGCCGACGCGTGCGGGGCCAACTACCGCGAGGCCGGCCGCGACACGCCCAACATCATGCCGCCCACGCTGTGCGCGGTGAACGCGAACATCGACTGGTCGAAGTTCGACTACGGCCAGCAACAGAAGGCGATCGAGGCCGGCGTTGCGGCCGGCGAATTCTCGCAGCCGGACAAGCACGTGCCGGGGCTGTTTCGTAGTCAGGAGTCGTACGGCATTCAAAACGCCGGCCACATCTTTCGGATGAATGCGGTGAAGATTAAAAGTCTCACCGAAGGGTACGTGAAGGGCCGCAAGCTGGCGGCCGAGTACTCGAACTTCTTCAAGAAGCACCTGCCGGGTTGCGAGAATTTGGAAATGGTGGGAACCGGCGCGCTGATGGGCGTGCGCGAGTCGCGCTCCGTGGAAGGCGAATACCAGCTCAACTACGACGACTTCAAAGCCCGCCGGCAGTTCGACGACCAGATCGGCGTGTACAGCAAGGGCGTCGACATTCACGTGTACGACCTCACGCCCGAGGAATACAAGCGGTACTACGACAGCTTCGTGAAACGCGACCGTCTGAAAGTGGGCGAGACGTACGGACTGCCGTACGGCATCCTCGTTCCGCGCGGCTGGCAAAACCTGTGGGCCACCGGCAGAACCGTATCGGCCGACGTAGAGGTGCAGGGCGCGATCCGCGATCAGCCGGCGTGCTACATGCTCGGCGAGGCCGCGGGATGTGCGGCGGTGCAGTCGATCAAGACCGGCCAGCCGGCGTGCGACCTGGACACGCGCGAGCTGCTCACCACGCTGAAATCGCGCGGGGCGTATCTGCCGCAGCAGACTTTCGCTAAAGCGATGACGCGCCGTTAATCATCCGAAAAAGTTCGTTTGTGACGGAGTGGCGAGCAGAGGCAGGCCGCGGTGTTCACAACTTTACAAGTGAGCTATTCCTATATAGGTCGACGCCACGAAACATCTCTTTGAGCAATTCGACGTTCACGTGGACGTTGTAATCCATTGTTGAATTCTTTTCCCAATTGCCATGCTCGGCACCTCGACCAAGCGATAATAGATTATCGCCAAAATCAACGAAACACCGGTGACGGTGAGGACCCCGACCGGCCAAGACACGCTCAGCGGCCAACGACTCATGGCCTGCATGAGCGAGGGGGTCAGGCAAAGGAGAACCAACATATGAACGAGGTATAGACTGTACGAAATGCGCCCAAGAAACCGCAACGACCTGTGGCTGAACGCCCTCTTGAGAAAATCTGAGCCAAGCACACCGCACAGGATGAGTGCGGCACCGAATCCTGAAGCAAGCCAGATTTTCGCCGGACCTGGCCATCCCCATTCGCGATCGAGCGTGGAGCGTAGCGTATAAAACAGAATTCCGATGATCAGCGTACCCCACCTGGCAAGTCTGTGTCGGCTCATCCAGTCCTGAATGTCGTTGAAGTATTTTGCAATCAGAATCCCTGCGGCAAAGTGAGCCAGAAATGCCGTTCCGTGCATCGAGATGGTGAGCATCAGAACCACCACGATTAGCCAGCTGGTTCGACGCGATGCCAACATCACGCCAAACGGAACCAATATGGAGAGGGCCAGTTCGATCGAAAGTGTCCATCCCTGCGGCAGCAACGAGGGTGTTTCGAACCGGAAGATTTGGATCTCGCCGAGCATCCATCGAATCGATAACGGCCAATGCGGATTCTTAAAAAAGAAAATCAGCCAGTCAGTGGGCGGCGGACTCGTGTTGTAGCGAGCAAAAATCTGACGCGAGAACAACGCACTGATCAACGAGATCACGACGTACGGCAGCCAGATGCGGCAGACGCGCGCCACGGCGTAGGCCCCGATGTGAAACTTGCTCAGGTCAGGGGTCCGACTCGTACGAAAATGCCGATACGACAGTACAAGCCCGCTCAGTACGAAGAAAAGTGAAACCGCTGCAGTGCCGTCACAAATCACAGCCAGCGGCGTGTGGGTGAAGAACCAAACAAGGCGAGGTCCGTCGTACGCCTGCGTGTAATGGAATAGTACGACGGAAAGCGCTGCCACCCCTCGGATGGATTCGAGGTAATCCAGATGCAGCTTGTGCGCCGGACCCGCGTAACTCTCGGAAACGATCGACGCTGCTTCCATTTGCATGATTCCAATAAAATTCCATCCGACGGCGCTCGGCGTTGTATCCGCGATGATAAGAACACGCCTCCAATTGTCTAATACCGAGGTTGGCTGAAAGAATCCTTGTCAAGAGGCGTTGCCAAATCTTCGGCCGAACTTCTGCCCTCTTGCATCGAGCACTATTCTTGTCGAGGATTGCGAACCAAACGAAAGCGAATCATGCACAAACCTGTCAAAGTCGGCGTCGTGGGTGTCGGGGCGATCAGCAATCAATATCTGGGGATGGCGAAGAATTTCCCGATCGTGGAGATGGCTGCCGTCGCGGATCTCGATCCTGCCCGGGCCAAGGCGCAGGCGGAGAAGTACGGCATTCCCAAGGTTTACACCGTCGACGAGATCTTTAAAGACAAATCCATCGAGATCATTCTGAATCTCACCGTGCCCAAGGCGCACGTGCCGATCGGGCTCAAGGCGATTAAGGCCGGCAAGCACATGTACGCGGAAAAGCCGCTCGGCACCGATCGCGCGGACGGCAAGAAACTTCTCGCCGCCGCGAAGAAGGCGGGGCTTCGCGTCGGGTGTGCGCCCGATACGTTCATGGGGTCGGGCATTCAAACCGCGCGAAAGCTGCTCGACGACGGCGCTATCGGTAAGCCCGTGGCGTTCACGGCGTTCATGATGTGTCCGGGTCATGAGAGCTGGCATCCGAGTCCCGAGTTTTATTACGAAGTCGGCGGCGGGCCGATGTTTGACATGGGTCCTTACTATCTGACCGCCCTGCTGAATCTCCTTGGGCCGGTGAAGCGGGTGATGGGGTCTGCTACAATTGCCATTCCCGAGCGCACGATTACGAGCCAGCCGAAAAAAGGAAAGAAGATGAAGGTGGAAACGCCGGATCACATCGCCGGCACGATCGAGTTTGAGAACGGCGCGATGGGCGCGATCGTGACGACCTTCGCGACGCAATTTTCCGAGCACAACGGCAAGCAGCCGATCATGATTTTCGGTACCGAAGGCACGATGCGCGTGCCCGACCCGAACGGCTTTGACGGCCCCGTCCACTACCGCAAAACCGGCGACGACGAATGGACCTGGCAAAAGCCCACGTTCGTCAAAGGCTACGGCCGATCAGTCGGACTGGCCGACATGGCCCAGGCGATTCGCTCCAACCGCCCCCACCGCGCCAGTGCGGAGCAGGCGTACGCCGTGCTCGATCTGATGCAGGCGTTTCTCGACAGCTCGGACCAAGGGAAGGCGATCAAGCCGACAACGAAATACGAGCGGCCGGCGGCGATGAACGGGAAATTGCCGTATGGGAAGTTGGATGGGTGAGCAATTCCGACAAAAAACAAATTGAACGCCAAGACGCCAAATCGCCAAGTTAAAACGCCAAGTCAGAAATTGTCTTTCTCTCCTGAAAACTTGGCGTTCTTGGCGTCTTGGCGTTCATTAGTCCTCGTTCACACTCTGATACTTGTAGACCGCCTTGTAGAGCCCCACGACTTTTTCAGACGGCACCACCTGCGGCCGATACTTTTCATTCCGCGGCTGCAGGCGGATGACCGGGACGCCGGCGTCGTCGTTTTCGAAGAAGGCCCTCTTGAAGGTGGTTTGGCCGTCTTCGAAACGCACGAAACAGTCGTCGCCATTCCTTGGCGATTGGGCCGGCGAAAAAATCACGATGTCGCCGTCGCGGTACTTGGGGGACATGCTGTCTCCATGCACACGCGTGGCGAACGCGTCGGCGTCTCGGACGTCAGGGCATCCGATGTATTCGTCGGCCACCTTCGCGGGGTACGACAGGTCGGTGAAATCCTTCGGATAACCGGCCGACACACGATTGATCAGCGGCACGGCGTTGGTCGAGATCTGCTCGACGTTGCCGGCCGACCGGTCGACGAGCTCCTGGAGCACGCCGGTGAGGAAGGCGTCGTCGAGATTGATGGGGCGGGTTTCGGGTTTCGGGTCTCGGGTTTCGGAAAGACTCGCATCCGCTTGCTCTTCACCCGAAACCCGAGGCCCGACACCCGAAACCCTATCCCCCATCAGCTTCGCCAGCACCGCCCGCACGTCGCGCGGCGTTCGGTACAGATGCGCCTGCGTGACGAGCTCGCCGGCCCCAAACCCCAGCGACTGCTCCAGCCGACGGAGTTTCTCATCGCTCGGCGGATTAGGCACCCGGCCGGTCTCGATCAGCGACAGGTACGGCTTGGAAATCCCCGTCCGCCCAGCGAGTTCATCGAGCGTCAGCCCGAGCTTGCGGCGGTTCCGACGGATCTGTGGGCCTATCGCTTCAATCATGATCGCTAAACTATCGCTTTTTGACCGCTCAATGCAAGATTAATCCGTACAACATCCTAACGGCCTTTCGGGGACAGGTTTAGGTTTAGTCGACGCAAAACAGAGGCATCCAATGCACAACCAACCCGGCCGTTCCTCATCGTACCTAACAATATTAGAACATCAACATTTCAAATGCAATGAAAGCTGGCTTACGTGTGGATTTCTAGGCAAAATTCCCCACCCACCCGCACCTTGACACGAGACTCACTTTCCCTAGACTTTGTGAAACTTTGCACGAAGTGCGTGAGGCGCGTCACAGATCGCCCACCTTTACGTCATGATGTGCCTGGTTGAGTCGCCAAAAGATGTCCCGCGTCTTTCCACCGAACTCGAGAGTGATCGCCGGGCAAGTCGTTGTCCTGCTGGGGTTGGTTGGTGCGCTCGTGACTGCCGGCATCTGGTACTACGGCACGCCCAGGTATTTTCGCGTCGGCTACGCACCGGTTCAGCCGATCGAGTTCAGCCACAAGATCCACGTCGGCCAGCTCGGCATGGATTGCACCTACTGCCACTCGCACGTGAAAGAATCGCACGTCGCCAACCTGCCGCAGGCGCAAACCTGCTGGAACTGTCACGGCGCCGACAAGGGCAACATCAAGTCCGACAGCCCGCAGCTCGCGCCGCTCCGCGAGGCGTTTAAATCCGGCCAGCCGATTCAGTGGCAGCAGGTGCACAAGCTGCCCGACTTCGCGTACTTCAACCACGCCGCCCACGTGAACCGCGGCGTGAGCTGCCTGAGCTGTCACGGCCAGATCGACGAGATGCCAAGAGTGATCCACGACCAGCCGCTGAGCATGAGCTGGTGCTTAGATTGCCACCGCAACGCCGCCCCCGCCCTGCGGCCGAATGCGCAGGTGACGAACCTCAAGTGGGACCCGGCGAGAGACCCCACGCTCACGAAGATGAACATGACGGCCGAGCAGTACCAGAAGTACATCAAGAACCACGCGAACATCGCCCCGCCGGTGACGTGCACGGGGTGTCATCGGTAGCGATTGATGTAGGGTGCCATTCATGGCACCACGACGCGAAAACCGGTGCCATGAATGGCACCCTACGAAAAACAGAATGTAGGGCAGGCTATTGCCTGCCGCGAAAGTCGAACGGCAGGCAATAGCCTGCCCTACGCAGAGAAGACGATGAAGAACTGGCCAGGAAAAGATCGCGGACTGCCGATGCCGTCGCCCCTCGTGCGCGCCGCCAGCGCCGGCGCTACCGGCAAAAAGTATTGGCGGTCGCTGGGCGACTACGCAGACTCGCCCGAGTTCCGCGCCTGGGCTGACAAGGAATTCCCGCAGCTCGCCGCCGAGCTCGATCAGAACCAGTGGACGCCGACAAGCCCAAGCCGCCGGCGCTTCCTGCAGATCATGGGCGCGTCGATCGCGCTGGCCGGCGTGGCGATGACGCCCGGCTGCCGTCGGCCTGACGAGAAAATCCTGCCGGTCAACAAAAAATCCCCCGAGCAAATCCCCGGCAAGCCGCTCTTCTACGCCACCACGTTCGTGCAGGCCGGCGTGCCGATGGGCGTGCTGGTCGAAACCCACGAGGGCCGACCGACGAAAATCGAAGGGAATCCCAAACACCCCACCAGCCTCGGCGCGACCAACACCTTCGCCCAAGCCAGTATCCTCGATCTGTACGACCCCAGCCGCAGCGGCACGGTCCTGCACAACGGCCAACCGGTCGGCATGAAGGAAGATTTCTTCCCTGCGCTCGAGAAGCTGTCGAAAGAGTTGCTGGCCACCAAGGGCAAGGGGCTGGCGATCTTGAGCGAGGACTACGCATCGCCGGCGTTTGAGATGCTGCAGGAGCACTTCGCGAAGGTGATGCCGGAAGCCAAGTTTTACGTTGATGAGCCCTCGACCTACGGCCTACAAAAGCGCGGCCCGATCGATTTGTCCAAGGCAGACGTCATCCTTTCGCTCGACAGCGATTTCCTCGGTCTGGATGACTACGGCGTCGCCAACAAGCGCGCGTTTGCAGCCGGGCGGAAGCTTGATTCCAACGGCGGCAAGATGAATCGCCTGTACGTTGTTGAGCCAACCTTCACCATCACCGGAGCGAACGCCGACCACCGAATCGCACTCCCACTTTCGAAAATTACGCAATTCGCCCAGACGCTGCTGAAAGTGCTCAATGGCGAAAAAGTCGGCGATCACCGGATCCAGACCATCGGCGAAGATTTGCTCGCGAATAAAGATCGCGCAATCGTCATCGCCGGGCAGCGTAACCCTTGGTTCGCGATTCTGGCTGCTTCCCTCAATCAACGTCTGGGGAAAGCAGTCACACCGAACACGCTGCTGCCGAAGTCAGGTGATCTGGCGAATCTTTTCGCGCGAGTGGAATCAGGAGAAACCACCACGCTGGTGATTGTCGGCGGAAATCCCGCATTCACATTGCCCGTTGATAAGACGATCGAATCCGCAGGCTACAACGGAGGCAAAGAGTCGGCCCTGCTGAACGCGATTGAAAAGGCGCCGACGACGATCCGCCTCAGTCTTCAGGAAGATGAAACCAGTGAACTGTGCAAGTGGCACGTTCCTGCGGCGCATTACCTCGAAAGCTGGGGCGACGCGATCAGCGACGACGATACGCTGGCCCCGATTCAGCCGATGATCGAACCGCTGTTCGGCGGCATCACGCCGCTGGAATTGCTGGCACGGTTGAGCAGGTATGAAACGACGGACAGCTACGAAATCGTGCGGCGAAGCTTCCGTCGCGCAACAGGCGAGGCCGACGTGGAAACACGCTGGCGGCAGTTCCTGCACACAGGTGTTCAAGGCGACGCGACACGTATCAAGGTGCCGTCGCAGAGCGAAGCATCGTCGCCGTTTTATGACTCGCTCGTGACGAAACAGAAGTCGGTTGATGTTGTAGCCGCCCCGACGTCGTCCGCGGAGACAGCGACGCCAATCGAACTCTGCTTCGCCCTCTCCGCCTCCACCTTCGACGGCCGCTACGCCAACAACGGCTGGATGCAGGAGATGCCGGACCCGATCACGAAACTGTCGTGGGATAACGCGGCACTCTTCTCGCCCAAGACCGCCCGCGAGCTCGATCTCAAGCACGGCGACGTGGTGAAGATCGACATCGATGGTCGCTCGGTGGAAGCG
>Ga0268266_10004013_pt1 | contig 14236 bp, 9 predicted proteins | sample KBSS13metaG_FD_190356 | JGI IMG/M metagenome (GOLD analysis project Ga0268266, IMG submission 190356) | Switchgrass rhizosphere microbial communities from Kellogg Biological Station, Michigan, USA - KBS S1-3 metaG (SPAdes) (version 2) | ecosystem: Host-associated > Plants > Roots > Rhizosphere >...
CACGACGGCTTCATCCTCAAACCAGAGGAATCCGAAGTCATCGATGCACTCGGGAAAGTCCGGCTTGATGATGATGTATCCCGGGATCACAGCGCCCGGAATGTAAGCATTGTCCCCGCGGTTGTTGCTGTACGTCTTCAACTTCGAGACCGTACCAACACCAGCGACATACGAAGTGCTGGATACCGGATGAGTGCCCAGAATGTAGTTCACGGCGCGAAGTGTGTATTCCGGGCTCACGAGGTCCGGAAATGCTTTGTGCAGGAAGTACATCCGGATGGCCATGTCGACCACTGCGCCCGAGCCGCCCCAGGTTCGCAGACTCGGAGGCACGCCGAACGGAGTGGAATCGAGCTGCTTGCCTGCCGTTGCCATGTAGGTCTTCACCGCTTCGCGCAGCTGATCTTTCGCGCTCGCGTCGAGATAGGGAAGCGCCCGCACCGCAGTCCAACCATGACGCTCCATCTGTTGTGGAGTGATCATCTGCGGGAATAACTCCTGCAGGCGCGACTTGTAGGGCTCGGCGCCGTGGGTGGCAATGGTCAACTCCAAAGCGGCGGTCCAGACTTGTCCGACTTCGAAGTCGCCCCGACCAAAGGCGTCGGGCGGAGGCGTTTCAGCGCCAGTTGCTCTGTGCTTTGACGAGCGCTCTTTTTTGGCAGGTTTCGCGCCAGCCAGCGCCCCTTGCGAAGCGGCCAACACACCCGCTGCGTAGTTGCCGCCCGGCACCGATGCTCCTGAGCTGTTGCGTGCTGGATTAGGCGTTGGATGAGCATTTTCGTCATTCCATGCCTTGATCGCGGTATCGAGCGCATCCTTCGCCAACGCATCATCCCAACCTCTCAGCGCATCGGCAGATGCCGCCAGCGCAGCGATAGCATTCCACTGCAAATACGGATTCGTCGTGGAGAAAATCCAACGATCATCCGGCCTGCCGGAGTAGTCGCCCTTCACTTCGTTCGGGCCGAGCGTGGGGTCGTAGATTCGGCCATCGGTTTTCGACGCGGCATCGCCCAAGTGCGTGTATTGACGCAGGTCGGGTTCGTGAGTACCGCGGATCGAGTGGCCGATATTGTGAAACTGCGCGAGGATGAGCATCGCGCCGTGTTTGACCTGCTGCACGGTGTCGGGCACGCCATCGGGCCGGTGCATCTCAACCTGACGCGCAGCTTCATCCACCGTGAGCTCGTCGTACTTGATGTTGAATTCGCGGTAGGCCAGGGCCAGGCTCTGAATCACGCTGAGTTGGGCAGGCTCCTCGAGATCGTAATCGCCGGCGTCGTACCAACCGCCCACATTCATTCCGGGAATACGATCGCCGCCTTTGTATTTCCCGTCCGTGGCAGTAGCCTGATTCCAGCCGTCGAACTGCTCTCCAACCACAGGCGCCAGGCGGCCATCATCCAGGTGCGAAGCCCCATGCCATACGCGATAGCCTTCGCGGACGGCCACGTGATCCATCTGCTCCGCAATGTGATGGTCCAGGCTGTCCTGCCAGATGTGGGCGTAAGCGTCTTTGGAGATGGGGAAAGGCGCAGTACGCTGATCCGCGTACTCGATGACATAGAGGCCTGGATCTTTGACTGCCGTGAAATCGAATTTCGAATAAACGTAGCGCAGCCACGCCGTGGCAGGCGTAATCGGACCCTCAAACACCTGCTTGTAAGTCCCATCCTCCGTGAGGCGCAGCACTTTGGCCGTCTTCGGGCCGTTGTAATTCGCGTCGAGCTCGAGGACCGCCACTTTCGAGAAATCCGGCGCATAGCCGACCTGGCTGTGCGCGATCATCGGCGGTCGCGTCCAGTTGGGAATCACATCCGGGCGGATGTGCCACACGATAGCGCCGGTTGTCTTGCCCGCAGGGATCAGCGAACGCAAAACAAACCAGCCGTTTTGTGCGCGGTCGCGTCCATCGAACAACATGAGGTCGGACGTATCCGACTCGACGTTGATTCGCCCGAGCGCGTCGTCGACACCCAGTGTGATGCTCTTGCCCTGCGCGAACGGCAGCGGCTCTGTGTACCCCTTGGCCTTGTCCCAGTCCTCGAGGTAGTACGCCTTCTTCGGCTCATCCGGCAATGGCAACACAGTGACCATGGGATCGTTGGGCGTTCGCGGGAAGATGCCGGCTTTCGTGCCGTCGACCAGAAAAGCCTTGCCCATGTAGATCGACGGCAGAAACTCCAGGTTGAAGCCCGCCCGCCCGGCCAGTTTCTGCGGCAGCGGTTGATCGAGATTGAGGCTGACCTTCACGCCACCGGGTTCCGCGGCCACCTCGAGCGTGTAGCTGAAATCAAAGGTCGGAAAAGCGAGATCGGCGGTCAGCCGGTTGTTGGCCGCATCGGCCTTGCGCCCCCTGAGGGTGGCCACCAGGTCCCACTGCTCGGGTGTTGGCATCAGGCGCACATCGCCGTTGGTGGCAATGCGCTGGCCGTGGAGAATCATCTCCATGGCCGTGTTTTTCTGGTCCACGAAAACAGGATGGTAGGTGCTGTCGTAGAGAAACACGCTGAAACCGCGAGTGTCGAGGTAGCCCTTGTCGTTCACCCGCATCGTCAGATCGGCGGCGAACACACTCGACCCGGATGTCAGGGCCAACAGCGTCAGCGAAAGACACAGGCGCGAAACGTAGCTCACGAAACCCCCCTCTTGCACGGCATGGTCCGCCGATATGATAGCGCTACCATGATCGGATACTGATGCATCCCTTGCCGAAGATCAAGCCGCGCCCGGGCTGAAACAATCTGTCATTCCAACAGCCCGAGCCTGCTACGCTTGGGGGGCATACCTGACATCACCTTGTCATGGACATACCCCTATGCCACTAGATCCTCAGGCTGCCCTGGCCATCCGGGTTGCCGGCGACCTGCCTGCCAATCTGGCCCCGTCCGAATTGCGCCGTGAGTACAGCCGCCAGCGAATCAAGATGTTGCCGCCGGCACCCGCCATTGCCGTGGTTCGCGATATATCCATTCCGAGTCCCGACGGCCCCGTAGCAGCGCGATTCTTCAGGCCTCACAACGATGAAAAGAGGTGCCCGCTCCTGGTTTTCTTTCACGGCGGCGGCTGGATGCTGGGGAGCGTTGATACCTACGACACGGTGTGCCGAAGACTGGCGAACAAGGCGAACTGCGCAGTGCTCTCAGTGGAATACCGGCTGGCTCCGGAGACGACGTTTCCCGGTGCGGTGAACGATGCGTACGCAGCCGCACTGTGGGCTGCGAAAAATGCGACGCAGCTGCGCATCGATCCCGGCGCGATAGCCGTGGGCGGCGACAGCGCCGGCGGCAATCTGGCTGCCGTGCTCGCGCAGATGAGCCACGATTCCCGCGAATTCCACGTCGCGCTCCAGGTACTGATCTATCCGTGCACGGACATGAGTCGCGAATATCCCTCCTACGAGCGCAACGCCACCGGATACATGCTGACACGATCAGCCATGAACTGGTTCATCTCGACGTATGTGCCGAATCCTGCGGACCGGCTGGACACCCGCGCGTCTCCGATGCTGCGGCCGGACCTGTCCGGGCTGGCTCGTGCCTTGATCATCGGCGCCGAGTTCGATCCGCTGGTGGATGAGAACGAGGCATACGCATTGCGGCTTCAGCAGGCCGGCGTTCCCACCCGGTATGAGTGCTTCAGCGGCATGCATCACCCGTTTTTCACGCTGGGTGCCTACATTGATGCCGCCGCCAGGGCGGAAGACCTCATTGCGGAAGAAATGAGAGCGTTGGTAACATCAAATTCTTGAGACTCGCGTTCCATAAATGCCACGGAGAGGTCATCGTTGGCCAAGAACACTAGCCGCGCTTCGTCTAACGACGACGCCCAGTCGATCGGCGGAACCCGTGCAATCCGGCGTACATGTCTGGTGCTGCGGGAGGTCGGCGCCGCGGCGAATTCCGGCGCGACGCTCCCGGATCTGGTCGCGAAGACCGGCATGCCCAAGAGCTCGGTGCACCGGTATCTCGAAGTGCTCGTGCAGGAGGGTTTCATCGAGCGGGATGCTCAAGCGCAGACCTACCGGCTCGGCGCCCGGATCGTCAGCCTGGCCAGCAATGAAACACCGCTGCTGGTGCTGCGCGCCCGACCGTACCTGGAACGTTTGCGCGATCGGTTCGATGAAACAGTCAACCTCGGCATCCTGTCCGGGGACAACATCGTCTATCTCGACATCATCGAGAGCCCCAAAACCGTTCGCCTCGCGGCCCGGGTCGGCGATCGTGACATGGTGCATGCGACCGCGCTCGGCAAAGCCGTTGCGGCGGCACTTCCCGAGGCAGAAGTCCGGTCGCTGCTGCAGAGGACGGGATTGCCGCGGCGTACCGCCAATACCATCACGCGTGTCGGCGATTTCATGAGTCACCTGGAGCTGGTCCGCCGCCACGGGTTCGCTGTTGATGACCAGGAAAACGACGTCGAGGGTCGCTGCGTGGCGATCGCAATCCCCGGCTCCCGAGTCCAGTACGCAATCAGTGTCAGCGGCATCACGTCCCGCTTCCCGATGTCCAAGACAGTAGAAGTGGCGCGCGAGATGCGCGAGATCATCTCGGAGCTGGCCGAGCATTCGATGCCGCCCATCAAGGCCTATCCCTGAACCTCAGCCCACGCGCACGTTGCTCTTGCTGCCGACGGTGCGCGTGCGCCAGAACTCGCCGATCGCCTCGAGGCTGACCCCTTTAGTCTCGGGCATCATCTTCCAGGTGAAGAGCGCGCAAGACATACAAATCAGCGCAAACACCACGTACATCGCGGCCGGCGTGCCCGTAGTGGTCCGCAGCCAATCCATTGCGATCGGAAACAGCCACGCCGTCACAAACGATGAGCCGAACAGGAATACGCACACGACAGCGAGCGCCGGACTCCTGACACGGTTCGGGAAGATCTCCGACACGATGATCCAACTCAACGGTGCGAGGCCCAACGTAAAGGTACCTGCGCCGAGCATCATCGGTAACAACACCGTCAGCGCGGGCGCATGTGCTCCGAGCAGCGTGGCCATCAACAGGTGACTGAAGCCCATGCCGAGGGTGCTCGCGATCAGCAATCCCCGGCGGGTATAGCGGTGAATCAGCGGGAAAGAGATGAGCGTCGCAATGAAGATCGTCAGATAAGTCGGAACAGAGGAAAGCACCGCATTCGAGCCGAAGGAGATCCCGGCATCGTGCAGGATTGTCGGCCCGTAGAGCAGGATCATGTTGACGCCGTTGACCTGTGAGAACACCATCAGGATGATGCTGACCTGCAGCGGCTTGCGGCAGTACGGCTGAAAGACTTCCGCAGTTCCCGCGGAGCTCGTCGCGTGCACATCCCGCACGATCTCATCGAGCTCCTGTTTCGCCCGATCGATACCGTTGATGCGTTTCAACACAGCGAGCGCCCGGTCGGAATACCCTTTCGCCGCCAGCCAACGCGGGCTCTCGGGCACCATCAGCAGTCCTACGATCAGAAACGCTACAGGCACTCCCTGCGATGCAAACATCAGGCGCCATCCCCCGCCGTACTCCGCGACGAAATACCCCACCAGCACGGCCAGATTGATTCCGATGACGCCGACGAGTTGGTTCACGTTAACCAACGTTCCGCGCAGATGGGGCGGCGACAGCTCGGCAATGTAGATGGGACAGGAGATCATCGCCAGCCCGACACCCATGCCGCCGACCAGACGCCAGATCGCAAATTGCCAGACCGAAGGTGCGACTGCGCAGCCGATGGTGGACACCAGAAACAACATCGCGGCGGCCATCATCGTACGCCGGCGTCCGATGGCATCGGCGAACCACAGTCCGAGCAGCGGCCCGATGATTGCACCGAGAATTGCGCTGCTCGCCGCCCAGCCCGCCATGGCCGAGGACAGTGCAAAATCGCGCGTCAAAAACGGCAGTGCGCCGGCGATCAGCGCCAGGTCATAGCCGAACAGGAAACCACCGGCCGATGCCACGAACGCGACGCCGGCTACATAGCGCAGGTTGTACGCGCGCTTCTCGCCCGGCACACCAGCCCCGCCGAGAGCGGCGGGGCTGTCCTGCGATACGGGACTCGTGTGCATGCTCATGCGAGATCAGTCTACCAGTGATAGCTGTATGCCAGTCCATACGTACGCGGACGGACCGTGAATGCGCCCGAGGTGATGTTGATCAGGAAGATCTGCTCGTTCAGGACCGGATGCGTATTCAACAGGTTCGTGGCGACCAGGGCCAGATCCGATCCGTCACCGAACCTGACGCCGAGCCGGCCGTTCAACTGGTTCACGGCAGGGTTGGTAGTGATGAACGGATCATAGGTCACGGTGGTACTGTCCTCGGCGGGTACCAGGCGGTTGTTGCGGCTGGTGTACCGATCCTCGATGCGCCCGTAGCCGGTGACTTTGTCCGTCAGGAGCCGCTGATACATCAGTTCCGCCGTCACGTTCCACGGCGCGATGTCGGAGATCGCCTGACCCGAGCGCGCCAGCGTCTCACCGAAGATCTCGGAGTCGCTCGAGTAGCGTGCATTGGTGTAGCCCACGGACAGTCCGGCGGAGAACCCTTCAGATAGCAGCGCTTTTACGGAGAGGTCGAAACCATCGCTTTTCGCATCGCCCAGGTTCTTGGAGATGTGGGTCGCACACAGCGGCACGTGCACGGCACTGATGATGTTGGACCAATCGATGTGATAGACGCTGCCCTCGATCGAGAGGTGCCGATCAAACAACTGAGTCTTCAGGCCGAGCTCGTAGCTCCAGAGGGTGTCCGCTTCGTAGTTGGCACCGCCACCCAACTGGTTGAGCTGATCGGTGCACTCCTGGGTGTTCAGATGCACTGGAATGCCCGCGCCTCCCGGGCGATAGCCCTTGGCAGCCGAGAAATACACCAGCGTGAGGTCATCAATCTTCCAATTGAGACCCGCCTTCGGCGAAGTCACGTGGCCCTTGCTCGCTGCGGTGATGTCGCTGGGTCCGCCGGCCAACGCGCCGTCGGACACCGTCCGGTAGGTATTCTCCTGCTTCTCGTAACGAACGCCCCCGAACACTGCGAAGTGCTTGCCGATATCGTAATCGGCATTCGCGAATACCGCCTTCTGCTTGTCGACAATGAACTGGTCCGAGATGTAGGTCAGGTCGCCGTGAACGAGCCCCTCGCCAAAGTACTCCTCCATGGTCATGCCGGTGTTCGCCAACGTCATCTGCGGGTAGGTGGGGCCGGCAGCGGTTTCATAGTCATGTTGGTGAAGATTTGAATAGTAGAGGCCCAGTGTCCAGTGGAAGTGCTCGCTGCTGTTCGGGGACTGCAGGCGCAACTCCTGTGTAAAGTTGCTTTGGTTGGTGCCTACGATGACGGGCTCGGCATCGGCCGCCGACGTCGGCAACAGCCAGCCGAACGCGGGCGGCAGCACCAGCGTGTAATCGTAGCCCTGACTGTCCACGCGCCGCAGGTTGCTGCTCAGGCTGGTCACCTGGGCCCAACCCAGGTCGAACGTCAGTTTCAGGGACGGCGTGTAGAAGCTGTCGTAGATCGGCTGAGTCAGAATACGCGAGGAAACAAACCGGCCCTTGGACGGATTGCCGATCGTGGGATCAAACAGATCGGCGCTGTTCTGATCGTGCTTCTGATAATAGAACGACGGCTCGATGCCGAGGGCGTCGATCGGCTTCCACAGCAACGCCACGCGCGCGGAATACGTATCGCCCTTGTTGATGTTGTTACCCGTCTGCCCGCCGACGATCGCGGGCAGCAGATCGCCCGCGACCTGACCGCGGGGAACGCTGTTCGCCGGCGGCTGACCGAGCAGCGCGGGATTCTGATCGACGAAGCCACCATCGTGCTGAGTCCAGGCGCTGGCCCGGAAACCCAGCTTGTCCTGGATGATCGGCCCGCCGGCGGCGGCGCCGAATTCCGAATTGATGCCGCCGCCGTCGATCTGGGAGCCCTCCGCGCGCATGTGGCCCGAGAATTCGGTCAGCGAGGGCGCCGCCGATATTATGCGGATCGCGCCACCCTCGGCGCTCGCGCCGAACAGGGTGCCCTGCGGACCCCGCAACACCTCGATGTGGTCGATATCAAAGACATACGGAACAGCTGTCGGTACCGCGGCGTTCGCATAGCGGGCCTGAAGCGGCGCATCGTCCACGTACAGTGCGGTCGTGTTGGGACCGAGTCCGGCGACGCCGCCGCCGGCGTTCTGCGAGATACCACGGATGGTGAACCAGTTTGAGTAACCCACCGGGCGGAAGTCGACACCCGGTGTCGCGCTGGCGATATCGCCGAGCGTCTTCATGTCGCGAGTATCGAGATCTTGCTGACTGAACGCGGAGATGCTGATCGGGACCCGGCTGACGCTTTCCTCACGTCTTTGGGCGGTGACCGTCACTTCCTGCAGCACCGACGAGTCGGCATCGGCGGCGGCAGCGGCGGCCTTTGCCTCACCCTGGGTTACAGCGGCCCAGAGAGCGAAGCTGATTGCGCTCGGGATGCGCAGACGCAGACCTGTGCTCTTCATCTTACCCCCGTTATTTTATCTTGGTATCGGTGACCGTCCCACAGTGTGGAACGCAAGTCGCACTTCATACTACTACAGTTAGTGTTGAACGCAAGCATGCGGCGTAGCTCTGTGACCCTGAAAAAGCCGCTATTAACGGCCCGCAGCGACCGTATGGCGCTCCGTGTTGGTGTTTCCCGGGGTCATTTTGTCATCGGAGAGCCTCCCACCGCTTGATTCTACCGTTCCATTCTGTGAGATACTGCTGGCCCATCGAGGGGGTGACCGGAATGACAACGGACCAGAAGAACGACGGCAGACCCGCCGCATCACAGTCACGGCAATATCACGAGCTCGCGAAGGGCCGGATCGCCGGAGGGGTCAACAGCAACGTTCGCCTCAGCAGCGCGCCCATCTGTTTCGCAAGCGGCAAGGGATCACGCCTGACCGACGTGGACGGAAAGGTCTACATCGACTATGCACTCGGGATGGGGCCCACAATCCTGGGTCACGCCCCTGCTGCCGTGACTGCGGAAGTGGCGCGGACACTGGCTCTCGGACAACTCTTTGCCGGGCAGCACTCCATGGAGCTGGAGCTGGCAAACGAATTCTGTACCTGTGTCCGGTCCGCCGAGCTGGTTCGTTTCGGCCTGAGCGGCTCGGAAATGGTTCAGGCGGCCATTCGCGTCGCGCGCGCCTATACCGGCCGCGCCGAGGTCATCAAGTTTGAAGGCCACTATCACGGGTGGTTCGACAACATCCTGATCAACCAGAACCCACCTGTGGCAGCCGGTGGTAATCCGCTACCGCGGCCGCGATACCTTCAGTCCGCGGGACAGTCCCCGCACGCATCGGAAGATGTTTCGGTCCTTCCATGGAACGATACTGCCGCTATCGACGCGTACGTCGAAGCGAACGCCTCCCGCGTCGCAGCAATCATCACCGAGCCCATCATGTTCAACACGGGGGGCATCCTCCCGAAGCCTGGTTATCTGGATCATCTGCGACAAGTGACGCGGAAACACAACATTGTGCTGATCTTCGATGAGGTCATCACCGGTTTCCGCGTCGCACTCGGCGGCGCCCAGGAGCTGTACAACATTCAGCCGGACCTGTCGGTGTTTGCGAAGGCGCTCGGGGCAGGATTTCCGGTGGCGGCCCTCTCCGGCCGCCGCGACATCATGGAAATGTTTGCCACCGGTCGGGTCAATCACTCGGGCACATACAACGCCAACCTCGTCAGCCTCTCAGCGGCGCTGGCATCCCTGCGCGAGTTGGCCGCAAACAATCGATCCGCCTACAAGCGAATCGATTCCGTGGGCAAGGCGCTGATGGAAGGCATCTGCGCGGCTGGGCGTCGCAGCGGAGCCAATCTGCAGGTCAGCGGACTGCCATCTGCTTTCCACACCTGCTTCACCAATCGTCCGATTCATGACTACGCGACTTACGCCGCCGCCGACCAGAAGAAGCTGGGACTGTTCCTGGCCGCACTCGTAGACAGCGGCGTGCGACCGACATCGCGCGGGACATGGTTTGTTTCTGCTACCCATACAGACGAGGATGTCGCCGCGACGGTATCGGCTGTCGAGCAAGCGTTACAGCGGATCGGCTAGAGTCCAACGATGGACAAGCCAATCATTGTTGTGACGGGCACCCGGGGCAACCTCGGCGGAAAGCTCGCAGGCGCGCTCAAAAGCAGGTATTACCTGCGCTGCCTGGATCTGCGCGCCGGCGATGCTGAGATTGCCGCTGATTTGAGTACCTACGAGGCGTCATGGGCGGACCATTTTGCCGGCGCATCAACCGTGCTGCATTTCGCCGGGGAGCCGTTACCCACGGCGTCCTGGGACCGGGTACAGCGAGGTAATATCGTCGCAACCTGCAATGTCCTGCGGGCCGCACGCACGCACGGCGTCCGCCGGGTGATCTTCGCCAGCACGAACCAGATCATGGCGGGCTATCGATTCGCCGATGTGTTGGTGACAACCACTCTGCCGCCCTCACCGCTCAATCCCTACGCCGTCAGCAAGCTCTTTTGCGAGGAAGCCGGGCGGGCGTTCGCTGCAGAGACGGGCATTTCATTCATCGCCCTGCGGATCGGCAATATTCATCCGGGTGCGAACATCCCCCACGCCGGGATGGGCATCGGGTTGTGGGGCCAACAGATGTGGCTCTCGAACCGCGACTTCCTGGATGGCGTGCAGGCCGCGATCGAGGTATCCGACGTGCCGTTCGCGATCGTAAATCTCGTTTCCAACAATCCCGGAATGCGCTGGGACCTGGCGCACACCCGGCAGATTCTGGGCTTCTCACCGCAGGACGGCTTTACTTCGATTGCATCGCCTGAGGACGTTGCCGAGGATGCCGCCGCGCGTCAGGCACGCCTCGTCCCGGGTCAGTGGCTCGACCAGAGGTTTCAACCGTTGCGAGGCTGATGAATTCCATGCGAATTGCAATTGGGGCCATCTTTCAGGAGAGCAACACCTTCTCGCCGCGACCCACGACGCTCGAGTCGTTCGAAGCCGTCTACCTGTGGCGCGGCGCGGATGTGTTTTCGAAGCTGCGCGGCGCTCGCATCGAGATTCCCGGCTACCTGTCGGTCCTGGAGCGCGAGGGAATCGAAGCGATTCCGCTCCTTGCGACCAGCGCCCTGGCCGGCGGCGTTGTAACGCGCGCCACCTTTGAGCCACTCATGTTGGACATGGAAGCCCGACTCGAGCGCGCCGGCAAGGTCGACGCGGTATTACTCGCGCTGCACGGCGCAATGGCGATAGAAGACGAAACGGACGCCGAGAGCGAGATCATCGAGCGGGTCGCCAGGTTGGTCCCTGAGGGTACGCCGATTGGTGTGTCCCTCGATCTGCATGGTCTCGTGACTCAGAGGATGCTCAAACCCAATGTTTTCGTGATCGGCTACCGTACCTACCCGCACATTGACATGTATGAAACGGGCGTACGCCTCGCAGAAACCATGGTCGCAGTGCTACGTGGGGAAATCGTCCCGTGCATGGCGATCGCCAAGCTGCCGATGATTGTCAGCCCGTCGAAGGCGCGGACGGTCGAGGAGCCGCTGCAGGGCATCGTGGACGTGGTGCGTAAGATGGAGGAAGACGGCGAAATCCTCCACGGCTCGCTCTTTCCGGTGCAACCCTGGCTCGATCTGCCGGGTCTCGGATTCGGCGTGCTCGTGTGCACGAATGGCGATGCTGCCGGCGCCCAGCGCGCCGCCGATAAACTGGCCAATCGGGTCTGGGAGAAACGCCACGAGTTCGACCCCGACCTGGTCGATCTGAAGCAGGCAATCGACGTAGGGCTGTCGGCAGAGGGCACCACGGTTGTCGCCGATTCAGGCGACGCACCGAGCGGCGGCTCGGCAGCGGACAACACCAGTGTTCTGCAGGCGCTACTCGATGCTGGCGCCGACCGCTCGGCGCGCAGGAGCTATCTGACGATGTGCGACGCGGACGCCGCAAAGGTTTGCGCGAGCGCCGGAGTGGGCACAACACTGACACTCGATGTTGGGCACAAAGTCTCGCGCAACGATGGGAAACCGCTTCGTATCCAGTGCTACGTGCATTCGATCAGCGATGGCTCCTTCGTCATGTTGGACGCCGGCGCCCGGGGAACCCGAGTCGATCTAGGGCTCACTGCAGTGGTATCGATCGGAAACATCCGTATGGTCCTCCGCTCAAATCCGGCTTACGAATGGGACACCGGGATCTACACAGCCTTCGGCCTGCGGCTCGAAGAGGCCTCATTGATGTTTGTGAAATCACCGTCCCATTTCAAAGTCTCGTACGCGCCCCATGCCACGCGCATCCTGCTCGCCGACACCCCCGGGCCCACCTGCCCCAACATGCGGCGGCTCGTGCTGCATAGAGTGCAACGACCGCTGTTCCCGCTGGATGATGTGCAGCGCGCGTGAGCGAGTCACGCTTCGCGGTCGACGAAGACAATGTTGTGCCAGCGCTCCGGAATGTGAATGTTGTCATTTCCCATGACACTCCATGCCCATCCCTTCGCGGTGCGAGTCGGCCGGTCGTGGTGGCAGCGATAGGCTGTCATGCGGAAGGAATCCCCCGCTCTGGGCGGCACGGTGCGGCCGCCGGCGATCTGCGCCAATCCTTGCCAGGGCAGCGCAATTTCCACAGTCCAGCCGCGGTCCCGCACCGCGGGGCTGTTGATCGTTCCATCGATGCATACGGCGTGCTTGCAACCAGGCAGTTGGTAATTCAGGTCTGCGTGACGCCCTAACTTCTCCCCGTCGCGTGCCACGTAGTACAGAACGTCCGGTGCCTTGAAGAGCTCCTCGATCTCGGCGAAGCGCTGCTCGCGCACCAGGGGCTCGACCCAGGTCCAGCGGATCTGGTAGCTCGTGTTGAGCGCATTCAACCCGAGCTCATAGTAGTAACCAGCGCCTTCAAAAAACAGCTCCACGTCCTCGTCGTTGAAGTAGACGTGGTCGTTGAATCCCGTCATGCATGCGCGGATATCGGGATCCTCCACGCGGTAAGCGGCATACAGATACTGGTCGTCCCACAGAAGCGCCACCCGGGTGTCCAGCGGCGTCGAGCCGCCATCGTGCATCATCCCGAAGGGTTCCGACCATTTCGCACGACTCCACACGGGCTCATCGAGGCGCCCATCGACCGTGATGGGCTCCGCCGTCCTCAGACACTCCCAGGTCTGCACCGGCGGCAGTTTCGAAAGATCTACCTGGCGCACCCGCGCCCAACGACCGAACTTCGTCCTGGGTGCAGGACCCACTTCGACCGGGCCGAGTTGCGAGATGTCATCGAAAGACATCGGTTGAGTTTCTACCATAGGGTCCAGCCGCCATCGACTACCATGGACTGGCCGGTATAGAACGACGAGCCCGGGGAGGCCAGGTACACAATCGCGGCCCGCAGGTCTGTGTCGTTCCCGACTCGCTTCACCGGTGTACGGGCTGCGACCCCGGCCACCAGCCCGGCCGCGTTCGCTGCATTCTGCTCGGTGTTGGGAAACATCCCGGGACAGAGTGCGTTCACTGTGACGCCCGTGTTACCCAGCATGACCGCCAGATGTTTGGTCAACCCGATGAGACCGTGCTTGCTGGCAACATACGAAGGCAGATCGACACCCCAGTCGCCATAGAGTGCCGGATCCCCCACAATGAGGCCGTAGATGGAGGCGATGTTGATGAGCCGCCCCCACTTTTTCTCGACCATGGGCGGTACAAACAATTGGGAGAGCGCAAACGGCGCCTCGAGATTCAAGGTCATGATGGCCCGCCACTCCTCGACGGTGACGGTGAGCCAGTCTTTGCGCTCGCCTAGCGCTGCGTTGTTCACGAGTATGTCCACGTCACTGACCGTCTCAAACAGCTTGCGCCGATCTGATGCGCTCGTGACATCCGTCACCGTCCAGCGGACATCGCGACCTGCTGCGACCGCCGCCTCTGCCGTGGCTTTGAGCGGTTCCGCGCGACGGCCACAGATCGTGACGCGCGCCCCCGCTTCTGCGAGCGCCTCGGCCATCTGACGCCCGAGCCCGGTTCCGCCGCCGGTAACCAGAGCATGCTTGCCGGACAGATCGAGTCCGTTGCGTAGCGCCCCACTGTCGATTGCCTTACTCACTGTCGCCCCCTGTTTCTGCGAATGCCGTCGTGGAAGGTTCCGAACAGCCTGTCCACGGGAATCAACAGGGAGTCGCCGAAATTCACCCTGAAGAACTTGTGGTGCAGGTAGTGATAGTAATTGTCGGTAGTGAAATGGCGACCGGCGACGACAACCTTGCC
>Ga0268266_10004014_pt1 | contig 14234 bp, 11 predicted proteins | sample KBSS13metaG_FD_190356 | JGI IMG/M metagenome (GOLD analysis project Ga0268266, IMG submission 190356) | Switchgrass rhizosphere microbial communities from Kellogg Biological Station, Michigan, USA - KBS S1-3 metaG (SPAdes) (version 2) | ecosystem: Host-associated > Plants > Roots > Rhizosphere...
CGACACGGTCTATGCTGAACTGGCGCGCATTCTGGAGACCAAGACCACCGCCGAGTGGACCGCCATCCTCGAAAAGGCCGATGTGCCGGTCATGCCGATGCACGACCTCGAAAGCCTGCTCGGCGACCCCCACATCGTCGCGACCGATTTCTTCCCGGTCGTCGATCATCCGACCGAGGGGCGTATCCGCAACATGAAGCCTGCGGCGCGGTTTTCGGAAACGCCGGTTGAGACCACGCGGCTTGCGCCGCGCCTGAGCGAACACAGCACGGAAATTCTCCGCGAAGCCGGCTTTTCGCCGGATGAGATCGCAGCGCTGCTGCGCGATGGCGTCACCAAGGCCGCGTCAAGCAGGTAAGGACAGATAGATGGATTTCGCGCTGTCAGCCAACCAGGAATCGATCCGCGACGCGGTCGGGAAAATCTGTTCACGCTTCGACGACGCCTATTGGCTGAAGAAGGACAAAGAGGGCGGCTATCCGGCTGACTTCCACCGCGCATTGGCGGACGCCGGCTGGCTCGGCATCTGCATCCCCGAGGAATATGGCGGGTCGGGGCTCGGCATCACCGATGCTGCGATCATGATGCGGACGATCGCGGAATCGGGCGCCGGCATGTCCGGCGCGTCCGCGGTGCACATGAACGTGTTCGGGCTCAATCCCGTAGTCGTGTTCGGCACCAAGGAGCAATGCACGCGCATGCTGCCGCCGATCATCGACGGTCGCGACAAGTCCTGCTTTGCGGTGACCGAACCCAATACCGGGCTCAACACCACTCAATTGAAAACCCGCGCGGTGCGCAAGGGCGACAAGTATGTCGTCAATGGCCAGAAGGTCTGGATTTCCACCGCCCAGGTCGCCAACAAGATTCTGCTGCTGGCGCGCACCACGCCGCTGGAAGAGGTGAAGACGCCGACGCAGGGCCTGAGCCTGTTCTACACGGATTTCGACAAGAAGCGTGTCGCCGTGCACGAGATCGAAAAGATGGGCCGCAAGCCCGTCGATTCCAACGAGTTGTTCTTTGAGAATTTCGAGATCCCGGTCGAGGATCGCCTCGGCGAGGAAGGCCGCGGCTTCGAATACATCCTGCACGGAATGAATCCCGAGCGCATCCTGATCGCGGCGGAAGCGGTCGGTCTCGGCCAGATCGCGCTGTCGCGCGCTGCGGCCTATGCGAGGAATCGCATCGTCTTCAATCGCCCGATCGGCATGAATCAAGGCATCCAGCATCCGCTCGCCAAGAACTGGATGGAACTGGAAGCCGCCTGGATGATGGTGCTGCGCGCAGGCTGGCAATACGATCAAGGCATGCCATGCGGCCCGGCCGCCAATGCCGCAAAATATCTCGCTGCGGAAGCGGGCTTCCATGCCTGCGAGCAGGCTGTCATGACGCATGGCGGCTTTGGATACGCCAAGGAATATCATGTCGAGCGCTATTTGCGGGAATCCCTGATCCCGCGCATTGCGCCGATCAGCCCGCAGCTCGTTCTCAGCTTCATCGCCGAGAAGGTGCTCGGCCTGCCGAAGTCGTATTGAGAAGCAGGCGGTCATGAGCTTCATCACCGGCGTCGGACTCACGTCATACGGCAAGCATGAAGGCTCGTCGTCGCTCGATCTCATGAGCAAGGCGGCCGAGCTGGCCATTGCCGATGCGGGGCTGAAGCGATCCGAGATCGACGGCATTCTCTGCGGCTACAGTACCGTCTCGCCGCACATCATGCTGGCGACCGTGTTCGCCGAGCACTTTGGCATTCAGCCATCCTACGCGCACGCTGTGCAGGTCGGTGGCGCCACCGGTCTCGCCATGACCATGCTGGCGCACCATTTGGTCGACGCCGGCGTCGCAAAGCATGTGCTGGTAGTGGGCGGCGAAAACCGTCTCACCGGACAGAGCCGCGATGCCTCGATCCAGGCGCTGGCGCAGGTCGGCCACCCCGATTACGAGGTGAAGCTGGGGCCGACGATCCCCGCTTATTACGGTCTCGTCGCATCGCGCTACATGCACGAATATGGTGTCACCCAGGAAGACCTCGCCGAGTTCGCAGTATTGATGCGCGCCCATGCCGTGACCCATCCCGGCGCGCAGTTCCACGAGCCGATCACCGTCGCCGATGTGATGGCCTCAAAACCGGTGGCGATGCCACTCAAGTTGCTGGATTGCTGCCCGGTGTCCGACGGTGGCGCGGCGTTTGTGATCAGCCGTGAGCCGACCTCCGGGACCGGCATTCGCGTGCGTGGTGCCGCGCAGGCGCATACCCATCAGCACGTCACAGCGGCGCCGGCCTTGAGCGAACTCGGGGCCGAGATCGCGATCGCCAAGGCAAAGGCCGCGTCCGGCGTGGCTATATCGGATGTGCGCTACGCCGCGGTCTATGACAGCTTCACCATCACGCTGGCGATGCTTCTGGAGGAACTCGGCCTTGCCGGGAGGGGCGAAGCGGCCGCGCGGGTGCGCGCAGGGCATTTCGGCCGCGACGGCGCCATGCCGCTCAACACCCATGGCGGGCTGTTGAGCTATGGCCATTGCGGTGTCGGCGGCGCGATGGCGCATCTGGTCGAGACGCATTTGCAGATGACGGGACGCGCCGGTGCCCGGCAGGTCCGCGACGCCTCGATCGCGCTGCTGCATGGTGACGGAGGCGTGTTGTCGTCGCACGTCAGCATGTTTCTGGAGCGGGTTCGATGACCGACAGACTCGCTGACTGGACCAAGGGCGCCGAGGCGATCGTCTATCAATCCTGCGTCCCTTGCGGGAACGTGCAGTATTTCCACCGCAGTTTCTGCGCGGTGTGCGGAGCACCTGACCCGGTGGAGAAGCGCGCCAGCGGAGCCGCAACGGTCTACGCGACGTCGCTGGTGTGCCGCGCCGCAACGCCGGAGACCCGCGCGCATGTTCCTTACAATATCGTGCTGGTCGATGCGGCCGAGGGCTTTCGCATGATGGCCCATGGTGCCAACGATCTGGCGATCGGTGACTCTGTTACCGTGAGCTATCGGCCGTTTGCGGGAAAGCTGATCCCGTATTTCGAGAAACTGAAGTAGATTCAGGCAAGATGTTCACGCAGCGAAGCAATCCAGATTACGCAGAACAGTGAAAAATCCGAATTGCTTCGACGCGTCAACATTCAGTGCCAGTAGAACACAACGCTAGCGATGACGAGCATCGCCGTTACCGCCAGCGTCTGCGCAAGCGCTTCCGAGGCCGCCTTCCTGGTGGCTTCCTTCATGCCTCACTCCCTAGACTTGGGCATGAGTCATCCTTGCCCGTGAAGGCCTGATGAACTCAGTATGGTTTACTCGGAACGCCCCGCGACGAGTATTCGCTCTTTTGAGTCCCCACTCAGCGAATATCGACAGTCTCAAAATCGACCAGCATTGAGGCGGCAATTGGGCTCGCGCGTAGCCGGTTTGTGCACGAGAGAGGGAGTTTTTTGGAACACTCCCGGCGCCCCGGAACCGGGCCGGAGTGCTGATCAGACCCTCTTTGGGCGGTTGATCCGCTCACTGCTGCAGTGCATGATCTACCTGTCAGCAAATCAGAAAATCCATAAAACCCCAAGGTGATGAATGGCCCGCGTCGACTATAGCGATCCCGCCAAGCACAATGACCGCACCCGCGAATTGCTGGGCAAAAACCGCAATGCCAACATCTTCCGGATGATGGCGCACTCGCCGAGCTACCTCGAGCAGTACTGCCGGCTGGGCGGGGCGATCAGGCACAAGGGCGAACTGGACCCGATCGTGCGCGAGCTCGCCATCACCCGCACCGGCATCCTGTGCGAAGCGCCCTACGAAATCGTCGCCCACAAGCGAATCGGCAAGAACGTCGGTGTTACCGACGAGCAGAATGAGGCATTGGCGAACTGGGAATCGGCGACCTGCTTCAACGAAGTCGAGCGCGCGGCGCTCGCCTTCACCGATGAGATCGTCAAGCGTCACAAGCCGACAGATGCGACCTTCAACGCGATTGCCTCGAAACTGACGACGGCCGCGCTGATCGAATTGCAGCTTTCGGTCGGCTTCTACATCATGACGTCGAAATTCCTGGAGACGTTTGCCGTCGATATGCAGCCGGTGACGGAAGTGGTGGGCTGATCGGCGGCGGCGCTCAGTTCGCAGGCCCGTAGCGTCGCAGCGCTTCCAGCGTAAGTCCCTTGCCGACGGCGCCGAAGATGTCACCTTCGACAATGCGGGCCTGTGGCACCGCTTTGGTGATCGCCTTGTGCACGTGAGCGAGTTTCACCGAGCCACCGGTCAGGAATACCGAGTCGATCGCCCCGGGCGTCAGTCCGGCCTGGACAAGACAGTTCTTGATGCGGACCGCGATACGATCGGCCAGCTGTTTTGTATGGCTGACGAGGTCGGGGCGGCCGATGTCCGCGCTGAGGCCTGGGGCAACCCACTCCAGCGGGATTGCCGACCGGCGCTGGTCGGACAACGCGATCTTGGCGTCTTCGACTTCCATCGCCAGTGTGTGGCCGCGCTGTTCGTGGACCACGCGGATCAGCCGGTCGAGCAGTTCCGGCTCGGCCGCCTGCTGCCGCACCTGGCGAATGTCGGCCAGCACCCGCGGTTCGTACATGCGGTTGATGTTCGACCAGGTCGCGAGGTCCTGGAAGTAGCTCGACGGCACGTCCAGCCCTTGCCGCTTCATGGCGCTGCCGTAGCCGAACAGCGGCATGACCACGCCGAGGCTGAGCTGGCGGTCGAAATCGGTGCCGCCGACGCGCACGCCGTCATTGGCGAGAATATCGGCCGCGCGATCGGCCTTGCCGTGACGCTCGGGCCCGAGACGCACGATTGAAAAGTCCGATGTGCCGCCGCCGATATCGGCGATCAGGGCTGTTTCCTCGGATGCGATCTGCCGCTCATAGTCGAGTGCGGCTGCGATCGGCTCATACTGGAACGTAACCTCCTCGAAGCCGGTTCCCTTCGCGATCATGCGCAAGGTTTCTTGCGCCTTGTGGTCAGCGTCCGGTGCATTGTCGACGAAGTGCACGGGACGGCCATGGACGACACGCCGCAACTCGCGCCCGGAGGCCTGCTCGGCGCGGCGTTTCACTGCAGCGAGATATTTTGCGATGACGTCGCGAAAGCTGACGCGTTCGCGTCCAAGCCGCGTGGTTTCGTCGATCAGCGATGTTCCGAGCACCGACTTGAGGCTGCGCAGCAGCCGGCCGGGAACGCCCTCGACATAGGCCTCGATGGCTCGGCGGCCGATTCTCACGCCGCCGTCGGCCTCGTAGAAGATCGCGCTGGGAATCGCGGTGTGTTCCGCCTCCAGCGCCGCCAGAACAGGCGCTGCGCGCTCGATGGTGCCGAGCGTCGTGTTCGACGTTCCAAAATCAAGGCCGCAGATCGACATGGAAGCTCCGGGGAGGGAGCGTCCGTTTACACATTACGGCGCCATCGATCCACCCTTATCTCGCTGTTTGATCAGCCGAACTCCGGCTGGAATTAAATTGCCGGAAGGGACCATCCACAGATCAATTTGTTTCCTCCGGCAGCTTGGCAAATCAATCCGTGATGGTCCATAAACCGCGTCCCGCGGCGGGGCATCCCGCCGCAAAACGGCTTTTTGGGTAGAGGTCGCGTGGCAAACATCAACCGACAAATTGCGCAAGAACTTGGCGTTCGCGAGGAACAGATCGCGGCGACCGTCGAACTGCTGGATGGCGGCGCGACGGTGCCGTTCGTGGCGCGTTACCGCAAGGAAATCACCGGCGGACTCGACGACGCGCAACTGCGCACCCTGGAAGAACGCCTGACCTACTTGCGCGAACTCGAGGAGCGCCGGGTTGCGGTTCTCAATTCGATCCGCGAGCAGGGCAAGCTCGATGCTGCGCTGGAAGCGCAGATCATGGCGGCCGACAGCAAGGGACGCCTCGAAGACATTTATCTGCCGTTCAAGCCGAAGCGCCGCACCAAGGCCGAGATCGCCAAGGAAGCCGGCCTCGAACCCTTGTCCGAGCTGTTATTGACGAAGCCGCAGAATGATCCGCAGGCCGTCGCCGCCGGGTTCGTCGATGCCGAGAAGCAGGTCGCCGATGTCGCGGCCGCGCTCGAGGGCGCGCGGGCGATTCTGGTCGAGCGATTCGCCGAGGATGCCGACCTGATCGGGAAGTTGCGCGAAGAAATGTGGTCCGGCGGCGTAATGGCTTCGACCGTGCGCAAGGGCAAGCAGACCGAGGGCGAGAAGTTCAAGGACTATTTCGAATACAGCGGAGCCCTTCACAAGCTGCCGTCGCACCGCATTCTTGCGCTGTTTCGGGGCGAGAAGGAGGAGGTGCTCGAACTGCAGATCCAGCCGGAGGCGAATCCGCCTGCGGCCGGCGTTCCCGGTACTTACGAACTGAAGATCATGCAGCGCTTCGGCATCACCGATCAGGGCCGGCCGGGCGACCGCTGGCTGATCGACACCGCGCGCTGGGCCTGGCGCACCAAAATTCAGGTGCATCTCAATATCGACCTGCGGATGCGGATGTGGACGGCGGCGGAAGCCGAAGGCGTCCGCGTGTTCGCCTCAAACCTGCGCGATCTGCTGCTGGCCGCGCCTGCCGGTGCGCGCGTCACCATGGGACTCGATCCCGGCTACCGTTCCGGTGTCAAGGTCGCGATCGTCGATGCCACCGGCAAGGTGGTGGCGACGAGCACGGTCTATCCGCACGAACCGCAACGACAGTGGGATGCGACGCTGGCGACGCTGGGCAAGCTTGCCGTCGCCCACCGCGTCGACCTGATTGCGATCGGCAACGGCACCGCCTCGCGCGAGACCGACAAGCTCGCGACCGAGCTGGTCAAGCTGCTGCCGGATCTCAAAATGTCGAAGATCGTGGTCTCGGAGGCCGGCGCGTCGGTCTATTCCGCGTCGGCCTTCGCGTCCGAGGAATTGCCGGAGCTCGACGTTACCCTGCGCGGTGCGGTGTCGATCGCGCGGCGCCTGCAGGATCCACTTGCCGAACTCGTCAAGATCGACCCGAAGGCGATCGGTGTCGGGCAGTATCAGCACGACCTCGGCGAGACCAAGCTGGCGCGCTCGCTCGATGCCGTGGTCGAGGACTGCGTGAACGCCGTCGGCGTCGATGCCAATACCGCGTCCGCGCCGCTGCTTGCGCGGGTGTCGGGCATCGGCACGGGGCTGGCGCAGAGCATCGTGCAGCATCGTGACGCCAACGGACCGTTCAAATCGCGGAAAGCCTTGAAGGAAGTTCCGCGGCTGGGGCCGAAGGCGTTCGAGCAGTGCGCCGGGTTCCTGCGCATCAACGGCGGTGAAGACCCGCTTGATTCGTCCGGTGTGCACCCGGAAGCCTATCCGGTGGTTCGGCGTATTCTCGCCGCGTCCAAAAGCGACATCAAGGCGCTGCTCGGCAATGCCGAGATCGTGCGCCAGTTGAAGCCGCAGGCCTTTGTCGACGACACATTCGGACTGCCGACGGTCACCGACATCCTGCGCGAACTGGAGAAGCCCGGCCGCGACCCGCGTCCGGCATTCAAGGCCGCGGTGTTCATGGAGGGCGTCGAGGAGATCAAGGACCTCAAGCCCGGCATGATCCTTGAGGGCACGGTGACCAACGTCGCGGCGTTCGGCGCCTTTGTCGACATCGGCGTACACCAGGACGGCTTGGTGCACATTTCGGCGATGTCGAAGACCTTCATCAAGGACCCGCGCGAGGTGGTGAAACCGGGCGACATCGTCAAGGTCAAGGTGCTGGAAGTCGAGGTCGCCCGCAAGCGTATCGCGCTGACGCTGCGCCTCGACGACGAAGTCGGCCCCAAGAGCGACCGTCCATCGCAGGGCAAGCCGCGCGAGTTTTCCAAGGCGTCGATGACGTCGTCGTCGCCGCGCAAGTCGCAGGAGCAGGGCGGCGCGCTGGCTGAAGCGATGCGCCGTGCCGCCGAGAAGAACGGACGGGGCAAGGCGGGGTAGGCGCCGCCGGTGGCTTCATCCTTCGAGACGCCGCGCGAGCGCGCGGCTCCTCAGGATGAGGTTCAACAAGAGCGTGTGCAGCATACGGCTGTTCGATCCTCCTGGTGAGGAGCACGGCAGCGCCGCGCGTCTCGAACCATGTGGCCCGTGACAGCCCACCTAGCTCGGTGTCAGCAGATTCACCTTGGCGTTGGCCAGGATCAGCCGATCCGCCAGCAGCTGCGCTAGGTTGCGCATGATGCGTTCGCCGGCGCGCGGATGCTGCTTCCGGAAACGTTCGAAATCGCGCAGCGGGATTTCGTAGGCCGTCGCGGCCATATCGGCGAAGACATCGGCGGACCGGTGCGGCTCCAGCAGCGCCATCTCGCCGAACGGCATGCCCGCTGTTAGCGTCGCCAGCCGGATGCCGTCGGGCAGGGTGACATGCACCACGCCGCTCCTGAGAAAGAACAGCGAGTTGGCCGGATCGCCGGCAGCGATGATCCTTTCGCTCGCCTGGTAGGTGCGGATCGAAGCGAGCGAGGTGAGATCGGTCAGTTCCTCGTCGGTCAAGCCCGCGAGCAGCGCCTGTTCGGAAAGCTCGGTCGCCTCGAAGAAGTCGATCGCGCCGCCGTAACGATAGACCAGCTGGTCTTCCGCCCATTCGATGGCTGCATCGAGAAGATAATAGTCGCGGATGTTGGTGAGACCTTCGGTCCGTTCCGCGATCATCTGCCATTCCGGCGACGATCGCCTGACGCCGGACAGGATCACGATGACGTGGTGAGCCGCGAGTTCTCGGAATTCCTCCGCGAGCAGGCGGGTCCCGGCGCGGGTCATCGACGTGACGCGGCGCAGGTCGAAGATGACGAATTGCGGCCGCGGTTTTGCGGCGAGCTGGCGCGAGACGTAATCGACATTGGAGAACGACAGCGTGCCGACCAGTTCGATCACGCGGACGTCCCCGTGGTGCGCAGCCAGGATATTCTGTTCCTGCGCGCGCCGCACGCGCCGCGACGGGCTGTTGCCGATGTCGTAATCGGCGATGATGCTGTTGCGCGCGTCGTCGCTGCGGTTGAGCATATGCAGGTCGTAATGCGATGACAGCGCCTCGCAGACCTTGATGCCGCGCACGCTGTTGCCGTGCTTGTCGAGTTTCGGCGAGTAGCTGCCGAGCCCCAGCCGCGCCGGCAGCGCCGCGAGGATGCCGCCGCCGACGCCGCTCTTGGCGGGGAGGCCGATCCGGTAGATCCATTCGCCGGCGTAATCGTACATGCCGGAGCTCGTCATCACGGAGAGCGTGCGCGAGATGGCGTAGGGCGTCATCACCTGTTCGCCGGTCACGGGATTGATTCCGCGATTGGCCAGCGTCGCCGCCATGACCGCGATGTCGCGCGCCGTCACCAGGATGGCGCATTGCCGGAAATAGACGTCCAGCACGGCGGCCACGTTGTCCGTGATGACGGCATTGGTTCGCAGCAGATAGCCGATCGCCCGGTTGCGGTCGCCGGTGGCGCTCTCGGAAGCATAGACGGCGTCGTCGACGTCGAGATCGCGCCCGGCAAAGCGCCCCAGCGCCTGGCGGATATATTCGAACGCGGCGTCGCCCTTGGCCTCGTGGATCAGGCCGGAGCAGGCGATCGCACCGGCATTGACCATGGGATTGAAGGGATGGTTTTCGGTATTGAGGCGGATCGAATTGAAGGGATCGCCCGACGGCTCGACGCCGATCACGCTTTCGACCCGGGCAGCCCCCAACGTGTCGAGCGCAAGTGCGAACACGAATGGTTTTGACATCGACTGGATGGTGAAGGGGACCTGGGTATCGCCGACCTCATAGACATGGCCGTCGAGGGTGGCGAGGCTGATGCCAAAATGGGCAGGATCGGCCTTGCCGAGTTCAGGGATGTAATCGGCGACCGCGCCGCTGGTCTCGTGCGTGAATTCGGCGTGGCATGCGTTCAGGAACCGCAGCAGGGGCGGTTTCGAACTGGTCCAGGCCGCGGGGGTGGTCGTGAACGGTGGAGGCGATCGTTTCATCGCCTCCTGTTGTGCAACGCAATCAGGGTGTGCGCAACTGGTTCGGCATCGGCGTCTGGCGCCGTATCAGCACGAGTGCGACCAGCACGGTGGGGATCAAGATCGCCAATCCAAGCGAGCTGACCTGCCATTGTGAGAGCGGCATGATGCCGCCGCCGGGCGTTGCGATGACGAAACCGCCGATAATGAGCAATATCCTCAGCGGCCATTCCAGCACGCCCGCCCCCCTGAGGTCGCCAACGAAGGCCTGATAGCCCTGGATGCCGCCGCAGATGAACAGCGTGCCGACACCCGCCAGCGCCATCAGTCCGATTCCTTCCAGATATGGATCCGGGCCCTGCAACACCAGTGCCGGGTTCAGCACGAAGAAGAACGGAATGAAGTAGATGATGCTGCCGACCCACATCGATTCCCATCCCGTCTTCATCGCCGGCGAGCCGGCTATGCCGGCCGCGGCAAACGAGGCGATGGCAACCGGAGGTGTGATCGAGGACAGCATGCCCCAGTAGAAGATGAACATGTGCACGGCCATGCGATTGAGGCCGAGCTTTTCCAGCGCGGGCGCCACCAGAATGGCAAGGAAGATGTAGCAGGCCGTCGTCGTCAGCCCGAGCCCGAGGATCAGGCTGGTGAAGGCGCACATGCCGAGCAGCAGGAACGCGTTGTCGCCGGCGATCCGCAGCAGATCGTTGGCGAGGCTGGAGACCACGCCGGTCATCGAAAACGCGCCGATCAGGAGGCCGCAACCGGCGAGAATGCCGACCAGCTCGACGAAGGTTCGTCCGTTGACCTCAAGGAACTTGCTGATGGTTGCAAGTGTCCAGCGCGTATCCTTGGAGAACAGCTGGTTCAACACCAGCAGCAGTGCGGTGGCGTAGAACGGCGCGTGGCTCTCGCGCTTGAAATGCAGCAGCATCACGATCAGGAGCGCGATGACGAAGATGTAATACCATCCCTCCTTGATCGTATCCCACACCTTGGGCAACTCGGAGCGTGGAATGCCCTTCAGGCCGTGGCGCGCAGCATAAGAGTCCACCTGCATGAACAGGCCGACATAGTAGAGCGCCGCCGGGATGATCGCGGCAATGGCGACATCGGCATAACTGACGTTGAGGAACTGCGCGATGACAAAGGCCGTTGCGCCCATCACTGGTGGTGCGAGCACCGCGCCGGTCGACGCGCAAGCTTCGATCGCGCCCGCATAGGAGGCACGGAAACCGCTCTTCTTCATGACCGGAATGGTCATGGTACCGGCTGTGAGCACATTGGAAATGATCGATCCCGACATCATGCCGAGCAGGCCGGAGGCGAAGATGCACACCTTCGCCGCGCCACCGCGGAAAGTGCCGCACAGCGCAAAGGCGATGTTGATGAAGAACTTTCCGGCGCCTGTCATCATCAAGGCCGTGCCGAATACCAGAAAGCCGATCACGGTATCGGCAAAGGCCTGGATTGGAATGCCGAGCAGGCTTTCGCCCGACAGCACGTGATAGGAGGTGGCCTGTTCGAGCGTCGATTGCGTGCCGCGAAACGGCCCCAGCCAGGCTGCGTCCGCGAACAGGGGATATACCGTAAACGGCAGCACGCTCAGCAGCAGGCTCCAGCCGCCGGTTCGCCGCAACGCCTCCATCAGCACGACCCACATGATGACGCCCGCGACGATCACGGGCGTCGGCGCACCGCCGAATTCCCAGCCGGCTTCCGCGGCCTTGCGGACGGTACGCATCAGGAGAATGGCGCAGGCGAAGGTCGCGACAAAAAGCAGGATGTCATACCAGGGAATTCGATCGAGCGGTGCGCTCTCGGTCCCAGGAAAGATCAGGAACGTGAACGGCAGCATCAGCGCGATCAGGAGGTAGAAATATTCCGTATTGAGTTGCGTGTAGCCGATGAAGAAGCGCAGCGAGAACTGCTGGTTGATGCACAGCAGGATAGTTACTGCGGTTGCAACAACCAGCGCCCACCGCCACGCGCCGCGCAGCGAGCGTACGCGCGTGACTTCGGCTTCCTGCATGTTCGCATGCGGGTCGTCGAATTCAATTCGTTGGGCCGGCGCGACAACGCTATCGCTCGCAGAAGGTGACATTGTTTCCCCCGAGACCGTGTTCGCCTTCGACCTGGGCGAATAGCGCCGGTGCTATTCGAAGCCGTTCGGCATATTTGCCTTGGCGAGCGCCTCGGCGCGCGCCTTCATCCAGCCGTCAAGAAACGCCTTGTCTTCTGACGGCGGGCTGGACTTGCCGTAGGCCGTCCACGCTGCGGCCAGCACTTCCTGGCGCTTCAGCAGTTCCTTGTTGTGGGCTTCCTGTGCGTCGGTCCACTGACCCGCTTCCTTCAGCGCCTTGGCTGCGCCCGGATGCACCGGAACCACCCAGTTCTTGGTCTGCCGGTCGGCCGCAAGGCCGCCCGCGCCCGGCGCGGAATCCTTGTAGGCGTCGTAGCCCGTGATCATCGCCTTGGTGATCGAATAGACCTCGTCGGCGGGCAGCGATCCATAGGATGTAAAGATCGGGTAGGGGTAGTTGCCGAGTTCAACGGGCTTCTCCTTGGAGATGCCGGCGCCGCAGGTCGCGACGTGCGGGAAGAAGAACGAGCCTACCTTCTTCACCCGCTCCCAGCCGGCCTTGTCGCCCGGAGGCAGCGGCGGCCAGATGATGCCGCGCGGCGATGTCTCGAGTTCCTTTGCCGGGCCGGTGATGGTGGTGGCGAACGCGGCATCGACGTCGTTGTTGACCATGCCCTTCCACATCGCGCCATAGCTCGAGAACTCGACGGCCTTGACGTCGCTCTGCTTCAGGTCGCCGAAGGCCAGGATGGCGAGGGAGTTCTGGTTCAGCGCGGGCGAGCCGACCACGAAGCCGACGCGCTTGCCCTTGAGCTGCTTGATCTCGGTCACGCCGGTGTCCTTGGCGACGCCGAGCGAGCCCGCGTTGCAGTCGACCGAAGACAGAACGAGTTGCAGCGCTTGCGGTCCCCATTCCTTGGTACCGAATTCGAACACGCCCTCCTGCGCGAAATAGGTGCCTGATCCCATCGCCGACATCGCCGCGCGCTTCGCGCGCAGCGGCGCCAGTCGCGCCACGTCGTTGCCGGCCGGCAGCACGCGCACGTCGGTGCCGTATTTGTCCTTCATCATCTTGCCGACGCCGACCGCGATGTTGAAGCCCGCGGTACCGGTGTCATAGGCGGTGACGACCATGGTCGGCGGCAGCTTCACGTCGTCGGCGCTTGCCGGTGCCAAGGTCAGACATGAGATGCCTGCGAGTGTGACTGGCGCGAGCGCCTTCAAGCGATGAAGCATATTTTCCCCTCGGATTGTTTCGCGATGCGAAATCTCTCGTTACCGTCGATCATGTCATCGGCTGCCTGCGAAGGCAACGTTGGGTCCCTACGACTAAACATCTAAGCCGGACAGATTGTCGCGGAAACACGTGCGAGCAGATCTATGACGCGATCGGGTTAAGCTTCGATGATTGCGACGACCTGTCCTTCAGCGATGACGTCGTCGAGCTTGACCAGGATAGCCTTGATTTTTCCTGCCGTCGTCGACGTGACCGGAATTTCCATCTTCATCGCTTCGACGAACGCGATCTCGTCGCCATCATCGACAGTGCCGCCGGTTGTGATGGGAAGCGCGCACACGCGCCCGGCGACTTCGGTGATGATCTTGATATCTGGCATACCCGTCCTCCCAAGGACCGTCTGACGGACTGGCAGTCCTCGTGAACGGCTTTTTGTTGTGGCCGCAGATTGCCTGAGGTAGTTTGTTCTGCAAGTGGAATTTTATTCCGCAGGGCGGAATGGAGCCATAACATGGGAAGACGCTCGGAACGGCTTAGCAAGCAGGGAATGCTCGCCAGCGATCTCGCAGGCGAGGGTGACGTGATCCAGGTCGTGTCGCGGGCGTTCGACGTCTTGCGCTGCTTCGAGGGTCATGAAGCGAGACTCGGCAATCTCGAAATATCCAGCCGATGCGGTCTGCCGCGGTCGACGGTGTCGCGGCTCACCCACACGCTGACGCGGATGGGCCAGCTCGTCTATTTGCCGCGCGACCAGAAGTACCGGATCGGTCCAAGCGCGGTGGCGATGAGCACCTCGATGATGAAGGGGTTGCAGCTCCGCAATCTGATCCGGCTGCGGTTGCAGGACGTCGCCGATCAATTGCCGGGCACCGTAGGTTTCGTAATTCCGGATCGCTATCAACTGGTCTATCTCGAATTTGCGCGCGCCGCGAACGCGCTCGGCCTGCATGAAGGCACCGGCAGCCGCATTTCGATGACCAGCACTGC
>Ga0268266_10004017_pt1 | contig 14231 bp, 12 predicted proteins | sample KBSS13metaG_FD_190356 | JGI IMG/M metagenome (GOLD analysis project Ga0268266, IMG submission 190356) | Switchgrass rhizosphere microbial communities from Kellogg Biological Station, Michigan, USA - KBS S1-3 metaG (SPAdes) (version 2) | ecosystem: Host-associated > Plants > Roots > Rhizosphere...
TCTTCAGCCCGATCTCGACGGCGGTCTGCGGCATGAACTGCGCGATGCCCTGCGCACCGGCCGAGCTGACTTCCCTCGCCTTGAACCTGCTTTCCTGCCAGAGCAGGCGAACGAAAAATCCGATCGGAAGATCGTGCTCCTCGGCGGCGGCCTTCACCGTTTCGCAGATCGGGTCGGCAGGTGGGACATTTTCGCTGACCGCAGCCGGCGCGATGGCTGGCCGATCGTCCTGCGTTACTTTCGCATCCACTGCGGTCGCGACCTCTGCGGCGGCAGGAGACGGCGAAGCTTCGAACCGCGCCGGATCCTTTGCACCGCTCGCATCGGCCTCGCGAAGCGTGTCCGGGTTTGACGACGTGTGGGATTCCGACTGGGCTTCGGCGACCGCGAACACTGGTTCCGCCCACACGAAGCGTGTGTCGGAACTTTCAAGATCCACCGAGACCGCAAACACAGCAATCACGGCGGCGAAAAAATATCGCATCAACTTCTTCCATGTGGCGTGATAGCGGCCGGATAGAAGTTGGATGTGGACATTTCGCGGATGAACTACGGCAGCGCGATGGTTAATCGCCCGTAATTCTACCGAGGAACTGAGGCGCTGCGCGCGAATGTGTTTTCCGGGCGAAGCAGGCACCGGATCGCGGCCGAAAACGCGCCGTTTCGCTGCTAAAAGGAGCGTTCAGCTCAGTCGTACGGAACCGGCGCAGCGACGATTTACAGCGAGAATGCCTCGTGCACCGATGACTGCACCGCTCCGCCCGTCACCGCGCCGCCGCCTGCAACATAGATCACGTCGCCGATCGTGGTCGCGCCGACGGCATGGCGCGGCGTTAGCATCGGCGCATGCGACTGCCAGGTGTTGCTCTGCGGATCATAGCTTTCCATCTGGCCGAACACCGCGCCCTGCGTGATCTGGCCGCGGTCCTGCACGCCGTATTCGCCGCCCATCGCGAAGAAGCGGTCGCGATAGATAACAAGGCCGTGGCCGGAACGCGGCGTTGGCAGCGGCGCGCGTTCCTTCCAGGTATCGAGCTCGGGCAAATAAACATGATGCAGGTCGGTGTTGTACTCGAAGGTGTTGAAGCGGCCGCCGATGATGTGGATCTGGCCATTGTGCACAACCGCGCCAACATGGTCGCGTGCGGCCGGAAGCGCCTTGCGCGTCTCCCATTTGTCGGCCTGCGGATCATACACCTCGTGCCAGCCGACGCTGGCGCGCTCGTTGGTCGGCGCGCCGGCCCCGCCGATCAAATGGATCTTGCCGTCCAGCGCCACGGCGGCGGCTGCGCCGCGCGATCGCGGCAATGGCGCGATGGTCGTCCATTTGTCGCCGGCGACATCGTAGAAGAATGCGTTGGGATCCGGGTTGCGGTTCTGCTCGATGAAGCCGCCGAGCGCGTAGACGCGTCCCGCATCCGCCACGACGGCGACGTGATTGGCGCCGCGCGGCAGCGGGGCGGCATTGAACCAGCGGTCGTCAGCGGGATCGTAGACGTGGTGATAGGCGCGATCAACGCGGCCCTCGCCATAGCCGCCGACGATATGCATGCGCCCCGCCCAGGCGGTGGCCCAGGCCATCTCGCTGCGCGGCAGAGGCAAAGCCGCCTTCGGCGTCCAGCGGCCCTGCGGTCCCTTCAGCGCCGGGCTGTCCACCTTGCGCTGTTCGATCTGCTCCGCGGTCAGGTGGTGCGGCGCGCCACCCTGCAATCGCGTGAACGGATCTGCCGAGGGCTTTGCCTCGGGCAGGGCGGAAGCTGGCGCCGCGCCGTGTCCGGCATGCTGCGCCCGCGCGGGCGTGCAGCCGATCGCCGCGCCGGCGGCCGCGGCGACGAAGGTTCTGCGGTTGAGCGAAGGCGGAATGGCTGGCGAAGACATGTGAGCTCCCGATGTGCCAAGGCTACGACATGGATGATCGAGAGTAAGCTGCACGGGGTCAAGACCACATTCGCCGAGGTGAGAGCAGCGGACATCGCCAACGCGATCGGGCATCAGCTAGTCCGTTCCCGTGACCGCCGGGATCAGCCGGTGGCAACGAGGCCGCGCGCCGGATCCGATCGGCTCGACGCCGGATCGATCACGACGACCTCCGGTGCCGATGCTGCCAGTCCGGCCGGGATGATGAGCGCGCACCATGGGCGCGGTCGCCATTCGGATAATTGGCGCCCGATCCAGCAATGTGTCGACGCACGGCTTCGGGACAGCGTCCCGCTTGCGGATCAACCAGACGCTTGAGTTGGCGATCCCCGATATCGAGGCGCCGTCATGGCGCGCGTGGGTGCGATCAAGATCACGAAAGTCGAAGGCGCTGAGCATCTGCGCCTCCTCGACGTGATGGTGACCCGGCTGGAGATCGATCGCGGATTGCCTCCAGGCAAGATCTGGTTCGTTGGCCTGATCGAGGCGCCGGGACCGCTTTCCAGAGCTCACGAGATCGTGCGTTCGATAGCTCGCCTGGCGGGAATCTCGTTGGGCGCGAAGAACTACGCCACCGCGATCGGCGCCAAGCCGACCGCGGAAGCCCTGCTGATGCCGAAGCAGCAGGTGGTGCGGGCAGCACGTGCGGCATTTGCGTTGGTGGGCGCTGCCTAGTGCCGTGCGCCAGCGTCGTGAGAACCCCTGCAGTGCCGCCGATTATTTCATCCTGCGTAATGGTGAAGTGTACACGTTGAGCGTTCACGTCGGCCGGATCAAGGTGCAAATCTCCGTTCGCGGATCGGGAATCGACCCGGCCACGAAGTCGGAAAAACATCATGAAGCTCTACTACCACCCTCTATCGGGACATTCGCACCGCGCTCATCTTTTTGCCTCCTTGCTGGGCCTGCCGCACGAACTCGTCGAGGTCGACCTGATGTCCGGAGCGGAAAAGGAGCCGGACTTCCTCGCGCTCAATTCGTTCGGTCAGGTCCCTGTCCTGGACGACGGTGGCACCGTTGTTTCAGACTCGAACGCGATCATGGTCTACCTCGCGAAAAAAACAGGTCATAGCGAATGGCTGCCGGACGACGCGAAAGGAAGCGCCGCTGTCCAACGCTGGCTGTCGGTCGCCGCGGGCGAAGTAGCCTACGGTCCAGCCGCCGCGCGTCTGATCACGGTCTTTGGTGCGGGCTTCGATCCGACGGAAGTCATCTCCCGCGCTCACGCGCTGTTGGCCCGTCTTGAAGGCCATCTGGCCGGTCGCGATTGGCTGGTTGGCACCGGCCCGACGATTGCCGACGTCGCACTCTACAGCTACATCGCACGCGCCCCGGAAGGCAACGTCGATCTATCGGGCTATCCGAAGGTCAACGCCTTCTTGCGTCGGATCGAAGGGCTGCCGGGCTTTGTGCCTTTCGCGGAAACGCCGGCCGGTCTCGCGTCCGCTGCCTGAACGTGCATGCCGGGCGCACCGAGGCGTGCGCCCGCGACCTTTCAACGAGGACGGGTGGATGACCGATCAGCGTCTGCAGACCAAACTCGCACTCTGGCACGCCGGCGAGAAAGCGATCCAGGAGACGGTCGGCGTATCGGATCATATGGACGAGTTCGGCAAGCGCGTGGTTCGCGACTACATGCCGGAGCAGCACCGCGATTTCTACGCTCAGATTCCGTTTGTCGCGCTGGGCAGCGTCGATTGCCAAGGAGATGCCTGGGCCACGCTCGCCGTTGGCAAGCCGGGCTTCATTTCGTCGCCGACGGCACAAACGCTAGATATCGACGTCGTGAGGGACCCGAGCGATCCAGCCAGCGAAGGCATCTGCACGGGGAACGCCATCGGACTGCTGGGAATCGGATTCGACACGCGACGCCGCAACCGCGTCAACGGTCTGGTCGGACCATCGGTCGACGATGTCATACACTTTGAGGTGGATCAAAGCTTCGGCAACTGCCCGCGCTACATCCAGCGACGCGACTACAGCTTCGTCCGCGATCCGCGCGAGCCCTTTTCGGGAGAAGTCGAAGAGGCCGCGGAGATCGACGCGACGGCGCGTCGCGTGATTGAAGCCGCCGACACCTTCTTCGTGGCCTCCTACGTCGAGCGCGAGAACCGTCGACAGGTCGACGTTTCGAACCGTGGCGGCAAGCCCGGCTTCGTCCGCATCGGCGACGACGGAACACTCACCATTCCTGATTTCGCTGGCAATCTCTTCTTCGCGACGCTGGGCAACATCCTGGTGAACGGAAAGGCAGGCCTGCTGTTCTTTGATTTCGACACTGGTGACGTTCTTCAGATGACCGGCGACGCGGTCGTGATACTGGACTCGCCGGAGATTGCGGCCTTCCAGGGTGCCGAGCGCCTCTGGCAGTTCAAGGCGCGTCGTGTCGTTATCAGGCGCTGTGCCTTGCCGCTGCGTTGGGCGTTGCGGCAGGACGTTTGGGCACCAAGCACCCTGATGACGGGTGACTGGGAACAGGCCGCGGGTCGCCTCCGGGCAGCGGAGCTTGCGGCCAAATGGCGCCCGTTCAAGGTCGCCAGGATCGTCGACGAAAGCTCGTCGATCAGGTCGTTTTATCTGCAGCCTGATGACGGCGTGGGGCTGCTGCCGCACCAGGCAGGACAATACCTCACGATCAGGCTGCCGGTCGATGGGCAGGGAAAGGCGTTGATCCGGACGTATACGCTGTCCGTGGCGCCTTCGGATCAGTTCTACCGAATCAGTGTGAAGCGCGACGGCGTGGGGTCGCAACTGCTGCACGATCGAGTCCGCGTCGGTGACGTCATCGAAGTCAGGGCGCCGGCCGGCGACTTCACGATCGATACCGACGAGACGCGGCCGGCGATCCTCGTCGCGGGCGGGATCGGCGTTACGCCCATGCTCGCCATGCTGCGGCATGTCGTCTACGAAGGGCTTCGGACGCTTCGGATGCGACCGACCGTTCTCGTCCAGGCGGCGCGTTCGAAGGCGGAGCGCGCCTTCGGAAACGAATTGGACGAACTCGTCGAGGTGGCCAAAGGCGAAGTCCGTATCCTACGCATCCTGAGCGATGTCTCGGATGCGGAGGAGGGCACCGACTACGACGCCGCCGGTCGTATCGACATGGAGCTTCTTTCCCGATTCATGCCGGTGGCCGACGACGACTACTATCTCTGCGGACCGCCGGAGTTCATGCAATCGATCTACGACGGTCTCCGTGGTCGAGGTGTTCCTGACATCCGCATCCACGCCGAGGCGTTCGGTCCGGCGTCGCTGGTTCGAACGAGCGACGGCCCCACGGTCGCACCGGCGCGCCGGCCGCCGGCGACGCAGCCCGTGCATGTCGTGTTCACCGAGTCCTTCAAGGAGGCCCGCTGGACGCCGGAGGTCGGCACGTTGCTCGACCTGGCTGAATCTAGGGAACTCAGTCCCGACTTCAGTTGCCGCGAAGGACACTGCGGCACCTGCCGAACAAAGCTTCTGGCCGGCGCGATCGCCTACCTGAAGGAGCCAGCGGCTGTGGTCGCGGACGACGAGGTGCTGATCTGCTGCGCGGTCCCGGCAGCAAATGAAGGCAGCGAAAGCGATCGGATCCAGCTTGCCGTCTAACCGACCTGTCGAAGCGAAACGCCGGAGACGACGCCGTGGACGCCACGGGGAAAACTCGATGTCCTGCTTCACGATGGGTGATCGGGTCCGTCTATCAATCGAACTGGCGCTGACAGCAGACTCTGTCGATCCGCTGCGCCGGGAGCGGCAGGATGACTTCGCGAGGGGCCTTGGCATGACCCGTGCCGAGATTGACGTCGCCCGCGGAGGCTCGAGCTTTGACGCGATGACGTCGATCGTGGTGGCCCTGGCAATCGCATTCCGGCGAGGTGCAGAGCATCAAGTCGCAAGCGCACGCGAAAGGGCGCTTAATGCTCGCGTTCCCGAAGGAATCTGTCGGGAAATCCAGGCGTTTACCATTCAACCATTCGATTCCGATGACTAGTTTCTACCCCTCGTCGCCGAAGCGCGCGCGGCTTATTTTCCGGACGGATGAGCAGATGCCGCGCGAACAAAGGCAGCAGACAGCAGGAAGACGGCATGGACCGCTGGCAGGCGATGCGAATATTCGTGAAGGTCGCAGAGACCGGGAGCTTCGCGGAAAGCGCGCGCGACCTGCATATGAGCGCGCCCGCGATCACTCGTGCGATCGCTTCACTTGAAGATACCATCGGCGCCCGCCTCTTCGTCCGGACCACGCGCTCGGTGAAGCTTACGGAGGCCGGCGGCCGCTACTTCGAGGATTGTCGTCGTATCCTCACGGACATCGCCGAGGCCGAAGCGGCGGCTGCCGGTTCCTACGCGAAGCCATCGGGCACGCTGTCGGTGACTGCACCGGCTCTTTTCGGTCAGTTGTTCGTGCTGCCCATCGTCACCGAATATCTCGACATCCATCCGACCATGGCGGCCCGGACATTCTTCGTCGATCGGCCGGTGAACATTGTCGAAGAGGGCATAGACGTTGCGATCCGCATAGGAAACCTCGCAGACTCCGGCTTCGTCGCGACCAAGGTCGGCTCCGTACGCCGTGTAATCTGCGGAGCACCGTCGTACTTTGCGGAGCGCGGCATACCGACGACGCCTGGCGACCTGAAAGGGCATCGGATCGCTGTGTCGACCAGCGCATGGGCGTCGCCAGAATGGCGCTTCTTGCGGGAGGAGCGCGTAACGGTCCATCCCGGGCTACAGTGCAACACCAATGAAGCGGCGATAGCGGCCGCGACATCTGGATGGGCGCTGACCCGCGTGCTGCACTACCAGATCGGCCAGGCGCTGCTCGACGGCAACCTGCAGGTGGTGCTTGGCGAGTTCGAGGAGCCGCCGCTGCCGATCTATGTCATTTATCCGGAAGGGCGCCACGCGCCGGCGAAGGTCCGGGCCTTCACCGACATTGCGGTCACGCGCCTCCGTGCCAACAGGTTGTTGAACTGAGCTGTGGTCGCCGACGGTCGCGGCGATATCCGCAAGGCACCTCAGACAGGCCGCTGAACCGACCTTTCCGGATCCGGCGAGAAACCCGGCGGCGGCAGAGAGTGGGGCGGATAACCCACTGCAGGAGCATGGACGACGTAGATCTCCCGGAGATCTGCTTTCGTCCATGAGCGATAGGCACAGGCGGTGTCCGTTTCGCGAGCGACTCAGTTGCACGATGGAAAAAGCGTGAGCAGTAACGGCTCGGGACGCACAAAGCTTTATCAGTTGGCAGGATCTGGCCGGCTTGCCACGACAACAATGACGCGTGGAGCGCCGCCGAATTTCCGACGTGACCGGATGTGGTGCCCCTGGCCGACGAAAGCTCAATGCCGTAAGCTCTTGTTGTTACAATCGAATTAAATGTCTATTACCGTGGATACCAACAGAAATACCAACAAGGTGATGCTTAGTATCAGCCAACCTCGTAGTGGCAGGCGGTTTCGGCAACGGTCGAAAGCGACGGAAAAATTTCCATGCCGTATAGGGCGGCACCACAGGGCAAACTCGTCTTCACTGACGATCTGCATTTCGTCGAAATACTGTTCGTTCCTAACATCCCGAAGGTCGGATCGAACGTACGCGGCGGCGGGACGGACGCGGAGAACAAAGCCATCATGGCCGGCATTCTGGCGCTCCAAGGCCGCTACACAGTCGACGCGGACGGCCAGTTCAGCGGCAACACAGTCGAAGGATCCTCATTCCCCAACTGGATCGGCGACGTGCGCACCACCAAGGACCTGACCATGCGCCTGGAAGGCACGCGGATGATCGAGAGTTTCCAGCGCTCCGGCGGGGCTAAAGTGACGATCGGCGGGGAGCGCGCGCGATAGCTCAACGCATGATCACGCTGGCGATCGCTTCGCGCGACTCCACGACGAAGACGATGAAATTCCGGATCCGGACATCGAAATTGCGTCCGTTCCGCGTACCTTGCACCGGCAGCCCATTTATGGAGATGGTCATCCAGGTATTCGGACGCGACTTCATGCCCCACGCAGCGCCAGTTGACGGAAGACTGACACTGCCGGGAACCTACGCGTCCGCTAGGGTTTCATAATCTTTGGGCCGCGCTTGAGGACCGCTTTGAAGTCGGTGGGACGGGGTGTTGAGATTTGGCGGTATCGAATTTCGTCGGTCGGCGGCGAGCGGGTATGTGGGGCAATTGTGCGTCCTGATGGCGTTGTGGGCGACCGGCAATATGGCCTCGTCGAGGCCGCGACTGGAAAGCCCGCAGCCCCTGAAAACAACCCTAAATGGCGCAAGGCGCTTCATTTAACAGCGGGTACATTGCAGGAAGCGCCTCCCATTCTGACGTTTCCGGATGGCCGAACGTGCTCGCTTGGCGATCGAGCGTTGAATGATATGCTCACCGAATATTTCGGCTTTGAGGTTGTTATGGCGGCATACGAGCATGCCCCTTGGCGTTTGAGTTTCCGGCTGACGAAATACCGCCATCCCCATTTTCCTCTGCATGTGCTCACCACAAGCTCACTCGAACGACTTGCTGCTCTCGGCCAGAAGGATGCAGTCGACAGCCGGCGCTTTCGGCCGTCAGTCGTGATAGAGGTCGAGAAGGGCCATGGTTTCGTCGAGAACGATTGGATCGGCCGCCGCCTGCGGCTCGGCCGCATCGATGCCATGGCTGAGGAAGCAACCAAACGCTGCGGCATCACGTTCGTGTCGCAACCCGGCCTTGATGAGGATGCCGAAATACTCAGGAGCATCCTGCGAAATAATAAGCGACATCTTGGCGTGTATTGTTCAACTGACGCCTACGGAACGATCGAACTGAGTGACGAAGTCTTCTTCGAAAGCTAAAGCGAAATCAAAGGTGAGGGGGCGCTTCTGAGCAGTCCGTCGCCTCCCGAAGCGCCGATATCCTCTATAATCGCTTTCGACACGATGCCGCCGATCTCTTGGGAGCTGGTTATTCCCTGGACGAACGGCATCTTACGAAGGACAAACGAGATCGCAGCGCAGTAGAGACGATTGCAAAGATTCTCTTCGAATTTCGGTCTGAAGGCTTCATCGAGATCTATTCCGCCCGTGGGGACAGATCCTCCATCCGTGCCAGCGCCTCGGATCGAAGCGTTATCGGTCGTTCGCGCGTTTCGGAGGACACCCTGTGCCAGGAGGCTGGAAAACGGCAGATCGCGAACCGATAGCGACGCCTGGCCAGTGGCATCGATGAACGCATCGAATTTCACCTCGTTTCCGTCGTAACGAGCGATCGCGCCGCGTTCGACATTGTCGGTATCGATCTCGTACTCGCTCCCCAATTTCAGGATGTCGAGCTTACCGGCGCGCCGGAGAGCGAGTACCCGCTGGATCTATTGATGGGGTACCGTTGCATAATCGTCGACAAAGACGGATTTGAAATGCCTGTGGAAGCGAACGAGATCTTCCTCGTCGAGATGCGGCACCGCAAGTGCAACCACTTCATGCATGCGCAGGATCGCGTAGCGCCATTCAACGGTGTATTTCGTCGCCTTGTTATGCTCTGCTTCGGCCAGGTTCGACGCGGCCCAGGTGAACGGGTCCGAGCCCTCCCGGTCGGCGAAATAGGCCGGTGCGAGCGTCTCGACGCTCAGCAGGGCCAGCCCGATTTTTGCGGCGTAATCAGGGTCGCAGAATGCAATCTCGCGCTTGAAGAGATCGAATACCCTGTCGAGCAGGCCCGTACTCCCGCGCCGGATGAGGTCTTGCATCGCCTGGACCGTGCAGAAGTGCAGCGGCACGTACGGGTGCGGACAATAGAAATCCGCCTCGGGCAGTAGTCCTTTGCGAGACATCAAGCATGCATGTAACTTCTCACTCGTCGCAGAACCCTGGAATTGGAGCTGGCCACCGTCGTCGAGATAGAAGGCGCCATGTGCCGTCGCAACCGTAATCAGGGCATCTATGGCGCCTAGAGAAGTCCCCAGGACGCCGACCGAGCAGGGTCCTATCGTCTTTAGCACCGGCGCCGGCCACGGTGACATGAAATAGCCCGGCTTGATCTCGGTCGTTTCCGGCCAGTTGTGGCCAGTTGCCATCACCACGTGGTCGAATGCAAAATACCGTCTCTCCGTGTCCGGCATTTCCACCGTCAGCTGAATCTCGTCCGGCTGCAGACTGATGTCGGCTACACGCTGGCGCGGCTTCACCTCAATGGTATGACCGTTCGTACGGCCCATGTCGACGACCTCCCGGAATTGGGACTGCAGGAATTCGCCGATTACTACGCGAGGGAAACGCCCGCTCTTTAATGGCGGCCCGTACGACACCGAGCCGTTGCAATTCCGCGTCCGGCTGACGGCGCAACCATTCCACCAGCGTCTCGCAGATGGCAGGAAGCTCGATACTTGCGATATTGGCGAGCATCGCTCGATCGTTGATGTGAGGATGGTACGGCGTCCCCTTCCCAGGGTCAGCTTCGATCTCCAACACCGAGATGGTCAGGGAGCGCTCGGCCTTTGCCAGTCCATGCAGCGTATAGATGCAGGTTGGACCCGACCCAATGATGGCTATTCGGGATCTGGGTGCGAGGCCGATGGCCGGAACCGTCATACTGTCCGCTCATGGGCGAGAACTCTGGTATTGGAACGCTGCATCGGGTGCCTTTAATGCGTCATCGCGCAATGCCAATCTTTGGGACGTCATTTCGAATGATAAAATTAACTCAAAGCCACGGGGGAAGGTGATGACGGTGATCCGGTGCTCAGGCCGCCGAGTCAACTCAACAGCGCAAGAATGGTTTCATCCAATCTTGTGAGAGACGTAGAGGCTGATGGAATACCGGACGCCATTCCATTCACAGCAGCCTTGGCACATTATCCGTCGGCGCGGGGGCGGTCGCTCGTGAGAGTGCGCTATCCTGACGCCAACAGTTTCTTGCAGGACTAAAGAATGCCCGCCAGGGGTCTGCACTTGCCGCAGCATCTGCCAGTGGTTGCATTTGCCGCGACCCTGTCGAAGTAAAATGACAGAACCCGTCGACCGCTTTGCGGATGCGGAACCGTAAGCGGGCCCAAGCGATTAGCGGCTATTAGGACGGGCGCGAACCGTCAACCGACGTATTTCCAAGCTGGAGTGACCGAGTGGCTGGGGAAGGGGACATTTCGCAAGCGGCTGAACAAATGCCGTTCGATCGCGATGCTATTCTAGCGGCCTTAGGCGAAACCATTCGGAATATCGGTGATCCCGACGACCTCGCTTACGCGGCCGCCGAGCTACTTGGTCGCAGCCTCAATGTCAGCAGAGCCGGCTACGGCGTCGTGGATATGACGGCCGAGACGATCACGATCAATCGCGACTGGAATGCTCCCGGCATCGTCAGCCTGGCGGGCGTACTGCAGTTTCGCGACTACGGTAGCTACATTGAAAACCTGAAACAGGGCGAGACAGTTGTTTTTGCAGACGCCGAAGCCGACCCCAGGGTCGGCGAACGGGCTGCTGCTCTCGAAGCTATATCAGCGCGAGCCGTGGTGAACATGCCCGTTCTTGAACAGGCCGGCATGGTCGCCCTGCTTTACCTCAATCATGCGACCGCACGGGCATGGTTGCCTGATGAGCTGGCTCTGATTCGTGAGGTTGCCGAACGGACGCGGACGGCTGTCGAACGGAGACGTGTCGAAACAGATCTGCGGGAAAACGAAGCCCGCTTGCGCTTTCTCGACAAGCTTAACAGGGAAACCTCATTAGCGGGTGACGCAGATGGCGTGATGTCGACGACGACCCGCCTGCTTGGAGAACATCTTGGCGTTTCAAGCTGCGCATACGCCGACATGGACCCGGACCAGGATGGCTTTACGATACGCGGTGATTGGGCGGCGCCTGGGGCGAAGCATATCCTGGGACATTACCGTCTCGCGGATTTCGGCCGGAAAGCTGTGCAGGAGCTTGGCGCCGGAAAGGCTCTGGTCATCAATGACAATTTGAAGGAATTGGCGCCGGAAGAAGCTGCTTCCTTTCAGGCTATCGGAATCGGCTCAACGGTTTGCATGCCCTTCGTGAGGGAGGGGCGGCTTACGGCTTTGATGGCAATTCATCGTCAGCAGGCCTACACGTGGACTGAGCGCGAACGGGTCCTGCTTGCCGATGTTACGGAGCGATCGTGGGCGCATATCGAGCGGGTCCGGTCCGAGCAGGCTCTGCGAGAAGCCGCCGAGCGGCTCAGTCTGGCGACAAGGGCGGCCGGGATCGGCACATGGGACTATGATCCGGTCAATGACATCCTGCGTTGGGATGATCGCTGCAAACAGCTCTTTGGGTTGTCGCCTGATGCCGAGGTCAGTTACGAGGGGACGTTTCTAAAGGGACTTCATCCTGAAGACAGAGACCGCGCCCATGAGGCGGTCACGAGTTCTCTCGCGTCTGAGTGTCGGTCCCCCTACAACATCGAATATCGAACAATCGGCATTGAGGACGGTGTGGAACGTTGGATTGCCGCCATCGGGGATGCGATCTTTGCGGATGGCAAGGCCAAGCGGTTCATCGGCACCGTGCTGGACATAACGGCTCAGAAGAAGGCGCAGCACCATCTGCGCCTGATGAATGATGCTGGCGCCACAGTGGCGCGCGAGCGAGAACTTGAGAAGATCGTTCAGACCATCACGGATGCCGGTGTGGAACTGTCGAACGCGCAGTTCGGCGCATTTTTCTATAACGTTCTTTCGGAGGATGGGGACAGCTACACGCTCTACGCGCTGTCGGGCGTGCCCAGGTCCACCTTCGAGAAATTCCCGATGCCTCGCAACACGGCTGTTTTCGCGCCGACGTTCACGGGGACTGGCGTTGTCCGGTCTGACGATATTCTATTGGACGAGCGCTATGGCAAAAATGCGCCGCACAAAGGGATGCCGGAGGGGCACCTACCGGTTCGCTCCTATCTGGCAGTTCCGGTCATATCGCGCTCGGGTGAAGTGTTGGGCGGACTGTTTTTCGGACATGCGGAGACAGGCAAATTTCAGATGGAGCATGAGACGGCTCTTCTGGGCATTGCTGGCCATGCGGCAACGGCCATCGACAATGCCCGGCTGCTCACCCGGCTCGAGACCCTCAATCGAGACCTCGAAGATCGGGTGGCTGACGAAATAGCCGAAAGAATGAGAGCAGAGGAAAAGCTTCGTCAATCCCAGAAAATGGAAGCGGTCGGCCAACTGACCGGCGGCATTGCCCACGACTTCAACAACATGCTCGCGGTAATCCTGGGCAGCCTCAACCTGGCCAAGAGACGTTTGGCCAAGGGAGAAGTCGATATCGATCGCTTTATAGACGGGGCCGTCGACGGCGCCAATCGCGCCGCAACGCTAACGCAGCGGCTTCTGGCTTTCTCACGACAGCAGCCGCTGGCACCTGTGTTGCTCGACCTCAATCGGATGGTCGGAAGCATGAGCGAGTTGCTCGACAGGGCTCTTGGCGAGCTCGTAAGCTTGGAGACCGTTCTCGCCGCCGGTCTCTGGCGCGTAAAGGCAGATCCCGCCCAACTCGAAAGCGCCGTGCTCAATCTGGCGGTAAATGCGCGCGACGCCATGGAGCGCGGTGGTAAACTGACAATAGAGACGAGCAATGCGTCGATTGACCAGAAATATGCCCAGGAATATGCGCTTGCCGCCGGGCAATACGTATTGATCGCGGTCACTGACAACGGCTCCGGCATGACGACGCACGTTGCGGCGAAGGCCTTCGATCCGTTTTTCACCACCAAGATGGTTGGCAAGGGGACCGGGCTCGGCTTGAGTCAGGTCTATGGGTTTGTCCGTCAGTCCGGCGGACACGTCAAAATCTATTCAGAGACTGATGTCGGCACCACCGTCAAGATTTATCTCCCGCGTTACGTTGGAGAGGACGAAGCAGATACGACGCCCGAAACCAAGGCCTATGCGAGAGCCGGCCTGCAAAAGGAAGTGATTCTGATCGTCGAGGATGATGATCGGGTGCGGAGGATGTCGTCCGAGACGCTGCAGGAACTTGGATACACCGTGGTGGAGGCAGCCAGTGGCAGGGAGGCTATCAGCAAGATAGAGGAAGGCATCGTTCCTCACCTACTTTTCACCGACGTCGTGATGCCGGAGATGACGGGCGCCGAGCTCGCGGCCGAGTTGACGACGAAATTGCCGCGACTGAGAGTGCTCTTCACAACCGGATACACCCGCAATGCCATTGTGCACAACGGAATGCTCGATGCCGGCACTCATTTGCTGCCTAAGCCCTTCACGATAGAAGACCTGGCCGAAAAAGTTCGGAAGCTGCTTGACGAGCTATGATCCGGACGGGAGAAACGCTTTAGAAAGCGGCGCCGTTCTCGGCTGAAGTGTTTGGATCGAATCCGC
>Ga0268266_10004018_pt1 | contig 14227 bp, 13 predicted proteins | sample KBSS13metaG_FD_190356 | JGI IMG/M metagenome (GOLD analysis project Ga0268266, IMG submission 190356) | Switchgrass rhizosphere microbial communities from Kellogg Biological Station, Michigan, USA - KBS S1-3 metaG (SPAdes) (version 2) | ecosystem: Host-associated > Plants > Roots > Rhizosphere...
CTTGGTGTTGTGACTGAAGAGATTGAATGCATACGGGTGGGGCAACACGGTGTTGCGATACTCGCGACCGTCGAGGTACGCGCGTGTTGATTCACTCAACTCCGCCATCGCCGCGGCTCCGGCGCCCGAGGCAGCCTGGTATGTGGAGATGATCAGGCGGCGGATGCGGTTGGCGCGGTGAATGGGCCACAGCGGCGTAATCGAAATAATGGCCGCGCAGTTGGGATTGGCAATGACGCCGTGATGCTCGCGGATGGCCCCCGGGTTGATTTCCGGGACCACGAGCGGCACGTCGTTGTCCATGCGGAAGGCCGACGAGTTGTCCACGACCACCGCCCCCTTGCTGACCGCAATCGGTGCAAATTTCCTGGAGGTCGAGCTGCCGGCGGAAAACAGGCCGATGTTGACCCCCTCCAGCCCCTGCTCGGTCAGCTCCTGCACGGGCACGGATTTCCCGCGAAACGGCAGGGTCTTGCCCGCCGAACGGGCCGAGGCGAACAACCGCAGCTCCGACAGGGGGAAGTTGCGGCGCTCGAGACACCCCAACAGCTCGATCCCGACGGCGCCGGTAGCCCCGGCAATGGCGACGACGGGCGCCGCTGAACGACCAGATTGCATTGTCATCTCCTGAATTCAATCAAATAGTTAGGACCCGAAAACGAAGAGGCCCCGCTCGTTGCCGGGCGGGGCCTCCTGGAATCTCTACTCGCTTACCTTTGAATCGATCAGCGCGCGTGAGCCTCCGGAAGCCCCCTGGGCTTCTTGGCTTTGATGGTGCGCTTGGTAATGATCGAAACGAGCATGGGCTGACGCTACCGTAAGTGACAGGGGGCTGTAAAGCGGCAGTTATGTTATGTCCGTCGCCGTTCTGTGCGCGGTTTGGGGGGTCAGGGCCCCTCGGGGTTACCCTGATGTTGAATGTTCCTGTGGGAACGCTATTCTCAGGGCATGGCTGCTAAAAATAAATTTAAAGGCCTGGGGCGTACCGCCATTTCGCGCGAGGACGCGGATCTGCAGGATCTGTTGGGTCTGCATTTCCAGGCGTGCCGGCGGGCAGAAGAAGTCGAAGAGCAGATCCAGGAGTTACAGGCCGCCGGAAAGTATCCCGAGGCGCGGGTCCTGAGAATGCATTCCCTGGGAATTCAGCAGGGTTTGCGGGCCATCGAAGCCGAAGTTCGCGCGGTGGTCCGCCCGGGCGGCAAGCGAGCAGCCACAACGAATGCAGCCGAACCGGCCGCGGCGTTGAGACCGTCACTTGGCCCGGATTTCGAAGCAGCGATGGATCCGGGGATTCCGTTCGAAGTCACGCGGTAGCGTGGGTCCGGAGATGTCCCGAACGTTGTAGCGGGCCATCAATGCATCATCGAGCTTGAATTTCTGGGCGTTGGTTGAAAACACCAGCAGCCCCTGCTCCGCCAGCAACCGGCCGCAGGCATCGATCAAAGCACCGTGATCGCGCTCGATATCGAGCACCCCCTCCATGCGCTTGGAATTGGAAAAGGTCGGCGGGTCCAGGAAGATCAAATCGTAGCGGGTGGGGTTTGAGGCGCTTTCCTGCAGCCATTCGCGGCAATCCGCCTGTACCAGCTCGTGCGCGTGGCCGTGGAAGCCGTTGATCGACAAGTTGCGTTGGGCCCAATCCAGGTAGGTGCGGGACATGTCCACTGTTGTTGTGGACTTCGCACCACCGGCCGCGGCGTACACGGTGGCCGTGCCGGTGTAGGCAAACAAGTTGAGGAAGCGTTTGCCGCTTGCGGCTTCGCGCAGTCGGGCGCGTGTTATGCGGTGGTCCAGGAATAACCCGGTATCGAGATAGTCGTCGAAGTTGACGCGGAATTTGAGGCCGGCTTCGATGACATAGTGGAAGTGGGCCTGCTCGTCGACTTTCTTGTACTGCTCGCCGCGTTTGTTCCGGCGGCGGGTGCGGACGTGGATACGCTCTTCAGGGACGCCTGTTACCTCTGGCATCACTGACAGGGCTTCATTGCGGCGACGCCTGACGGCGTCGAGCTCGATTTCGGCGGGGGCGGCATATTCCTGCACGTAGAGCCAGGTCTGGTTTGGGTCTAACGTGTGGTAGACGTCGATTGCGAATGCGTACTCGGGCATGTCCGCGTCGTAGACGCGGTAGCAGAAAATGTCGGACTTTGAGGCCCAGGACTGCAGGCGTTTCAGGTTCTTGGCAAGGCGGTTGCCAAACATGCGGGCGCCTGGGGAGTCCTTCAGGCTGGCATCGGGCTTGGAAAAACGTCCCGGCTCGCGCTCGCTTTCAGCGTCGACCCGCAGCCGCAGGAGCCGGCATTCCAGGGCGCCGTTCCAGAGGGTGTGCGTTCGATAGGCCCGAATCCCAAGCTCCATGCCCAATTCCGGCGACCCAATCAGCACTCCGGCCACCCACCCCTTGAACCGCTCACGCAGCACCTTGCCCAACTCGCGGTGCGTGGCCAGCGCGCCGTCGTGGTCTTCCAACCGCACCCCATAAGGTGGGTTAACGCACAGCAACCCTTGGGCGACGGGCGCGGCACGGCCCTCATGCGACCCCGGCACCTCGCTGGCTTCCGGCGCAGGGTCTCGTTGCTGTGGCATCACCGGCACCCCGCTGGCCGACGTAGGGTCTCGTCGCTGCGGCATCTCCGCCCCCGCGGCTTCGGCTACTGCGTTGGTTGCGGCTGCGCCGCTCTCGCGTGGGGCTGATGCGGCGAGGACGGCATCGGGCGGTGTGTTGGCTTCGTCGACGCGCGAATACGAGGGCGCAAATGCGACGGTGTCCGCGTCGGCTTGAGAGCGCCTGGCCACCGGAGCAGCGTCGGCGAGGGGGCGTGTTTCAAACACGACCATGCGCCCTACCCCCGCCCGGTCGGCATTGGCTTGCGCGATGCGGATCACCGCCCGGTCGCGGTCGGTGCCGCGCATGATGGGCAGCGGGGTCGCGGCGGCAGCGGTGCGTTGCGCGGAGCCAGACCAGGGCGATGACGGCGGGGGTGGTGGCGTGCGGACGCGCGCTTCCGCGGCGTCTAACACGTCCTGCCACAACTGCGGATCATGGCCCCGCCACCCCAGGAAACCGTAGTAGTCGCGACCGAGCCCCGGCGCCATGTCGGCGGCGATCAGGGCCGCCTCGATCACCAGCGTGCCCGAACCACACATCGGGTCGAGAAACTGCGCCCCAGCGGCGGCCATCTCCGGCCACCCACACCGCATCAACATCCCCGCGGCGACGTTCTCCTTCAGCGGCGCTTCGCCCGCGGCCCCGCGGTAGCCACGGCGATGCAGGCTTTCGCCGGAAAGATCGAGCGACACCGTAATGACGGTGCCATTGGCATGCGCATGCACCCGCACGCTGGGCCGATCCAAAGCCACATCCGGCCGCGCCCCCGTGCTATCGCGCAGCGAGTCAACAATCGCATCCTTCAATTTCAACGCACCAAAGTGCGTGTGATTGATCAAGGGATGCCGCCCGCTGAAATCGCAAGCCAGCGTCGCCCCCGGCGCCAAATGCGCCGACCAGTCGATGCCGCGGACAGCCCGGTAGAACCCCTCGGCGTCCGCAACCTCGAACCGCCCCAACTCCAGGAACACGCGGTTGGCGATGCGCGACTCCAGGCACGCGCGGTAAGCGACGCGCAGGTCGCCAGTGAAAGCCACCCCGGTAGACCGCTCTTTCGCGCCGACAGCCCCGAAAGCCGTCAACTCCCGCGCCAAGAGATCGGCCAGCCCCCGAGGAGCACTCGCAAGAAACTGCCGGTCGCGCCCGGGTGAGCCACTCGTGTTCAACTCGCCAACCCGCTCAACCAAGGTCGAGCCAGGTGGTCTTCAGCTCGGTGTACTTCTCGAGCGCATGCAGCGACTTGTCGCGGCCGATTCCCGACTGTTTGAACCCACCGAACGGCACCGTAATATCATCAGCGTCATAACAGTTGATAAACACCGTCCCCGCGCGCAGCGCCTTCGCGGTGCGATGCGCAACAGTGATATCGCGCGTCCACACCGCCGCCACGAGCCCATAAATCACATCATTCGCGATCTCAATCGCCTCATCCACATTCTTGAACGTGATGGTGGACAACACCGGCCCAAAAATCTCCTCCCGCGCAATCGTCATCCCAGGCCGCACGCCATCAAACACCGTCGGTTCAATAAAGTAACCGCCGCTATCCTCACGCACCCGGCGTCCGCCGAGGAACACATTCGCGCCATCCTTGCGACCCACATCGATATACCCCAACACCCGCTTCAGCTGGATGTCATCGACAATCGCACCCAGCTTGGTCGCCGGATCGAGCGGATCCCCCGGTGCCAGGCCCTTGCCCACCGACCTGATCTTCTCCAACACCTGATCCTTGACACTGTCCTGCACGAGCAATCGTGAACCCGCAGAACACACCTCACCCTGGTTGTCGAAAATCGCATACGCCGCGGCCGTCGCCGCCTTGTCGAGATCCGGGCAGTCCGCCATCACAATGTTGGGCGACTTGCCGCCGCACTCCAGCGACACCCGCTTCATGTTGGATTGACCGGCGTACTGCATGATGTTCCGGCCGGTGGCGGTAGACCCAGTGAAGGCAATGCAATCGACATCCATGTGCAACGCCAGCGCCTTACCTGCGGTCTGACCCAATCCAGGCACAACGTTGAACACACCATCAGGAATGCCCGCTTCAACAGCAAGCTGCGCCAGCCGAATCGCCGAAAGCGGCGACTTCTCTGAGGGCTTCAGTACAAGCGAATTGCCAGCAGCCAGCACAGGCCCGATCTTCCAGGCAGCCATCAGCAGCGGGTAATTCCACGGCACGATCGCGCCCACGACACCCATCGGCTCGCGAGTCACCAGTGCAAGCGCGCCCGGTCCAGTCGGCGCCACTTCGTCGTAAATCTTGTCGATGGCCTCGGCGTACCACTCGATGCAGCGTGCCGAGGCAGGAATGTCGACATTCAGCGCGACGGAAATCGGCTTGCCCATATCCAGGGTGTCGAGCAATGCCAGCTCTTCGCCGTGCTGACGGATCAGCTCGGCAAAGCGCTTCAAAATCTTCTGCCGCTGGTTGGGCGCGAGGTTGGACCAGACGCCTTTGCGAAAGGCAGCGCGAGCTGCGCTCACGGCGCGATTGATGTCCTCGGTATCGCCGGAGGACACGCGAGCGAGCAACTTGCCGGTGCCTGGGTTGATGGAATCGAACGTCTGCCCGGAAGCAGACTCCGTGTAGTTCCCATTGATGAAGACTTTGGTGCGGATGTCGAGGCTGCGAGCCCGCTCATGCCACGATGTTTTTTCAGCAGCCATGCGTAAAACTCCTCAGAAGCTGGGGGGAGTGTTGGCGCTGATGATCTCACACGTCTCGCGCCCAACATTCCGGAATCGGTGCGGGAGCTGGCTCGCGAAGTAATAGGCTTCGCCCGGGCCCAGCACTCGCGTGTTTCCCGCGACTGTCACCTCGAGGCGCCCGCGTACCACGACGCCGCCTTCCTCGCCGCGATGAACGATCATCTCATCGCCGGTGCCAGCCCCCGCAGCATAGCGCTCATGAAGGATGGTGAGTTGCCGTCCCGGACGCTGAGCTGCGAGCAGCCGCAGCGATACCTCTTCATTGCCCAGCTCCACGAACTCGTCCGCGGAGAAGAAAGTCTGCGGCGGTGTTCCCAGGTCGAGCGTGAAGAACTCGGCCAGGGACATGGGAACTCCATCCAGCACCTTCTTCAGTGAGCTGACCGAAGGGCTGACCCGATTCTGCTCAATGAGCGAGATCAGCCCATTGGTCACCCCTGCCCGCCGCGCCAATTCCCGCTGCGAGAGCCCAAAGGTGGTCCGGATGCCGCGCAGGCGAGCACCTACATCAATGCTCATACGAGGCCTGCCACGCGCCGCTCAGGTCGATCCCCATGGGCTCCTCCTGTTTAATATCCTCAACAACAAGGGCGAAATTTCGTCCCGAATGGCCTCCATTGTCAAATTTCCTTATCATCTGACCTTCCGCAACCACCATCCGAGCGCGCCATGTCCCGAACCGAACTCGAAGCCTATTGGATGCCGTTCACCCCGAACCGGCAGTTCAAGTCCAAGCCCCGGCTCTTGAGCAAGGCTTCCGGGATGCACTACTGGACGCCCGATGGCCGGGAGATCCTCGACGGCACGGCCGGTCTGTGGTGCGTCAATGCGGGACACGGCCGCCGCGAAATCACCGAAGCCGTGTCCAGCCAACTGGAAACGATGGATTACGCGCCGGCCTTCCAGATGGGACATCCGGCAGCGTTCGAGCTGGCGAACCAGCTCGTCAAGATCACGCCCGCAGGTCTCGACCACGTGTTTTTCACAAACTCCGGTTCGGAGTCAGTCGACACGGCGCTCAAGATTGCTCTTGCGTACCACCGCGCTCGCGGTGAGGCCACACGTACGCGGCTCATCGGTCGCGAGCGGGGCTACCACGGTGTCGGCTTCGGCGGTATTTCCGTGGGCGGCATCCTCCCCAATCGCAAAATGTGGTCCAACTCGATGCTGCCGAGCGTCGATCACCTCGCGCATACCCATGATCTAGCCAAGAACGCATTCTCGCGCGGCCTGCCCGAACACGGCGCTCACTTGGCGGAAGAGTTGGAACGGCTCGTCACACTGCACGATGCCTCCACCATTGCTGCCGTCATCATCGAGCCCATTGCCGGCTCGACCGGCGTGTTGATTCCGCCGAAGGGCTACCTGAAGCGCATTCGCGAGATCTGCGACCGCCACGGCATCCTGTTGATATTCGATGAGGTCATCACCGGATTCGGGCGTATCGGCGCCCCGTTCGCCGCCCAGGAATTCGGCGTCACTCCGGACCTGATGACCGTCGCCAAGGGCCTCACCAACGGCGCCATCCCCATGGGAGCCGTGTTCGCCAGCAAGTCGGTGTACGAAGCGTTCATGCAGGGCCCTGAGAACGTCATCGAGTTATTCCACGGTTACACCTACTCCGCCCATCCAACAGCCTGCGCCGCGGGGCTCGCGACGCTCGGGATCTACGAGCGGGAAGGTCTTCTGACACGCGCCAAGACCCTCCACGAGACCTGGGAAGACGCCGCTCATTCCTTGCGCGGTCTGCCTCACGTCATCGATGTCCGCAATTACGGACTGATCGTGGGACTGGAGTTGGAGTCGATTCCCGGCAAGGTGGGCGCGCGGGCGTTCGATGTGTATCAGAAGTGCTTCGAGCGCGGCCTGCTCATCCGCCAGACCGGGGACATCATTGCGTTGTCGCCGCCGTTGATTGTGCAGCCGGCGCAGATCGATCAGATGTTCTCAACACTGCGCGATGTGTTGAAAGCCGCGTAAACGAAAACGGCCGAAGCGGTGATACGCCTCGGCCGTAAGATCGACTTGCATCATTTTTCACACGACGTACTAAACGCGGGGTTCTTCCTGATGGCGGCCACGCAACTGTTTCATCTTCGAGAAGACCATCCAGCCGAGGACGGCTACGATGACAGCGCTACCGACGAGCATTTCCATATCCGCAACCGTGAATCCCCGGGACGCCGCGATGGTGACAGTCTCCATTGCGAATCTCCTGATTCAATGAACATGCATATTTTCCACTGATCGCCCCTGCGCTGCGCTGCCGGGTAGCGGTTCTGCGACATGTATCACCGGCCAGGTGAATTATGTTCAGTCGCCGGCTGCCGAAGCTTCGAAAATAGCGTAAATCTTGCTGCAGTCTTCCACGACTTCCCACGTTCCGGAGAACCCGGCGGGGACGACAAAAACATCGCCCGTGGCAAACGTGTTGCGCTCACCCGACGCACTTTCGATGACCACCTTGCCTGAGGTCATGACACACAACTCGTTCTCGGTGTAGGTGACCCGCCACTTGCCGCGGGAGGCCGACCAACGGCCGGCGTGGAACTGTTGAGTTGAATCACTGAAGTAGTTGGAGACCCGGGTGATGGGCTTACCGGTGAGCACCCGGTCCGCCGCAACCTCGGAGACCTCACCCGCCAGCACCTTATCAATGACGATAATTGACTCGTTCATGTAACCGATCCTAGCAGCTCCCACGGAATTGAGCGCGTAGGGCTCAACTCCGTGGGTCGCACGGCTTCACTGGTTCTTCGCCACGGCCTCCGGGCTGCTACGTTCTATCCGTACAGTCACCCGACGGTCGAACGCATACCCATCCATATCACCCTCGGCGGTCGTCGCATCGCTCTTTCCGTGAGCCTCGACAACGATGTGGTCCGGAGCAACACCCGCAGAGGCGAGTACTGCAGCGACCGCATCAGCGCGCCGCTTCGACAGGGCCTCATTCACGGCCACGGACCCACGCGGATCGGCGTAGCCATCAACTCGGACCTTCGCGCCCGGCAGCGCAGCCGCCAACGCACCCAACTTCATCAGCGGCGGCAGCGACTGAGTCTGGATCGAGTCATCGTTGGTCCTGAAACCCACATCCGTCTGCACTTCATCGGTGTGGCTCAAGGCCACATCGAGTTGCTCGCCACGCTCCTGGCTCTGCGCCAGCGAGCCGTTGAGCTCAGTCACGTTCGAGGCCAGTCGCGTGCGTTCCGTCTCGCTCTCACTCAGGCCCTTCTCGGCCTCGCGCCGGGCGACGAGCTGCTTGTGATAGTGATCGCCCGACCAGGCGCCCACGGCTGCACCGATCACGGCACCGATGGGGCCACCGGCAGCGGCACCGACCGCGAGCCCGGTCACAATGCCGATGCTCTCCTGCTTCGAGGCAGTCTTCGGCTTGGTGGTCTGTTCCGTCTGCACGGTCACGGTGCTGTTTTCCGCATGCACCGGCAGAGCCGCTACGCAAGCAACCGCAACGGCCAGGGCGACTGAACGATAACGCGTCTGTAAGGTCATGGTCTTCATAGTCTGTATCTCCTTGCGGTGGAACAATTCGTCCCGACCTGTGAACAGTTCACCCCACAGGACAGTGGCCGCCGTGGCGGAAATGCGGCAGGCTGGCGATGAGTGGTGGCGAAATGTGGCAAAGGACCTCGGATGAAGACCCGGACGCTGTGGATGCTCGGCTGGCTGCTACCGGCAGCACTGGTCGCCTGCGCAACAAATCCATCCAAGGCGCCTGCCACCGCGGGAAAAGTCACCCCGCAGATGAGGTCTGGAAGCAACGAGTTGCGCACTTACCAGTTGCTGGAGTGGATTGCGCCGGACGACCACAACCTGATTGTGAATGCAGTAGACCGCTCCCTGTATCAGGCGCGATTCAAACGCCAGTGCACGGGACTGCGTACGGTTGATACCATCGCGTTCATCGTCCAGACGCCGCCGCAGGTCGACAAGTACGAAGGAGTTGTGCTTCCGGATGGAACTCGCTGTGTATTCACGTCCATTACGCGGCTCGACACCGGAGTCGAGCCCGCCAAAGGGGTTCCGGCCACGGAGAAGCCCTGACGGAATGCGCCGATGAGCGGCGTTTCGCCCGCAGTCCGGCTGCTGGCGGCAGAGCTGCTGCCGGCTTTCTACGACCAACTCAAGAACATCGCACAGCGCACTCGCTCGCGACTCGGCGGCACTCAAACATTGCAGACGACCGCCCTGGTCCACGAGGCGTTCCTGCGTTTGCGACACTCGGCGTGCTTCACGGATGAATCCCACTTCCTGCGGGCTGCCGCGCTCGCCATGCGCCATGCGTTGATCAACTATGCTGCCGCGCGTGTTGCGGACAAGCGCGGTGGGGGTCAACTCCATATGACTCTGTCGAACGCCGAAACAATCGGTGTCGATACCGATGAGGGCATGTTGGCCCTGAACGAAGCGCTCGAGCGTTTATCGACCCAGATTCCGCGGCTCGCGGAAGTCATCGAGTGCCGGTTTTTCGGCGGCTACAGTGAGGAAGACACGGCACGCACGCTGGGACTTTCGTTGCGGACCGTGCAGCGGGATTGTTTGAAGGCGCGGGCCTGGCTCTATAGGGAGCTCGGCGGCACACTCGAGCCCGGTGGGACGACCTAGGTCGCTGCCGGGCGTAGAGTCTGCAGCAGCTTCTCGGCGCGAACGGTTTCCGGATGCGATTCGCCCAACTCCGCCACGAGCACGGTCCGCGCCTCAGTCAACAGGTTTGCGGCTCCCGGGCGTCCCGCCGCATTCAACGCCTCGGCCAACCGCTCCCGCATCACCGCCAGATTCCAACCTGTCGCGGCAAACTTTGCCAGCAGGGTCGCCCCTTCCTGCAGCGCAGCGATGGCTTCCGCCGGCCGACCCGCCGCGATCTCGATTTCACCCAGGTACTGCTGTGCCTGCGCCAGAACCGCGTCTGCGCGTCCACCCAGGTCGCGCAACTGAGTTGCAGCCGACAACAACTGCGCACGCGCCCCCGCAGCCTCTCCCTGCTTGAACTTCACATGCGCCACGGCGACCTGCGCCGTCAGAGTCGACAGGTTGGTCGGACCGTATTGAGTCAGAGACGCGTCATACACTGCGGCAGCCGTCGCGCGCGCGCCCTTCAAATCGCCATTGGCTAATTGAGCATCCACCAGAAAGATGCGATTGCGGACGGCGACCGGGCTCACCGGACCTGCATAGCGCGTGGCCAGATCAACAGCTTCGACAGTGACCGGGAGACCCTGCGCCGCGCGATTTGTCAGCGTCAGCACTTCTCCATATAAACCCATCACGGCGGACACAGCCGCGGAGTCGCCCGCGAGCGCCCGCTCATGTTCGAATGCATCCTTCAGCAGGCCTTCCGCATCCCGCAGGTGGCCGGTTCGGACTTCCAGTGTGCCCATGTTGCCCAGAACGACCTGCGCGTCGAGCTCATTGTCGAGGCCCAATGCCTCATAGATGGCCGTCGTCTCACGGAAGGCTGCCAGGGCCTCGTCGAGGCGATTGGCGGCTGTGAGCGTAATCGCATGAGAGTTGTAGAGGATGGCAGTCTCGCGGTGATTGCGCCCGGAGAAGGCCACCCGCTGCGCGATGGCCGCATTTTCCGTTTCGCTCGCAGCCTCGAGATTGCCTTGCGCGCGCAGCACGCGTGCCTTGATGGCAAGTCCCTCCAGGCGCTCCTCGGTATACCGGTTGGGCACCTGGTTCCAGAAGGCTTCCGCCTGCAACACCAACTGCATGGCCCGCTCGATGTTGCCCTCGAGAACGATATTGCTCGCCAGTTTCTGGCGCGCATCCGCCAGGGCCACCGGATCGGTGTCCGCGCCCGCCTGTCTGACAAAGCTCTCCAACAGAGTCGAGGCGCCCTTCTGGTCCGACAATGCGCCGTAGAGATCGGCCAATGTCAGCACGATCTGGCCCTCGAGATGGGGTTGCGAGCGGTACTCGCGCAAGACGCGCAACGCGCTGTTATCAATCATCGCCTTCGCGGTCGCCGGCTGCGAGCCGCGCTCCTCGATTGCAGTCCTGAACAGTCGCGTCAATTGGTAGCGAACGGCCTCCTCGCGGGCCGCGTCCCGTCGGGCCGCATCGCGCTCGGTCTCAGCCCGGCGGGCCTGCCAGGCGGCCGTCCCCAACCCGGCCGCCAACGAAATCAACACCGCTGCAACAGCAACTGTCACCCACTGATAACGGCGCAAGGTACGGCCGAACACGTACAACCGCGCACCGGAGCGCGCAGCCACGGGCTCGCCGTTCAACGCACGGTCGATGTCACCTCTGAGAGCATCGACCGTCGCGTAACGGTGTTGGGGTTCCTTTCGCGCCGCTTTCGCAACGATCGCATCGAAATCCCCACGCAGGGTCCGCACCGGAAAAGGCGCAGTGCTCGACTCCGCGGCACGTCGACTGGGCACGGGCACCGGCTCATCCAGCACGACCCTGACCGCTTGCGCAATGGGGCCACCAGCGCGCAACCACGGCTGCGTGTCCGTCAGCAACTCAAACAACAACAGGCCGAGCGCGTAAACGTCGGTGGCCGTGGTGACAGGTTGCCCGAGCAACTGCTCCGGCGCGGCTGCAAGAGGCGTCAGCGGCGCCGCCGCGGTCTGCGTCAGGTCGGGGCGATCCACGTCAATCAGCTTCGCAATCCCGAAGTCCAGCAGCTTCACCTGGCCTTGCGCAGTCACGAGGATGTTTGCCGGCTTGAGGTCCCGATGGACGATCAGGTTGCGATGGGCATAGGCCACTGCTTCGCAGGCCTGAACAAACAACTGCATGCGCTGGGCCAGGGATGCGTGGGTGGAGGCGCAGTACTCGGTGATCGGCTGCCCCTCGACAAACTCCATGACCATGTAAGGACGGCCGTCGGAAGCCACGCCACCGTCGTAGAGGCGTGCAACGCCGGGATGCTCGAGGCTGGCGAGAATCTGCCGCTCGATGTGGAACCGCGGCAGCTCGGCTACCGACTCCTGCCGCAACAGCTTGACCGCCACCCGCTGCTGAAAATCACCTTCCGCCCGCTCCGCCTCATACACAACTCCCATGCCGCCCCGCCCGATCCGACGCAGAATCCGCCAGGCCCCGATCCGGGTGCCGGGCGGAATGTCCTCCAACAGGGGTTCGGTGGCGAGCATGGCGGGGGTGGACAGGAAGCCACCCACCGCCTTGGCCGCCTTCAACAGGCTGCAGACCTCCGCATGCACGGCCGGATCGTCGGCGCACTTGCGATCCAACACGGAGGTACGGGCTTCGGGTGGCAGGTCCAGCAGCTCATCGAGCAACCCATCGACACGGGCGAGTTGATTGGCGGTGAGTCCCGTCACTTCTTTTTAGGCTTGCGGAATTTGTAGATGAACTGGTCCGTCTTGCCGCGGATGCCCGAGTCGAAGACCTTGGAGCTACGGTCGTCCTGCGGGTTCGCGAGCACTTTGCTCTCGCCGACAAACTCAAACCCGGCCGCCGTCACTTCGGACTTCACCGTCGCCGGATCGATCCGGTGCAGTGTCGAGGTATCCCGTGCGCCGGATCCGTCCGCAGCGGCGTGGTCCACTACGATGAAAACGCCACCCGGCTTCAGGACATCGAACACTGTCTTGTTGAAGGCCGCCATATCGATGTTGGGTACGTTGTGAACGTCATGATAGTTCTGAGCCGTAAACACAACGTCAGCGGGTACGGAAACGTTGAGTACCGGCGGTTTCGCTATCCGCACCACGACGTTCGAGTAGGCCGGATCCGAGGCGATCGCTCTCGTTGCCGCGGAAGAGTCCGGAACGCGGGGCGGGGAAACTGCGTACACCTTGCCCTTCGGGCCCACAACCTTGCTGAAGATCCGGGTGAAGTAGCCTTTGCCGGGGAACAGCTCGACGACGATCGAGCCCGGTTTGACGCCCGCGAACGCCACCGTCTCGGCCGGCTTGCGATTGGCGTCGCGGTCTTTGTCTTCAGCGGGGCGTCCCGCATCCGCCACCGCGGCGGTGATGTAAGAAGGGATTTTCTCGGCCGCCTGCAGCGACAGGGGGACCAGGCAACACGCAACGAGAACAGCTTTACGAAGCATCGGGGTCTCCTTGATAGGTGCCTGCGAGTGTGCCCGAATTTGCCTGAATTGCTCCATCGCTCCACCGCAATCGCCCTTCACAGTGACTGACAGTCGCAACGAGGGCCGTCCCATGCTTCCGAATTTTAAAATCTGGTTGAATCATTTCGAGTACCACTCCGAGCACCCGCGCCGCCTGCCGGAAAGCGTTCCCAGCCTTCTCACTGTGACCGAGCGGAATTTGATCGCTCCCTCGATCGCCACTTTTCAACTAGGGGAGCAATCCTCCGGGAGCAACCTGTTGCGGGCGGCCTATCACTTCGCGCAGAAGCACTCGGCCCCCGAGGTCGCCCGGATCACGGAGCTGCTGATCCGGGAGGAGCAACAGCATGCGGCCCTGTTGAAGGGCTTCATGGCCGCGCACGGCATTCCCACCCGTCAGCATCATTGGACCGACCGGCTCTTCCGGCGTATCCGCAAGCTGGCGGAGCTCGAGTTTTCTCTGGGAGTCCTGCTCACGGCCGAGCTGATTGGCAATGTCTATTACCGTGCTCTGGAGACCGTCACGGAATGCCAGCGGCTGCGGTTGCTGTGCCGGATGATGGTGGCCGATGAGCTGGCGCACATCGGGTTCGAGTCGGACCTGCTGTTGTCGATGCGCGCGCAGAAGTCGGCGCCCGTTCGGGTCGGGCTCGACCTGGCCCATCGCTCATTCCTGACGGGCGCGGCGCTGGTGGTCTGGTCGACCCATCGGGCCGTCCTGAAGAAGGCGGGCTATGGACTGTGGAGCTTCGTCAGAGCCTGCGATGCGCAGTATCGATTTTACTTACTGCCGCCGGTCAGGCTTTATCAGCGGGCCCGGTAGTGAG
>Ga0268266_10004019_pt1 | contig 14226 bp, 4 predicted proteins | sample KBSS13metaG_FD_190356 | JGI IMG/M metagenome (GOLD analysis project Ga0268266, IMG submission 190356) | Switchgrass rhizosphere microbial communities from Kellogg Biological Station, Michigan, USA - KBS S1-3 metaG (SPAdes) (version 2) | ecosystem: Host-associated > Plants > Roots > Rhizosphere >...
TCGCGGTTGCTACCGACGGCGAAAGTAGCGTCACCATCGTCATCGGCAGCAATCATTTTCGCGCCAACACTGATTCTGTCCAATTCACCTCCAAGTTGGTCGATGGCAAGTTCCCGGATTACGAGCGCGTGTTGCCGCGTACTACTTCGAAGATCGTGTTTGGCGATCGCGAAGATTTGCGCCATGCCTTCTCGCGCGCATCGATTCTGTCGAACGAGAAATATCGCGGCGTGCGCCTGAGCCTTAACCCCGGCAGCCTTCGCATCGTGGCGAATAATCCCGAGCAGGAAGAGGCAGAGGAAGAGGTGTCGGTCGATTATCAGGGGGAGTTACTCGAAATCGGCTTTAACGTCTCTTATTTGCTCGATGTGTTGGGTGTGCTCAGCGAGCGCAGCGTCAAGTTATCGCTATCTGATGCGAATAGCTCGGTACTGATGGAAGAAGCCGAAAGCGGCGACTCGGTATATGTCGTGATGCCGATGCGCCTGTAATACGGCGCATCCTCTCCTCTTTATGCTCATTCGGCGGCTTCAGGTCACCAACGTCCGCAACCTGAGCCGCGTTTCCCTCCCCCAGCTACAGCGCATCAATATCTTCTTTGGCGCCAATGGTTCAGGTAAGACCTCACTGCTGGAGGCCGCACATCTACTACTGGTGGGGCGCTCGTTTCGACAGTCACAGGTCAAGCCGGTATTGCGGGACGGCAGCGCTGAGTGTGTCATTTTTGCCGAGCTGCGGGATGATGCCGGAGCCGCGTTAACCCTGGGCATGCAGCGGCAACGCGACGGCAGCAAGCCTACCATCCTGCTCAATGGCAGCGCGATAGGGTCGTTAGCAGATCTGGTTCATATCGCGCCGGTGCAGGTATTTTCTGCTGAAGCGTTCGAGGTACTACAGGGCGGACCAACGCACCGGCGCCAGTTTATCGACTGGGGCTTGTTCCACGTGGAACCGTCCTTCTATCCGACATGGCGCCTGGCTCAGCGGGCGTTGAAACAGCGCAATACACTTCTGCGGCATGGTAAAATCGCGCGCGATCAGCTGGTGCTATGGACTCGTGAGTATGCCCGCCACGGCGAACAAATCGACCTGATGCGCCAAAGCTACATGGAAGAGCTGATTGCCATGGCTCAGCAAATACTGAGCGAGCTGTCTCCCGCCGTGACTGGCCTCGAGATGAGTTATCACCGCGGTTGGTCCAAGCCGCACGCGCTCGAAGAAGCCCTGCAGCTGGCGCTGGATGGAGATATCCAACAAGGCATGACCCGCGTTGGTCCGCATCGCGCCGATCTGCGGATACATGCGGGGGCGGCGCTGGCGGTTGACACGCTGTCGCGAGGTCAGCAAAAAGTGCTGGTGGCCGGGCTGCAGCTGGCCCAGGCCGAGTTGCTGCGCAAGCGCACTAGCAGAACAAGCATATTTTTAATCGATGATCTCGGTGCCGAGCTCGATCGCGTGCATCGCCAAAAGTTTTGTGCAGTGCTCGAGCGCCTGGACGTGCAGGTGCTTGCGACCAGCATCGAGCAAAACGAATTAATTGACGGCTGGTCTCCTTCAACAGCCGTACAGATGTTTCACGTGGAACACGGCGAAATAACGCCATGCTGACCAACAGGGGAATCGAATGAGCGACGAAAAGAATTACGACGCCTCCAGTATCACGGTACTTAAGGGCCTGGACGCAGTACGCAAGCGGCCGGGAATGTACATCGGCGATACCGATGACGGTACTGGCTTGCACCATATGGTGTTTGAGGTCGTTGATAATTCGATCGATGAGGCGCTCGCCGGTTATTGCTCGAAGATCACCGTCACTATTCACCCCGACGAATCGATTACCGTGACCGACAACGGTCGGGGCATTCCGACCGATATGCACGAGGAAGGCGTTTCTGCCGCAGAGGTCATCATGACCGTGCTGCACGCGGGCGGTAAATTCGATGACAACACGTATAAGGTTTCCGGCGGTCTCCACGGCGTGGGCGTATCAGTGGTCAACGCTTTATCCGAAGAATTGAAGTTGACCATCCGCCGTGCCGGCAAAGTTTATGAGCAGATTTATCGCCACGGTGTACCGCAGGCACCGCTGGTCGCGGTGGGCGACACCGATACCACCGGCACCGAGATCCGGTTCAAGCCGTCTGCGCAAACGTTTACCAATATCGAATTTCATTTCGATTATCTCGCCAAGCGTGTGCGTGAGCTGGCCTTCCTGAACTCCGGCGTCAACATTGACCTGTTCGATGAGCGTTCAGGCCAGCGTGAAAATTTCAACTACGACGGCGGCCTGCGCGCCTTCGTCGAATATCTGAATCAGAATAAAACGCCGATCAATCGCGTATTTCACTTCACTACTGAAGCGGAAGGCGTCGGTGTCGAAGTGGCGATGCAGTGGAACGACGGCTTCCAGGAAGGCGTTTACTGCTATACCAACAACATTCCCCAGCGCGATGGCGGCACACATATGGCCGGCTTTCGCGCCGCCCTCACCCGCTGTCTGAACACCTATATAGAGGGCGAAGGTCTGGCGAAGAAAGAAAAAGTATCGACCACCGGCGACGATGCCCGCGAAGGCCTGACCGCTATTATTTCGGTCAAAGTTCCCGACCCGAAGTTTTCATCCCAAACCAAAGACAAATTGGTTTCGTCCGAAGTGAAAACAGCGGTCGAACAGGCCATGGGCGAGAAATTCTCGGAATTTTTGCTGGAATTCCCGCAGGAAGCCAAGATCATCGTCGGCAAAATGCTGGATGCTGCCCGCGCGCGGGAAGCGGCACGCAAAGCGCGCGAGATGACTCGCCGCAAAGGCGCGCTCGACATCGCCGGTCTGCCAGGCAAATTGGCGGATTGTCAGGAAAAAGACCCGGCGCTGTCCGAGCTTTATCTGGTCGAGGGTGATTCCGCCGGCGGCTCCGCCAAACAGGGCCGTGATCGCCGCACTCAGGCAATCCTGCCGCTCAAGGGCAAAATTCTGAATGTCGAAAAAGCCCGCTTCGACAAGATGATCTCCTCGGCCGAAGTCGGCACCGTCGTGACCGCACTCGGCTGCGGTATCGGCAAGGACGAATTCAATATCGACAAGCTGCGCTATCACAGCATCATCATCATGACTGACGCTGACGTCGACGGCTCGCACATCCGCACCCTGCTGCTGACGTTCTTCTTCCGGCAAATGTCGCAGCTGATCGAGCGCGGCTACATCTATATCGCGCAACCGCCGTTGTACAAAATTGCCAAAGGCAAACAACATCAGTACCTGAAAGACGATGATGCCCTCGCCCAATACCTAACTCAGTCGGCGCTCGAAGAAGCCTCACTGCATGTGAATGCCGAAGCTCCGCCGATCAGCGGCATCGCGTTGGAAGACCTCGTCACCGAATATCGCACGGTACAAAGCCGCATCGAGCGCCTGTCGCGTCTGTACCCGCAAGTGGCGCTGCAACAATTGGTCTATTTGCCGGTGCTCTCAATCGCCGATCTGAGCGAGCGCCAGCGCGTCGCGGATTGGATCGTGGAACTCTCCAAACACCTGCAGGCGACGGTGGCCAATGACCGCGGCAGCCGTTTCGAAGTCACCATCGAAGAAGATACCGAGCGCCATCTATTCCTCCCAGCAGTTCACGTCATCTCCCATGGAGTGAGCACACACTACCGTTTTAACCATGATTTCTTCGGCTCCGGTGACTACCAACAGCTGATTCGCCTCGGCACCAAACTGAATGGTTTGATCGAGGAAGGCGGCTACGTGCGCCGTGGCGAGAAGGTCCAACCGGTCGGCAGCTTCGTCGAAGCGCTGAACTGGCTGATGGCACAAGCCGAGCGCGGCTACACGATCCAGCGTTACAAAGGTCTGGGCGAAATGAACCCCGAGCAGCTGTGGGAAACGACCATGGACCCCAACGTGCGACGCATGCTTCAAGTCCGCATCGAGGACGCGATCGCCGCCGACCAGATCTTTACCTGCCTGATGGGCGATGCAGTGGAACCTCGCCGGGACTTCATCGAGGAGAACGCGTTGAAGGTGGCTAACCTGGATATTTAATGCCGCCGCGGCTTTGTAGGATCTCAAAATGATTGACATTTTTCTCATGAAATGACTTTTAACTCGGCCCCTTTTTAGGGGCTCCACTGCTGGATTGGTTATAAGCTATTGCTTTTAAAGAATTTAAATTTCCCGCGTACTTTTATCGAGAAGAAATGCACTACGATCGCCGCTACCTCCATCACGAAACTTATAGGATCGGATTTAAGCCCAGCCAGGGTGGAGGTTGTTTCGTGAATAACAATAAGCCACGTGTGCTCGACATTATCGGCAGGCAATGTGCTTTGACCTTTGAAATAGCTGCTGTCCTTGGTGCCCGTCTCTGGGTGGGATCATCCAACGCCCGACTATAAATTTTCTAAGCATTGCCCAAACATATTTTTGGATTATTTCAAACCCCAAGTTAGAGTGGTCGCTAGTTTTACTACAGGAATGAAATATTCGAAATTAAAATAAAATCACAGACGACTGCTACGGCCGGATTCTGTTGAAAAACTCACGTTAAATATTTGGGGCGCGCGAGCTGACTAATAAATATTCGATTGATGCGTTGTTACGCGAAATCCGGGGCCGCTCGATATTGAAAGATCGTTTTCTTTCAATACACGCACGATTATTTTTTTATCTTAAGACGCCGAAATAGTTTTTCAACAGAATCGCCGAGTTGCTGCCGGTGAGGCCAATTCACATTCAACCAAGAGCTGCCGGTCGCACATCCCAGCACCAAGCCCTTCGAAAAAGCAGACACGGTCGATTCTCACCTCAGCACCCGCCCCCAATATTGCTGAGTACGGGACACCTAGAGAGGCCTCCGAAAAAAATCACCGCTCTCCAGTTAAAGAGATGGTTAAGAGTGCCTATTTCGCCCAAATACTCACGCCGCAGGCTGTTAAGCGGCGACTGGTATCAAGAGAAAAACTGCTATTGCTAGTCAAGTTAACCGAATAGCTCTGATTGAGAATTTTTAAGTGACGATATTCGACTAAACAATTGAATTTTTTTATCGGCTTTTAGTTTCGCATTTTCAGACATGCAGCTTACCAAACCTTCGAGCTGCTCCACGCTACCAACCATTTTGAACTGCTTTTCTTTATTCACAAATACGACAGATTTTTTTTTGCGAGCCAATAACTCGATTACATTACTAAGCGTCCCAGTACTCTTCGCGTCCCAAATGCGCCGGGAGCACAGCCAGCATGGATGTCCGAATTTGATACATCCCACTGTGCGGTCGTGCTGAGTGCCTAAAATAATATAAAAGACGCCTAAATCATGAATGTCGCATTAGTTTTGCATAATCGAGCTCGAGCAAAAGGAGCTTATCACCTGGAAACAATATTGCTGCTTCTGATCCTTCTGATCGCAATAACTATTAGATTTGCGGGGCTCGGCTCCTCAGTGTCGCTTGTTGTAATCTTTATTTTTGCATTTTTCGGTGGTGCAGTTATTGGCATTGGAAAACAAAAAGCCCAGCGCAAGGGTTGGGCGTTACATCGCTCGACAGCTAAAACTTAGCTACGCTCTACTCGAATTAGATCCTCGTACTCCCCAAACAACGGCGCTTGAGCATAGTTCGATGACACATCAGCGTGAGACGTCGCAGTTTCAAGTTTATGAGGACTGAAAGCTTCTTTTCTGATGGTAATTGTTCCGTTGCGGTCAAAAATATACGAAGTACCACAGATCACCTTGTCAGTATCCCCATCAAACTCCCGATGTGTCGCCATAGTTAAGAATAGCTTCTCAGGTTCAAACTCCTGAAAAGCATACGTCAGTGATTCACGCAAATTTTCATCAAGAAATCCTACGCCAACCACCTTATCCGCAATATCGAGAAAGCAATACGGCCGATCAACGGAACCTATTAGCACTGTGTAATGCTGCTTGTTGATGTGAGCAAGCTCAGCTTGCTCTCTAGACCAAACCTCTGTCGGCTTCTTCTTTGCCCGAAACCACGACTTACAGAAATAAACCGGACGGTTCATTAATAAATTTTCCCATTAACGTCTCGAATCAGCACACCCGCTCTATCAGCGGCGTCAATAACTGACTGCGGAACTGGACGCACCTGAACAGGAACCTCTAAATAGTGCTGACCAAGCAACGGCTGCCCAGCCAACCCTCTACTCGACGGAACATTTGCGACAGTCCCATTTACAGGATACTTCGATGGTAATTCGTTTATATATCCGATCGCGGTCTTTTCTTGAACATCAGAAAGCTGTGTAAATTTTCGAGACACGATTTCACCAGAACTGGGATTGTACGAATCAAGACGGGTATATCCCGAGCCTTTAGGACTATCGATATAGACTTCATTGTACAGATAGGCCGCAGAGCGTTCGGCGTTGAAGGCATTTCCTGCATCTAGTCGCTGCAACCATTCTGGACGGCTGCTTACCCGCTCAACACTGTTAGGAACCCATCGCTCAACAGCTCCCGCAAGGCCGTCGATATCCGTCACGCTCCCACTAATTCTACTAGCACCAACCCCACCCAATGCCAGCCCGGCGCCATCAGCCGCATACTCGTATATTTCACCGAGGACACGATCACTGTAATTCAGTTTCAACGCACTGACCTCCCGGTCAAGTCCCTGCTGAAGAGTGTCGAGCTTGTTCCGAATGCCCTCAGCTCCAAACAGGCCAGCCTGTGCTTTCCAAGAACCCAACACCGCATTACCCGCAGCGCCGATTCCAGCTAGGGTGTTGTTTATTCCCGCCTTATAGAAATCAGGATTGAGCACAGGCGCGATCGCACCCGCTACACGCCGAGACTCAGCCGCACGGTCATAGATTGGACGACGGGCTGCGGCGCTGTCCAGCATGGCACTGGCATCGCTTGCCGCATTTTGTCGACGGGCATACTTCTCGCTACTCTCCCTCCAATTGGCTGGCAACTCCTCAACCTCAATCGATACCTGCCGATCATTGAACTCCGCCAATTTGCTCGAGCCTTCAAGCACAGCACGATTCCGTTGCTGCGCATATTCCTCCGGTGTCGGCTCTACATTAATCTCCGGCGCGGTTATCGCCCCTAGATCCCGATTGAGTTGTGCTCGAATTAAGGGGTCGGCATCGACCTCTTTTAGCTGATAAGGTTCGGACTCCACAATCTTCCGCGACAACGCATCACCCGATGCCTGGCCGAAGCTGTTTGCTGCAATCAAACCCCAGTTCGGTTTTTCGCCGCTGATCAGCGCTTGCACGCCGCCGCTAACCATCGAGCCGCCAAACCCTCGCATAAAGTTTTGAGCAAAATCACCGGTCCCGATCGCATTTCCAACAGCGTTACCCGCTGCGGTACCCACAGCTGATGCGGCCACTTGCGACCAAGAGAATTTTTGTTGCAGCCCGGCCGCCATCGATAAACCTTGCGTGGCTGCGCTGCCAATCGCCCCCCGAACCATGGTGGCGCCAAAACCGCCCCATGTTTGAGAGGCGTCGGCGAGCCATGTACTTTGCGCTAGTTGACCGACACCCGCGCCGACACCCGCACCTATAGCTCCCATAGCCACTTGGCCCCAAGAGAATCCCTCCTGCATTCCTGCCGCCATGGCAACACCCTGAGAAACAATGGAACCAACGGCCCCACCGACAAGAGCGGCACCAATGGATGCTCCACCCAAAGCAGCCATGCCAGCGCCCATCGTCGCGCCAATGCCAGCCTGCATTGCCATGGCGATTCCCATCGACGCCACACCAGCAGTAAACACCGTCACCACCACTGCGACGACGATGACGAGGATCATCCCGATACCACCGCAACCTCCACCACCATGCTTTTTGGGTGGGGGGGGCGGTGGTGGATCCGGCAAAGTCGGGCTAGTGTCGCCCATCGCTTCCGCCGCGTTATAAACCTGGAAGGTGCTACTGTTATTAAAAAAATTAGTGACTTTATTTGGGACTACTAATATCTGCCCAGACTGAAGGACCTCAGAGCCAGATAGTCCATTAGCATCCGCTAGGAAATACCATAAACTGCCATCACCCCATAATGATGCTGCTATCGTTTGTAAGGAGTCGCCCGTTCCCACCGTATAACTTGTGGGTGCCATACCAGGATATGAATCATTAATGGGCTCGTAGTTTTGATCGAAATCCGCAGTCGCCGATGTAATGGGTCGCTGATTTTTATAATTTGAATCTTTATTTTGAATAGCTTTTCCTGAGGCTGCTAATTGCTCTGCATAAGAAACAGGGCCAGCCCCATCATTTCCGACGCCACCAATTTGCTTGCCATTAAAATAGTAAAAATCGCGATGCAGGTTCTGCGTGCCAACAGTAACCGAAGCGTGCCCGCTGGCGTCAATCGTTACTTGATCACCGCGAATTTCGTCGCGGGATAAAATTAATCCTTGAGCATCGGCCGTATAACGAATAGATCTCTTCCTTGTGGCGGCAAGATCGTCAGCCTCTACTACATGCCCATTGACGTCATAAAGAAAATGCGACAGCCCCGGCAGCCAATCTTTAGCATTGACATTGACTGCTTGAACTTTGATATCGCTGACCTTAGCTTCATCCCACCACACATAGGAATACTTGTAGGTAGTTGTAGTTCCACTCTGAGAAGCTGCAAAGGAAAAGGTGAGATTGGTAATTAAACCGGTATCTGGATCGACATAGGAATAGTCAGATACTTGTGCCCCTTCAACGACATGACTTATTAAATTATCATCGTTATAGGATGTGGTCCGCGTTAACAGCGATGCGCCTGTCGCATCATACGTTTGATAGGTGGTCACTCGCCCTAGTTTGTCATTGCTTCGCTTCGAGCGAACAACGCCATTAGTAAAAGGGCCGTTCTCAGATGTGCCATAGGCAATCGTGGTGGTTTCCAGATAACCATCGGTAGTATATGTATAACTATCCTGGGCATATTTATTCGTTGTGGAATCGTAATAGATGGCTAATGCACGCTGCGATGTTTGGGGATTATAAAAAATATGCGTGCCAGTTGTTCCAAGAATAATCGCACTACTGGTGTCACTAACTGATGACCCTCGCATACCGGTCGATAGCTGGCCCATCGTAATCACAAACCGATTCATTGAGTCATAGTCGTACCAATTATCCTGAATCTGCGCACTCCCATTAATTCCATCATGGTAATAGCTCCATACGCGACGACGATTACCTACCGCATCATATTCGTAGCGAATGTCCGCCTTAGGATCAAGCACCTGGGTAATGCGATTCAATGCATCATAGGTAGTCTGCGAGACTTCATAATATTGTTTAACTCCCGCATACGAGATGCTGTATTGCTCCACGGTACGATTGCCATCTTTATCGTATTCGTAATACGAATACGCATTGGTAGCGTGGTCAGTTATATCTTTCAAATAACCGTTATCGTAATAAGAGTATGTGATATTTTGCCCAGAATTTTGTGCGCTGTTCGCACTTCCGATGCTGTACTGGCCTGTTAACCAGCCTGATGCGTTATAGGTATATGTAAATACGTGGCCGCCAAAATCGACATGCTTTGTTGTGTGACCGAAATAATCAACACTATCAACCTCGCTTTTCCCATCAAAATAGGTGGCTTTCTGATAACCACCACTCGCGACATTATTTACTCCGAGTATGGAGTTAATATATAGATACTCGTATTGAGTTGCAGTACCACCAAACGTAATCGTTTTTATTACTCTTCCTAGGCCATCGTAATAATTTCTCTCCGTTTTACCGTTCGCATTTGTGTGCGTTAGTTGATTTCCTGCCTGATCATATGTGTAGTAATCGATGCTCGATACCGGCGCATTACTGCTATTACCCAATGAATTTGCAGTACGGGCCGGATGAGTTACTTGGACGATTCGATGTGCCTTATCAAAGCTCTGGAGAGTGCCATCGGCTAAAACTCTCGCATCGCCAAAAATGTCATATTTGATTGTTGAAGCACCGCCATCGGCATTAAAGGTGGTGGTGGCCAACGCTTGCTGACCATCAAAACCAGAGCCGGCAAGCAGCCACCTTCTATTGACATGCCCATTGGCATCAATTGTTCCTACCAAGCGTCCAGCTAGATCGTATCTGTAATAGGTTTTCGGCACGTAAGCCAAATCTTGATAGCCATTTGCATATGTGACGCTGACGGTGGGGTCGTCCTTTTCAATTAAATTTCCCAGTGTGTTATAGCGAAGCTTAGTAACGTTGCCGCGCCCGTCGGTCTGCGAAATAATTTCACCAAAGGCATTGTAAGCCTGCTTGCGATCAATGACATTTTCGAGGCTGGAAACATTAACTTGCCATACGATCTGACTGGTTAGCGTTGTATTAGTAGGCCCAACCTGCAGGGTTCCGGTTACCGTTAACGCCTGCGGTGTTAACGTTGGGGTCATAATGGTTTGGCCGAGCTGGTCTATCAACGTATAGGAATAATTAATGGCGCCGGTATTTCCTCCTAAAAGCGCGAGACTAACATCGGCGATAAAAGGAGATGTGTTATTGAGACGGGGAATTGTCATCGTATACCAAGGATTCGACGCATTGCCCGCCAACTGATACGACAGCACCATTTTCGCCGCATTAGATTGTGAAACCGGAATACTAACTAGCGTGACGTTGCTCTGAGTTGCGGCAGGGGTGGGGCCAAACGTCGCGGTACCGCGAGCACGGTTGATTACGGATCCATTCGAAGAATCTGTTACCTGATAATAATATTGATAGGTACGATTGGTGCGGACATCGGGAATAAAACTAGAAGCATCCCACTTAAACACACCGCTCCCTGAGTAGGGAACTGTTGTGGATTGCCAGCTTGTGCCATCCAACGAATACCAAAGCTGCATCGTTGGCGCAGCAGCGACAATAGGCACGCTGAATTTAACAAATTGACTGCTCTGCACGACAGGAACAGATGGGTCAATCTGACCGACCAAATTTGTCTTAAAACTCCCCATGATTTTATCTGCGCTATTATCACGCTGCAGAACATAATCATAATAAACATTGGCGGAAAGTGTCGGGGGTCGCCAAAAAAACTCTCCGGGAACATTTGGATTTGGATAAAAATAATCAGGGAGATCCGCGGTGTTAACCTGGGGATTATACTTTAAAACCTTGTTCACCCATGCGCTATTGCTACCACTTACTCGGTAGCTAACAGTTAATTGTGTAGCACCACCTTGCTCTAAGAACGCTAAAGAGTTATTCGTGTAGCCGTATGAATTATTTCCCGGAATAACAAAAGCATAACCATCGCCACCGTAAGCCCAAGAACTCGACGTCATTGTTGCAGTCGCCGATGGACCGGTGCCGGTTATTGTGACGGCTCCTTGCTGAGCATTTAAAACATTCCCCGACGCATCCAAAATCACATAACGATATTCTGAAACGTTTGACCCGCCTGAGAATCGGTACCAGTTAGTTGCGGTGGAGCCTGAAATAACAACACCGGAATACCCAACAACGTCACTCGAGTAACTATCCGTCTGGAAATGAGGCAAAATAGAATAATACCATTTACCGCTCGTATCATTTTTCAAGCGATACATGAATACCATCTTATCGGTCAGAGGATTGTTAGAGGTTGGTTGCGCCTGAAAATGAATATCAAAATTCGATGTAAACCCGCTTGCGGACCAATTTGTATATTGGCTGTAGTTTCCAGGTGCGGGGAAGTGAAGTGTTTGTGCGTACTGAGTTGAATCTAAAAGCTTTACTCTCCCCATCGGCGTTAATTTATAAACCGCAAACTGAAAATCATATAGCTGATCATCATTTACGACAGTTTGTCCGCTAAATTGCTGCCAATATGCTGGGACCGTAAGAGAAAAGCTAGGCGCCGTTCCAACTGCGTAATACGTGGTTAAACTACCACTAGATGAATAGTATTGCGTATAGACGTCTATTACGTAATTTCCCGAACCATATACTGCCATGTCGCTGGCTCTCGGAAAATTAACAACAAGATTAAGATTTTTTCCAGATTTATTTGACTGAGTAAAAGATGTATAAGTAACGGATGAAGATGCCTGAGAGAGGCCAGTGATAACAGCAGTACCACTGTTTGTAGGCAAGGATTGTGAAGGAGTGCCAACGCTGACATTGCCGACATTCGCAGCAGTACCTGGCTCATTCAGTACTTGTTGAACGGTAATAGTCGGGTGTGAATTATCAACTTTCAGAGATGGCTGGATTGTATCGATAAGCTGGTTACGCGCATCGTAGATGTTTGTCGTTAGATACGACGAATTACTTCCCGCCAATGACCAAATATCATTGACATTGTGAATAGCTGTATTCGTCGGTGAAAAATCTAAATTACTATTACCCGGATCGAGCAACAGAACAGCATTGCCGTTTGCGTCGTAAATGGTTGCTTTATAGCTTCCGTTTCCCGTGTTGGTTCTCCAGGCACGGCCAGCATTGTCATAATCCGCCGTTTCTTGCCACAAGCCGCCAACACCCCCACCATTCAGGCGCTTTCCGGTAATCTCACCAAATACGTTGTAACGAGTTTCTTTGATTTCACTAGCGGCTTCAGTGGGACCAACCACCTTGTGCCATATCTCGCGCCCTGCAGCGTCATATTGATAGAGGGTTATATCATCCGTAGGAGCGGTGCTATCTGCATTGATACGTCCAACTAATGTTTTCTTTGTTATGTTGCCTGCGGCGTCATAGGTATATTTCGTTGTCCCACCCGCTGGGTCAATCTGTTTATCTAATCGGCCACCAGTTGTATAAAAATATTGGGTGATTTGATCATCAGTCTCTACTCCGTCAGCCGTACCACGCTTAATTTCTCGCGCAATTAACCCGAGCGCGGTGTATTCAAAATTAGTAGTAGGAGTAACGGTGTTGCCCAAGTAATCCTTAAAAGAAGGCTTTGTTTCAATTATTTTTTGACCAATTAAATTGTAGGTAACCTGCGTTTGTTCGCCCGTGGGACCAGTTTCCGTTATTAGTTCGCCGAAGCCATAATAATTAAGCCCGCCTGCCATTGTATATGTATAGCTTGTTGTGGCAGTGCCATTACCTTCGGCTGTTAAATTGCCGACTCCATCCACGGTCGAATATGCAACATTCTTAGTTTGCTTTTGAGTTAAGCGCCCAATACGGTCGTATTGAAAAGCGGTTTCACGGTCCGGAACACCATAGGCAGGATCGCTCGCATTGCTACGATCCAATAGATAGCTTTTGATCGACGCTTCTGAGCCACCCAATAATGTCGAGCTTAATTGCTTCGCGTACTGAATTTGCGTCGTTACATTGCCATTATTGTCGTAAGCCCATTCAGTGACATACCGCTCCTGATCTACTTGAAGTGTTTTTCTACCCAGTTTGTCGTAGTAATAATAAATTCCCCAGCCCGTGCCATTAAGAGATTTAGCAGCGTTGCCACGGCCATCGATAACCTTAATAACGTTGCCATCGTTATCGTACTCATTAGTTGTGACGATATCTCGCGTGGTGACTTGATAGACCGCCGTTCCCAATACTTGCTGAGCTACAACCGTGACATTCTTGAGCGTGCTTGAAAGCTCCCTATTATTAGCATCGTAGACATGATTAATTTCGCGAACATTGTTGTCCAATGGCGTAGCAGGAACAAAACCACCTGAATTCGCGGGTAACTGAATTGGAACGCTATAGCTTAATTGAGCTATAGGTTTTATTCCCGAATTGTACTTCCAGATAATCAATGCGCCGGCTGCATCCACCTGCGCGATTTTGCGATTGACCGCATCGTAATAATACAAGGTGCGTTGCGTAGTCGATTGATCTTTTACAACCGCAACCTCAATCAAATTACCGCGCTTGTCATAGATGCGCGTTTCGGTAGGCGTAATGGTGTAAGAAGTTTGACTGCTCGCGTCGTACGCGGTGAATGCTTCGCCTTTTGTGGTTTTTAAACGGTTGAGGCGATCGTAGGTATACGTCGTTATGCGCCGTTCTGGCGTGTTGTAACCTTCAGTCAAAGTAGTGAGATTGCCGCGGCCATCGTAGGCAAAAGTCTTAATGATCGCTGCTTGTGCACTGGTACTGCCGTCCGCATTCCATTTGTACGTTTGCGGCGCCGTTTCTTTGGTGACATTACCCTTGCGGTCGAAGGTGTAGGTGTAGATACCACCGAGTTTGTTGCGGTAGCTGGTTTTGTTGCCGAAGGCGTCGTACGCCATCGTTTCGTAGGCGTTTTCGGCGTCGGTGATTTTTGTCTGCAGATTGCGC
>Ga0268266_10004021_pt1 | contig 14217 bp, 13 predicted proteins | sample KBSS13metaG_FD_190356 | JGI IMG/M metagenome (GOLD analysis project Ga0268266, IMG submission 190356) | Switchgrass rhizosphere microbial communities from Kellogg Biological Station, Michigan, USA - KBS S1-3 metaG (SPAdes) (version 2) | ecosystem: Host-associated > Plants > Roots > Rhizosphere...
GCGAAGACGGCTACGACCCGACCAGCCGCAGCGCCGCCCAGGTCTACATCCAGGACCGGATGAAGGAAGGCGAATACCTCACCGGCCTGCTGTTCGTCGAACCGTCGCAAAACGAGTTTCATACACTGAACGGCACGCCGGATGCGCCGCTCAACAGTCTGCCCTACGAAAAACTCTCGCCGGGCGCCATGGGCCTGGAAAAAATACTCGCTCGATATCGCTGAACATCGGCGCCCGTCCCGGGAATCAACAGCTCGGGATCTCCAACTTTGACAAGCAGCGGTGCTTTCGCTTAGCTTTCCGTCGCTCATTGACGTCTTCTCCAGGCGACGCATGAAGCAACTGGAAAGTAAGGGATTGCTACACAATGCTTGCTACAAATCGCTACACGATTCGCTTGGCTTCCTCGGTGCTGCCCGTGTTGTTGCTCGGGGCTTGTGGCGGCGGCGGTAGCTCATCAACACCCCCGGTTTCCACGACAGCAACGGTAGGCGGTACCGTTTCCGGTCTCACCGGGACTGTGGTGGTGCAGAACAACGGCGGCGATGACCTGTCGATTTCAGCGAATGGAACATTCACGTTCCACACGCCGGTCAACAAACAGTCAAACTACGCGGTGACCATTCATCAGCAGCCGCTGGGTCCAACCTGCCAGGTCGCCAATGGGTCCGGAGCGGCCATGGCGGATGTCACTAATGTTACGGTGACCTGCACGGCGGATCCCGCGACGGTTTATATTCCGTTGCGCGCCCAAGCGACTTCGAATCCCACCGATGCGACCAGCGCGCTGTTCGTCGTGTCTTCGAAAGCACCGACCGCTGCGCCCGTTCAGGTTGCAACGGGTAGCCTCGATCTGCTCGGCGCCGCACGGCCCTACACTATCGACAACTCGGGAACGCCGAGCGCCGGCACTCCGACCATGCTGGTCTATGCCACGGTCAACGCGACTGGTGAAAACCACGTCTGGTCACTGAACCTTACGGCCAACAGTTCGCTCACTCCGACGCGACTGACCACCCTCAACATTCCCTACAGCACAACCGGAACACTGGGCGGTGTGGCCATCCCGTCGCCGTATTGCACGAGCTCTTTTATTACGAAAGATCTCACGGACCCGAATTCCGCCTTTGTGATCCTGGGGCTACCGCCGACCATGGGCAACTGTACGACGACGAACAGTCTCCAGTGGTACCTGATTCACGTCATGGACAGCGCGACCGCCCAGCCGACTCAGCTCCAGCATCTGGGGAGCTACAACCTCCAGGGCAGCGGCGCGGCTCGGGCCTCGGATCTTGCGCCATTCCTGCCGTTGTATTCGACCGCCGGCAAAATGACCGGCATCGTCGCCGTCGATGACCAGGGAAATCTGAATCTGTATCCGGACGAGACGTTTACGAATCCGACCCTGCTGCTGGCGGACGTCGCTACCTTTGGAATGACGCAGGCGCCACCCGTGCTGGCGGACTCCACGGGCTCCGCCGTCTCGGCGCAGCCCGGGTACGCTTATCTGTCGGTGCTCAGAAAGTCGATCAACACGTCCTCCATCTATCGAGTCGACTCCTCCGGAGCATTCTCGTCCGACCTGTTCGACTACACCGACACGTTTGCGTTTCTCGGCAATGATGCCCAAGTGGATTCCGGCAACCTGTATTTCACCAACACGGTTGCGGGCTCACTGCAATCGGTGCTGAAAATCGCGAGCGGCGGAGCGGCTCCTGCGCAAGTCCTGTACACATCCCCGGCGACGGCTTCCAATCCGGGAAAATTCCTCGGCGTGAGCGGTTCGCGCCTGGTCTTTGAGAGCACCCAATTCAACTCAAACACCTCGGCCGTCATCGGATCGTCGCTGTCGACGCTGCCGGTGGACACGGCTGCGACGCCTGCGCAGATTGCAACTTACACTGAGGGTTCCACCGTTTTCCTGGCCGGCGGCGATCTGTTTGTCACGTTGACGACCTCGACCCGCATCCTGGATATCACAGGCGCAGAGCTTCAGCCCGATCTGCCGAATTCCGGCTTTCTTTCAGCATCCGCCCCGGTGATCCAGGTGAAAAACTTCACGGGGGCCTATCTAGGCGGCGGCGAAGTCTACTCTCTCGATCTCAGCCGGCCGGCGACGCCGGTGGCGACGCGCCTGACATCGGTGACCGGCGATCCGTACACATTGCCTGACAGTATGAACACCACCGGTGTGTCCTCATTTACACCGACCGTAGGTTATGGACTCAACGCCGGCGGTGCGCTGGTGTACGACCTCGGCAAGCACAACATTGCCACGGTCACCATCCCGAACAAATCTACCTACTGAGGACTATGACACTTCGAGCTCTGAGGGCCGTCGGCCTGCTGTCCGTTTTCCTGTTGAGCGGTTGCGGCGGCCGTGATCGTAACGATCACACTGCTCCGGCGCCGGAAGGCTCGCCTGTTACGGTCGGAGGCAGCGTTACGGGCCTGGTGGGGACTGTGATCCTGCAGAACAATGCCGGCGATGATCTGTCGATCACCGCCAACGGCGCGTTCAAATTCGCAACGCCGGTCAAACAGGGCAGCGCTTTTGCGGTCACGGTACTGAAGCAGCCCGCAGGACCCTCCTGTGCCGTCACCGGTGGAACCGGGACGGCCAGTGATAATGTCACCAGCGTTACGGTGACCTGCAAGACCGATCCGTCGACCGTTTATCTGCCGCTGCAGGCCTATCCAGTCGACAATACCACCGGAGGCGTGAGCGGCCTGGCGGTGGTTTCGACCAAGACACCCGCGGATCCGCCCAACGTGGTGGTCAAGGAGCCTGTGCTGCCCATGACGGTACTGAGTCAGAGTGACGGCAGTCCGTACATGTTGATCTACTCAACAGTTCGCGGGATTACCGGCCCTGACCATGTGTGGTCGCTCAGCCTGACGGGCGACAGCGCGCTCATTCCCACGCAGCTCAGCAATCTCGCGCTCCCTTACTTCGCCATCTCCCGTGGCGGGCACATACTCCCGTTTACCTCCTGCTCGACCACCGCGATTGAAAAGAAACAGGGTGACCCCAGCTCGGCGTTTCTCATCCTGTCGCTGTTTACCACCAGGAGTGATGAGTGCGTCGGCCTATCTGCACCTTCTCTGCGCTGGGTATTGATTCATCTCACCGATAGCCCGAGCACTGCTGCGCTGGAGCTGACCACCCTGGCAAGCCAGCCGTCGCCTTTGTATGGCACAGATGGGATGTTGAAGGGTCTGATCGCCATGGATACCACCGGTCATTTGAATCTGTACGCCGATGAGACCTTCACGAATTCCACCCAGCTGCTGGCCGGCGTAACCGGTTTCAGTGTCACTCAGCCCCCGGTGTTGGTGCAGGCCGCGGCAGCCTATCTGACCGTGAACAGCAGCTCCGGTGAAGCCGTCTACAAGATTGACTCAACGGGCACGCTTTCGGCCGATCTGTATGATTTCCATAACGGGGATCGGCAACTGTTGGCCATCGATCAGGATCACGTCTATCTGCTCGACGAGAGCAACGCCGGCACCGGACCATCCGCAGTCGTTGAAATCGTTCAGGGCGTTACACAGACTCTCTACACGTACCCAACCGACGTCATCGTTTCGATGGATTACGCAAATCAGAGCCTGGTACTGAGGCATGAAATAAACCTCGTTTACAACGTGGACGTACTGGCGACAGGGGCTCCTTCCACGCCGGTTGCAATCACTCAATACACCGATAATCCCGAGATCGACCTGGTCGGCAACCACTTGTTGGTGACTCATGGCGACTTCGTGCATCAGACCGGATCCGCGGCCACTGAAGTCCTGGATCTAACGGGAGCCGCGGTGCGACCCTCGCTGGCCGCTTCTGCTTTTGTTTCTGGAGCGTCGCTCCCCGTAATGATGGTTAACAACCTGCCCGACCTGCAGTCGCTGGGAAGCGGCGAAATTGACGTTATGGATCTCAGCCATCCAACAGCTGCCGGAACGCCGTTGAAAACTGCGTCGGGCGCAACCTATACGTTTCCTGCCGGGACGTTCTCGGCGGGCCTGGGTTCGATAACGCCGACGGTTGGGATCGGCGAATACCTGGTGACCGGCGCCGGGTATAGCAACCTGGTGGAATACAATCTTTCCACGGGCGTCATCACTCCGATTACTATCGCGAATACCCAGTTGTCACTGGTCCGATAAATGGATCACGAAGCGATCTACCGACTGCAGAACGCAGTCACCACCGCCAGGCAGGCCGTCTCTCAGGCGCGCCTGGACAACTGCGACGTCGGCGACATCGACGACGCCCTCGAGGCGCTCGATCAGGAATTGGCCAAGCCCACGCCGAACCAGAACACGGTTACCCTGTACCTCAACTCCGTGGCCCGCAGCCTCATAGCCGCACCTTCCGCCCGCGACGCGCGCGACCAGATCGATTCGGCCTTGCGGAAATCGGGTCTACCCGCCACCTGGGAGCAGTGACCCGCTCGGGCTGAGCGCCCGTAAGTTCTTGTTTTAAATGGCGCGCCCGATTGGATTCGAACCAACGACCTGCAGCTTCGGAGGCTGCCACTCTATCCATCTGAGCTACGGGCGCGACCCGCTGATTCTAATCGGTTTCGGTCGGCATGAGCAGTCCGATGATCGCCAGCAGGATGAACGCGCCGCCGAGTCCGACCACGATCCAATTGCGCCAACTCAGTCGGGCGTTGCGATCGTGGCCTGGCGCCACGTCGGCGTTGATCTGATTCACTCGCAGTTGAACCGGAAGGATAAACAGGAAGCTGAGGGTGCTCGGCCACCAATAGGGATCCGGGAGGCGCCACAGCACTGTCAGGATGATCCAACCCGCGGCGAGCGGACCTGCCAGGAGCCGCCGTCGAGGTCGGAGCGCCGGATGTTCGAAGTTGCGCACCTTCGCAAACAGCTGGTAGCAGAAAAAGACGGCGAAGATTGCCCGTGGAACGGGCGAGATCCGTAGCCCGGCGAACCCCTCGCGCTCCTTGACCAACTGCCAGTTCTTGTAGAACCAGTAGATCTGGTAAAGGCCGAGAGTGCAGACAAACATCAGCAGGTACTTGAACAGCGTGACCGCAAAGAAAGGCGTGTCGACCGCCTCTCCGGAGGCCGACGTGCTGTCAATGTCAGCGACTGCGGTGGCGGGCGGGGCGTACGGGTTTCTTTCGTCCATCTATTGGCTAACTCCTGCGTGCCGATGTCCGCGGATGGGGAAACCCGGGCAGCGGGGGCCGGTGCAAGCGCAAGCGGCCCTACTGGGACCGGCTGTTTCCGGGTCGGAGCACTGTAGATGGCCTACCGCACCGCATTCCATGCGGAAAGGCGCAAATTTTCGTGGTGGTCTATACTGCGCCGCCGATTTACCAGGCGTTTCACGCGGATCCAAACGTGAGCAAGCAGGACACTCATTTCTTTAATACCTTCAGCATGGTCATCGGGCTGCTGATTGTGATTGCCATCGGAATTTTCGCCCTGGCGCGAGTGGTCGCCAGCGAGACCCAGGACAAGCAGGTTCTGGAGGAAAAGTCGTACCTGAAGAGCGTTGAAAGCCACTTGCAGCCGGTTGCCAAGGAAGCCGTTGCCGGCGCCGACAACACCGCGCTCGCCATCAAGCCTGACCAGGGTTCAGCTGATGCCGCCGGCAGTGCCAGCGGCGGTCCTGCCGCGCCGAAGTCCGGCGAGGAGACCTTCCAGCAGGTCTGCAGCGCTTGCCACGGTGCCGGTATCGCCGGTGCGCCCAAGGCTGGCGACAAGGGCGCTTGGGGTCCGCGTATCGCCAAGGGCAAGGAAGTACTCTATGACCACGCCCTCAAGGGCTTCCAGGGTAGCTCCGGTGTGATGCCCGCCAAGGGCGGCCGTGCCGACCTGTCGGATGACCTCGTGAAGGCCGCCGTCGACCATATGGTCGACATGGCGAAATAACCCTTCAAGACTCATAGCCGCGCGTCCACGGAGTCGGTTGGCTCTGTGGCGCTACGGCGAATCGATGATGCACGCCGCTGGGTCTCGCCAATTCCATAGCGCCCGGTCAATCCTTTGGCTTCGGTGGGCGCCGGTCAAAATTTCGGAAGGTAACAGCCTCGGTGATGTGCTGCTCGCCTACGCACTCATCGCCGGCTAGATCCGCAATCGTACGAGCCAGCTTCAAGATGCGCTGTCGACTCCGCGCGGAGAATCCCAGCCTCTCCATTGACATGTTGAGTATCGACTTCGCGTCTTCGTTTAGCGTACAGAGGCGATTGACCTGTCCGTCTGACAATCGGGCGTTGCACTTGCCCTGACGTTCGATCTGGATGTCTCGCGCGACCTTCACGCGCGCCGCTACGCTCGCACTGGATTCGCGTGGCAGTGCGCCATCGTCAAAGTCGCTCAAGTTGACTCGTGGCACCTCCAGGTGGATGTCGAAGCGCTCCAGCATCGGCCCCGACACTCGGCCCATGTATTGCGCGATCTGACCCGGCGAGCAGCCACAGTTGCCTCGTGGGTCACCGAAGCGCCCACACGGACAGGGGTTCATGGCTGCAATGAGTTGGAATTGCGCGGGGTACTGGATGTGATGGGTTGCGCGCGAGATCGAAACAACTCCCGACTCCAGGGGCTCGCGCAAGCCCTCCAGTGCGCGCCGGTCATATTCCAACAACTCATCGAGGAACAGCACTCCGTGATGCGCGAGGCTGATTTCGCCCGGTCGCGGCACCGATCCACCGCCGACCAATGAGACTGCAGACGCCGTGTGATGGGGTGTTCGCATCGGACGGCGTCCGAAGCTACTGACACTGAAACCGATGCCGCTCGCGGATGCGATTGCGGCCACTTCCAGCGATTCTGCTTCTGTCATCGGTGGCAACAGTCCGGGCAGGCGCATGGCCAACATGCTTTTCCCGGTGCCGGGCGGTCCGCGCATCAGTATCGAGTGGCCACCGGCAGCGGCAATGGTGAGGGCGCGTTTCGCTTGAACCTGCCCCCGAACGTCTCTCAAGTCGAGCTCGGGCTCGCTGCCGGGGCCGTCGCCGGACAAAACACGCGGAGTGAGCGGAGGGATTGGCGAGCTGCCATCGAGATGCGCACACACGGCGAGCAAGTGACCAGCCGCTCGCAGGGTCGGCCCCGGTCGCCGACGGCGACCAGCCTCCGGCTCGCCGTGCGTTGTGCCTAACAACAGCCGTACCTCGTCCGCATTGGCATCCGGCACGATGACCTCGTGCCCCATCCGGGCGGCATGCGCTGCGGCCTGCAGCATCCCCGGTACCGACCTCAACTCACCATCCAACCCGAGCTCACCGAAGAACTCACGGTGCCCAGGGTCGATCTGCGACTCCGGATCCACCTTCACCTGCCCCGACGCGAGCAGAATCCCCAGCGCGATCGGCAGATCAAACCGGCCGCCGCGCTTGGGGATATCCGCCGGCGACAGATTGATGGTGATGCGCCCTGCCGGGAACTCGAGGTTGGAATTGACGATGGCGGCGCGGACGCGGTCCTTGCTTTCCTTAACGACGGTCGCGGCGAGCCCGACAATGGAAAAATTCGGCAGCCCGGAATCCAGGCTGACCTCCACCTGCACCAGCGGGGCGTGCAGCCCCAACTGCGCCCTGCAGACCACAGTCGCAATCGACATAGCCTTCCTTGGCTGTTGGGTTCAAAAAAGGATCAATGCGAAGGAGGCTCTCCAGGAGCACTCCCTTCCATGGAGGCCACCCGCCGCTCCAGCTCCTCGAGCCGTGCCCGGGTCCGCTCCAAGACCCGGGTCTGCGCATCAAACTCATCCCGCGAAACCAGGTCGAGCTTGGTGAGGCTCGCGCGCAACACCGCGCGAAAGTTGCTCTCCAGGTCCTGCTGCACCGCCCTGACGCCCGGCGGCACGCTCTCAACCAAACGTCGGACGATCTCGTCGATCTTCGGTGTATTCATGTGATTTCCCTCACGGAACCTTGCCCTCATTTGACGCAGCGGTCCCGAACGTAGCTCCAAAACAGTGCGCAGGGAGGGTGCTTCCACACGCAACCCATTAAAACTGCACTAAAAAATGCTGTGGCACGGAATCTGCACTTTGTATGCGCGCTTCACAAGCATACGTACCACTCGAGGATGGGGGCAGCCGGTGTTTGTTGCGCGACCACGCGATATGTCGGACCAGAGGTCCCGTTCGACAGATGTACTAAAAACCGTCCGGGAGAAAACATGCGCACCGCTTCAAAGACCACTTTAACAACCCTGGGACTGGCGCTCGCCGCGCTGGGACCCACGTTAGCCTGGGCCGACGCTCCAGCCCCGCCTGTTCCCAACAAAGGTGACACGGCGTGGATGCTCACCTCCACGGCGCTCGTCCTGCTGATGTCGGTACCGGCACTGGCACTGTTCTACGGCGGCCTCGTGCGCACGAAGAACATGCTGTCGGTACTCATGCAGGTGTTCGTCGTTTTCTCTCTGATCAGTGTGCTGTGGTGCGTGTACGGCTACTCGCTGGCGTTCACTGAAGGCAATGCCTTCTTCGGCGGTTGGAGCCGTGTGTTCCTGAACGGCACGTTCGACCCGGCCACCGGCAATTTCTCGTTGGGCGGTACCTTCAGTAAGGCCACGCCGATGTATGAGCTGGTGTTCGTCGCCTTCCAGGCCACGTTCGCAGCCATCACGTGCTGCCTGATCCTCGGTTCCATCGTCGAGCGCATCAAGTTCTCCGCGGTGCTGCTGTTCATGGTGATCTGGTTCACCTTCAGCTACATCCCGGTCGCGCACATGGTCTGGTTCTGGGCCGGTCCGGACGCCTACACCGATCCTGCCAAGGCTGATGCTGTTACAGCGACGGCTGGGTACATCTGGCAACTCGGTGCCCTCGACTTCGCCGGCGGCACGGTCGTTCACATCAACGCAGGTGTCGCAGGTCTGGTTGGCGCGATCATCCTCGGCAAGCGCGTAGGTTTCGGCAAAGAACCGATGCCGCCGCACAGCCTGACGATGACTATGATCGGCGCCTCCATGCTGTGGTTCGGCTGGTTTGGTTTCAACGCCGGATCTGCGTTGGAAGCCAACGGCTCCGCCGCTCTTGCCTTCATGAATACCTATCTCGCTACCGCCTGTGCGGTCCTCTCGTGGATGTTCTGCGAGTGGCTGCTCAAGGGTAAGCCTTCGATGCTCGGTGCAGCGTCGGGTGCGGTCGCCGGACTGGTCGCTATCACGCCTGCCGCGGGTAACGTTGGTATTCCGGGCGCATTCGCCATCGGTCTCGGCGTCGGCGTTGTCTGCCTCTGGGGTGTTACGGGCCTGAAGAAGATGATTAAGACAGACGACTCGCTCGACGTCTTCGGCGTCCACGCCGTCGGCGGTATTTTCGGCGCCCTGACGACCGGCATCTTCAATGCGCCTTCGCTCGGTGGTCCGGGCTCGGTGCAGGATTGGGTGAAGGGCACGACAGGTTATCCCGGCATCTGGCCGCAGCTGCTGATCCAGATCAAAGCTGTGGTCATCGTGACGGTCTGGACCGCGGTGGTGGCCACCGTTGCGTTCCTGGTTGTCAAAGCGGTCATGGGACTGCGGGTTTCAGAAGAACAAGAACGAGAGGGTCTCGACATCACGTCGCACGGCGAACGCGCCTACGACATGTAATCGGACAGCCTTGGCCTAGCGGCCTTCCCGGCCCCGGTCTGCCTCACGGCGGGCCGGGGCTTTTTACTTATGGCTGTGGCGAAGCAGCGTGTTGTGACGGACTTCTATGGCCCCGATTCCAGTGACCGGCCATACTTCCTGCCGACCGGGGAGGTCCTGCTTATGTTGCGATATCTAGCAATCAGCACGGTTTTGAGCGTGGGCGCCATTTCGGCTGCGCACGCAGATGTGTATCGCTGGGTCGATGACCACGGCGGTGTGCATTACAGCGATCAATGGGTTGCCGGGTCCGAAGTGATCAAGTCGTCACCGAAGCCCCCGGGCAGCGGCGGCGTTTCGTCCAGCCGCACCTACATGGCACCCAAGACCTCCTCGACTACTCCTTCACAGGACGATGCCGCAAAGGCCGTGAAGAATGACGTAGCCAAAGCCCGTGACCAGCAGTGCAAAGACGCCAAGGACCGGTACGAGAAGGCGATTGCCGCTCGCCGCATCTACAAGGCGCCGGCCGCTGGCGATAAGGCAGCGAAGGACGTCGTCGGACAGGATGCCCGGCAGTATCTGTCCGAAGAAGAAGCCGACGCGTATCGAGTGAAAGCTCGACAGGACGTCTCGGACTTCTGCGGCGCCGGAAAGTAGTTAGGCGCGGCACGGGCCGCGCGGAGCTCGAGTCTTCTTTCCGCCGCGGCCGGGTTGCCCCTAGTCCCGGCTTGGGCGAACGCTCTATAGTGCGCGCTGGCCAATTCGGCCACTTTGATCCTGGAACAAGACGATGCGCGTTGGCTTTGTTGGTCTCGGCGCCATGGGTATGGGCATGTCGCGCAATCTCCACCGCGCCGGTCTGTTGAGCGCCGTCTGGAATCGCACCTCCGAAAAAGCGAAAGCGCTGGCCGCTGAGCTTGGATGCAAGTCCCCTGCAACATTGGAACAGCTCGCTGCAGACGTCGATGCAGTAGTCATCTGCGTCTCCGCGGATAACGACGTGCTCGATGTCGTGCGTGCCCTGGCAAAGGGCCTGCGCAACGGCGCACTCGTCATTGATTGCTCAACCGTCGGTGCCGACACCGCGCGCACAGCAAGCGGCATCCTCCAGCCGGCCGGCGTCGAATTCCTCGATTGCCCCGTTAGTGGCGGCGTCGAAGGCGCCGAAAAGGGCACTCTGGCGATTATGGTGGGCGGATCGCCCGAAGCGTTCGATCAGGCGCAACCCATCCTCAACGCCATGGGCAAAACCGTCACCCACTTTGGCCCGACCGGCAGCGGCCAGGCCGCCAAAGCAACCAACCAGATCATGTGTGCCGGCATCATCGAGTGCGTGGCAGAAGCCATGGCATTCGCCCGGGCTCAAGGGCTACCGCTCGACAAGGTCGTGGATACTCTGGGCAAAGGTGCCGGCTCGAGTTGGTACTTCGTTCACCGTGGTCCAAACATGGTGCGTGGAACGTACCCGGCAGGCTTCCGTGTCCGTCTGCATGCCAAGGACCTCGGCATCTGTCGCGACATGGCCGCCCGTTTCGGTGTTGCACTACCGGTCGTGGAGCGCATGCTCGGCGAGTACGCAGAGCTGGTCTCACGCGGTTACGGCGATGAAGACATCTCCGCCACCTTCAGACTCAAGGAAGAGTTGTTCGATGCGCCCAGCAAAGCGGGCTCGTCACCTTAATTGATTTTCCGGGGGTCCGCATGAGCGAGGACGAGTCCTCACTCTATCTCCCTGACTTCTGCACTTCGCGCGCCGCGCTCGCCAACGTTCTCATCGTCGAGCTGACCGCGCTGGTCCTGACCCTCGCCCACGAGAACCTGGGCGTTGGGTTCTGGACGGATCTGTCCCGGACCTCGCTCTTCCTGCTGTGGATCGGCCTCGCAGGAGCCGCACTGTTGTGTTGGATGCGCAAACCGTTGAGCCGCCTGGAAGTTGCCCGAGGCTCGGCGGCAGTGCTCATCCTGATCACCGCATTGGTTGCAGGCATCTCTGCGGCAGCCTACTACCTGGGTCGCACGACCCTAGTTGAAGACGCCGGCGCAGCCATCCTATTTCCACCCGCCCTGGGGTTATTTCTCGTCAGAAACGTCGCCATCGGCTTCGTAGTCACGGGAATCGCCTTACGATACTTTTACGTGACTCACCAATGGCGTCGCAACATAGAAATGCAGGCAACCGCGCGCGTTCATGCCCTCCAGGCCCGCATCCGACCTCATTTCCTGTTCAACAGCATGAACACCATCGCCTCGCTCACGCGCTCCAATCCAGCGCTCGCGGAGGAAGCGGTGCAGGATCTGGCCGATCTTTTCAGGGCCAACCTCAGTGAAAAGCGCGACACGATCACCTTCGAGCAGGAATATGAGGTTGCCCGAACGTACCAACGGATCGAGGAGCTGCGACTAGGGTCCAGACTCCGTGTCGACTGGAAGGTCGATTCCCTGCCGCGCAAAGCGCTAGTTCCGGGGTTGATGTTGCAGCCGCTGCTGGAGAACGCGATTTACCACGGCATTGAACCGCAGCCGGACGGCGGCACGGTTACCGTGACAGGCGAGATGTCGGGCAATCTAATTACCGTCGTCGTACGCAACCCTGTTGGAAACTATGAGAGCGAGCGTGAGGGCAACCGCCTTGCGCTGGCGAACATCCGTGAGCGACTCGGTCTCTTGTACGGTGAGCGAGGACTCGTAAAGTCAGGTCGATTCGACAACGAGTACATCGTTACGTTGCGATTCCCGCACGTCGAGAAGCTGAATGAGAGCTAGAGTTCTGATCGTCGACGACGAGGCTCCGGCCCGCGAGCGTCTGCGCAGTCTTCTGGCTGAGCTGGATCAAGTCGACGTCATCGGCGAAGCAGTCACTGGCGAAGAGGCCGTGCAGCGAGCTGCCGAGCTCGCTCCCGACGTCGTGTTGCTGGACGTGAGAATGCCTGGCATCGACGGTATCGAGGCCGCGAAACACATGAACGTGCTGGAACAGCCTCCGGCAGTCATCTTCACAACAGCGTTTGATGAGTACGCCATGAAGGCGTTCGACGCACAGGCTGTAGGTTATCTGTTGAAGCCGATCCGCAAGGAAAAGCTCGCCGCAGCGTTGACCCACGCTGGCCGACTCAGCCGTCCCCAGCTCCAGAAAATCGCCGACCCCGCTCAAGCCCGTTCGCACATCGCTGTCCGGCATCGTGAGGGACTGCGGTTGATCCCACTAGGCGAGGTTCAGTTCTTCTTCGCCGAGCAGAAGTACACGACGGTGCGGCATCTCAAGGGCGAGGACCTGATTGAAGATTCGTTGCGATCTCTGGAGGATGAGTTTGGAACCGCTTTCGTGCGGATACATCGCAACGCCCTGGTCAGCGTGCGCTACTTGGAAGGTATCGAGCGCAACGTCGACGGCCAGTACTTCGTGCGGTTACGTGGTTGTGAAGCCCCCCTGCAGGTCAGTCGCCGGATGGCGAGCGAGCTACGGGAGCGGTTTAGGATCTGACGCGGGGTTGGCGACCGCGGTGCCCTAGTCCGCGGGATTGGCGACCGCGGTGCCCTAGTCCGCGGGATTGGCGACGGCGGCGCCGTCGTCCGCGGGATTGGCGACGGCAGCGCCGTCGTCCGCGTAATCGAACGAATCGAAATACAGTCTTTCCCGCCGTGGAAACGTTCCTCGGATTGCCTCAATGAGCGCCGGCGGTCCCGCCGCATACACATCGAACGACTCGAGGTTGGGATAGTCAGCCAGCACGGCCTCGTGAACCCACCCCGTCCTGTATTCCGACGACGCAGTCGCCTCTGACAACACAGGCGTAAAGCGTAGTTGTGGATACCGTCGTACCCAATCTGTAACCAGCCCTTCCTCATACACATCGGCCGCCGTGCGAGCCCCCCAGTAGAGATGGATAGGGCGAGTGCCACCACCCTCCAGCACGTGCCGCAGCATGGACTTCAGCGGTGCAAATCCCGTCCCGCCCGCGATCATCAGCACCGGTGCGGGGCCTTCCTGATACACAAACTGCCCAATGGGACCCTCGATCCTGAGTAAGGAGCCCACGCCAGTGGTGCCCGTGCCCCACAGGCCCTCCGTGAAGCCACCACCGGGGACACGCCGGACGTGCAGCTCGAGTAGATCACTGTCGTGAGGAGGGCTGGCGATCGAGAAGCTGCGGCGTCTGCCGCTGTCGAGAAGGATGTCGAGGTACTGACCCGGATGAAACTCGAGCCTTTCGACCACAGGCAGACGCAGGAATATCTGCATGACGTCTGGAGCCAGCGGAGTCATGCGCGCGATGCGGCAGGGAAGGGTCTTAATCTCGACATCTGTCACGCTTGCGATCAGTCGTGCCTCGACGACGAGGTCCGAGCGAGCGCGAGCCTGGCAGAGCAGGATTTTGCCCGCGGCGGCCTCCTCGGCGGTGACGCCCAGTGGCAAGCCGTTCAGGTACTCGACCTGCCCCGCACGCAGTTGCACGCGGCAGGACGCACAGTGACCCGACTTACAGCTATGCGGAAGGTTGAGCCCCGCGCTCAACGCACTCTCCAGAATCGGCCGATCAGCAGCCACGCTGATGCGGCGTCCATGGGGCTCCACCAATACGGAGTATTCACGCTCAGGCATAGTGAGTCAGACTACCCTAGGTGCAGCCGCCGCGGCGTCGGCAAAGCACC
>Ga0268266_10004022_pt1 | contig 14215 bp, 11 predicted proteins | sample KBSS13metaG_FD_190356 | JGI IMG/M metagenome (GOLD analysis project Ga0268266, IMG submission 190356) | Switchgrass rhizosphere microbial communities from Kellogg Biological Station, Michigan, USA - KBS S1-3 metaG (SPAdes) (version 2) | ecosystem: Host-associated > Plants > Roots > Rhizosphere...
CATCAATTCCGGGCTGGCCAGCAACTCCCGCAGCTTTTCTTCGGCAGCGGACTTGCCGTCCATGTAGCGCTGCAGGTTCGCAAGCTGCTCGCGAGCCTCCAGCAGGGCGCGGACCGCGGGAACCTGGCGAGCGATCGCCGCCGGCTCGAAATCGGCCATCTTGTTGAAGGTGAGCTTGACGCCCATCTGCTCGTTCTTGGCGTCGCTGAGGCGGTTCTCGACCCGGAAGGTCACGGCCGGCTTCACGCTTTCCATATACGCGTCGAGATTGTCCATATCGACGTTGGCGAACTTGCGGTCGGCCATCGGCGGCTTCTCGACCTCGGAGGCATTGCCCGAAAGGTCGGCCATCACGCCCATGATGAACGGCAGCTCGACCTGCTTGTTGGCCTCGTACGGATCCTGGTAGGAAATATGGACGCGAGGCGCCCGATTCCGCTTGATGAACTTCTGGCCGCTGTCGGACATTTGGAGCTCCTCCTAACGTAAGGTGATGTGAACCGACAGCGCTGGCTTTGTCAAACGGATTGAACGCTGCCGCGCTGGCGGGAGATGTGGCCGCCGTCAGGCGGGCGGGGCGATAAGATCCCTGAGGATCGCTTTGAAATCCCTGTTGGAAAAGCTGCTTGCCTTGGCCAGCAGCATCGGCACCGGGCTGGAAGGCTCCGCTACCGTGTAGAACTGCTCGACTTCCGCCATCAGCGTCATTGCCTCTGTCCTGGAGCTGGCTGAATACGCATTTGCGCCTGGCCCCGCTCCGTTGACCGCTTCGGCCGCTTTCGGCACGTCCGCCGTCAGTTGCTTCAGCTGCGTCATGTTCAATTGCAAATTAAGGTCGCCCTGTATCCGTATGATGGCGCGCGGTGCGGCCTCAGGTAACAGTATTTCAAGCGAATGTGTCAGCGACTTGCCGACCAGCGAGCGCGCCTGGTGGATCAGGATCAGCGACGGCGATGATGGCTCGCAGGCTGCGAAATAGGTCTCGACGGCGAGCAGCGCCGCGCCAGCGTCGGCCTGGGTCTTGATCAGCCCCGTCAGGACGATCGGTTTGGGGACTGCAACTGCGGCCAAACCCGCCCCCCCGGCCGCCGCCCCTTCCGCCTGTTCATCGGCGCCGTCCGCGACGGGTTGCACTTCCTCAACAGCGACGGCAGCCAGATCCGGGCGCGCCGCGCGGAACAGCGCGATCATGTTGGCCAGGAATTCCGCCAGCTTGTCGAAGCTCGGCACATATTCGTAACCGGCATTCTCCGTGAACGAATTACGGATCGACGCAAGCGCCGCCGCTGCGTTGACTGCCGCCTTATACGATGCGTCCGACGCGGTGCGATTTTCAGGTGCGCTCAGCGCCCTATTGATCTCCGACAGATCGAGAACGGTCTCGTTGGCCCGTTTTTGTGCAGTCCCGCCAGCGATGGCGGCATGGCGATAGCTGACAATGTCGGCGCGCTTGTCGCGCACCATGGGGAGATGCTGCAGCGGTTGGATGATCTGCCACCAGTCGTCGAGCCCGCTCAATATGTTCTGGCGCAGCGTGAAATCGCCCTCGTACGCTTGCGGGTGCACGTCGGCCCAGAACTTTTCGAGCAGGCCGGCCATCGCCACGACACAATCGGCAAATCCGGGCAGATCGCCGACGAAGCTCTGAAACCGCGCCTCGATGGCAAGCAGCCGGATGTCGCGCGTCAGGGCCAAAAGCCCGTCGATCGCCTCCACCTCTTCCTTGAGCTTGATGGTGCCGCGGTCGATCGGCTCGTCGGTATTGGACTTGTAATACCGCTCCGGGATCCTGCCGGCGACCGGCAATACGTAGTTCAGATACCGCTCGTCGCCGACCTCGTCGAGATCGGGTCCGCACGGCGTTTCCCCAGCTATCGGTTCAAGCAACCAGTCGTATCGCATACGCCTCCCGCTCCAGGTTCCGACGCCGCCACAGAGGGGGCCGCATTCAACGATACTCCAATGATGGCGCGGTTGGACAGGGCTTTCCAACCGCATGTCTTCGGCTTCCTTAATTGTTACAAAAGCGTGCTCGCGCACCCTCGCGCGGTTACAAAAGATAGATAGACCGCTGAATCGATGGGATGATAGTAATCCCCCACCTGGCCTTGGCCGCACGGCAGAGGCACGAGGAGTTTTCCTGAATGGCTGCTCTTGCGCAAGACAAACACATTGCCCGCCTCGATACGCCGGCAGGCAAGGACAAGCTCGTGCTCACCAGCTTCGAATGCGTCGAAGGAGTGAGCGAGCTTTTCGAATATCGGGTCAATGCGCTGAGCCGCGAAGGCAACATCGATTTCGACAAGATACTCGGCCGCAACTGCACCGTCACGTTCAACACGATCGACGGCGGCAAGCGCTTTTTCGACGGCATACTGGCCGAGGCGCAATGGCTCGGCCCAACCCCAGGCGACCATAAGAAGGAAGAAGAGCACGCCTACAGCCTCGTGCTGCGGCCATGGTTTTGGCTCCTGTCGTTCCGCCATAACAGCCTGATCTTTCACGAAAAAACGGCGCCGAAAATCATCGAGGAGATTTTCGGCAAGCACGGATTCGCGGACTTCAAGAACAATCTGTCGCGCGACTATCCGGAGCTCGAATACTGCGTCCAGTATCGCGAGTCCGATATGGCGTTTGTTTGCCGGCTCATGGAACAGCACGGCATCAGCTATTATTTCGAGCACTCCGACGGCGCTCACAAACTGATCCTTGCCGACGAGGCGTCGACCTTCAAGGCGATCGATGGCGGCAGCCGCCGCTTCGCTCCCGGCTCAAAGGACCTTGCCGGCAAGAAGGAAACGATCCGCAGCCTGATCGCCGGCCGGCGCTTCACCTCCGGCAAGGTCAAGCTAAAGGACTACGACTTCAAGAAGCCTTCCGCCGATCTCACCGCCGAAAAGGAGGGCGACGCGAAGTTTCAGAACGGCAAGATCGAGGTCTACGACTCGCCCGGCAAATATGTCGAGCGCTCCGACGGCACTGGCTATGCAACGTCGCGGCTCGACATGGAACGCGCTTTCGATGGACATTTTCATGCGACCGGCGACTGCGTCGGCTGCTTTGCCGGCGCGTTGGTGACGCTGACCGGACACCCCGAGAGCAAGCTGAACCAGGAGTATATCGCGCTACGCTGCCGGCACATTTTCGGCACGTTGACCTACGGATTGAGCCGCGAACCAGACGGCCCGGGCTACCAGGGCAGCTATGAGTTCGTCGCAAGCGACAAACCATACGCACCGCCCAGGTTGACCGAGAAGCCGTTCATCGGTGGCGCGCAGACTGCCGTGGTCGTCGGCGACGGCGAGATCGACGTCGACAAGTATGGGCGCATCCTGGTCAGGTTCCACTGGGATACGCAGGGCGACAAGTCGATGCGCTGCCGCGTCGCGCAGGTGTGGTCCGGCAAGTCATGGGGCGGCATTTTCATTCCGCGCGTCGACATGGAGGTGGTCGTCCAGTTCCTCGAGGGCGACCCCGACCAGCCGCTGGTGATCGGCTGTGTCTACAACAACGAGAACATGCCGCCGTACAAACTGCCCGACAACAAGACCATCGCCGGCTGGAAGTCGAACTCGTCGACCGGCGGCGGCGGTTACAATGAGCTCATCTTCGAGGACAAGGCGGGCAAGGAACTCCTGCGCATGAACGCGCAGAAGGACATGAAGACAAATGTCGGCAACAACGAGACGCGCTCCGTCAACAGCAATCGCAGCACCAGCATCGGCGGCAACGATACGCTCAACGTCGGCGACACTCTCAGCATCACGGCCACGAAGAAGGTCGAGATCACCGTCGGTGCGAGCAAGATCACGATGGTCCCGGAAAAAATCACCATCACGTCGCTGACCGTCGAGGTAACCGCTCCCAGCATCAAGACGACGTCCCTGACATCCGAGCACGTCGCGGCCGCGGTGATGGACATCAAGGGCTTACTGGTCAAGATAAACTCGTAAATTGAAGCAACCCACTCGGGTCAATAGCGAATGCAGAACGGGGGAGCGGCAGCCGCAACGACATCGCACAGGCTTCGTTTCGGGACGGCAAGCGAGTTGTTCGAAGCCTTCCCGACGGCCGGCGAGGATATCGCTGCCGCGCCGGCCGACCGGCCGTCGCTCGATTTCATGGCCGATTTGGTGGCCGGGCCGACGCCGGAAGACGGCATCACCTTTTGCGCCTATCTGCTGCCGCACCGCGAAGCTGTCTGGTGGGCGCATCAATGCCTCGATGGCGTCGCCCAACTGTTGTCGCCTGAAGACCAGCACTTGCTGTCGTTGGCGGAGGCCTGGGTTCGCTATCCCGAGGAAGACCAGCGCTGCGCCGTGCTCGACGCCGGTATGGCGGCGCCGTCGAAGACCCCGGCCGTGTGGATCGCGCTTGCCGCTGGCTGGAGCGGCGGCAGCATGCTGCCGAGGGATGCGGTCTCACCCGTCGAGGCGCCGCCCTACCTCACCCCCAAGGCCGCCAATGCGGGCGTGCTCAGCGCGCTCGCCCGCGTCGACCGCAAATCACGCGCCGCCACGCTCAAACAGTTCGTCAACATGGCAGTGCAGTTGCTCACCCGAAGGTGAGGCCCCTTTGCTTGCAATGTGTCGGCACGGGCCGCTAAAGTATGCGAGTTATTAAGCACTTGCGTATGAACTGCACGGTAGCGTGCAAAGCCGGCGGACATGACTATCAACCTCAAGATCGACAATCTGGATGCGCTGCCCGACGGCGGCCCGCTCAGCTATCGGTCGCAGGGCCGCGGCTTCGAAATCGGCCGCGAGCACCGCGATTGGACGCTGCCCGATCCGAACATGTTCATTTCCGGGCGTCACTGCGAGGTCCGTTACGAGAAGGGCGGCTACTGGCTGTACGATTTTTCGCGCAACGGCACCTTCGTCAACGGCTCGCGTCAACGCATCAAGAACCCGCACCGCCTGGCCGACGGCGATCGCATCCAGATCGGCCACTATTTCGTGACGGTATCGATCGACGAGGGCGAGGACGCGCCGATCGGCGACGACCCGCTTCCGCCGGCGCGGGCGGCCAGCGTCGACGATATCTGGGACACCGGCGCACCCTCGCCGCCGCCGATCGACCGCCGCGAACTGATGCCGCCGCAACGCCGCGGTCAGCGCAGCGCCGATTTCTCCGAGCAGTTCCTGGAAATGCCGATCAAGCCGCTGCCCGAACTGGACAGCGGCCGCGCACCCGCGCAACGGCCTGGCAACGCCGACCCGTTCGGCGCGAGCCAACCGGCGCAAGCGGCGCCGTTTGGCGGGGATGCGCCGTCGGAGAGCCCGTTTGCGTCAGGCGCATCGTTCGTGCCCCCTCCACTTCCCGCTGCCGCGCCTTTTTCGCTGCAGAGCGAAGGCTTCGCCCCGCCTCCCTCGCCCCCGCCCACGCCGGTGCGCCCTGCATCGGCCAGAGCATTCGAGACGCCGCTTGCCAGTTCGTCGCCCGGCGGCAGCGACGCCATCCTGCGCGCCATCGCGACAGGCGCCGGCGTTTCTCCGGACGTCTTCCTGCAGCGGCCGGCCGGTGACGTGGCGGCCGAAATCGGCATGGTGCTGCGCACCGTGATCGAGGAACTGGCGCTGCTGCTCAAGGCGCGCGCCGCCGCCAAGGTGCTGGCCAAGAGCGGCAATCGCACGATGATCAGCGCGGTCGACAACAACCCGCTGAAATTCGTGCCACGCCCCGAGGAAGTGCTGGAGATCATGTTCGCCAAGCAGCGGGCCGGCTATCTCGACGCCAAGCACAGCATCGACGAGGCCTTCCGCGACCTCAAGACCCACGAGTTCGCGACCTACGCCGCCATGCAGAAGGCATTGTCGCGGCTGCTCGAGGATCTGTCGCCGGACGCCATCGAAAAGAAGGTCGCCTCCTCCGCCTTCTCGTCGAAGAAGGCGCGCTCCTGGGAAATATTCCAGGCCACCTGGGAGGCCAAGGAGAAGCCGCACGAGAACGGCATGCTCGACGTCTTCCTCGCCTATTTCAGCGATGCGTACGCCAAGGCCTCAAAGCCGCGATAGTTGTTAGACCCCGCACCGACGCGGCACCGCGGCGATCAGTTCCCTTGTGTAGGCGTGCTGAGGGTCGGCGATGATGCGCTCGGTCGGTCCGTCCTCGACGATGCGGCCATGGTGCATCACCAGGGTTCGCTGGCACAAATAGCGGACCAGCGTGATGTCGTGCGAAATGTAGAGCGCCGTCAGCGATCTGCGTTGGCCGAGATCGCGCAGCAGGTTGAGGATGCCGGCGCGCACGCTGACATCGAGCATCGAGACCGGCTCGTCGGCCACGATGAAATCCGGTGACAGGATCATCGCACGGGCAATGACGCAGCGCTGCAACTGCCCGCCGGAAAGCTCGTGCGGAAAGCGGTCGAGGGCATCCATGCCCGCCCGAAAGCCGGCAAGCTCCAGCGCATTCTCGATATGGCCAGCATATTGCGAGCGGTCGACGCCGGCCACCAGCAGCGGCTCGGCCAATGCCCGATAGAGTGTGAAGCGCGGGTTGAGCGCCTCGAACGGGTTCTGGAAGATCATCTGGGCGCGGCGCCGGAAGCACTGCAGCGCCGCTCCGGCCAGATCGGCCATCGGCTCGCCGTCGAAGCGGATGTCGCCACCGGTTGGCGCCGTCAGCTTGAGCAACATCCGGCCGACCGTCGTCTTGCCGCTGCCGGATTGGCCGAGCAGCCCGACCGTTTCGCCCTGCGCGATGGTCAGCGACACGCCGTCGACGGCGACGATCGCAGGCCGCCTCGCGCGGAGGCCGCGCTTTCCGCCAAAACTCTTGGTGACGCTGGTCATCTCGACCAGCGGATGGGCTGGAGAGGCCACTAGCTGGTCCATGTGGCGCTATCCCTGGCGAGTTCCCGCAACCGCCCGGCTTCCTGCAGGCGGCAACACGCTGCAAAATGGTTTTCGCCCACCGCCTGGCTTTGTATCGGCACACGGCAGGCGGCAATCGCAAACGGGCAGCGCGGCTCGAACCGGCAGCCTTCGGGCGGGTCCGCGAGATCAGGCGGGGTCCCGCGTATCGGCACGAGATCGCGCATGCCGTCGCTGAGGTCGGGGAAGGCCTGCAGCAAACCCATGCTGTAGGGATGCGCCGGCGTCGACAGGACATCGTCGACGCTCCCCTCCTCTACCACCTGTCCGGCATACATGACCGCGACGCGATCGCAGGCATAGCCGATCACGCCGATATCGTGCGTGACGAGAACGATGGAGACGCCAAACGACGTGCGTAGGCTGACCAGCAGATCGAGGATCTGCTTCTGGATGAGTACGTCCAGCGCCGTGACCGGCTCGTCGGCGACGATCAGCTTCGGCTTCAGCGCCAGCGCCATGGCGATCGCCGCACGTTGGCGCATGCCGCCGGAGAACTGATGCGGGTAGTCGGCAAGGCGCTCCGGCGCCAGGCCGACGGAACGGAACAATTCGGCGCTGCGCGACACCGCCGCCTCGCGCGCCAATCCCCCCCGACGGCGCAAAATGGAGCGGAGTTGATCGCCGACCCGGTAGACCGGGTCGAGCGAATTCATCGCCGACTGCGGCACGAAGGCGATTTCGCGCCAGCGGACCTGCCGCTGCTCGTCTTGCGACAGCTTGGTCAGGTCACGGCCTTCGAACAGGATCTCACCGCCGGCAATCGCGGCGTTTGCCGCCAGCACGCCAATGATGGCGCGGCCGAGCGTGGTCTTGCCGCAGCCAGATTCGCCGACGATCCCGGTAATCGATCCGCGCGGCACCGACAGCGACGCCTTGTCCACCGCCATGATCTGCCGGCCGGCCTGATGGTAGGCCACCCGGAGGTCGTTGATCTCGAGCAGCGCCATCAACGCGCCTTGAGCTTGGGGAACAGCACTTCCTCGTAGCCGCGCCCGATGAAGAAACCTGCGGCAACGACGGCGACGATCGCCAATCCCGGCGGCACGAACCAGTGGAAGCTGCCGCGCGACAGCGCCTGCGAGGCGTAGGCATCCTGCAGCATGTAGCCCCAGGAGATGGTCGAGGCATCACCGAAGCCGAGAAAGCTGACGCTGGCCTCGGTCAGGATCGCCCAGCCGATCGCCACCGAGCCGTACAGGATGGCGATCGGCAAGATGTTGGGCGCCAGATGCACGAATAGGATGCGCCACTCGCTGACGCCGACGACGCGGGCTGCCTCGATGAATGTGCGGCTGCGCAACGTCAGGACCTGCGAGCGGATGACGCGCGCCGTGTCGCGCCACAGGATGAGCCCCATCGCCAGCACGACGTTCCAGACGCTGGGCTCGAGAAAGGCCGAGAGCACGATGACGAACGGCAGGAACGGAATGCCGAAGGCGATGTCGGTGATACGCATCAGGATGGAGTCGGCAATGCCGCCGAAGAACCCGGCAAGCAGCCCGACGACGGTGCCGATGACGACCACCATGAAGGCAGCCGTCACGCCGACGATCAGCGCGGCGCGAGACCCGAACACCAGTTGCGACCACACATCGCGGCCGAGGCTGGTCGTGCCCAGGGGGAACTCCAGGCTGGGCGGCAGGTCGGCGGCGAGATTGTAGTCGGCGGAAAACAGGATCTCGGTCGGATCATGCGTCGCCAGCTGATTGGCGAAGATCGCGGTCAGAACCAGCACCATGTAGACCGCAATGCCGGTCAGCGCCATTGGGTCGTGCCATGGCATGCTGCGCCAGAGCCGCGCGCCCAGCCGCGATCGCGACGGCGCCGCGAGCCTCGCAGTGTCCAGTTCAACCGACATGATCGACCCTGGGATCGAGCAGCCGGTAGAGCAACTCGGCGAGCCCGTTCATGGCGATCGTCACCACCGCGATCAGCATGAAGGCGCCCTGCGCCAGCGGATAGTCGTGCGCCTGCACGGCCTTGACGAGCAGCCGCCCGAGACCGGGCCAGGAAAACACCGTCTCGATCACGACGTTGCCGCCGACCGAATAGCCGATGCCCAGCGTGAACGCGGTCGCCACCGGCAGCAGGGCGTTGCGCGCCGCATGGCGCAGCATGATCGTGCGCTCGGAAAAACCCTGCATACGCGCCAGCGTCACGAAATCCTCATTGAGCACCTCGAGCATGGTCGAGCGCATCAACAGCACCGGCAGGCCGACGAGATAGAGCGCCAGCGTCGCGGCCGGCAGGAACAGATGCGCCAGGAAATCGCGGTTGAACATGTGCGTCAGGAACGACCCTCGCTCGGTGCCGGCTTCGAGCGTCCCTCCGGATGGCAGCCAGCCGAGCGAGAAGCTGAAGACGGCAAGCAGCACCATGCCCAGCCAGAATTCGGGCGCGGCGCGCAGCATCAAGACGACAGGCAGCGCGATCTTCTCGAGGACCGAATTGCGTTTCCAGGCAAGCGTCGCGCCAAGCACGATACCGATCACGTAAGCCACGATCAGCGCCGCCAGCGTCAGCACGATGGTGTTCGGAAACACCTCCCAGACGAGCGTCGCCACGTCCTGTCGGTAGAAGAAGCTCTTGCCCAGATTGAGCTGAAGGAGGTTGAGGAGGTAGAGCAGGTATTGCTGGAACAGCGGCAGGTCGAGCCCGAACTGCCGGCTGAGCTCGTCACGCTCGGCTTGCGTGAAGGTCGGCTCGATGAAGGCAGTGAGCGGGTCGCCCGGCATCAGCCGGAAGATGAAGAACAGGATCGTCGCCACCGCCCACAGGACGAACAGCAATTGTCCGAGCTTCACCGAAACACCGCGCACTCCCCCCATCGCCTGCCATCGGACCTTATTTTACCGTGTCGGATTTGCCGTCGGGATAGTGCAGCTTCCCGTCGACGATCGTATAGCCGGCATCTTCGAGTATCTTCCTGGCCGCATCCAGCCCCGTAACCATGCCGTCGACCGCCGGGTCGTGCCAGTAGGAAAGCACCGGCGAGATCACGGAATTCGCCGGCACGGCGTAGCCCTTGAACGCGGCTCCGACAATCAGCTTGCGATCGATGGCGGTCGACAGCGCATTGCGGAACGCGACATCGTCGAACGGCGCGCGGCGTTCATTCATCCCGATATAACGGAAGCCGAGGTCGATGGTGTTGACCATCGTCAGATCCGGGCTCGACGCCAGCAGTTCCTCGAGCACTTTGGGATCGCCGGTATATTCCGAGAGGAAGTTGATTTCGCCGGATTTCAGCATGCCCAATGAGGCTTCCGTGTTGGATACCGCCCGCAGGATCCAGCGCGCCGCCTTGGGCGCCGCGAAATGGTCGGGGTTGGCTTCGAGCACGATCTCTTCGTTCTTGGTCCAGCTGACGAACTTGAACGGCCCCGACCCGATCGGCTTGTCCTCCTGAACCATTTCGGCGGTATCCGGCTTGCCTTCCATCGCCTTGATCTTGGGCTCCCAGATCGCCTTCGGGATCAGGTTGACCTTGGCAAGCGTGGTGGTGAGGAACGCCGCCGACGGCGCCTTCAACTTGAAGCGCAGCCCGTTTTCGCCGACCTTTTCGATGCTGGCGATATTGCTGACGAACGGCTTGTACATCGGCGCCTTGTCGCCCTGCGGCAGCGTGAACGAGAAGATCACGTCGTCGGTGGTGACCGGCGTCCCGTCATGCCATTTCATTCCCGCTTTGAGGGTGACGTCGATGGTCGTGGCATCGACCCAATTGTAGCTTTCCGCCGCCCATGGTTTTGGCAGGCCGTCCGGCCCCACTCTCAGAAGCCGGTCCCAGACCAGCTCGGTCACCCAGCTGTCGACGGGACCGCTCACATAGAGCGGGTTGATGAAGGTGACTGCGTCGGCCGCGTTGACGATGATATCCTTCTGCTCGCCGAGCGGCTTCAGCGAGATGAAGGTCCAGAAATTCTTGATGCCGACGCCGGCCTGGTCGACCACCGAGCTCTCGTCCCAGATCTTCTTGTTGAAGGCAAAAGCCAGACGCGGATAGACGAGGTTGATGATCGGCTGGTCCCGCGCGAGCATCTCCTGCGCGCTGAACACCAAAGCCTTGCGCTTCTCCGGGTCGGTCTCTTCGCGCTGCGCTGTGACCACCTTGTCGTAGTCCGGGTTGATGTATCCAACAAAGTTGTAGCCATCGACGGCGGTGCTGGAGTGGAAGAGATTGTAGAGCAGCTCATCGGGATCCGAGCGCTCCGGGCGTCCTGCCATTTGCCAGCCGGTCATGTCCCACTTGTCGCGGCTCGACCAGACGAAGTCCGACATCTGCTCCCATGGCTGGACTTCGATCTTGATGTCGAGGCCGAGCTTCTTCCATTCCTGCGCCATCAGCTGGATGGCCTGATATTCCTGCGGCTGGGCCGCCTGCGGCCGGCTCAGGATTGACAACTGGCGGATGGCGTCGCCTGCATTGGCCACTGCGGGCAGAGCCAGGAACGTAAGCGATGCGGCTAAGGCGGATCGATGTACGAATGACATGTTGTTCCCCTTGTTTTATTCATCGAAACATTGTTTTATTATGATACGCTAACACCGGGAATGCAGCCGCGCAACACCCTCGCCGATGCTGAAAGGGGCAAGAGATGCCAAAGACCCGAAAGCCCGCCGAGGGCGACGGCAAACCCAAGGACCGCTATCGCATCGACGCTGTCGACCGCGCCTTGCAGATGCTGGAGCTGCTGGCCGAACGGCCCGGGTTGCGCGTGACCGACCTGGCCGAGCTGATGGATGTCAGCAAAGCGCTGGTATTCCGCCTGCTGCACACGCTGGAGCTGCGCGATTATGTCCGTCGCGATCCCCAGCATCGCAGCAATGCGCTCGGATTCCGTGTCCTGCATCTGGCCGAGAAGGTCGAGGCGGAGAACCTGTTGATCAGGGCGACGGCGCCGCTGATGGATGCCGTCGCCGAGATCTCGCGAGAAGACGTCAATCTCTATGTGCGCACGGGCCAGACGGCCGTTTGCATCGCCAGCAGGGCATCGCCGCACCAGGTCCGCATGTTTGCCGAAGTCGGTCGCGAGAACATGCTGCATGCCGGCGGCTCGTCGACGGTACTGCTCGCTTACGCACCCGACGAGCTGCAGCGCGCCGTGTTGAGCGGCGAGCTGCGGCTGTACACGCCGTCCACGCTGGTCGATCCGGCAAAATTGCGCCAGCGCCTCAACGACGTCCGCGCCAACGGCTTCCATATTTCTCGAGCCGATGTCGACGAGGCAGGGTTCTCGATCGCCGCGCCGGTGTTCGGCCATGACGACACGATTGCTGCCGCACTCAGCATCGCCGGGGCGCTGACCCGCCTGACCGAAGACGTGCAGCAGGCTCATATCGACCTAGTGCGCCAGTACGCCCGGCGGATGTCGAAGAAGATCGGCGCCACCCGATAGCCGTTGCGACGCTAAATCTCTCCTGATACATTGTATGAAACAGTGTTTTATACAATAAAACAGGAGTGGAAATGTCCTTGTCGCAGCAGGAAAGCGCGGTGCTGGAGCAGGTCGGGCTTGAGGAGGCATGGCCGCTGATCGAGCATTTCTCGACGCGGCCGCGTGAGCATCCGACCGATGTCAATGCGTGCATGGCGCATCTTGTCTCGCGCCTCGAAGCGCACGGCATCCCTGTCACTGTGCATCGGCCCTCGCTCTATCTCAGCCTGCCAGGCAAGGCGCGCGTCGAATGCGGCGGACAAACATTTCGCGCCAAGCCGCCGGCTTTCTCGATCGCAAAACCTTCGGGGTTTTCGGCGCCGCTCGCCTACGTGCCGGCAAAGCGCACCGATGGCATCGACAACATCTTCGACATGAAGCTGCAGAAGGGTCAGGACTATTCCGCGCTGGCCGGCAAGATCGTCGTCACCGAAGGCTTTGCCAGTCCCGGGCACGTCTCGCAATTCGAGGCGGTCGGGGCCGCCGGTCTGATCGCCATCAACCCCGGCGAAGACATCCATTGGGGCATCTGCACGACCATCTGGGGCACGCCGGGGCTCGATGAGTTGCCAGCCAAGCCCGCAATCCCCGCCGTCGCCGTCAACCGGGCGGCCGGCCAGGCGCTGATCGAGCGCGCGAAGGCAGGAGAGACGGCAACCATCTTCACCGAGCTTGAGGAAGGCTGGTTCGAATCCGACCTTCCCGTGGTCGACATCAAGGGCGCGATCGAGCCGGAAAAATTCGTGCTGCTCCACGGTCACCTCGACAGCTGGGACGTGGGCGTCGGCGACAACGCGGTCGGCGACGCGGCGATGCTGGAAATCGCCAGGGTCTTGTGGGCGAACCGGGCGTCGCTGCGCCGCTCGGTCCGCATCGCCTGGTGGCCAGGTCACTCAACCGGCCGCTATGCCGGCTCGACCTGGTTCGCAGACGCGTTCGCCATCGATCTCGACCGCAACTGCGTGGCGCAGATCAACTGCGACAGCCCCGGCTGCCGATTGGCGACCGAGTTCATTGATCTCGAAGCGATGCCGGAAGCGGCTGACCTCATCACCGGGATCGTTCGCGATATTGCGCCCGAGGCTGAACTCAACATTGCACGGCCGAGCCGGGCCGGCGACTACTCGTTCAACAATATCGGCCTGACCGGCTATCTCATGCTGTCGTCGACCATGCCGCGCGAGAAGCAGGCCGAGCTCGGCTACTACGATGTCGGCGGCTGCGGCGGCAACATCGCCTGGCACACGGAAAACGATACGATCGACGTGGCCGACCGGACAATCCTGCTGCGCGACATCAAGCTCTATCTGCTGACTGTCCTGCGCACCGCCAATCCCGATGTCCTGCCTTTCGACTGGACAGCGGCGGCGGTCGAATTCGTCGCGACGATCGACGCCTATCAGGCCAAAGCGGGCAAGCATTTCGACTTGTCGCCGGCAAGGGCCGAGGCGATGGCGCTCGCCCAAGCCCTGGCAAAATTCCACGACAGACTGCGCGCTGGAAAGATCAGTTCCAACCAGGCCAATGCCGTGATGCTGGCGCTGGCGCGCATCCTGGTGCCGCTCAATTTCACGAGGCGTCCGCGCTTCCTGCACGATCCAGCGCTTAGCATTCCACGCCTGCCGGCGATCGCCGGCGCCGCGGACCTCGCCACGACCAAACCCGAAATGACCGGCTTTGCTGCGGCGCAACTGGTGCGTGGTCAGAACCAGGTCGTCTCCGCGCTGGGCGCCGCAATCGAGGCGATCGCGTTGCGGACAGCATAGGCCGCCCCGCAAGGGATGCGCCGGTAAGACCGGCGCGAAGGGATCAGGCCGGCTCCAGTTGGTCCGACATCAAGTCGTTGCCAGCCCCTATGCTTTTGCTTGTAGGGTGACGTAGCGTGACATCAACCCC
>Ga0268266_10004023_pt1 | contig 14210 bp, 11 predicted proteins | sample KBSS13metaG_FD_190356 | JGI IMG/M metagenome (GOLD analysis project Ga0268266, IMG submission 190356) | Switchgrass rhizosphere microbial communities from Kellogg Biological Station, Michigan, USA - KBS S1-3 metaG (SPAdes) (version 2) | ecosystem: Host-associated > Plants > Roots > Rhizosphere...
GCCCGGCGATGAGCTTCCCGCTACCCCAGCCGATGCGCCGCGCGCTCGACCTTGCGGCCGAGGCCGCCGCCGCGGGCGAGGTGCCGGTCGGTGCGGTCGTCACCATTGGCGACGAGATCGTCGCCGAAACCCGCAACGCGATGCGCGGGTCGAGCGACCCGACGGCTCATGCCGAGATGGAGGCGACCCGCGCCGCGGGGGCGAAGCTTGGCGCGTCGCGGCTCGACGAATGCACGTTGTGGGTAACGCTCGAGCCTTGTGCGATGTGCGCAGCGGCCTTGTCCGTCGCGCGGATCAAGGCACTGCGCTTCGGGGCCGAGGATCCCAAGGGCGGCGGGGTGGTCAACGGCGCGCGGATCTTCGCCCAGCCGACCTGCCATCACCGGCCGGACGTGCTTGGTGGGATCGGGGAGGACGAATCCGCCGGACTTCTGCGCTCGTTTTTCGCCGAGCGGCGCTAGCCGCGATAGGGCACGAGCCGAATTTCGATCCGCCGGTTGGCGGCTTTGTCGGTCTCGTTCGTTTCCATGGGATAAAGCGGCGCCGCTTCGCCGAGACCGCGTGAGGCGATTCGTGCCTTGGCGACGCCGTGAGCGCCGAGGTACGTCGCCGCCGCCGTCGCTCGCTTCTGCGACAGCGCCAGATTACCCTGCGGCGTCCCCGACGTGTCGGTGTGCGCGAGGACGTCAACATAGGTCTGGTTGTAGGTCTTCAACGTTCGCGCGATTTCCTTCAGCGTCGCATCGATCTGCGGCTTGATCGCCGCGCTGCCGGGATCGAAGGTCATGATCGCCGGCACCCGGACGAGCACGCCGTCGGGCAGCTGGATCACATCGATGCCGATCCCAGCGGTTTGGGCGCGCAACTCCTGCGCGGCGCGGGCCATATAGCTTGGCGCCATGGCGGGATTGAGCGGGCGGATCTTCGCGGCCCGCATCTTGGCGGCGCGCGCGCGGCTGCCGCCGATCAGGTCACCATTGAGATAGGCGGCACTGACGCCAAGGGCGGTGAAGGCTGCCGGACGAATTGGCGGCGGGCCCGAACCGAAGTTGCCGCAACCCGCCAGCGGCAGGATGCAAACACCGAGCATGGCGATTCGGCGGACGGAATTCATGATCGGGCTCCCCGGGCAGTGATGCGTTGAAACCGGACCATGGCATGGTTGGTTCCACCCGTGAACCGATCCACCGCTTGTGAAGCGCGGGTCCGGCACGCTAGGACTCCATTCGAACGCCAATGAGCGCACCACCTCCCCCCATCCCCTGGCTGGACGTCCTCCTGATCCTCGCCCTCGTCGCGCTTAACGGCGTGCTGGCGATGAGCGAGCTGGCAATCGTCTCGGCGCGCGAGGCGCGGCTGAAGGCATTGGCGAAGAGCGGCAGCGGCGGTGCGCAATGCGCGCTCGACCTCGCGTCGGACCCCGGTCGCTTCCTCTCGACGGTTCAGAGTGGGATCACCCTCATCGCCATTTTCGCCGGCGCCTTTTCCGGCGCGAGCCTGGGCGAGCCGGTCGCGCAACGGCTCGAGCCGCTCGGCCTCAAGCCGGAGACGGCCCACACCGTCGGCTTCGGCATTGTCATCGTCCTGACCACTTACGTCTCGCTGGTCATCGGCGAGATCGTGCCCAAACAGATCGCACTGCGCTCGCCCGAGCCGATCGCCGTGGTCATGTCGCGGCCGCTGAAATGGATGGCGAAAGCGACGGCGCCGTTCGTCTGGCTGCTCAACCTGTCGAGTTCGCTGATCTTCCGCCTGCTGCGGATGAACAAGGAATCAAAGAACCACGTGACCGCCGAGGAGCTTCACCTGGTCGTCGCCGAAGCGCAGACCGCCGGCGTACTCGAAGAAGATGAGCGGGCGATGATTTCCGGCATCGTCCGGCTCGCCGACCGGCCGGTGCGCGAAGTGATGACGCCGCGGACCGATGTCGACTGGATCGATGTCGGCTCGACGTCCGACGAAGTGCGCGAGGCGCTGCTCGATACGCCGCACAGCAGGATTCCAGTCGCCGGCGGGTCGGTCGACAATATTGTCGGCGTGATCCAGGTTCGCGATGTGCTCGCAGCCGTACTTCAGGGGCGAGCAATCGATCTTGGCGAGCTGTCGCGCGAAGCGCCGGTCATACCCGACCTGATGGATGCGATGGACGCGCTCGCCGTGCTGCGCAGCGCTGACGTCCCACTGGCGCTGGTCCACGACGAATATGGGCATTTCGACGGCATCGTCACGCCGGGCAGCATCCTTGCCGCGCTCGGCGGCACGTTCGCGCATGACATCGAGGCGGGCGAGGAGCCCGACCTGGTCGAGCGTGAGGACGGCAGCTGGCTCGTTTCCGGCGCGGCGAGCGCCGACCTGCTGACCGACCGGCTCGGCATCAGGCTCCCGGTCGATCGCGACTATTCGACCGTGGCAGGCTTCGCATTGTCCGTGCTCAAGCATCTTCCCGAGACCGGCGAGACGTTCAAGCACGACGGCTGGAAGTTCGAGATCGTCGACCTCGATGGCCGCAAGATCGACAAGATCATCGCCTCCCGCCCGCGCCGGAAAACCGCCGAGGGTCAGGCGGAGACGGCCGCAGGGTAACGTCCCGCTCGGCGCGGATTTTGAGCGCTAAAGCTTGCCGAACGTCTGTTCGTAACCGTCGGTATCGTTGCGGGCGAGATAGGCGGCCTGTTCGGCGACACGATCGCGCGTCAGGCGACCGCTGAACGCTCCAAGCTGGGCGTCAAGGCGCTCGGTCTCCGTCGCGGTCAGATGCGCGAGCTGTTCGAACCGGGTGAAGCCCTGGGCGTGCAGCGCGTCGGCGAATTTCGGCCCGACGCCCTTCATCCGGCAGAAATCGTCGCCGGGTTCCTTGTCTCCGGCGAGCTCGCGGTGGACCGGTGCGCCAAAGATCTGGCCGGTAACGTCGCTCGCAGCGGCGGCCGCTTCACCGGCCAGGCCACGGCCCTCGGCGCGCGAAGCGTGCTGCATGTGGGGCCGGACCGGCGCGGTATCGGACAGTGTCACGCGCTGCTTGGGCCGCATCAGGACGAATGCCAGCACCAGCGCCAGGCCAATCACGATTACCCACCAATAATCTCGAACCAATTCCATCTCAGGTCACCATGTCCATTGAGCGTTATAACGTCGGCGAAGCTGCACCAGATAAGCCACGAGCAGGCCGAGCAGGAAGCCGGCAAGCGCACCAGCCACCTCTTCGACGAGCAGCGGCAAGCCAGGGTCATCGTCAGACCACGTCGCGCTGGATACGCCGGGTACCTGGCTGAACAGCCGCACCAGTTCGCCGCGTTGCCAGTCGTCGGCGGGTCCGGAAAGGATCAGTCGGCGGGTCAGTGGGCCGCGGTGGAGGTGCGCCGTGACCTTGGTCATCTCGTAGTGATCGAGCGCTTCCCGCGCCTGCCGCTCGGCAGTCCTCGCGAAATGATCCGCGGCGCCCGCTGGGCCGTGCCAGATCCAGGTGGCGGCGATGGACAGCGCGACGCCGATGGCGAGGGCGAGCGCCAGCTTGTGGCGATAGAGCCCGATGGTTCCGGCGAGCCCGCCGATGAGCAGGCCGGCGACGAACACGGGCCAGAAGTCGTGCAGGAGCGTCGTCATGCCTCGGCCCTCTCGAGTTCACGCCAGCCAATGTCGCGGCGATAGAAGCCGTCGGCAAAATCGATTTGGTCGAGCGCGCGATACGCTCGGGCACGGGCATTGGCGAAGCTGTCGGCGACGGCGGTGACGGCCAGAACGCGGCCACCCTTGGCGCTAAGGCCGCCATCGCCAAGGGCGGTGCCGGCATGAAAAACGGTGACGCCCGGCACTTGCTCGGCCACCTCAATGTCGCGGATCGTCCCGCCGCTCGCCGGCGTACCCGGATAGCCCTTCGCGGCGAAGATCACGGTCATTGCGTGCTGGGCCGACAGGCTGGGCAGCGCGATGTCCGCCAGCCGGCCCGATGCGACGGCGTGGAGCAACGCGGCAAAATCGCCGTCTATCAGGGGCATGATCGCTTCGCATTCGGGATCGCCGAAGCGGACATTATATTCGATCAGCTTGGGGCCCGTGGCGGTCAGCATCAGGCCGGCATAAAGCACGCCGCTGAACGGCGTTCCCGCGGCCGCCATGGCCTTGGCCGTCGGCCGCACGATTTCATCCATTGCCCGCTGCTGTAGCTCGGCGGTCAGCACCGGCGCCGGAGCATAAGCGCCCATGCCCCCGGTGTTGGGGCCGGTGTCGCCCTCCCCGACGCGCTTGTGATCCTGGGCCGACGCCAGCGCCACGCTGGTCTCGCCGTCGACGAGGGCGAACAGGCTCGCTTCCTCGCCGCTCAGGAATTCCTCGATGACCATCGGGCCGTCGCCCGCGGCGGCAATGGCCTGCTCGGCTTCCGCCCGGGAGGTGGCGACGGTGACGCCCTTGCCGGCGGCGAGCCCGTCGGCCTTGATCACCACCGGCAGGCCGAAGCAGTCGAGCGCAGCAAGCGCGTCACGCTGACGTTCGACCCGGACATAATCCGCGGTCGGAATGCCGTTCGCGCGGCAAAGATCCTTGGTGAAGCCCTTCGAACCCTCGAGTTGCGCCGCGGCGGCGTTCGGGCCGAACACCGCGATGCCGGCATCGCGCAATGCGTCAGCGACCCCGGCCACCAGCGGCGCCTCGGGCCCGACGACCACGAGGTCGATGGCGAGATCACGCGTCAAGGCAACGACGGCAACGGGGTCGCATGGATCGGCGGCGACGCACTCGGCCCACCGTGCAATGCCGGGGTTGCCCGGCACCGCGAATAGCTTGCCGCAGCTCGGCGATTGCCTAAGTTTCCAGGCAAGCGCATCTTCGCGCCCGCCGGACCCCAAGAGCAGAATATTCATGGATCTCCCTGACGACACGCGTGGCTCGCTGTTAGCGAACGTCGCCCCCGGCGACAATTCGCCGCCGCTTAGCGTCAGCGAGTTGTCGGGGGCGCTCAAGCGGACGATCGAGAGCGCCTTCGGCCAGGTTCGCGTGCGGGGCGAGATTTCCGGCTTCAAGCGGCACACGTCGGGGCACTGTTATTTCACGCTCAAGGACGAGAATGCGTGCATCGACGCCGTCATCTGGCGGACGAGTGCGATGACGCTCGCCTTCCGGCCCGAGGACGGCGCCGAGGTGATCGCCACCGGCAAGCTAACCACCTACCCGGGCCGCTCGAAATACCAGATCGTGATCGACCGGATGGAGCTGGCGGGCGAGGGGGCGCTGCTGGCGTTGCTCGAACGGCGGCGGAAGGCGCTCGCCGCCGAAGGGCTGTTCGCGGCGGAGCGCAAGCGCCGGCTGCCCTTCTTGCCGCGCGTCATCGGCGTCGTCAGCTCCCCGACCGGGGCGGTCATTCGCGACATCCTGCATCGGCTGGAGGATCGTTGCCCGACCCATGTCATCCTGTGGCCGGTGCCGGTTCAGGGCGAAGGCGCGGCGGGCAAGATCGCCGAGGCGATTCGCGGTTTTTCGGAATTCTCGCCCCGGCCCGATTTGCTCATCGTCGCTCGCGGCGGCGGGTCGATCGAGGATTTGTGGGCCTTCAACGAGGAAGAAGTCGTCCGCGCCGCGGCCGAATCGCCGATCCCGCTGATTTCGGCCGTTGGTCACGAAACAGACACCACACTGATCGATCATGCCGCGGATCTCCGCGCGCCGACCCCGACGGCAGCGGCTGAGCTCGCTGTCCCCGTGCGGGCCGAGTTGTTCGGCCAGCTGGGCGAACTGGGGCATCGCGCCCGCCAATGCCTGGAGCGCCGGACCGAGCGCGCGCGCGAGCGGTTCGAGCTGAGCGCAAGCCGCTGGCCGGATGCTCGGTCGCTGTTCGTGCCGAAGGCCCAGCGCCTCGACGAGCTCGGCGAACGTCTGCCGCGTTCCCTCTCCGCACGCGCGAGCGCGGCGCGCGCGACCCTCAACGGCGTCGCACCGCGCCTGCGGGTTGAATTGCTGAGCCAGCGGATCGAGCGGGCGGCCGACCGGCTGCAAGGCTTGTGGCGCCTAGCCGAGCTGGCGCACCCGGACCGGCCGTTGAAGCGAGGCTTCGCGCGGGTCACTGATCGGGGTGGTCACACCTTGACCAGCGCAGCAGAGGCGCGTGCGCAGCAGCGGCTGTCGCTCTACTTCTCGGATGGGGCCGTCGATGTCGCTACGGAGGCTACGGGCGATGTCCCGCCGCGGCCGGTTGAGCGCAAGCCGCGGCGTCTCTATGTCCCGCCCCAGCCCGGCTTGTTCGATCCGCCGGAGGAGTGATGTCGATGCTGATGTCTGGCAGCGGGCGAGCCGCGCGAATCCATTATCTGGCCGGTTCATTCCGCCTGCTGACGGATGGCGACCATGTCGTTTGCGCGGTGACCGGCGCGCGAATCCCGCTGAACGAGCTGCGCTACTGGAGCGTCGAGCGCCAGGAGCCTTATGTCGATGCCGACGCGAGCCTTAGCGCCGAGCGTCGCGACGCTTAGCCGACTCGCTTGACCTTGTAGCCGGGTTGTCCCGCGAGCCGCAGGAAGAAGGCGCCAAACGATCCGCGATGGACGACGACCTTGTCGCCCTTGCGCGGCGGCAGACCGAGCTGGGCGTCGTCGGTCTGCATCCACGTCGAGCCGTCGGCGAGCGTGATTGTCCAGCCGGTGTAAGCATTATGGTTGAAGGTCGTGACCGTGCTCGCGATTTCCTTCACCTCATCCTCGCCGCCGCCGAACAGGCCGCCGAAATCGGGGATGGAAAAGCCGAACAGGGAGCGCTTCGCCTGCGTTGCTCGAGCACGGTCGATCAGCACCAGATCTTTCTTGGCGATGGCCTGATCGACTGCTCCGGCCTCACGATCGAAGCACGCGAGGCGCTGCGCACTGTCCTGAATCGAGCGGCAGGCCAGTAGATGCTGAACGCTCGCCGGTGTCCCCGTTGAGACAGGCTTGCGTGCTGCCGCCGTGCCCGCGAGAACGATTGCCAAAGCCGCTGTAATCAGTAGATAATTTCGCATCTTCCTTGGCCCCCGACCGTGCTTGCGAACCCTAAGCCGACCCTAGGGAAAAGCACAAGCGAGCGCTGTTGCATAATTGATACAGCGCATCGACAACTCGCGGCTGGACCCATCGCGCCCGTTGCCAGCCTCTCCTGCTTCAACTTATTCACGGGGTGCAGTTCGGCAAAGTTGCGTTTGCCGTTCCACGGCAGTCGTGCCTCAAGGCGCGACTAGTGAAGGGGAAGATTAAATGAAGCTCGATTTCCGTCAGCGCCTGCTTGCGACCACGCTTCTCGTGGGTGCTGGCATGGTTGCCTCGCCAGCCTTTGCGCAGGACGCTCCGCCGGCCAATCCCGCGGACACCGCCAACGGTTCGCAGCCTGAGACGACCACTCCGGTCGAGGCATCCACTCCACCGTCGACCAACGCGCAAGGTGCGCCGGTGTCGAGCGCGTCGGACATCGTCATCACCGGTTCGCGTATTCCGCAGCCGAACCTGACGTCGGCCAGCCCGGTCACCGTGCTGTCGAGCCAGGACATCAAGCTCCAGGGCACGACCCGTACCGAGGACATCATCAACTCGCTGCCGCAGTCCTTCGCGGCGCAGGGTTCGAACATCTCCAACGGTTCGACGGGTACCGCCTCGGTCAACCTGCGCGGCCTCGGCTCGCAGCGCACCCTGGTTCTCGTCAACGGTCGTCGTCTGCAGCCGGGTGATCCCCGTCTCGGCTCGATCGCCGACATCAACTTCATCCCGTCGGCGATCGTGAAGCGCGTCGACGTGCTCACCGGCGGCGCTTCGTCGGTGTACGGCGCGGACGCGGTCGCGGGCGTCGTCAACTTCATCATGGACACCAACTTCCGCGGCCTGCGCATCGACGCCCAGGCTTCGACGTTCATGCACAACAACGACACCAAGGAGACGATCCTCAATGCGGATGCCGCGCGCGGTTTCCGCCCACCGCATGGCATGAGCGTCAACGGTGGCGCGCAGGATATCGCGGTCGCGTTCGGCGCAGGGTTCGACGACAACCGCGGCTCAATCACGGCCTATGCAACGTATCGCAAGCAGGACCCCGTTCTGCAGGCCACCCGCGACTATTCATTCTGCGCGCTTGAGGCGCGGGCGACCCGGCAAAGCGGGACGCCGCCGCGCGACTTCAACTGCGGGGGATCGGGCATTGCTGCGCCCGGCACATTCTTCACCAACGTCGGGACCTTCCACGTCGAAGGCAATCAGTTCGCCGACGGGCAGGTACCCTTCAATTATGCGCCCTACAATTACTACCAGCGGCCGGACGAGCGCTACACGTTCGGCGCTTTCGCCGAGTATCAGATCAGCCCCGGCGCGACCCCCTACCTTGAAGCGATGTTCATGAACGATCATTCCGACGCGCAGATCGCGCCGTCCGGAGTGTTCTTCAACACAAACACCATCAATTGCGACAACCCGCTGCTGTCGACCCAGCAATTCAACACCATCTGCGTCCCAGCCAACACGTTCGTCGACGGCAATGGAGTGACGCAGGCAATCGCCTACCTCGGACGGCGCAATGTCGAAGGCGGCGGGCGTGACGATGACCTGGAGCACACTGCCTGGCGGTTGGTCGGCGGCGTGCGGGGTGGGCTGTTGAAGGGGCTGTCCTACGACGCTTACTACCAGTTCGGCACGTCGCGGCTCGCCGAGACTTACCGCAACGATTTTTCGATTACCCGGATCAAGCGCGCGCTCGACGTAGTCGCCAATCCGGCGGTCGGCGGCGTTACCGGCGTTGCTGCGGGTACGCCGGTGTGCCGCGCGGCCCTGCCGGGCACCGGTCCCGGCGGCGCGGCGCTGGACGGCAATTGCGTCCCCTACAACATTTTCACGACCGGCGGTGTCACGCAGGCAGCCCTGGACTATCTGCAGACCCCGGGGTTCCAGCAGGGCTACATCAACGAGTCGATCGCCAACGCCAATTTCACCATCGACGGCGGCGAATATGGCATCCAGACCCCGTGGTCCGACCGCGGCCTCGGACTCAACTTCGGCGGCGAATATCGCAAGGAGGCGCTGCACTATACGACCGATGTCGAGCTGACGACCGGCGACCTCGCCGGGTTCGGGACGTCGCTGAAACCGGTGGATGGCAGCTTCGATGTTCGCGAGGCCTTCGCCGAGCTCCAGGTACCGATCGTCAGCCACAGCTTGTTCGAGGAACTGAGTCTCGGCGCTGGCTATCGCTATTCCGACTACAAGGTCGCCGGCCATCATTTCAGCACCGATACCTACAAGCTGTCGGTCGAATTCGCCCCCATCCACGACGTTCGGCTCCGCGCCAGTTACAACCGCGCCGTGCGCGCGCCGAATGTCGTGGAGCTGTTCGGTCCGCAGGCGGTCGCCCTCGGCGGGACCACCGATCCGTGCGCTGGCGCCGTGCCCATCGCGACTGCCGCCCAATGCGCCCTGACCGGCGTCACGGCGGCGCAATATGGGAACATCCAGCCGAACACGGCCAACCAGTATAACGCCCTGTTCGGGGGCAATCCGGGCCTCGTCCCGGAAACGGCCGACACCTATACCGTCGGGCTCGTGCTGCAGCCGCGGTTCGTGCCAGGGCTGGCGGTCTCGGTCGACTATTTCAAGATCGACGTCGCCGACCTCATCAGCCCCGGCATCGGCTTCCAGACCGTCATGGCGCAGTGCATCAACACCGGCCAGCTGTGCGACCTGATCCACCGCGCGCCGGGCAACGGCTCGCTGTGGCTGTCGCCGGCCGGCTATATCGAAGGCACGACGCTGAATGTCGGCGCGCTGCGGACGTCGGGCATCGACCTCAACGCGACCTACAGCCGCCGCATCGGCGGCCTTGGCACCCTCAACGCCAGCCTCGTCGGCACCTACGTCAGGAAACTGATCTTCGAGCCGCTGCCGGATGGCGTCGGCGGCTATGACTGCCGCGGCTTCTTCGGCGCGACGTGCGCCACGCCGACGCCGAAATGGCGGCACAAGTTCCGGACCGGCTTCACGTTCCGCAACGGCCTCGGCCTGTCGGGGCAGTGGCGTTACTTCAGTGCGGTCCGCAACGACACGCTGAGCGACGATCCGGACCTCAACGGGACCGGCACGCCCCATTCGGCGCCGGGCAATGCCAAGTATAACGCGAGGAGCTATTTCGACCTGGCGCTAAGTGCGCGGATCACCGATCGCTACAACCTGCGGGTCGGCGTCAATAATCTGTTCGATACGGAGCCGCCGGTGTCCGGCCAGGAAGTCACGCCGCTGCCGTTCGGTACCGGCAACACGTTCCCGCAAGTCTACGATGCGCTCGGCCGGTTCCTCTTCGCGGGGGTGACGATCGACTTCTGACCATAGCCTCTCCGCCGGATGGCGAACGCAACCATCGTTCCCTGACGATGTCGCCGTCTGGGCCCAGGCACGGTCTCTCCGGGACTGGGTTCGCGAGAGGTGGGGGCATGGCGCCGTGGAGAATCCCCTTCATTCCCCATGCCCCCGACGCCCTAATGCGCTGAAGGCGGCGCCGCACCGGCGCTCGCAGCCACCGCCGCCGGTTGCGGCTTGTCGCTGCGGTAGCGATCGAACCAGGCGAGGATGGCGCTGGCCTTGGCCGCGGACTGGCTCGGCCGCGCGGCGATGCCGCCGTGGCTCGCGCCGGGTACCTTGACCAGCGCCGTCGGAATCCCGCGCAGCTGCAGCGCCGTATAATATTGTTCGGCTTCGCTGACGGGGGTGCGGTAGTCGTCGCTGCCGACGACGACCATGGTCGGCGTCTTGACGTTGCCCACCAGGCTCAAGGGCGAGCGCGCCCAATAGCCCTGCGGATCCTCCCACGGCTTCTTCGCGAACCAGTAAGGCGAGAACAGCGTCGCGCCGTCACTGGTCAGCTCGAAGCTCGACCAGTTGATCACCGGCTTTTGCGTCGCCGCGGCGCGGAAGCGGTCGGTCTTGCCGACGATCCAGGCGGTCAGCACCCCGCCGCCGGAGCCGCCGGTGACGAACAAATTGTTCGGATCGACGTGGCCGGTCGCAATGGCGGCGTCGACCGCGCTGATCAGGTCGTCATAGTCGTGGCCGGGGTAGGCCTTGTCGATCTGGTTGGCGAACTCCTCGCCGTACGACGTCGAGCCGCGCGGGTTGGTGTAGAGCACGACGTAGCCGGCCGAGGCGTAGAGCTGGTCGTCGGTCGAGAAGCTCGGCCCGTAGGCGGCGAACGGCCCGCCGTGGATCTCGAGGATCAGCGGATATTTCTTCGCCGGGTCGAAGCCGGGCGGCATGATCATCCACGCGTCGATCGGGCGCTGGTCGAAGCTGGAGTTGACTGGCAGCTTCTGCGGCTGGCCGAGCGCCTTGGTCGCAAGCAGGCTTTCGTTGAGGCGGGTGAGCTTGCGGACGCCGCCGCCAGCGACGACGCCGATATCCGACGGATGAAGCTGGTCGCCGACGGTCATCGCCACCGCGCCGCCGCGCGAAACGCTGAACTCGCCGCCGGCATAGGGGCGGTCGAGCCCGGCGCCGGTCAGGCCACCCGCGACTTCGCGGATCGAGCCGTCGAGCCCGACGCGCTCGACCTTGTTGGTGCCGCGGTCCTCGACCTGGACGTAGATGGCGCGGCTATCGGCGGACCAGACCGGGTTGCCGACCGAGCGGTCGAGCGAACCGGTGAGCAGGCGCTTGTTCGATCCGTCGATGTTCATCACCGACAGGCGCGCATTTTCGTAGCTCCGCAGCCTGTCGTCATAGCCGGTGTAGGCGATCAGCCGCCCGTCGGGTGACACGACCGGCTGGTTGTCGGGGCCGACGCGATCGGTCAGCGCGACCGGGGGCGAACCGTCGATGCCGACGCGATAGATTTCGCTTTCGCTGGTCTTGCGCTCCCAGTCCCTGCCGAGGTTGGCGCTGAACAGGATCGCGCGGCTGTCGGGCGTCCAGCTGATCTGCCCGCCGCCGGCGTGGGTCGCGCCGTAGGTGAGCTGGATCGGCGCGCCGCCGTCCGCCGTCACCCAGAAAATCTGGTTGTAGCCGGGCTTGAAATAACCGGCGCCGTCGAAGCGGTAAGTGACCATGTCGATGACCTGGAGCGGCTCGGCCCACTTCGCGCCGTCGGGCTTGTCCGGCGCCTTGCCGAACTTGGCGCCGTCGTCGGGCACGAACATCGAATAAGCGATGCGCCGGCCGTCGGGCGACCAGGCGATGCTGTCGGGGCTGTCGGGCAGGCCGGTGATGCGCGCGCTCTCGCCGGCGCTCATCCAGCGGACATAGAGCTGGGCGCCGCCGTCGCCGTTGGCGACATAAGCGAGCCGTCCGCCGTCGGGCGACCAGCGCGGCGAGGAGCCGGCGACCAGCGGACGCTGCTGACCGCTGGCGACGTCGATCAGCCAGATGGCCGAGCGCGCGCGGTCGGTCATGATGTCGTTCGAGCGGCGGACGTAGGCGATGGTCCGCCCGTCGGGACTGATCTGCGGGTCGGTCGCGACCTCGAGGTTGAACAGGTCGTTGCCGGTGAAGGCGGAGCTGGGGCCAGCGGCGGGCTTAGCGAATGCGGGCGACGACAGGGCGGTGGCCGCGCACAGCAGCGCGAACGAGTGGATGACTTTCACGGCGTTGGTCCCCTCCGGGTGAAGGCGCGCAGGATTCAACTTTCGAACGGCCGTAGCAAGGCGATTGTCAGCGGGCCGCAAAGTCAGCCGCAGCTTATGGATCGTTTGTCGAATTTTATTGGCCTTCGGGACCCATGGTCTGCTTTTGTTCCACCGAGTTTGACGAGTGGAAACCGGAAGCCGCGGCGCTCCCCAGCGCCTTACATCCGCGGCTTGCAATCCATCGCTTCCGGAGGGGTTTATCATGAAGTTCGTCTTGCCAGCCGTCGTGGCCGGCCTTGCCTGCGCAGCGCCCGCGGCGGCCGCGGACGATGCGCTCGCCGACCGCTATCGCGCGGCGATGAAGGACGCGCGCTGGACCGGGCCATTGCTCGCGTCCAACGCCAACACCTTGCCCAAGGGGCACGTCTACACCGAGCCCTATTTCTTCGATGGGATTTCGGGCGGCGAGCACAGTCCGGGATCGAGCGGATTTTACCAATATGGCCTGGCCGACAATTGGACGGTCGGGTTCCAGCCTTTCTTCTCCTGGGGCACGCAGCCGCACAACCGCACGATCGCCGTCGGCGATACCAAATTGCTGTCGCAGGTGCGCGTGTCGAACTTCACGCCCGACCATCGCGTGCCAAGCGTGGCGATCGTCACCAACCTGGTCGTGCCGACCGGCAAGTACGACCGCCTGGGAGCGCTCAAGAGCGGGCACGGCTCGGGCGCGTTTGCGCCGGAAATCGGCGTCAACGTCCAGCAATATTTCCTGGTCGGTGACCGCCTCCTGCGCGGACGGATCAACGTGCTCCAGCGGATTCCGATCGAGACCGACGTCCGCGACCGCAGCGTCTACGGGACGCCTTCGGGCTTCCGCGGCCACGCCCGCCCGGGCGCCAAGTCGACGCTGATCCTCGGCGCCGAATATAGCCTCACCAAAGAATGGGTGCTGGCCTTCGACGTCGAAGCCGATGCGTGGGGCCGGACCAAGGTCCGCGGCCGCGACGCCAGCGGCGCGGCCTTCCGCGCCACGTCACCGAAGAGCTGGAACGTCGGCTTCGCCCCGGCGGTCGAGTATAATTGGAGCGACCGTGCGGGCGCGATTCTAGGCGTGTGGATCGTGCCGAAGGGGCATAACACCGCGTCGTCGGTAACGCCGGCAATCGCGATCCAGCGCTTCTGGTAATCGTCGATCGAGCCGCTCAACGGCTGCTCAGGACGGTGCTTGACCACCAAGATGCAATACGCGAGCTTATGCGACCGGGGAGGGACGCATGCGTCTGATTTTCTCGTTGGCGATCGTGTTCTTCGTCAGTCTATTACCAGGGCGCGCGGTAGCCGCCCCATCCAAGCTCGATTCCCTAGCACAACGATACGTCGCGCTGGTCGTCCAAGCGGCGCGCATCGAACCCGACTCATTTGACGTGGGCAGCGACCTTCAACCTATTGCTCGAAAAGCAAAGACGCATCCGATTGGGCGCCAAGAGATCGTGAGACGTCTCGGGTTACTGGTTAGTCGGCTGGATAGCTTGCCGCCTTCGACAGACCCGCTTCTCGCCATGCGCCAGCGCAACCTAAGAGCACATGCGGTTTCGTTAGCCTTACAACTCCAGCCGGCCAAGATGGCGGCGCTTCCGGTGGCCGAGCGCATGAGGCGGATTTCCGT
>Ga0268266_10004026_pt1 | contig 14205 bp, 17 predicted proteins | sample KBSS13metaG_FD_190356 | JGI IMG/M metagenome (GOLD analysis project Ga0268266, IMG submission 190356) | Switchgrass rhizosphere microbial communities from Kellogg Biological Station, Michigan, USA - KBS S1-3 metaG (SPAdes) (version 2) | ecosystem: Host-associated > Plants > Roots > Rhizosphere...
GGGAAAATATTGCGGATAGTCATAGGCCAGGTGACGACCCAGAACCGCCAGGTCCGCGGCAGTGGAAATCTGCAACGGATCGGGCAAGCCGGAGGCGTTGTGGAAATTGGTCTCGCGCATTCCCAGTTGCCGGGCGCGCGCCGTCATCATCTCCGAGAAGTGCGATTCGGTGCCGCCCAAGGCTTCGGCGATCACCACCGCCACGTCATTGGCGCTGCGGATCACGATGGCACGGATGGCGGTATCCACCGATATGGTCTGGCCTGGCCGCAGGCTGAGCTTGGTGGGTTTCTGGATGGAGGCGTGCCGGCTGACGGGAAATTCGGTCTGCATGGTGACCTTGCCCGCCTTCAAGGCGTCGAACAGCAGGTACAGGGTCATCATCTTGGTCAGGGAGGCGGGATGGCGCTCCGCCGTCTCGTTGCGGGCGTAAAGCACCTTGCCGGTGGCCCCGTCGACAACCAGGGCTGCGTCCTTATCCGGATCGGTCGGGCTGGCCGGCATGCGCACGACGCCGCGATGGGAAATGGCCGGGCTGGCGCGATGGCGGCGGGCCGCAAAGGCGGGATCTGCCGTGGCGGCAGCCAAAAGGGCCAGGGCAAGCCCCGTCAGGACATGACGCCGAAACGCTAAAGACAACGCCATCCCCAAAGCCGGATCACTCCTGTAGGCGCCAAAAGACCAAATTGTGACCGTTAGTGCAAGAAAGAATCAAGAATCCACTATACTTTACGGGCGTTTAAGAACGCTTAACCAAGCATTCCGGGAACTTGGCGGCCTCGGCTCAAAAAAAATGGTGCGCCGCACAATTAACTCTTGACGGTTGCATGGGCCTGCCTCATATAAGTCATGTTGCACTGCAACAGGCCACCGGACAACCGGTCGTGCCCTAACTCAACAGAGAGGTCATGACATGAGCAAAACAAAGACTGCCGGTGAGAAGGCGACTGCCTCGGCTGAAACCGCACTGGAAAATGGCGCCGCGGCGCTGAAGACCGGCCTGGAAAAGGCCCTCAAGGGTTATGACGCTTTCGTCGGTTACGGCAAGGAAACTGCCGATGCCGTCACCAAGTCGGCCACTGTCGCCGGCAAGGGCATCGAAAGCATCAACAGCGAAATCTATTCCTATTCCAAGCAGTCGATCGAAGACGCGGTCGCGGCCACCAAGGCCGTGATGGGCTCCAAGTCGGTGCATGAAGCGTTCGAGTTCCAGACCGATTTCGCCAAGTCGGCGTTCGAGGCCTATGTCAGCGAACTCAGCAAGATCGGCGAACTGGCCACTGCCGCCACCAAGGAATCCTACGCGCCGTTCAAGGGCCGCGTTCAGGCCTGGCTGGACACGGTTCAGTCGGTTCGCGCCTAAGTTCATTCCTATTTCGCATTGCGAAGGGCTCCGGCGTCACCGCCGGGGCCCTTTTGTTTTCCCCCTCCGTTCCGGCCTGCGCGCCTGACGGCGCTTGGCGTTCGGTTGGCTTGGCCGCCGACCTCACCCCACCGCCCGTACGCTAACGCGGATGCGGAGGAGGCGGGCCGGAGTTGAATTTTCGTTTGGCAGTAACCAGATAGGAGTATCCCACTAGGCAGAATGCCAATCCGCGTTAGGATGGGCGCGAAAGCGAAGCAGAATCTCGCAATGAAGGATTCGGGCGGCAATAACGACGACGGCAAGAACGGGCCTGGCAATACCGGAGGCAACACCGGAACCGGCATCGTCACCAAAACGCGTCCCAAGACCAAGAAGCCCAGCCTCTACAAGGTCCTTCTGCTGAACGACGACTACACGCCGATGGAGTTCGTCGTCCATATCCTGGAAAAGATCTTCGGCAAGTCCCGCGAGGAAGCGGTCGATGTCATGCTGCATGTCCATCGCCATGGTGTGGGCATTTGCGGCATTTTCACGTTCGAGGTCGCGGAAACAAAAGTCGCCCAGGTGATTGAATTCTCCCGGCGGCATCAACATCCTCTACAGTGTACCATGGAGAAGGAGTAGCGCATGCCGTCACTTTCGAGAGGTCTCGAGCAGGCGCTGCACCATGCCATCAAGCTGGCCAGCGACCGCCATCACGAATATGCCACGCTTGAGCATCTGCTGCTCGCCTTGCTGGACGATGCCGATGCCAGCCAGGTGATGAAGGCCTGCAATGTCGACATGGATGTGCTGCGCAAGTCGGTGCAGAAATATATCGACGAGGATCTCTCCACCCTGGTGATGGACGAATCCGAGGAAGCCAAGCCCACCACCGGTTTCCAGCGCGTGGTGCAGCGCGCCGTGCTGCATGTCCAGAATTCCGGACGCGACGAGGTCACCGGCGCCAATGTGCTGGTGGCGCTGTTCACCGAGCGCGAAAGCCATGCCGTCTATTTCCTGCAAGAGCAGAACATGAACCGGCTGGATGCGGTGAGCTATATCAGCCACGGCATCGCCAAGCGCCCGGGCATGAGCCAGCCCAAGCAGGTGCGCGGCACCGACGAGGAAGAAGAAACCGAGAAACAGTCCAAGCAGGGCACCGAGGCGCTCGAAGCCTATTGCGTCAACCTCAACGAGAAGGCGAAGTCCGGCAAGGTCGATCCCCTGATCGGCCGCACCGCCGAGGTCGAACGCACCATCCAGATTCTCTGCCGCCGCCAGAAGAACAATCCCCTGTTCGTGGGCGATCCGGGCGTGGGCAAGACGGCGATTGCCGAAGGCCTGGCGCGCAAGATCATTCGCGGCGAAGTGCCCGAAGTGCTGCGCGGCTCCATCATCTATTCGCTCGACATGGGTTCGCTGATCGCGGGCACGCGCTATCGCGGCGATTTCGAGGAACGGCTCAAGACGGTGGTCAAGGAGCTGGAGAATCTCAAGGGCGCAATCCTGTTCATCGACGAGATCCACACCGTGATCGGCGCCGGCGCCACCAGCGGCGGGGCGATGGATGCCTCCAACCTGCTCAAGCCCGCCTTGGCGGCCGGCACCCTGCGCTGCATCGGCTCGACCACCTACAAGGAATACCGCCAGTATTTCGAGAAGGACCGCGCTTTGGTGCGCCGGTTCCAGAAGATCGACGTCGCCGAACCCACCGTCGAGGATTCCATCAAGATCCTGATGGGCATCAAGAGCTATTTCGAGAATTACCACAAGCTGCGCTACACCGCCGACGCGATACGGGCGGCGGTTGAGCTGTCGGCCAAATACATCAACGACCGCAAGCTACCCGACAAGGCGATCGACGTGATCGACGAATTGGGCGCCTCGCAGATGCTGGTGCCGGAAAGCCGCCGCAAGAAGGTGGTCAATGTCCGCGACGTGGAAGAGATCGTCGCCAAGATCGCGCGCATTCCCGCCAAGTCCGTTTCCAAGGACGATGCCGAGGCGCTCAAGACCCTGGAAGCCGATCTCGGCCGGGTTGTCTACGGCCAGGATGCGGCCCTCCACGCCTTGGCGTCCGCCATCAAGCTGGCGCGGGCCGGCTTGCGCCAGCCGGAAAAACCCATCGGTTCCTACCTGTTCTCAGGCCCCACCGGCGTGGGCAAGACCGAAGTCGCCAAGCAGCTGGCCAGCATCATGGGCGTGGAATTCCTGCGTTTCGACATGTCGGAATATATGGAACGCCATACCGTCAGCCGCCTGATCGGCGCGCCGCCGGGCTATGTCGGGTTCGATCAGGGCGGGCTGTTGACCGACGGCGTCGACCAGCATCCCCATTGCGTGCTCTTGCTGGACGAGATCGAGAAGGCGCATGGCGATCTGTTCAACATCCTGTTGCAGGTGATGGATCACGGCAAGCTCACCGACCATAACGGCAAGAAGATCGACTTCCGCAATGTGGTCCTGATCATGACCACCAATGCGGGCGCCAGCGATGCCGCCAAGGAAGCCATCGGCTTCGGCCGCGGCAAGCGGGAAGGCGAGGACGAGGAAGCGATCAAGAAGCTTTTCACGCCGGAATTCCGCAACCGGCTGGATGCGACCATCGCCTTCGCGCCCCTGTCGCGCGCCACCATCGACAAGGTGGTGGAGAAGTTCGTGCTGGAACTGGAAGCGCAGCTGGCCGACCGCGACGTCACCTTCGATCTCACCCCGGAAGCGACGCGCTGGCTGGGCGAGAAGGGATATGACGACGCCTTCGGGGCGCGGCCCCTGGCGCGGGTGATCCAGGACAATATCAAGAAGCCGCTGGCCGACGAGATCTTGTTCGGCAAGCTCAAGGACGGCGGCACCGTGCGCGTGCTGTTGGACCGCGAAAAGGACAAGCTGGCGTTCGAATTCGTTCCCGCCGCCGAGGCCAAGCCCCGTCCCCCCAGAGATAAAAAAGAGGGCGGCAAGAAAACACCTGACGCGAAGAAGGAAAATATCGAAAAGTAGGGAGGTGCCCATGACCTTGCCAAAGTCTTTGATGCCGCGCGCCGCTTTTGCCGCGGCGCTGATCGCGACGCCCGCTTATGCCCATCACGGCTGGGGCGGCCAGGAGGAAAAAGTCACCGACATGACCGGCACGGTGGTGCAGGGCGTCAGTATGGCGGGCCCGCATGCCACCCTGAAGATCAAGGTCAACGGCGAGGTGTGGGACATCACCCTGGCGCCGCCCGCCCGGGCGGCGCGCTCAGGCCTCAAGGAAGGCCTGATCCCGATCGGCGATACCGTGACGGTTCGCGGCAATCGCAGCACCGAACCGGGACGCCATGAGATGAAGACCATCTATGTGCGCCACGGCAAGGACGAGTTTCACGTCTATCCCGACCGCGAATAGCGCGTGCCGTCACCGCATTTCGGCGCGCATTTTCTCACGTGGCTGGAAGCCTCACCCTTGGGCGCCTTCACGCGCTCGCTGGGCGTGTGGAGCTATGGCGTCATCAACCTGGTCCACATACTGGGCATCACACTGCTGTTCGGATCGATCCTGATCCTGGATTTGCGGATGCTGGGTGCGTGGCGGCAGATACCATTGGGGGTGTTGTCGCGTCCCACCACCCGGATGGCGCAGATCGGTTTTGTGCTGGCACTGTGCAGCGGCCTTCCCATGATCAGCGTCAAATCCACCGATTACATCGGCAATCCGTTCCTGCTGATCAAGTTTCCCGCCATCGCGCTGGCGCTGCTCAATGTCTGGCTGGTGCACAGGACGCAGGCCTGGCAGGCGCATCGCACGCGCGCGCTGATGCCGTCCGAAAATCGCAGGCTGAAAATCGGCGCGGCGCTGTCGCTCATCTTCTGGCTGACCGCGATCGCCGCGGGACGGATGATCGGCTATTGGTGAGGACATGACGGAGGAGATCATTACCGGCGGCTGTCTCTGCGGCGCCCTGCGCTATGAAGCAAAGGGGGCGCCGGATCATGCGGGCTATTGCTATTGCCGCGACTGCCGCAAGGCGTCGGGCTCGGCCTTTATCGGCTTTATGGGCTTTGCGCCCGAGCGCATCACGGTTACGGGACAGACGCGCCGTCATCATTCCCCGGCCTCCAACGGCAACATCGCCGTGCGCAATTTCTGCGCCGAGTGCGGCAGCCTGGTGTTCGGCGGCGGCCACGATCTTGGCGGCGTCAATGTCTATGCCGGCTCACTCGACGATCCGTCGCAATTCCGGCCGCGCATCGCCATCTTCACCCGGGACGCGCCGCATTGGGCCCAGATACCTGCAGGCCTGAAGCAGTTCGAGACGATGCCTTAATTTTATGGTCCCGCGGAACGGGCGCGGAGCGCCCAACCGATAAGTAGGCGCGCTTTGCGCGCCGGGCGCTGACGGTTGCGCATCGTCGATGCGCAACCTGCTGGGCGAACGCCCCTAAAGAGGCGCGCCGTAATGCTCCATGGCGGGAGGGCTGGCGAAATGCGGGCCCAACAAAGCGCGCCATTGCGTGAAGGCCTCGGACTCGCGGAAACCTTTCATGTGGTCGTCCACGCTCTCCCACAGCACCAGCAGAATGTAGCTGTCGGGATTTTCGATTCCCGGACGCATGTCCGCCTGGATGCAGCCCTTGGCGGCGCGGATCAGCGGACCCGCCTTGGCAAAGGCGGCCTCGAATTCCTTCGCATGACCGGGCTTGATGGGAAAAATGGCGCGTTCGAGGATCACAGTTCACTCCGTATTTTGGCGGCGATGGGTTCGAGTTTTGCCGCCTGTACCATGACTTTGCCATGCGGCGCCATGGGCACGCCTTCCCAGCGCGGCACGATGTGGAAATGGACATGGAACACGCTCTGGCCGGCGGCGGCGCGGTTGTACTGCTTGAGCAGGATGCCGTCGGGGGACAGCGCCTTGTCCACCGCCTTGGCCACTTTCTGGGTGGTGGCCATCAACGCTGCCAGACCCGCCGGGGAAAGGTCGAGAATATTTTCAGCCCCTTCCTTGGGGATCACCAGCACATGGCCATCGGCTTCCGGCATCACATCCATGAAGGCTAGGGTCTTGTCGTTTTCATAAACTTTCACGCAGGGAATTTCGCCGCGCAGGATTTTGGCGAAGATGTTGTTGGGGTCGTAGGGCATTGAAACCTCGTTTGTCATGGCCGGCCCCCGGCGCGTGGCGCCAGCGTACGCGTGCCATCCATTGCACAGGGCCTGCCGCTCGCTCAAGCTCGCGGCGTTCGCCGCTTTCGCAGGTCCACCGGACCTGCTCACGCGCCTTTTCGGCGCGTCGCGGCTCACGGTCAAGCCCGGCCATGACATTAGGAGTTTTTGCGGAACGGCGCATGCCGCGCCAGTTCCGAGATATTTTCCGCCACCGCCGCCCGTTCGGCGTCCAGGAAATCGTTCACCGCCCGCGCCAGGCCCTTATGGGCGATGATATGGGCGCTGTAGGTTTCCACCGGCAGATAGCCGCGCAGCAATTTGTGTTCTCCTTGTGCGCCCGCTTCAACCCTTTTGAGCCCGCGCGCGATGGCGAAATCGATCGCCTGGTAATAACAGGCCTCGAAATGCAGGAAAGGGACATGCTCTGACGCCCCCCAATTGCGCCCGAACAGCACGCCTTCGCCGAACAGGTTGAGGGCGCCGGCGATGGTGCGGCCATCCTGTTTGGCCATCACAAGCAGGATTTGCTTGGACTGGCTCTGGCCCAGGCGGGAGAAGAACTCCCGGGTCAAATAAGGGGTGCCCCATTTGCGGCTCCCTGTATCCATGTAGAAATCGAAGAACTGGTCCCAATGCGCTTCGGTGATGTCGCTGCCGGTCAGCCAGTCGAATGTCACGCCGGCCTGGCGCACAGCCGCGCGCTCCTTGCGCAAATTCTTGCGCTTGGCGGAGGACAGCTCGCCCAGAAATTCGTCGAAGCTTTTATAACCGCGATTTTCCCAGTGAAACTGCTGCCCGGTGCGCAGCAGATATCCTGCGTCACCGGCGGCCTGCCATTCCTCGCGGGTGAGGAAGGTGACGTGGAGGGACGAGGCCCCGATCTGTTTGACCACCCCCGCCGCTTTTTTCAAAAGCGCGGCGCGTGCCGTGTTATTCGCCGCCAATAGCCGCCGTCCGGTGACGGGGGTGAAGGGCACGGCGCCTTGCAGTTTTGGATAGTAATCGCCGCCCGCCCGCTCCAGCGCCTCGGCCCAGGCATGATCGAAGACATATTCGCCATAGGAATGGCTTTTCATATAAAGCGGCATCAACCCGTCTGGCATCAGCAGATGCGCCGGCTGCCAGCCGGTTTTGCGCGAAGCCGAACCGGATTCTTCCAGGGCGGCGAAGAATTCATAACTGGTGAAGGGATGCGGCTCGGCCAGTCCTTGCGGATTGGCCAGGGCGTTCCAGCGCGCCGCGCCAATCTCGGCAGCGCTGGTGACCAGCCGGGCGGCCTCTGTGTCCGTCACTTGATCTCGAAGATGGCGTCCACTTCCACCGCCACCCCGCGCGGCAGCGAACCCATGCCGACCGCGGCGCGGGCATGCTTGCCGGCATCGCCAAACACCGCCGCGAACAGGTCGCTGGCGCCATTGGCCACTTCCGGCTGCTTGTCATAGTCGGGCGTGGCATTGACGAAAACGGTGACCTTCAGGCATTGCACCACCCGGTCCAGATCGCCTTCGCACGCCACCTTAAGCACCGACAGGATATTGATGGCGCAGAGCTGCGCCGCGGCCTGACCCATCTCGATGCTGAAATCCACGCCCAGCTTGCCGACATATTTCAAGGCACCGTCGGAGATCGGTACCTGACCCGAAATGAACACCATGTTGCCGCTGACAGTATAGGGCACATAGGACGCGACCGGCTTGGGCGGCGGCGACAGGGTTATGCCAAGTTCCTTCAGGCGGGCATCGATGACGGACATGAAACGATCCTTGAGAAAATCCTTGATGGGCAAGCCTACTCAGGCCCGGGGTTTTTTGAAAGCGCGGCCCCGCCGCCGTAAGGCGGCTATTTTTTAATGGGCCGTTCGTTGGGAAACGAACGGCCCGTCTTTACCGCTTCGCCCCCGAATTTGGCGCGGATCTTGTCCATCGCGCGCTCCGTCGCCGCCCGCTTGTCGGCGGCCGGATCGATCAGGCTGGCGGGATCGGCGCTGACGGCGGGCGCCAGATTGGTGATCCCCACGCCCAGCAGGCGAAAACGTGTGCCGTTGGCTTCCCGCTTCAAAGCCGGCTGGGCGGTGCGGAAGATGCGATCCGCCAATTGCGTTGGATCGTCCAGGGAGGCCGACCGCGTGCGTAGACGGAAATCGGCGGTCTTGAGCTTGAGCACCACGGTGCGTCCACCCAGCCCCAGTTTCTTGGCCCGGGCGCTGACGCGCTCGGCCTGCCGCCACAGAATGCTTTCCAGGGCGGCATAGGACGACAGGTCCTTGTCGAAGGTGGTTTCCGATGAAATGGATTTCATTTCGCCATCGGGATCGACAGGACGGCTATCCTGGGCGTTGGCCATGCGATGCAGCCACAGGCCGGTTGCGCCATAGCGGCTGACCAACTGCTTGGGATCGGCATCCTGCAGCTGACCGATGGTGGTGATGCCGTCGCGCTCCAGCCGGGTCTGCATCACCTTGCCCGCGCCGCGCATGATGCCGATCTTCTTGTCGCGCAGAAAGGTTTTGGCTTCCGTCATGCCGATCACGGCAAAGCCGCGCGGCTTGTCCAACTCGCTGGCCAGCTTGGCCAGGAACTTGTTGCCCGACAGGCCGATGGAGACGGTGATGCGGATTTCACGCTCGATCCGTGCCGCCAGGGCCGCCATGGTCTTGGCCGGGCTCTTGTGATGTATGCGCGCGGTCCCCGACAAATCGAGATAGGCTTCGTCCAGCGACAAGGGCTCCACCAGCGGGGTCAGCTCTTCCATCATGGCGCGGATCTGCCGCGCCACCTGGCTGTAATAGGCATGGCGCGGCTTCAGGATCACAGCCTGGGGGCAAAGCTTCCTGGCCTGGAACATGGGCATGGCGGAGCGCACGCCGTATTTGCGCGCGATATAGCAGGCGGTGGAGACCACGCCCCGGGTCTCGCCGCCCACCATCAACGGCTTGTCTTTCAGAGAAGGATCGTCGCGCTTTTCGATGGCGGCATAAAAGGCGTCGCAGTCCAGATGGGCGATGGCGAGGCTTTCCAGTTCCGGATGCGCCAGGATACGCGTCGAGCCGCAGGCGGAACAGGGCGCGTCCGCCGCCGCGTCCGACAGGCAGTCACGGCAGAAAGCGGGCCAGTCCTTTATGCCGGCCATAGCCAGGCCGCGCCCCTGACGCCACTCGAATCCCCGTGCATGTTTTTCACGATGCGCGGCGGCCCGCCCAGATTGAACCCGTATTTCTCCACCAGCGGCGGCAGTTCGCCATACAGCCGGTCGATGTTGGACACACCGCCACCCATCACGATCACATCGGGATCGAGAATGTTCACCAGGGTTGCCATGGCGCGGGCAAGGCGGTCGATAAGCCGGGTGATGGCGGCGCGCTCATCGGTGCCGTTCGATGCGGCAATCTGTTCGGCGCTGGCGTCGCGCCCGGTGACGCGCTTGAAGTCCTGCGCCAGGCCTGGGCCGCTGCACCAGACCTCCAGGCAACCGCGCTTGCCGCAATAGCATGGTGGCGCGGTTGTTATTTCCTCGACCGAAGGCGCGGGCAGGGGGATATGGCCCCACTCGCCGCCGATGCCGTGCGCGCCGCCCAGCACCTTGCCGCCGATCACCACCCCGCCGCCCACGCCGGTTCCCGCAATCACGCCGAATACCGTGGGTGCGCCCGCCGCCGCGCCATCGCTGGCTTCCGACAAGGCAAAGCAATTGGCGTCATTGGCCAGCCGCACCGGCCGCGCCAGAACAGTTTCCAGGTCCCGGCGTAGCGGTTTGCCGATCAGATAGGTCGTGTTGGCGTTCTTGATGAGATTCGTCCCGAAGGACTCGCTGCCCGGTATCGCCATGCCGACCGTTCCCTGGGCTCCGAGTTCTGTTTCCGCGCCTTGCACCAGCTCGCCCAGGGCGCGGATAAGCGAGTCATAATCGCGCGGCGTGCCGATCCGGCGGCGCAGCGTCACACGGCCATCGGCCGCCAGGGCGATGATTTCGGTTTTGGTGCCGCCCAGATCGATGCCCAGACGCGTCATGCGGCTCCGCCCAGCTGGTGCCGCGCAAGATGCAGGGCCTTGGGCGCGATCCCGGCGCTCTCGCAGAAGCGCAGCAGCAGGTCCTCATTGCCCAGCAGGAAGTCCAGGACGGCCAAACCCATGCCGGGGCTGCCGGCGGCGTCCCTCAGGGTGGCAGCGTCAACACCCGCCTGGTCCATAAAGCGCGCAATCCCGCCTTCATCCCCCGCCAGCCAGCCCAAACCCTCCAAAGCGAGGATTTCAGCGTTTTCCTGGGTTTTTGGGGGATTCATGGGGGCCATCGTCAAGGGAGCGTTAAGAGATAATCCCTAATACTGCCGAAAACAGCCAGAGCCCCTATCGGGCGCTGGGGTTTGCGCGAACAGCGCCGGAGACCTGAGCATGGATGCCAAAACCAAGACGGTCCTGATCGTGGAGGACAATGAGCTCAATATGAAGCTCTTCCACGACCTGCTGGACGCCCATGGCTACAACATCCTGCAGACCAAGGATGGGATGGAAGCGCTGGACATCGCCCGCGAGCATCATCCCGACCTGATCCTGATGGACATCCAGCTGCCGGAAGTCAGCGGGTTGGAAGTCACCAAATGGCTCAAGGAAGACGATACGCTCAAATCCATTCCCGTCGTCGCGGTTACCGCCTTCGCCATGAAGGGCGACGAGGAAGTCATCCGCCAGGGCGGATGCGAGGCTTACATTTCCAAGCCCATTTCGGTGACCAGCTTTCTGGATACCGTGCGCCGCTTCGTCGGATAGGTAATGCGCCATGACGGCCCGGGTCCTTGTCGTCGACGACATTCTATCCAACGTCAAGCTTCTCGAAGCGAAGCTGTCGGCTGAGTATTTCGAAGTCGTCACCGCCTTCAACGGCCTGGAATGCCTGGCCCGGATGGAAGAGACCATCCCCGATATCGTGTTGCTGGACGTCATGATGCCCGGCATGGACGGTTTCGAGGTCTGCCGCCGCATCAAATCCAACCCCAAGACCGCCCATGTTCCGGTGGTGATGGTGACCGCGCTGGACCAGCCGTCCGACCGCGTCACCGGCCTGGATGCGGGCGCCGACGATTTCCTCACCAAGCCGGTGGACGATGCCGCTCTATTCGCGCGGGTGCGTTCGCTGGTGCGGCTCAAGATGATGACCGACGAGCTTCGCATGCGCGAGTCGACCGGCCAGGGCATGGGCCTGATCGATCCCGCCGAAACCCTGACCGAGAACGGCCAGGCCGGACGGATCCTGGTGATCGAGGACCGCGCCGAGTCCATCGCCTGGTTCAACAGCGCGCTGGCGCCCACCCACAGCGTTGCTTCCGCCGACACCTTCGAGGAAGCCTTGGTGCGGGTGAAAGGCGGCGATTTCGACCTGATCGTGGTGTCACTGGGCATGCGCAGCTTCGACGGCTTGCGGCTTTGCTCGCAATTGCGCTCGCTGCCGGAAGGACGCCATGTGCCGATCCTGGTGGTGGTCTCCGACGGCGACCGCCGCAAGCTGACCCAGGCGCTGGAAATGGGCGTCAACGATTATCTCACCCGCCCGGTGGACAAGAACGAGCTGGTGGCGCGGGTGCGCACCCAGCTGCGCAAAAAGCGCTATGCCGACCGCTTGCGCCACAATGTCCAGCTCAGCCTGGAAATGGCGATCACCGACCAGCTCACCGGCCTGCACAATCGCCGCTATATGAGCCGCCATCTCGACACCCTGCTGGCCGACGCCCAGAAGCACGAGCGCCCGCTGGCCTTCGTCATCATGGACATCGACTATTTCAAGCAGGTCAACGACACCCACGGCCATGACATAGGCGACGAGGTTCTGAAGGAGTTTGCCTCGCGCATCGCGGCCAACACGCGCGGTATCGACCTGGCCTGCCGCTATGGCGGCGAGGAGTTCGTGGTGGCGATGCCGGACACCGACATGTCCTTCGCTTACAGCATTGCCGAACGCCTGCGCCAGTCGATCGAAACCACCCCGGTCAAGATCAGCCGCGCCCCCCATGCCTTGAACATCACCATCTCCATCGGCATCGCCAAGGCGGAAGGCGTCACCGACACCGCCGAGAAGTTGCTGCACCGTGCCGACCAGGCGCTTTATCGTGCCAAGCGCAGCGGCCGGAATAAAGTCGTCGCCGACGCTGCGTAAGACGCGCGCTTAAGTCTCTTCGGAATCTTCTTCTTCGGCTTCTTGCGGCGCGCCTTGTTCCGCGGCCATGGTCGCGACCCGGTCGATCACCCCGGCCAGCAGTTCCGGCTCGCGCGCGCCCGACACCGCCAGCTTGCCGCCGAAGATCATCGCCGGTACGCCGGTGACCCCCATTTCATGGGCGATCTGGTCCTCGCGCGTCACCAGCGCGGTGTCGGTATCGCTTTCCAGCATCTGGGCCACTTCTATCCCATCCATGCCGCAGAGATCGGCAATGTCGGCCAGCACGCGGATGTCGCCGATATCCTCGCCATTCTCGAAATAGGCGATGAACAGCCGCTCCACCACTTCGTCCTGCACCCCATGACTCTCGGCCCAGCGGATCAGGCGGTGTGAGTCCAGCGTGTCGGGGCGGCGCATGATGGCGGCGAAATCGAATTCGATGCCCTCCTTGGCGCCTTCCTGCGCGATCAGCTTGTGCATTTCCACGATCTTCATGGGATCGTCGCCGAACTTGGCGCGCATATAGGCTTGGCGGTCCATGCCGCCCTTCGGCACTGTCGGGTCGAGCCGGTAGGGCCGCCACTTCACGTCGAATGGAATATCCGGCCGCATCGCCATGGCCCGCATCAATCGCCGCTTGCCGATAAAGCACCAGGGGCAGACCGTGTCCGAAATCACGTCGATCTGCATCAGCGCAGGACCTGACTGGTGATCTCGTTCTGGTCGGCAATCACATGCACCGAGGCGGCCCGGCCCTTGATGCGGGCGTCGGCGGTGACGGGCACCAGGGCATCGATCACGGTCATTCCGGGCGGCGGCGTGGTGGCAAGGAATTCCACCGTGATGGTGCGGTTGTCGCGGCGGATCACATGCAGGCGCGGATTGGTCCATCCGCCGGTCTGCACCGCGCCCTTGGCCTGCAGCAGGATGACGCCGTTTTTCCGCGACACAATCAGGCCGTCGATGCGCAGCACGCGCTTTTCAGCCGCAAAGGCGGCCATGGGGCAAAGCAAGGCACAACTTATGGCGAGCGGCAGAAAGGATTTCATGCCACAGGACTATAGCGGGAGAGGGGCGGCGAAAAGATGGCCGAAAAGGTCACACACGCAATTCGACCCACACCGGAACATGGTCGGAGGGTTTTTCACTGGCGCCGCGCACCTCCTTGTCGATTCCGGCCCGCTTCAGCCGGTCCAGGGCCTGCGGCGAGAGCAGGACATGGTCGATGCGAATGCCATTGTTCCGTTCCCAGGAACCGAAATAATCCCAGAAGGTGTAATGGCCTGCTTGCGGATGCAGCGCGCGGAAGGCGTCGCTATAGCCCAGATTCTCGATCCGCCGCAGCGCCGCCTTGGATTCCGGCTGGAACAGGGCGTCCTTCAGCCAGGCCTTGGGCTTGGCCGCGTCCTTGTCCTCCGGAATGATGTTGTAGTCGCCCATCAGCACCACGGGCTCTTCGGCCTTGAGCAAGTTGCGGGCATGCAGCCGCAATCTTTCCAGCCAGGCCAGCTTGTAATCGAATTTGGGGCCGGGCCAGGGATTGCCGTTGGGGGCATAGATCGAGGCC
>Ga0268266_10004027_pt1 | contig 14205 bp, 12 predicted proteins | sample KBSS13metaG_FD_190356 | JGI IMG/M metagenome (GOLD analysis project Ga0268266, IMG submission 190356) | Switchgrass rhizosphere microbial communities from Kellogg Biological Station, Michigan, USA - KBS S1-3 metaG (SPAdes) (version 2) | ecosystem: Host-associated > Plants > Roots > Rhizosphere...
AAGTACCACATGCCGCGGGTCTCGGCCTTGGTCTCCTCGATGGAGAACTCTTGGACGTCCTCGGGAAAGTGACCGCAGAAAATGATCATGTACGACCACACGTTGCGCATCAGGTTCGCGGTCAGGTTGCCGGCCAATACCCACGGCGCGAACGGGCCGGCCAGCAGCGGGAACGCGACATAGTCCTTCAGCGTCTGGCGCTTGGTCTTGCGCCAGATGCCCTCGAGGATCTCCCGCTTGTCAGCGATCGAAATCTCACCGGCGCGGATCCGCTCGGTCTCCAACTCGTGCAGCGCAACGCCGTACTGGAACAACACCATCAGCAGGAACGCATAGACCGGGTTGCCCAGGAAGTACGGCCGCCAATTCTGGTCCTCGCTCATCCGCAGGATGCCGTAACCGATGTCGCGGTCCATCCCGACGATGTTGGTGTAGGTGTGGTGCATGTAGTTGTGCGAGTGGCGCCACTGGTCGGCCGGGCATGCGGTGTCCCATTCGAACTTCTTGCTCGACAACGCGGGGTCGCCCGTCCAGTCGTACTGGCCGTGCATCACGTTGTGGCCGATCTCCATGTTGTCGAGGATCTTCGAGATGCCCAGCATCGCGGTGCCGGCGAGCCAGAACGGCGGGAAGATTCCGCCGAACAGCAGCGCGCGGCCGCCGACCTCGAATGTGCGCTGCGCCTTGATGATGCGCCGGATGTAGGTAGTGTCCCGCTCGCCAAGGTCGGCGATCACCCGTTCTTTGAGGGCATCGAGCTCACGGCCGAACGCGTCGGCCTGCTCGGGCGTCATCGTGACGGTCTTGCCGCCGACGGTCTTGCTGATCGTCTTCGGGGCGGCAGTGATAGTGGTAGTCATTTCGAGCACCTTTCTCTTTAGAGGGCGATGTCGACGTCGCCGACAGGGACGGACACGCAGATCTGCACGTCCTCCTGCTCGGCGCTCGACACCGCTCCGGTGATCAGGTTCTTCACCGCGCCGCGGGTCTTGCGGCGGGTGCAGCTGTGGCAGATGCCCATCCGGCATCCGCTTTCGGGGGTCAGCCCCGCGGATTCGGCCTGCTCAAGTAGCGGCCTGCCGTCGTCGGTCACCTCGACGCCGCTGTCGGCGAAGGTGACGCTGCCGCCGGAGGCCTCTGCGCCGACGTCGAACACCGGCGGAACGAAGCTCTCAGCGCGCACGTTCGTGCAGTGTTCGCGAACGGCGTCAACCAAAGCCGGTGGGCCGCAGACGAACACAGCCTCAGGCTGTGGCATCGCGGCGGCCAGATGGTCAGCACCGAATCGGCCGTCGAGATCCGAGCCTGCGGTCACCCGCGTGTAGCCGTGGATAACTCGAACGCCTCGCATGGCGTCGAGTTCAGCGCGGTAGCACGCTTCGTCGGCGGACCGCGCGTAGTGAATGAACGCGATCTCCCCGGTGTAGCCCTGCGTGCGCAGTGTGCGCAGCATCGACATCACCGGGGTGATGCCGCTGCCTCCGGACACGAACAGGATCCGTTGCGGCCGCTGCGCGGGCAGGGTGAACTCGCCGCCGACCGAGTCGAGGCCGACGACCATGCCCGGCCGCGCGTTCTCGTACAGATAGGTGGAGACCAGTCCGCCGTCGTGGCGGCCAATGGTCAGCTCGATGTGCCGGGAGCCCTCGGCGCTTGCCGGTGAGTACGGCCGGGTGCGGCGACGACCGTCGATCTCGACGGTCAGGTTGATGTGTTGTCCGGCGCGAAAGCCGGTAAAGGCCCGGTTGGGCTCAAGCGTCAGGGTGACGCTGCGGGGAGTCTGGCGACGGACCGCGACGATCTTGGCCCGGGCATCTCCCGTGGTCCAAGTCGGCGCGACCAGCTCGGTGTAGCGATCCACGCCGTGCGGCCCGGTCAGCAGGTCGACCAGCGGTGACGCCAGCACCCTGTCCCTGAGCCGTGGTGCCAAAGTTTGAGTGAACATGTGTACACCGTGCGCCATGCCTGCGGACCGCGTCAACCGATTCGAGCAGGTTGTGGTAGGTTTCACACAGTGAACAGTCGTACGCCCAGTTCACGAACGAGTAGATCGGGTCGTTCGAGTAAATCGCGCTCCCGCGACACGTTGTCGCGCGAGGAACGCAAGGAAGCCACCCGCCGCGCAATCGTCGCGGCGGCGCTGAGGCTGCTCGAAGACCGCAGCTTCGCCGCGCTGAGCCTGCGTGAGGTGACCCGCGAGGCCGGTATCGTGCCCGCGGCGTTCTATCGGCATTTCGAGTCGATGGAGGCCCTCGGGCTGGTGCTGATCGACGAGTCGTTTCGCAGGCTGCGCGACATGCTGCGCTCCGCGCGGGCAGGCAAGCTGGATCCCAACCGCGTCATCGAATCCACGGTCGACATCCTCATCGACAGCTTCAACGAGGATCGAGAACACTGGCGCTTCATCGGACGTGAGCGCTCCAGTGGCGTGACGGTACTGCGTTATGCGATCCGCACCGAAATCCGGTTGATCACGTCGGAGTTGGCGATCGACTTGGCCCGGTTTCCCGGGCTGAACACCTGGAGTAGCGAGGATCTCAACATCTTGGCGAGCCTGTTCGTGAACGCGATGATCGTGATCGCCGAGGCCACCGAGGACGCCAACGACGCGGCGGCAATCGATGAGATCAAGCGCACGGCGGTCAAGCAGCTACGGATGATCGCCGTCGGCGTCAGCGGGTGGCGCAGCGACGGTTAGCGTGAGGCGCATGTCGCACCTCGAATTGACCCACCCGCGTTCCGACATCGCCGTGCTCACCCTGAACCGGCCCGAGAAGCTCAATGCATTGAACTACGAGCTCGTCGAGGAACTGCACGCCGCGGTTGACGGCATCGCCGCCAACAACGACTGCCGGGTCGTCGTGTTGACGGGGGCCGGTCGGGGTTTCTGCTCAGGTCTGGACTTGTCCGATCCGAACCCGCCGCACGCGGGTGGCGGCACCGAATTCCCGCGGTCGGGCATGCGCTGGCAGGAGCTCATCGCGAACCTCACCGCGAAAATCCACCGGCTGCGCCAGCCGGTGATCGCGGCCGTCAACGGCCCCGCCTACGGCGGCGGCTTCGGGATCGCGCTGGCATGCGACATCCGGATCGCCTCCGAGTCGGCGCGCTTCTGCACACAGTTCATCAAGCTCGGCATCGGCGGCTGCGACATCGGCGTCAGCTACACGCTGCCCCGAATCATCGGCGCCGGCGCCGCATTCGACTTGATCCTGACGGCGCGCGCCGTCGATGCCGACGAGGCGCTGCGGCTCGGCATCGTCTCGCGGCTGTCGGAATCGGTGGTCGACGACGCGCTGGCCATCGCCGAAACACTGTGCAGCTACGGCAAATTCGGGCTCGAATCCACCAAACAGGTGATGTGGGCGAATCTCGAAGCAGGAAGCCTGGAGTCCGCTCTGCACCTGGAGAACCGCAGCCAGATCCTGGCAGGCGCAGGCGGAATGCTCAGCGAAGCTACCGAGGCGTTCCGCCACCGTCGGCGATGATGACCTGTCCGGTGATATAGCTGCCCGCGTCCGAGGTCAACAGCAATGCGGCACCAACCATTTCGTCGGGAGCGGCGAGCCGCTTCATCAGTGTCCCGCCCTTCATGTACTCGATCGCCTCGGGCGGGTTGTTGCGCATCATGTCGGTGTCGACGGGTCCCGGCGCCAGCGCGTTCACCCGGATGCCGTGCGAAACGTAGGCGGCTGCCATCGACCGCGTGAATGACAACAGCGCGGCCTTACTCGCGGCGTACATCGACACCTGCGGCGCAAACTGAAATGCGCCGGTGGACACCAGGTTCAGCACCGCGCCATGCGGGCTCTCTTTGAGATGGGGCAGCGCGTGCTGCACCAGGAACACCGGACCGCGCAGGTTCACCTCGTACGACTTCCCCCACGCGTCGACCGTCATCTGGCCCAGCGGTTGCGTGAGTGCATTCGCGGCGTTGTTCACCACCACATCGATGCCGCCGAATTCCTCCACGGTCCGCTGCACCAGCGCGCCGAGAGAGTCAACGTCGCCGAGGTGAGTGGGCACACCGATGGCCTCGCCGCCGAGGCCGCGCAGATGCTGCGCCGCCTGCTCGCAGGCATCGGGCTTGCGACTGGCCACCACGACGCGCGCACCGGCCAACACGTAACCCTCGGCGAGAGCGAGGCCGATGCCCCTCGTGCCACCCGTCACGACGACGGTGCGGCCGGTCATGTCGAAAAGACGCTCGAAGGCTTCGCGATTCACGCGCTCAGTAGAACAGATCGGGATTCGCCGCCACGTACTGCTCAACGCTTTGCGCGGGCCTGCCGGTGATCTGCTCGACGTCGTCGGTGCGACGGTCGTAGCGGCCCTCGCGATGCAACCGCGCCATGGTGGCGATGTGCTGTTTCACGTGGTCTGGCAGGCCAAGCGGTGCGAGCACCACACGCTCCCACTCGTCGAGGGGCACGTCTTCGGCGGCGATCGGCCGGTTCAGTGCCCGGCTGTATTGCTCGGCGAGGCCGTTCATGTCGAGCACTTCCGGGCCGGTGAGCTCACAGACCTGGCCGATCCGTCCGCCGGGGTCGACAAGCAGAGCCGCCACCACGCGGGCGACGTCGTCAGCCGAGATCGGCGAGGTGCGCCCGGGGCCGAACGGCAACGGCAGCACACCACACTCGCGCACGGACTGCTTCGCCAGCAGGGTGAACAACGGATTGTCGAGGAAAGTCGTTGGCCTGACATGGATTACGGGTAGGCCCGACCAGTTCAGCACATGCTCCGCGAGCCAGTGCAGGCGGTGCTGTTTGGATTCGCTGGTGCTGGTCAGCGTCATCTGCGACACCGTCATCTGAGACATGTTGACGATGACGTCGAGCCCTGCGCGTTCCAACGCGACCGCGCAGACCTCGGTGGTGGCGCGCAGATAGTCCGGCGAAACGCTCATGTTGAAGAACATCCGGCGTACACCGTCCATCGCGTCGACGATGTCGCCGGCACGGGTCAGATCGCCGAGGATCACCTCGGCACCCATCGCCCGCAGTTGGCCGGCGCGCTCGTCGTCGCGGCGCACCATGGCACGGACCTGTGCACCGCCGTCGAGCAGCGTCTCCACGACACGGCGGCTGATGCTGCCGCTACCGCCCCCTGCGCCCGTGATCAGGTACACGGCTATTCGGCGCGAGACCACACGGAGGTGGCGATGAGGTCGCCGCGGTCCAACCCGCCCACCCGGTGCTCGTGCACCGTGAGGTACTCCTCGTTGGTCACCATGTCGAGGAAGGCGCCTGGCGTCGGGTATTCGACGACGATGATGGCGTCCCACCAAGGCTTTTCGCCCTCGCCGACGACGACGCCCGGCGATTCGCCCGCATACCGGACGGTTCCGCCGACACGTTCCAGATGCGGGGTGACTTCTTGGATGTACCGGATATACCTCTGCCTGCCGCCGTCGGCCTTGAACTGCAACAGGTTGATCATCACGACGGGTTCGTCGGCCGGCCGGGCGGCGAGCGCCGCGACCTGCTCCGGCGTCGGCTCCAGCGATGCACTCATCCGACGCAGCCGCTCACGTTGATGCGTCGACCCGCCGTCGGTGTGACGGGCAGCGTCAGAGTTGCGGCGGACACGACCACCGCCGCGAACAGCCAGACAACGCGCACGGTGACCTCCTGCGGCTAGTAAGGCCTTATCCTGCCTGTGGCGCTGTCGGAGCACGCGCCGTTTGACGATTCGAGCCGGAAATCACGGCGAAAACTTGCGTGGGCGTATATATTTTGCTCCCTGGGCAAGCATCACTCGCCTGCTCGCATCAGGCGGCGCCGGCCATTCGGCGCGCCGATATTCGACAGCTCGCCGTTTCGTCTGACTTCCGGCGTTGCCACTTGACTTTCTCAGCTCTCGCACATCTTGAAAAGTTCTTGCGCGAAACGCATTTGGTTAGGTGGCGATCTTGATCGCTCCTAGCGTAGATTTGCCGTCGGTAATCGCAACGTCTCGACCCGTTTCGACGCAGTTCGGTGGGAAACACCGAATTCCGGCATCACCGATCGGTGCGTTGCGTTTGCTATGTAGAAGCGGTGCGCGGCCAGGCGGGGGCAGGCGCTGCACATCCGTTCTGTCCCGGCTTCAACCTTGGGGGTTAACGCTGTGCGCGCTGGCTTCGAGCCATCCGGTGCTGTTGTGCGACGGAATCGCCTGTGGATCCGGTGCTTCGCGGCGGCGGGGTGCGCATTGTTAGCTGTCTTCATGACCGGTAACGCGCCTGCCAACGCGGTGGTGTCCTGGCATCCGAAAGCGGCGCCGTTGTCCACACCATGGACGCAGCTGGTCGGGCCGGAAAACGCGCTGCCCGACTACCCGCGGCCACAGATGACTCGAACCAATTGGCTGAACCTCAACGGCGTATGGGACTACCTCGGTCGCTCCGGGGGCGCCATGCTCACCGCGCCTCCTGCGCCGCACGATTACGGCGAGCGGATCTTGGTCCCGTATCCCCCGGAATCGGCGCTGTCCGGCATCCAGCGCCACGACGAACAGATGTGGTATCGCAAGATCTTCAAGCTGCCGAGTTCCTGGCTGGGCCGACACGTCCTGCTGCACTTCGGGGCCGTCGACCAGATCGCCACCGTATGGGTCAACAACCAGGAGGTGGCCCACCACGAAGGCGGGTTCACCGAGTTCAGCGTGGACATCACGAAAGCGCTGCGGTGGCCGGGGCCGCAGGAGATCACGGTACGAGTCGACGACCGCAACGAAACCAACCCGTTCCCAGTCGGCAAGCAGCGCAACAACCCGAGCGGACTCTTCTACACCGGGTCATCGGGCATCTGGCAGACGGTGTGGATCGAGCCCGTACGCGCCACCCATGTCGAGAAGCTGGACATCACCACCGATCTGACGAGTCTGACCGTCACGCCAAGGGTTGCGGCGACGCGGAACGAGCGCACGATAGTGATGGTCTCCGCGCCGGGCCGCGGTGTGGTGTCGATCAGGTCGGGCAAAGCGGGTGAGCCGATTCGCCTTTCGATACCGAACGCACGGTTGTGGAGTCCCGACGATCCATACCTCTACGACATCAAGGTCGCCCTGCGCAGCGCGTCCGGCAAGGTGATCGACGAGGTTTCGAGCTACGCCGGGTTACGCACCATCGGCACCGTCCGCGATGCGAAGGGTAAACCCCGAATTGCGCTGAACGGGAAGGTCACCTTCCTGCATGGCCCCTTGGACCAGGGCTATTGGCCCGACGGGCTCTACACCGCGCCCACCGACGCCGCATTGAAGTTCGACCTCGAGCAGATCAAGAAACTGGGCATGAACTTCGTCCGCAAGCACGGCAAGGTGGAGCCGGCGCGCTGGTACTACTGGGCCGACAAGCTCGGGCTGATGGTGTGGCAGGACATGCCGTCGCTGTACGTGTCGCTCGACATCCCGACCGGGCCACTTCCTGATCCCCCTCCGCTGGCCAAGGCGAATTTCGAGCGCGAACTGTTCGCGATGGTCGATCAGCTGCGCAGCGTGACGTCGATCGTCGGCTGGGTGCCGTTCAACGAAGGCTGGGCCGAATACGACACGGCACGGATCACCAACGCGGTGAAAGCGGCGGACCCGACCCGAATGGTCAACGCCAACAGCGGGGCCAACTGCTGCAAATCACGCCCCGACAGCCATGCCGGAGACATCTGGGACGACCACACCTATGTCGGCCCCGGCCGACCGGTGCTGCCCGATCCGCTCGACCCCCGGGTGACGGTGGACGGCGAATACGGTGGACTGGGACTGGTGCTCGATCAGAATCGGTGGCCGGGACGACCCGAGTCCTACGAAATGACCGACAGCCAGGAGCATCTGACACAGCGGTACATCAAGGTCAGCCAGGATCTCGAAGAGTTCGTCCGCGGGGCCAACCTGTCGGGCGCGATCTACACGCAGACCACCGACGTCGAAAACGAGGTCAACGGATTTCTGAGCTATGACCGGCGGGTGGTCAAGATGGATATCGGGGCGGTGGCGGATCGGAACCGCGCGGTCATCGCGGCGGGGACGGAGTCGGCGGACCGTCGGTGATCAACACACGTCTGCTGACGAACTCGCGATCATCGCCACGGATTGGATCGGTGAACGCAAGGCTATGCGCCAGAAGTTGTAACGGCCGGGAGAAGTCGTCGGGCGGGACGTCGACCACAACGGGATACAGCGGATCATTGATGATCGGCAGGCCCAGCGAGGCCATGTGCAGTCGCAGCTGATGCGTGCGACCGGTTCGCGGAGTCAACCGGTACAGGCCATCGCCAAGGTGCTCGATGAGTGTCTCGGCGTTCGCTTCGCCCGGCTCTTCGACCGCTTGTAACTGTCCGCGCCGCTTGATGATTCGGTTGCGTACGGTGATCGGGAACTCGAATTTCGGGTCGGGAGTCGCCCGCGCCAGATATGACTTCCGCACCTCGGCGCGCGAAAACAAGGTCTGATAGCGGCCCCGTATCTCGCGACGCGTCGTGAACAGCAACACACCCGCCGTCAACCGGTCCAGCCGATGGGCCGGGCTCAGTTCCGGTAGGTCGAGTTCGCGGCGCAGCCGCACCACCGCAGTCTGCGCGACATGCCGGCCGCGCGGCATCGTCGCCAGGAAATGCGGCTTGTCGACCACGACGATGTCGTCGTCGCGATACAGCACTGGGATGTCGAACGGCACCGGCACCTCGTCGCGCAGCTCGCGATAGAAGAAGACGTGCGAGCCAGCACGCAACGTCGTCGTCGCATCGACCGCGGTGCCGTCAGGCAGAACTACTTCTCCCGCAAGCACTTTCGTTGCAGCCGCGTCGCCCCACCTGGACCGGAACTCATCGACCACCAGTCCCCCGCGCAACCGCACCCGCGCCGGGCCAAGGCCATCGCGGGGGCTGGGGGCACCCCCGCTTGCGGGGGACGGCGCCGGCCTCAATTGAGCGGAACCGGCTCGAGGATCTCTGCGCGCGCTTCCGGCGCGGCGGCCCGCAGCGCATCGGCCGACTCGTCGTCGGGCTGCTGTTGTGACCGGACCTCCGCATCGACCCGCGCGCAATACGTATCCACCTCGCGGTCGATGTCCTCGGCACTCCAACCCAGCACCGGCGCAACGACTTCCGCGACCTCACGCGCGCACTCGACCCCGCGGTGCGGGTATTCGATCGAGATTCGCATCCGGCGCGCGAGGATGTCCTCCAGATGCAGTGCACCCTCGGCCGCCGCGGCGTACCACGCCTCCACCTTGAGATACACCGGCGCCTCGGTGATCGGCGTCAGCAGCTCCGGCCTGCCCTTGGCCAGGGCGAGCACCTCGCCGATCAGCGATCCGTACCGGTCCAGTAGGTGGCGGACCCGATACGGGTGTAGGCCGTAATGTGAACCGACGCTTTCGGTTTGGTTCACCAGCGCGAAGTAGCCGTCGGCGCCCATCAGCGGCACCTTCTCGGTGATCGACGGCGCGACGCGGGCGGGAATGAACTCCGCTGCGGCGTCGATCGCGTCCTCGCCCATCACCCGGTAGGTGGTGTACTTGCCACCGGCGATGGCCACCAAGCCGGGAGCGGGGACGGCGACCGCATGCTCACGCGAGAGCTTGGACGTCTCTTCACTCTCCCCCGCCAGCAACGGCCGCAGCCCGGCATAGACGCCGTCGATGTCGTCATGCGTCAACGGCGTTGCCAGCACGGTGTTCACGTGTCCGAGGATGTAGTCGATGTCGGCCTTGGTGGCCGCGGGGTGGGCCAGGTCGAGGTTCCAGTCGGTGTCGGTGGTGCCGATGATCCAGTGCGTGCCCCAGGGGATGACGAACAGCACCGACTTCTCGGTGCGCAGGATGATCGCGACCTCGCTGACAATGCGGTCGCGTGGCACCACCACGTGCACGCCCTTCGAGGCACGGACCCGAAATCGGCCGCGCTGCTTGGACAGTGCCTGGATCTCGTCGGTCCACACGCCGGTGGCGTTGACCACGACATGACCCCGCACCTCGGTCGCGTGGCCGTTCTCGGAGTCGCGCACACGCACGCCGATCACCCGGTCGCCCTCGCGCAGCAGCGCCACCACCTGCGTGGAGGTACGAACGACCGCGCCGTAGTGAGCCGCCGTGCGTGCGACCGTCATGGTGTGACGCGCGTCGTCGACAACGGTGTCGTAGTAGCGGATACCGCCGATCAGCGAGCTGCGCTTGAGCCCCGGGGTCAGTCGCAGCGCGCCCGCACGGGTCAAATGCTTTTGCGCCGGAACGGATTTCGAGCCGCCCAGCTGGTCGTACAGAAAGATGCCCGCGGCGATGTAGGGCCGCTCCCACCATCGATGGGTCAGCGGGAACAGAAACGGCAGCGGTTTGACCAAGTGCGGAGCCAGCGTTCTGAGTGACAGCTCCCGTTCGTGCAGCGCTTCGCGTACCAAGCCGAACTCCAGTTGTTCGAGGTATCGCAGGCCGCCGTGGAACATCTTCGAACTGCGACTCGACGTGCCGGAGGCGAAATCGCGAGCCTCGACGAGCGCGACCTTCAGCCCGCGGGTTGCCGCGTCCAGCGCGGCCCCGGCCCCGACGACACCGCCGCCGATCACGACGACGTCGAATTGCTCGCTGCCGAGTCGCTGCCAGGCCTGTTTCCTCTGCTCCGGACCCAGCAAGGTCTCGCCGTCGGCCGAGATCGGGGCGCTCACGTCGAATGGATCCTTGTTACTCGTCGGTACGGTTTCCATTCACAGGTTACTGGCGATCAGTCCAGATCGTCGTGCGCCATCAACCGTCGCGCCGCCTCCACAATCGACCCGGACAGCGAGGGATACACCGAGAGCGTCTGCGCCAGGTCGGTGACCGTGAGGTTGTTCTGCACCGACAGCGCGATCGGCAGGATCAGCTCAGAGGCGATCGGTGCGACCACAACGCCGCCGATCACCACGCCCGTCGCCGGCCGACAGAAGATCTTCACAAAACCAAGCCGGAGCAGCGACATCTTGGCTCTGGCGTTGGTGTTCAGCGGCAGCATCAGCGTGCGCGCGGCCACCGTGCCGTCGTCAATCCGGGACTGCGGCACGCCGACGGCGGCGATCTCCGGCCTGGTGAACACCGCAGCCGCCACCGTCCGCAGCCGGATCGGGCTGACCGCCTCGCCCAGCGCGTGATACATCGCGATGCGGCCCTGCATGGCGGCCACCGACGCCAGTGGCAGCAGTCCGGTGCAGTCGCCGGCCGCATAGATGCCCGCCGCGGAGGTCCGCGAGACGCGGTCGACGGTCAAATAGTTGCCCGGCCCCAGTTCGATGCCGACGTTCTCCAGGCCCAGCCGTGAGGTGTTGGGCACCGAACCGACCGTCATCAATGCATGGCTGCCTTCGACGGTTCGCCCGTCGGCCATCGTGACGAGCACCCCGTCTTCTGTCCGGGTCACCGATTCGGCCCTCGCGTTCTTCACGAGCTTGACGCCGCGTTCGGCGAACGCCTCTTCCAGCACCGCGGCCGCATCGGAGTCCTCGTGCGGCAGGATCTGGTCGCGGCTGGCCACCACCGTCACGGGGACGCCGAGTTCGGTGTAGGCGTTACAGAACTCGGCGCCGGTGACGCCGGAGCCGACGATGATGAGGTGCTTGGGCAGCTCGTGGAGGTCGTAGAGCTGGCGCCAGTTCAGAATTCGTTCGCCGTCGGGCACCGCGTTGGGCAGCACGCGCGGGCTGGCGCCGGTGGCGATCAGCACGACGTCGGCCTTCAGCGTCGCGACCCTGCCGTCGACGGTGGTGACCTTCACCCGGTGCTGAGCCAAGCCCGAGGAGTCGTCGACCAGTTCGCCGTGGCCCTGCACCACGTTGACGCCGGCACGCAGCAGCTGATGGCCGATATCGGTCGACTGCGACTTGGCCAGGGTCTTCACGCGGTTGTGGATCTGGTCCAGCGAGATCTTGGCGTCCTCGATCGCGATGTCGAAGCCCAGCGGTGACGCGCGGCGCAGTTCGGTGCGTACTCCGGTCGATGCGATCAACGTCTTCGAGGGCACGCAGTCCCAGAGCACGCAGGCGCCGCCGATGCCGTCGGAATCCACGACGGTGACCTCAGCCACCTCTCGCCCTCTGGCGGCCGCGACGAGCGCCGCTTCATAGCCGGCGGGCCCGCCGCCGATGATCACGATGCGGGTAGCCACGGCCTAAACCTAGCCAAGCGTGCCGTTGATCGCGCAGCCAGTGAGCGAACCTCTAGGCTTTCCCCCGTGCCGCTATACGCCGCGTACGGATCGAACATGCATCCGGAGCAGATGCTGGAGCGCGCTCCCCATTCCCCGATGGCGGGAACCGGGTGGCTGCACGGCTGGCGGTTGACGTTCGGCGGCGAGGACATCGGTTGGGACGGCGCACTGGCCACCGTCGTGCAGGACCCGGATTCGAAGGTCTTCGTCGTGCTCTACGACATGACTCGAGAAGACGAGGAGAACCTGGACCGCTGGGAAGGCTCAGAACTCGGCATCCACAAGAAGATCCGATGTCGCGTCGAGCGCACGTCGTCCGACACCACTACCGATCCGGTGCTCGCATGGCTGTACGTCGTCGACGCGTGGGAGGGCGGCATACCGTCGGCTCGCTACCTCGGCGTGATGGCCGACGCCGCCGAAATAGCCGGTGCGCCAGCGGAATACGTTCACGATCTGCGCACCCGCCCGGCGCGCAACATCGGCCCCGGCACCACGTAACTTCCCTCGTCGAAACTGCGCACAGATCGCGAAAATTCGTAGAATCGCGATCTCCCCGCAGTTTCGGCGAGAAGGGAGGCTAGAACTGGGCGGCCTGGTCGATGATGTTGACCAACACGCGAACACCGACCGCCAGCGACCGCTCATCCAAGTCGAACGTTGGCTGGTGCAGGTCGAGCTGCGGGCCGCGGCCCGACCACACGCCGAGGCGCGCCATCGCGCCGGGCACTTCCTCGAGATACCAGGAGAAGTCCTCGCCGCCGCCGGACTGACGGGTGTCGCACAGCACGTCGGGGCCGATCGCCTCGATCGCATGCATCAGGATGCGTGTCGAGATCTCTTCGTTGACCACCGGCGGCACACCCCGGCGGTACAGCAGGCTGTACTCGATGCCCAGCGGCTGCATCAGCGACGAAACAATCTCGCGCACAATCGATTCCAGCGAATCCCAGGTGTCACGGCTGGCCGTGCGGATGGTGCCCGCCAGCGTGCCGGTCTGCGGGATCGCGTTGGCGGCCACCCCCGCATTCACCGCGCCCCACACCATCACCGTGCTGTTGCGCGGGTCGATGCGGCGCGACAAGATTCCTGGCACCCCGGTGATCAGCGTGCCGAGCCCGTACACCAGGTCGCCGGTCAGGTGCGGGCGCGACGTGTGCCCGCCGTGCGACTGCAGCGTCACCTCGAGCTGATCGGCGGCCGACGTGATCGGCCCCGGCCGCAACGCGACCTTGCCGACAGCCAGCCGCGGGTCGCAGTGCAGCGCGAAGATGCGCGACACCCCCGTCAGCGCCCCCGCTGCGATCGCGTCGATCGCGCCGCCCGGCATCAGCTCCTCGGCCGCCTGGAAGATCAGCCGCACGCCGACCGGCAGCTCGGGCACCGAGGCCAACGCCAGCGCCGCGCCCAGCAGGACTGCGGTGTGCGCGTCGTGGCCGCAGGCATGCGCAACGTTGGGCACCACTGAGGCATACGGCGCCCCGGTGCGCTCGGCCATCGGCAGCGCATCCATATCGGCGCGCAGCGCGATCCGCGGTCCGTGCTCCGGCCCGAAGTCGCAGGTCAGCCCCGTACCACCGGGCAGCACCTTCGGGTTGAGGCCCGCATCGGCCAAATGCGAGGCGACGAACTGGGTGGTCGCGAACTCCTGGCGGCCCAGTTCGGGATGGGCGTGGATGTGCCTGCGCCAGGCGACCATGTCGTCGTAGTGGGCATCCAGCCACAGCTCGGTCGCATCCATCAGGCTCATGACGCCCGCCTCGCCTGCAGCTCCAGCACGCGGTCCCGCTCAGCGGGCGTTTCGGCCAGGCTGACGACCGTTCGGGCGAGCATGATCGCGCCCTCGACCACGGCCTTATCGGCACTGGGCCCTGCCGCGGCCGCGGTGAACGCGGGCTGATGAATCGAGGCGCCACCCGCCTCGACGCCGACGATCGGGTGGATGCCGGGCATCACCTGCGTGACGTTGCCCATGTCGGTGCTGCCCAGGGGCAATGCCGCCTCGATGTCCACCGGCACCGGCGACCGGCCGATGCGCACCATCTCGTCCCGG
>Ga0268266_10004028_pt1 | contig 14203 bp, 12 predicted proteins | sample KBSS13metaG_FD_190356 | JGI IMG/M metagenome (GOLD analysis project Ga0268266, IMG submission 190356) | Switchgrass rhizosphere microbial communities from Kellogg Biological Station, Michigan, USA - KBS S1-3 metaG (SPAdes) (version 2) | ecosystem: Host-associated > Plants > Roots > Rhizosphere...
GGCCTCTCCTTCTCATCTGCGCTGGCGTCATCATGCTCATCGAATGGGGATGGGACCGGTACTTTCACGGCGACGAACCCCTCTTCCGCCGACGCACCCTTGGCGGTGGAGTCTTCACCCTTCTTCTCCTCATCGGTGTGCTGGGAATGGTCTTCAGCGGCTTTCACAACGGTGCATTCAGCCGCACGTTCAACCTGAACCCGGACAACATGGACGAGTTCTGGGGCGATAAACACGAGAGCGATCAGACCCTCACCCAGGCTCTTGCCACCGGCTCCGGCCTTACCATCAACAACCCCCGCGGCGACGTTGTCATCGCAGGAACCAGCGACGATCAACAGGTCCACGTTCAGGTCCACAAAGAGGTCTACACGCGTTCGGACTCCGAAGCCGACACTCGCGCCGAGCAACTCTCTCCGAAGTTCGATACCGATCCCACAACCTCGACCCTGCGCCTGAACATTCCCTCCATCGAAGGTGCCCGCGCCGATCTCAGCATCACTCTGCCGGCGACCGCTCCCGTCACCGTCACCGCGAACCGCGGAGACGTTCACGTCGCCTCCCTCAAGGCTCCGGTCACTGTCACGGCCAATCACGGCGACGTCTCACTCACGGCCATCACCGGGTCCATCAATACCCGCATCAACAATGGCGACTCTTCCTTCTCCGTTCACAGCGCCACAGGCCCGGTTATCGTCGAAGGCCGCGCCCGCGACCTCACCTTCTCCGACGTCTCAGGCCCCGCCACGATGAACGGTGAGTTCTTCGGAACCACTCATCTCGAGCGGATCGCAGGCAACGTGCGCTTCCACACCAGCCGCACCGAGATGCGCTTCGCCCGCCTCGACGGGGAGACCGAGGTCAGCTCCTCCGATATCTCTTCCGATCGCGCTGTCGGGCCCTTCACCCTCGCCACCGGCAACAAGAACGTCTCGCTCGAGCGCATCTCCGGCGATATCTCCATCACCAACCGCAACGGCTCTGTCGACCTCACCAGCGCTCCTCCCCTCGGCAACATTACGGTTGAGAATCGCAACGGCTCCGTCGACGTCACGCTTCCGGAAAAGGCCGGCTTCTCGGTTCAGGCCGACACCGTCAACGGCGACCTCGAGAACGACTTCTCCCTCACCGAACAAGGCAAGGACGACAGCAATCGCAAGAGCTACAACGGCACCGTCGGCAAAGGCGGTCCGCTGGTACGCATCTCCACCAGCCAGGGAGATGTCTCCCTCAAGAAAGCTTCCGTCGCCCCCATGCCTCCGGCTCCTCCCGCTCCACCGGCACCGATCTCCATCCGCGGTGATGACGGATCTTCGGTGATCGTCGGAAGGAACGGCGTCAATATCAAGAGCGCTGACGGCTCCTCCATCATCACCGACAAAAACGGCCTTCACATCAACATCAACTCGAATGGCTCCAGCGTCTACTCCAACAAAGGGACGCGCCTGACGACAGGAGTCGACGGCTCGAAGAACTATCAGGGCGCCGACGGCACCCACTACTCTGTCGAGGCGGACGGCTCAAAGACCTATCGCGGCAAGGACGGCACAAAGATCAACATAGGAGCCGATGGCTCACGCAGCGGCTTCAGCCCCAACGGCCACGCCCTATCCAGCTCCGAGATAGACAGCCGCCTACGCGAAGCCGAACGAGCCGTCGACAAGACAGCCGCAGAACGCGACGCGGCCGCTCGCGACAAGTAGCTCATCGTTCCGTCTTATTTCTGTCTCGTATCTCTGGACGCGTATAACGATCGTCATCTCGACCGGAGGCGGCGGTCAGATTCATAGATCACAGAGATTGCCCCAACCGCCTCTCTAGCTGGGGGCGATAGGTTCTGCTAACGCGCGAACGCCGACCGTCACGCAGAATCACTTCGAATTCTCCATGGGAGATCACCTGAAGCTCGACAATGCTGTCTATATTCACGATCGCCGATCGATGGACACGCACGAAGCGCATCGGGTCAAGACGGTCAACGATTTCATTGAGTGCTATGCGGTAGAGAAACTCCTTGCCTGCGACGTGCAGGTTGACATAGACTCCCGCGCCCTCGATCCAATCGATGTCCACTACGCGAATGAAGCGTGTGGTTCCCGCCGACTTTATCACGAGGCGGTCGAGGTAGCGATCCGCAGGCTCCCTGGTGGAGACCATCCGCAAAACGCTGCGGCCGAACTCGCGAATACTGCGTTCGTCGAGACGGGTCTTGGCACGAGAAAGTGCGGCCTCGAGCCGCTCATCACTGAATGGTTTGAGCAGATAGTCGAGTGCGTTCGCTTCGAAGGCATGAATCGCATGCTGGTCGTATGCAGTCACAAAGACTGTAAGCGGCATAGCGGCAGCACCTACTGCATTAATTACTTCGAGACCGTCGAGCTCCGGCATCTGCACATCGAGGAAGACGAGATCAGGCGCCTCGCGCTCGATGATCTCAACGGCGGCTTGCCCATCGCCGGCTTCCAGCACGACGCCAACCTGCGCGTCCGCCTGGAGCAGATCAATGAGACGCTGACGTGCAGGCGCCTCATCGTCAGCCACAAGGACGCGCATGCCTTCAGAGCGCGGAGCGATCATCCGTTTCCCCTCCCGCCCATCGGAGCGGCAACGATATCTCAACTTCCGTTCCGCCGCTATTCCGCCGGCTGACAGTAAAGCGACTTCTGCCTTCGGGATGAAGACCGGCGATTCGTTCGCGTGTTACGGAAAGGCCCAGACCCTGTGAGTTATCGAGCGTCCATCCCGGCGGCAGCCCTACACCGTCGTCCACAACTCGAATCTCAACTCGTTCTGCTACACGTCCCGCTGTCACCGTGATCGCTCCGCCTGAGGCGCGGCGTGAGATGCCATGACGAATCGCATTTTCTACCAGCGGTTGCACGATCAGGCAAGGCACCAGCACGAACTTCACCTCAGGCGCGATTCGAATCTCGATCTGCAGGTTGGCCCCGAAACGAATCCTCTGGATGGCGACGTAGTGATCAAGGAAGGCCATCTCTTCGGCAAGCGGTACCTCCTGCCGATTGCGGGCTTCGAGTGAAAGACGCAGCAGATCGCCCAGATGCTCGATCATGTTGCGGGCCAGCCTGGGATCGCGCTCCACCTGCGAGGATATGGTGTTCAGCGCATTGAAGAGAAAGTGCGGATCGAGCTGCATACGGAGCGCATTGAGGCGTGCCTGAGAAAAGCTGCGCTCCATACGCTCCAGGCGTAGCTCGCTCGCCAGATACTGTTGGTGATACCGGTAAGTCTGGCGCGCTCCAAAGATCAGCCAATATACCAACCAGCTCCAGAGAATTCCGCCCCGGAATGCATTGCCGAGCATGTGAGTATCGGCAAGCATAGCCCACGGACTTAGGCCGAGCAGTGCGCGAACGGCGAAAAACAAGTAGAAGTAGACGATGGTGAAAAGCAGGCTGGGCGCGAGTTGCGCAAGAATACGCACGCCGAGCCGCTGCTCCTTGAACGGAAGCCGTTCGTCCACCCAGAAAATAAGTGGAGTGATCAGGCCCCAGGACCACCACTGCGCGAGCGAACCGAGCAGCATACGATTCCAGCCTGCAGACGAAAGCTGGGGAAGTGCAAAAAGCAGGCCGATCACACTCCAGAACAGGACCGCAAGCAGCAAGCGGCTCCACCAGCGTCGAGTTAGGTGCCCGCGGAACCGCTCGTCCAAAGTAAATCGATCGCTCGTACTGCTCGTTTCGATAGCCTCTCCTCGCACCCGATGCAAATCCAAAGGGTCGCGTCAGACTCTATTGCGCCGCCAGCAGATCCTTCGCATCGTCGAAGCGCATCTCGAGCCCCCAGCCGTAGAAATTATTGACGACCGCTATTGCCACCTCATTATCACCGGCCTTGAGGGGAAGCATCAACGATCCGTTCTCGAGCGACAGCCGACCATCCGGCGTCTTGCGCGCCTCCGATGGCTGATAGAGATTTTTGTCCGCAAAGACCAGTTGGCCATTCACGAAGACGAAGATCTCCCGGGCCCATCCCAGGGAGACGTGCTTCTGCTGCGCTTTGCTGGAGTTAATCTTTGTCTTGAGCCAGACCACAGCGCGGTCCGGCGGCGGCAGGGGCCGTCCATAGACGCGGCTCGCGTTCACCAGTCCGCTACGCTCAGCATCGAGTGGGGTCCAGTGGGCCGTTAGTGCAGGCAGGTCCGCCAAGGTGGGTGCCTGATCCGCTGCCAGCTTGGAGAAAGGCGAGATCTGCCAATGGCGCACGTATCGGTCATCCGATGCCGTCGTGTCTTTTTCCGGATCACCAGGTAGGCCTTCCACAGCCTCTGGAGTGACCGTAAGATTGGCAAAGATTCCCGGGCCTTGCAACATCAGGCCGCCTTCTTCGCTGTCCCCTTCGAGACGCCCAATCTTCAACGTCGGCTCGACTGCGCCATTGATGAAGATATTCATTCGCTTGCCGGAGACGACGAGCTTCACATGATTCCACTCGCCTTGGCGCAGAGGAGCCGGCCCCTGGTACTGCGGGAACATGTCCCACAACAAGACTCCATGCGTCTCTGGCGCGTATTGCACACAGTCGGGAGCTTCTTCGCACTTCGGTCTCGGCCGCAGATAGAACATCTCGTAGTTGTCCTTATTGGCGCGACGAAAGATGAAACCCGCGCCCATGTCGCTGGTTGCTGCCACATCGTACTCAATCGTTCCGCTGTGAAAGGCAAAGCCCTTGAGCACCGCCGAGCCGGATTGGATGTGCTGCGCGTAATTGCCCGGCTTCAATTCGATGGCGTGCTTTCCCATGTACTCGATAAACTCCACGGTGCCCCCGGTCGTCGTCCATCGGTCAGCACTCATGGGAATCTCCACCGTCTCGGAAGCAAGCGCAGGGCGCGCGACGCTCAACAGGGACAGGCTCAAGGCGACGAGCGATGTGGCTTTCCACCCTGAATTGATGGAGCGGATGGGAACGATGCATGCAACAGAATGAACCACAGAGTTTTGCATGGCGCAATCCTAGCTAGTGCCGGCAATAGCATCCTGCGAAATGTTGCGAGACGGACATCCGTGTTGCGAAATGGCTTTCCAGCTAACCGCATCGCCTGCAGGTCTTGCATAAAGCGGCCAACCTCGTCAGCGCAATCGACAAAGTGCACACAGTCACATTTTCTCAATCCGTGCAAAGTAGTCAATGCGCACATTGAACTTCGCAAAAGTCAACCGTCCGCGACTACCGATTCGCAAATGACTCTCTAAAGCCCATCGAGCCGTCGACAAGACAGACGCAGGACGCAATGCAGCCGCTTGCGACAAGCAGTTGCCCCTTCCGCCGCGCCGATTTCTGTATAGCTCGTATAACGGCCGTCATTTCGCCCGAAGGTGGCGACTTTGCCGCCGTAGTGGAGAAATCCCTATATTTCTCTCGAAGCGCCACGATGTTCCCGTAGAACCAGGATTGCAGAACCAGGATTAGGGACATTGATTGACCATATAGTCGAATTTCGATACAGTCGGAATCCGACAAACAAATACACTAAGAGCTAATGTCAGCTGAATGCACTCTATCCATCGGAGAACCCATGTCAGCGAACAACCTCGTCGTCTCTCCAGCGCCCGCGAAGAGCCAAACCCCGGCACAGACGGGCCTGGCCGGTTTCCTCGGCCTGCTTCCGGGCATTCTTCTGCTGGCTGTTGTCGGCTATGCGGGCAAGTTCATCGAGCAGTTCATCGCGCGCTACGGCAAGGCCCACCATCTTGTGCTGCCGAATATTGAGTATGTCCTGTGGGCCATTCTGATCGGCCTCGTGATTGCGAACACAGTCGGTGTCCCGGAGATCTGTCGCCGGGGTGTGGCCACCTATGAGTTCTGGTTGAAGACCGGCATCGTCCTGCTGGGCGCCCGCTTTATCCTTGGCGATATTGCCAAACTCGGCGGGATCGCACTCTTTCTGGTCTTTCTTGAGATTGTGCTGGCGCTCGCCTTCATGACCTGGCTGGGGAAACGCTTCAACCTCTCCCCCAAACTCGTCTCGCTGCTCTCGGTGGGCGCGTCCGTCTGCGGAGTCTCCGCCATCATCGCCACGCAGGGTGCCATCGAAGCCGACGAAGAGGACTCGTCCTATGCCATCGCCGCCATCCTGGCTCTCGGTGCGATCTCGCTCTTTCTCTTTCCGGTCGTCGGCCACGCGCTGCACCTGAGCGACACCGCTTATGGTGTGTGGACTGGCCTCGCGGTCGACAACACTGCTGAAACCGCTGCAGCGGGCGCACTCTACTCTGACGCCGCGGGCAAGGTCGCGGTTCTCACCAAGACCTGCCGCAATGCTCTCATCGGCTTCGTGGTCCTGGGCTATGCCATCTACTGGGCATCCAAAGGGCAGGCAGCAGGAGTCCAGAACAAAGCCGCGTTTCTGTGGAGCAAATTCCCCAAGTTTGTGCTCGGCTTTCTGTTGATCTCGTTGCTTGCTACAGTCGGCTTCTTCTCGAAGCCTGACCTACTGGCCGTCGGCAATCTCTCCCGCTGGGCCTTCCTGCTTACCTTCGCTGGAGTAGGTCTGCGCACCAGCTTCCGCGACCTCAGCAAGCAAGGCCTTCGGCCGTTTCTCGTAGGGGCTATCGGTGAGATCGCGATTGCAGTGATCACCCTTGGCCTGGTCTGGGGCGCTGACAGAGCGTTCCATCTTTGAAGCGGTGCTGCGGGAACAGTCACCGCTTCAACAGAATTACCTCTTCAAAAGATCGATCGGCTGATTCACGTCTTCGATGCGGAAGTGCTTCGCCAGCGCAGGATGTCGAGCCTCGACGGCCTTATACATCTCCCATGCGACGCGCCGGTAGCTGAAGTGTCCCGCTACTCCTGAACGCAGCTCGGAGATATAGAGAGCCTCCGCGAAGTCCATCTTGAACATCGACCGGCAGCGCGTCCCCAAAGGCAGACAGTATTGCGCGGATTGCGCCGCGTCGGGAGCACCTGAATCGCGTAGCGTCCGATATGCCGACAGAGCAGCATCCATCGCTGCTTTGTACTCCGCTTCCAATCCTGCCTCGGCCAGCGTCGGCTGTCCCGGGCAGACTGGCGCGTCGTAGCCGTGCACATCGGTGTAGCCCTGCAGCAACTGCACGCAGCGACGGTGGCGGTGCATGTCGCGGAAGCCGCCGATATCCATCAGGATGTCGAACCGGAAGCCCTGGCCTACGCTGAAGGCTCGCAACAGCTCGTCATGGCGACCACGATGCTTCGTTCCCAGAGCGATCAGCTCGTCGCGACGCGCCTCTGTCAATGCGGCTACATTTGAGCGAAGCTGCCGGTACCGGTAGTGGCAGTTGGGATAGAGCAACGAGGTCGCAAGTTCCACCTCGAGCGGCTCCGTGTCGTCCAGCAGATCGACTACGGGTGCAGGCTCGATCGCCTGACCGGCCATCAGCTCGGCTGCCGCAGCCGCCAGATCTCTTCGGCTCTGCTCGAGATAGGCGTTCGGTGTCGCATACTTCACCAGCGTCGGCGCCGTCTTCACGGGACGCATCAACATCTCGGTAGCGCGGCACGCACAGTTCTCATCGACTGAGCCGATCTCCTCGCAGAGCACCTGCGCGTCGCCGTGATAGACGTTCCACGCCGGTTCTGTTGCTGCGTAGCGTAGCTTCTCCCCGATCTGGCGAATCTCGGCAAACTCGCTCGTCAGCAGGCGGGAGACCTGCGTCTCCAGTGTCCTTGCATTCACGATCTGGCCGAGTGAGGTATTCGTCGCCAGCGGCAGAAGATAGCGAGCCACATCGAAGGCCCGCGCCTTCAGGGTGCGCTCGTAGCTCTCCGGCTTCATCTCCTCCGGCCGCGGAATTGCACCCTTCAACGCCTCCAGCATCTCCGCGCTGATGCGCTGGTATGCGATGAACAGCGCTCCTACGGCCTCGGTATACGCGGGGGTCTGGGAGCCGAGGTCAGGCGTGTACCAGCCCGAGCGGCGAAAGTCCTGGTAGCGCGTCGAGCGCTCCTGCCCATCCCACCGCTGCTCGTCCACCAGCTCGATCGCTGCCAGCAGGCTCAAGCGCTCGATCGCGAAGGGGATGTGCGCGAGATCGGCGATGGAGCGATGGCCATACTGGAAGTAGAAGGTGTTCAGAAACTGCTCTGCCCGCTGGGCGCTGATCTCGACCAGAGACTCTTTCATGGTCAGAGCAGAGCGGGAGTACTTCGCCATCGCATAGGCCAGAACCTCGGGGTCGGCCCCGTGGATCGCATAGACATCGGTTTCGTTCGGTGCGATTGCGCTGCTCGGAGAGGAAAGGTGTTTTACGTCGGACATGGTGAACCACAGGATACGTCACTTCGAACGAAGAGATTTCCGCATCTCAATCCTGCTAAATGGATGTCCAGATTTGGTCACGGAGCTTCAGAAACATAAGCCACACTCAATATCTCCGTATAATTTTGAGGTGCACGTTTACGGAGGTTCATGAGCACTATCAACAATCGCATTGCATTCGTTACAGGAGCATCCCAGGGCATCGGCCGCGCCATCGCCCTCGAACTCGCGCGCAAAGGAGCCCAGGTCGCCCTCGCCGCCAGAAATGTAGAAAAGCTCGCGGCCGTGGAAGCCGAGATCGCCGCTGCCGGCGGAACGGCCAAATCCTTCGCCCTCGACGTCGCCAGCGAAGATTCGATCAAAGAGTGCGCCAAGGCCGTCCTTGCCCACTTCGGCAAGGTCGAGATTCTGGTTAACAACGCCGGGATCACCAAAGACATGCTCTCCATGCGCATGAAGCGGGCCGACTGGGACGACGTCCTCTCGACCAACCTCACCGGAGCCTTCCTGCTGACCCAGGCCGTCATGTCCTCCATGGTCAAAAACCGCTGGGGCCGCATCATCAACGTAACCTCCGTCGTCGGAGAGACCGGACAGGCCGGACAGGCCAACTATGCCGCATCGAAGGCCGGCCTGATCGGAATGACCAAGTCACTCGCCCGCGAACTCGCCAGCCGCACGATCACCGTGAACGCTGTCGCTCCCGGCTTCATCGAAACAGCTATGACCGCGGTCCTGACGGAAGAGCAGAAGAAGATGAACGCCCAGTACATTCCTCTGGGACGAGTCGGGACCGACGCGGAGGTTGGCTATGCCGTCGCCTTCCTGGCGTCCGAAGAGGCCGCCTACATCACCGGCCATACTCTCGACGTCAACGGCGGAATGTACATGGGATGAGCCCGCCCATCTAGAAGTTCAGGGAGACCGTGGATGCCTCCCTGAACTTCAGAGCCATTCTGATATCCGAAGATCCTGCTTCACCCTCGAAAAATGACCTCAGGGGCTGAAGCCCTTCTCCTTTGGATCCTTGCGGCACGGCTGAAGCCGTGCCCTTAACAAAACGGACCTACTACCGAGACCTTGAATCTTCGTCTGATAACTGGAGAAAAGTTTGTTGTCGTAAGAGGTTCCAATCCCAATCGGGGTTAAAGTAAACCTTCAACTCATCGACAGCATCTTGCTGTTGATGAACCTCGGCTGGTACGCAAGTGCAGATTCCAACAAACTTAGGCATTGACCCGCGATGGAGACCTGTTTACTTTGTGGCTAATGGCCACCATGCAAACACTTCCTGCCGAGCTAGAGAATGAGGGCCCTGAGGCTCTTTCCATCGCGATGAACATAGGAAATACGATCCGGGGCTACCGGCTCCAGAAAGGCATGTCCCAGGGTGATATCGAAAAGCGGACTGGCCTTCTGCGCTGTTACCTTTCGCGCGTTGAAAACGGCCACACCGTCCCTTCCCTCGAGACCCTGCAGAAGATCGCGCGCGCGCTGGATCTGCAACTGGCCGAATTCTTCGCCGAAGAGATGGTAAGCAAGGAGATGTCCTCTCTCCACCTCAAGGAGGACGAGATCCGCTTCCTCACGCAGGTGCAGCGATACTCCGCCAATCTTGGAGAAAACGACCGTCGGCTCCTATTAGCGATGGTCAGAAAGTTCGCCCAGACGGCACTGAGCTAAACGAAACAGAGTTCAGTAGCAAAAGGGTCAGTAACAAAAGGGGAAGGCGAATGCCTTCCCCTTTTTGCGATCTGCTTGAAGATTGTTTCGCCTTTGCTGCTCTATCGCAGGTTTGCGATCCAGTGTCCGAACAACGCCAGAAGCAACGCAGCCATCGCAAAGGTCAATTTCTGGCGCGCCAGATAGCGGCTGCGACCGCTGGTCATCCGGGGAACCAGAGGGACTCCCAGGGCAAGGCCCGAGAGGAAGCCTCCCACATGCGCTGAGTTGTCGATGCGGATCAGCGGAAGCGCGATAGTCACAAGCCCGATTACAAGGTTGAGGCCGGCAAACTGAATCACGGAGCGGCGCAGGCGGTTCAGCTCGAATGAAGGAATCGGCAGCTTGTGATTTGACAGCAGGACGATCAGGATTCCCGCAATCCCAAAGACCGCCCCGGAGGCTCCAGCCCCGACCGAGATGAAATCCCGCGTCAAAATGTTGACCAGCAGACTGAGGAGATTACCCGCGATACCGGTCAGCATGTAGACAGCAACCATGCCCCACGGCCCAAGAAGCGGCTCTCCCAGCAGGCCCAGGTTCCACAGGCACCACATGTTGGTGAGCAGATGGATCAGCCCTACGTGGACAAAGGTCGCGCTCAGGAGGCGATACCACTGGCCATGCAGTACATACGCAGGAACATTGGCTCCAAAGTGAATCAGCTGCGCTGGAGTCGGCGTACCAGGATTCACACCGTGAAGGACCATCCATATGAAAACCGCGCAGTTGATTCCCACCAGAACGTAGGTCCCGGGCGCAGAAAGGATGCTGCGGCCCTTGCGGCGAGGAGCCGGAACGTCTTCCGCGATATACGCGCCCGGCGGATCGCCAGACGGAAGGATCTCTCCTTCAGGTTGAGGTGAGGATGACATGAGGTCTTTCCTTAGGCTACCAAACCGCAGAGCAGGCAGGGACGCGTCCGAGGTGAAGAGTTCGGAATCCCCTGGCTCTACAGAGAGTTCTCAGGCTGCCTTGGTGAAGCGATTACGGAGATCGGAGGGAATCCGCTGCTGGACCATCTCGCCCAGGAAACCGGGGAGAGGAGTAGCGATGGCGACCAGAACCCACAGAAGCGTGGAGAGCACAAGGCCGGTGACAGCGACTGCCTCCAGTGAGATGGCCACTGCATGGGCCTGATAAAGATGGAGCTCGACCTTGTCGATATGGGTGATCAGCTCGACGCGGTGAATGATCACTGCGGCAAGAAGGAAGGCAACAATCGATAACGTGCTGACAGAGATCAACAGAACATCGATCGTCCGAGCGATGCGCTGACGGCGTCTGCAATGGCCGCACTCTGCAAAGTGTTGCTCATAATCAGTCCGCATCGCAGGGGACAGGCCCGAGATATCATACCGCCAGCCTGAGAGGATCGCGCCCACCACCTGATCAGTGCAGGAGGCAGAGCGGTCACGATGGCCGGCGACAGATGCTGGTGCAAATCTTTTCATCATCTTTTCAGACTTCCATTTTACAGTGTTAGATAGCGGGAGAGAGGGAAAAGATTTTCTTTCGAGGTAGCCTGAGCGATAACAGCACAGACGACACTCTTCTTTTATTCATTCTTTACATACAGATAGGAGCCAGTGGCGCCGTCTGTTCCGCCAGCACGATTCGATTTCCCAGCAAAGTAGGATGGTTTACCAGCGCCTGCTCCGCGCAAAGTCGTGCAAGCTCAGGCGCGTTGTTGGACTCGGAGAGATGTCCTAGAACAATGTAGGAAGCCATCCCGTCATAGTCACGCTCCAGAAACTCCGCCGTTGCCAGGTTGGAGAGATGTCCCACCCGCGAGAGCACACGCTGCTTCACGCTCCAGGGATAGGGACCATCCTTCAACATCTCGAGATCGTGGTTGGATTCGAGCAAAAGGACATCGATACGCTTGAGCGCTGCCTTTACATTCGGGGGCATATAGCCCAGATCCGTCGCGAGCGCCATCCTCACACCCTCTGCAGCGAAGACAAAGCCGCAGGGATCGGCGGCGTCGTGAGGAATCGTGAAGGGAGTTACCTCGATGTCGCCGATGGAAAACTGACTCCCTGAACGGAAGTACTCCACGGCGGGCAGGTAGGTCGGGTCGAGCTTTGTGCTTTCTGTCTGCGTTGTAGCCGACACTGGCTCTGCGTCCTCCGGCTCCTGAGTCTCCGAACCGGGTGTTGTCAAACTCTCCACTGCCGCTGACATGCTGTCGCAGATTCCCGGCCCCGGCTGAGCGAAGGCAACCGCTGTAGCGCTGGCGCGAGCCTCCTTCTCCTTCTGCACATGATCGAGCCACTGCGCGTACGACATGGTCCTGCGCGGGGTCAGCATGCGGACCCAGGCACGATGGGTCGGCTCGGTAAAGTAGACCGGGACGCCGAGCTTCCGCGCCAGCACGCCCAGTCCGGCGACGTGATCCTGGTGTTCGTGGGTGATCAGGATGGCATCGAGAGCTCTTGGGTCTTCTCCCGCATGCAACATGCGCTTGACCAGCTCACGGCAGGAGAGCCCTGCATCGACAAGGATCCTCGTCCTTGAAGAGGAGATGACTGTGCTGTTTCCCTTGGACCCGGAGGCTAGCACCGTCATGCGCATCATTGCTCTACGATACGCCGGATTATTGTGGGTTTTCGGGTCGGTTTACTGGTTTGGTTCCAAAATCTCCGCAGGGGGAAGCCCCACCTGAGTGATCTCGGAGAGCAGGATGGAGTGCCCGGCATCTTTCTTTTGCACCCACTCCCCATTCGTTCCCCGGGTCACCTCTACGCAAAACAGATCTGGCGTCTCGCCTTCGTCGAAGACGACGAGAATCTGCGCAAGGAGACGCTCACCCTGGACCGTCTCCAGGGTGACTACGTTATCGATCAGCGATGGCAGTAGAACTCGTTCGACCTGGGTCACTTCTTTACCGGCTGACGCAGAGGCGCGAGAAAGTTTACGGTCGAGCGCAGAACAACCTCATCGCGCTGGTTGTAGGCCAGGGTACGGGTACGTACGACGCCGTAGTCGGGCCGCGAGGTTGAATGCCGCACGCCCACAACCTCGATCTCGGTGCGGATGCTATCGCCGGGACGTACCGGCTGCGTCCAGCGCATCTCCTCGACACCGGCACCGATCATGCCTCCGACGACCGGAACCGACTGCACCCGCAGTCGCATGACGATGGCCGCCGTGAGCCAGCCTGAGGCGGCCAGTCCTTTGAAGAAGGAACCCTCGCCCGCAGCTTCGTCCAGATGAAACGGCTGGGGATCGTACTTCTGGCCAAACTCCTTGATCTCCTCGGCGGTTACCTTCGCACTGCCGACCGAGTTCATCTTCTGGCCGACATAAAAGTCCTCAAAGTACATCTCTTTCGGCATGGAATCTCCTGGAGGGTAGTTTACCTGCACCCTCATAGACTTGGCTTTCCCTGGTCCCTAAGAATATGTATAGAAGCCGCGCCCCGATTTTCTCCCCAGCCAGCCTGCATCGACCATTCGGATCAACAAAGGGCAGGGACGATACTTCGGGTCGCCGATTCCCTCCTCCAGCACACGCATGATGTCGAGACAGACATCGAGGCCGATGAAGTCAGCCAGCGTGAGCGGTCCCATGGGGTGAGCCATGCCCAGCTGAAAGATCTTATCCACGGCCTCGGGCGTCGCCACGCCTTCCATCACGGCGAAGATGGCCTCATTGATCAAAGGCATCAGAACGCGGTTGGAGACGAATCCCGCAGCGTCGTTGACCTCAACCGGTGTCTTGCCAAACGCGACGGCGAGCCTGCTTACCTCGTCATAGGTCCCTTGCGAGGTCTGAAGCCCGCGAATCACCTCCACCAGCTGCATCACCGGAACAGGATTGAAGAAGTGCATGCCGATCACCTGCTGCGGGCGTGAGGTCCGTGCCGCCAGCTTCGTGATGGAGATGGAGCTAGTATTGGTCGCAAGAATCACCTCGGGCCGAAGGATGCGATCCAGATCGGCAAAGAGCGCGCTCTTGATCTCGAATCTCTCGGTCGCGGCCTCGATCGCAAAATCACACTTTGAGAGCGCCTCGCGATCGATCACTCCCGTCACCCTAGCGCGAGCCTCGTCGGCCTGCTGCCGCGTGATCTTCTCCTTGCTTACCTCTCGGGCCAGGTTCTTCTCAATCGTCGCCAGACCGCGATCCAGCAGGTTCTGCGCGACGTCGCACAGCAGGACGTCGTAACCGGCCCGCGCTGCAACATGAGCGATGCCATTTCCCATGGTT
>Ga0268266_10004029_pt1 | contig 14203 bp, 18 predicted proteins | sample KBSS13metaG_FD_190356 | JGI IMG/M metagenome (GOLD analysis project Ga0268266, IMG submission 190356) | Switchgrass rhizosphere microbial communities from Kellogg Biological Station, Michigan, USA - KBS S1-3 metaG (SPAdes) (version 2) | ecosystem: Host-associated > Plants > Roots > Rhizosphere...
CTGTGGGCGATCTACCTCGACGGTGAGACGAACCGAATCGCTGCGCTGAAGGAGACGAGGCCGATGTCGGTCTGCAGCTTCTCTCGTACGACCCTCGACGTGCGTATCGACGAAGCGAGGCTGACCGACCGATCCCTGCATGGCGTCGCGGCATCGTCCTCTCATACGTTCCAATGGACGCTGGACTACGCTGGCCGCGAGTCGCCCCTGTTGTTGTTGCCGGAGCCGTTCTACGATCGCGGATTCCCGAAGGCCAAGGCGCTGGTCGGCACGCCGAACGCGATCTACACCGGCACGCTCATGGTAGATGGCCACATGATCCCGATCGATGGATGGCGGGGCCGCCGTCACCGCAGGCGAATAGAAGTTTCGTACCCGAAGGAGCTGCCTCATGGTCAAAGACGTGCTCGATGGACTCAAGGTCGTTGCTGAGGGCATCAAGAATGTGAAGGCGATCGCCGAGGCGATCGAGAGCGGCCGGAATTATCTGAAAACCACGCACCCGGAAATTCAACCGGACCTTCGAGCGATGCTGGCGGAATTGGGAAAGAGCCTGTTCGTCATCAAGCGGGCATCGGCCGTGCTCACGAACTTCAGGTTTGCCATCGCCAACGACGCGCAAGGGGCCGAATTGGCGCGGTTCAACAACTACTTCATCCAGTCCAAGACGGACGCGCAACTTCTCCGCGATCAAATCGAGGACTTGAGGACACATTGCAGCAAGATTCGGCAGCACGGTTCAAAGATCGTCGGGTCTGCAACCGCTACCGGCTTCGCGAAGATCTTCGGCTTTCTCGGACTGAACTCCTCCGAACGGGAGCTCGAGCTCGGAACGAGGCTCGACAGGCTGGCGTACGAGGATTTCGAAGTGGCCAACAGCGCGGAGCAAATGCTGAAATGCCTCGAAGGCGCCCTGAAAGATGTTCAGAATGCGCTCGGGGACGGCGGCTCCATGCGTCCGGAGAACGTTCCCGCTGCCGCAGCGCTACTCGCCGGTTACGGTCCCGAATTCGAGGCGATGGAAGATCAGGCCTCGGATGCGGTGAGAGAGATCCAGCGACTGGTGATGAGCTTGAGTTGAGTCAACGCCGGCAGGACTATCGGGACAAGGACGAGCGCCGCCGCGGTGCGGGTCGTTTCGCCTTCTCCGCGCCCACGATGCGATGGGCCGCGCCGAGGAGATCGCGCATCGCGTCCGGGTTGACGCGCGGCAGGCGTACCAGCACGACCGGAAACGTGAGGTAGTGATCCTTCACGTAGTAGGTGTCGGGCTGCTCCGCGATCAACAGATCGCGCTGGTCGAAGGTGGTGCGGACGACGAGCGTCTTCGGCTCGGCCGACTTGTTGGAGGCGATGCAGACGAGCATGCGCCCCTTCAGCTTGAGCGCCGGCGCGCCGTACATGGTGCTCTCTTCGACGTCTGGCAGCCGCAGCCCGATGGCGCGAACAGTGGCAAAGGTCATCGCCGGATCAGAGTGTGCACCCGGCGGCGGTCAAGATCCAGCGATTCGATCGGCCCGGGCCCGGCACTGCGCGACTCGAAGAGAGTTGAGCGCGTGTTACTATCGCGCGTTTCAGGACCAGTGGAGGACATCATGCGGAACAGAATGTGGTTCGTGGTGGCGTCGATCGCGTTGGCATCGATGCCCATGGCGGCGCAGCAGCCGGGCGGCCAGCGCGCGGCGGCGGCGCCGGCGGCTCCGGCCATGACCTTGACGGTGGCCGGGTTTCCCGACGGCGCGGACATCCCGGTGAAGTTCAGCCAGGCGGCGCCAGGCGTCGCGACCGGCGAGGGGCTGTCGCCGGCGATCAGCTGGACCAACGTGCCCGCGGGGACGCAGTCGTTCTTCCTGAACATGCGCGACATGGACGTCGCCCGCAACAAGACCACCGACGATCAGGCCCACTGGGTGGTGTGGAACATTCCGGCGAGCGCCACCGGCCTGCCCGAAGGCGTGCCGAAGGGACCCAAGCTGGCAAACGGCGCCTTCCAGTTCAGCGCGACGGGCCAGATGTACCGCGGACCCGGCGCCGGCGCCAACGGTCCGAAGCACCACTACATGTTCGAGCTGTACGCGCTGGATACCGTCATCGACGTGCAGCCGGCGGCCGACGCCTTCGAAACCCGAGCCAACGTGATGAAGGCGATCCAGGGGCACATTCTCGGCAAGGCGGTCTACGGCGGCCTCTTCAAGCGTCCGCAGTAGCCGGCGAGAGCCCATGCTGTACATGGTTGTCGAGAGCTTCCGGGGCGGCGATCCCGTTCCGGTGTACCGGCGGTTCCGCGATCGAGGGCGCTTGATGCCCGACGGCATCGAGTACCGGGGCAGCTGGGTCAGCGATGACATGCGCCGCTGCTTTCAGGTCATGGAATGCGAGGACCGCCGCCTGCTCGATCAGTGGATGGCCAACTGGAACGATCTCACCGAGTTCGAGGTCGTTCCGGTGATGACGTCTGCGGAGGCTGCAGCGGCAGTGGCGCCGCGCCTCTGATCGCCATCAGCCGCTGGCATGATTCGCACACCAACCGACGCCAGGCGATTCTTCATCGACAAGGTGCTCGCCGAGGCGCGACATCAGGGGATTGGGCTGACCGACGCCGAGCAGCAGATGCTCGGCTGGTCAGAATCGGCGCCTGATTCCACTGCGGATCCGGCTCTGGCCGACCGCCTCGCGGCGGAAATCTCCGACGAGGACTATGAGTCGAAGATCAGCGGCCTGTTGGGGGCCGCACTCGCGCGCGATCTCCAGGCGGACAAGCGCGCGCTGGACGACTACCGGCGCGCCCATGCCTTGCTGCGGCAGGGCGATCACTACATCCTCGTGATGATCGATCGTGCGCTGGGCCGCCGCCTCCGTCCCTGGTGGAAATTCCCGTTGGGATAAGGATGGCGCCGTCCATCGTCGATCTCGCCTCGGACGCCCGGCTGATCGAGCCGACCGCACAACTGCTGCTCGAGGTCTTCCGGAACAGAACCGAGGACTGGCAGGATCTCGACTCCGCCCGGCAGGAGGTGCTCGCATCGTTGGCGCCCGATCGGATCAGCCGCGTCCTGGTGGACGAGTCGGGCGGCGTGCTCGGATGGATCGGCGGCATCTCCACCTACGGCGGCCGCGTATGGGAGCTTCATCCTCTGGTCGTCAGCGGATCGCGCCGGCGGCTCGGCATCGGCAGAGCGCTGGTGGAGGACCTCGAGCGGCTCGTCGCGCGTCGAGGCGCGTTGACGTTGTGGGCCGGGGCGGACGATGAGCAGGGCGAGACGACGCTGAGCGGAACCGATCTCTATCCGGACATTCAGGGCGCCATTGCGCGCATCAGGAATACGGGCCATCACCCCTACGAGTTCTATCTCCGTCTGGGGTTCCGGATCGCCGGCGTCCTGCCCGACGCGAACGGTCCCGGCAAGCCCGACATCTTCCTCGCCAAGCGGGTCGGCACCGAGCCGGCCTCCTGACCAGGCCAGCCGCTGCCTCGGCTACGATACCCGCATGCCGTTCAAGAGTCAGGCCCAGCGGCGGAAGTTCGCGCAGTTGCTCGTCGAGGGCAAAATCTCGCCCCAGACCTTCGAGGAATGGAACCGCGAAACCGGCGGCCGCAAGCTCCCTGAGCGCGTCAAACGCAAGAGGGCCCCGACGAAGAAGCGCGCGTCCAAGCGCTCGAGATGACGCGCTTCCAGCAGCTGGTTGTCATCTGCTCGAGCGCGCTCCTTCTGATCGTGGGCATCGTCGTGAGCCAGTTGCCCGGGGCCGGGGCGGGCGCGCTGCTCCATCCAGGCCGCCGCCGGGTCGTGGGGCCGCCGCCGCCCACCTGCAGCGAGCGGACGTTTGCCGGCGACGGTGTGAGCATCCAAAGCTGGCAGTGCCGCACCTCGTCGCCGCGTCGCGGGACGGTGGTGTATCTGCACGGCGTGGCCGACAATCGCACCAGCGGCGCCGGCCTCGTCGATCGCTTCGGCCGGCGCGGGTTCGACGTAATTGCCTACGACAGCCGTGCTCACGGCGAATCCGAGGGCGACGCCTGCACCTACGGCTACTTCGAGAAGGTCGATCTGCATCGCGTCCTCGACGCCATCGTCGATCCCGGCCCGATTGTGCTGATCGGCACCTCGCTCGGCGCCGCGGTTGCGCTGCAAGAGGCGTCGCAGGATCGGCGAGTTGTGGCGGTGGTCGCGGCCGAGACGTTTTCTGACCTGCGCACCGTTGCGACCGAGCGCGCGCCGTTCTTCTTCTCGGCCGGCGTCGTCGCGCGCGCTTTCGAGCTGGCGGAGCAGCAGGGCCGCTTTCAGGTGGACGCCGTCAGCCCGGTCGCGGCGGCGTCAACGCTCAGTCAGCCCGTGCTGCTGATCCACGGCGCGAACGACACCGACACCAGGCCCGCTCATTCGCGGCGGGTACTGGCGGCGCTGGCCGGACCCAAGCGATTGATCCTGGTTCCGGGCGCCGGGCACAACCAGTCGCTACGCGGGGAGATTTGGGTGGAGATCGAGCGCTGGATCGACGGGGTCGTTGCCCCAGCGGCCGGCGTGCGGTGACCGCGACGGCCCTCCGAATGGCCTCGCCGTGTTCCACACAATCTCAATGTTGTACGCCGATGGGCTGAAACAGAACAGTTTCACTCAATTCCGCGACCATCAAGACGCTCCGCGCCCCGCCCAAATCGCCGTCCGCAGCTATTCCGTATCGCGTTGATTCAACAACAGTTACCGTCAGTCTTCGAGGTGTGACTCCGCTCGGCGACGGCAAAAACAGCCCCGGGGCACGTCAATTGCTCCGCGCTGTTACGTGGCTATATTGTCTGCTAGTGTCGCTCAGAGTCTCAAATTAACGGCTCTTCTTCCCCTTGCCAGAACGATGGCGACGCGGGACCTGGCGACCTTTGAGCACGCCAAGCGCGTTCGACGTTATGCAACCGCGCTGGCGATGAAGTCCGGCCTCGGCGATCCCGACCTTCTGCGCGCGATTGAAACGGCCGCGTTGTTTCACGATGTTGGCAAGCTTGCGATTCCCGATCGGCTGCTGGGCAAACCCGGTCCGCTGACGCGTGAGGAATACGATCAGGTCAAGCAGCATGCGGCGATCGGCGCCGACCTGCTGACGGGCCTGTCTCTTCCCGGCCCGCTGGCGCTGCTGGTTCGCCACCACCACGAAAACTGGGACGGCACCGGTTATCCCGGCCGCCTGCGCGGCGAAGACATTCCTGCCGGCGCGCGCGTGCTCGCCATCGCCGACTGCTACGACGCCATGACATCGGATCGACCGTATCGCCGCGCCATGGGTCACACCGCCGCGATCACCATGATGTCGCAGCGGCGCGGCACGATGTTCGATCCGCAGATGACGGACACGTTCTTCCAGATCGTCCAGGGGTTGCGCCCCGTCTCGGCGAATGCACGGCCGTCCGCGCGTCCGCCCGCCTCCCGCGTCGCGTTGCTCGAGACAGGTGCGTGATGAGGAGCGTCGCCGCCGCTCCCGTGTTTCAGACGCTGCCGCAGAAGGCGCGTATGTACATCGTGGCGGTCGTCGTCGCCGGCGCCGGTTGCCTCGCCGTTGCCCTGACGCACCTGAATCTGGAGCGCCCGATCCTGTTCGGCGTCCTGATGGCGCTGGCCGTGGTGACGGCGGCGGCAAAGATCGATCTGCCGCTCGGGCGAAGCCAGTCGAACCTGTCGCTGTCGCACGCGGTGAATTTCTGGTCGCTGTTCGCGTTGGGACCTGCGCCGACCGTCTGCATCGCGATCGCCGGCGCCTGGGCCCAGTGCACGCTCAGGGCGGCCGGACGGAACCCGCTCCATCGCGTCGTCTTCAGCATCGCCTCGCTGACCGTCACCGTCGCCGTCGCCGGCTTGCCCGTGCTGCTGCTGCTCGACGGTGATCTCGGCGCCGCGGCGCTGCTCCGGACGGCCGCCGTGGTCGCGCCGCTGTATTTCATGGTCAATACGGCGCTGGTCGCCGGCGCGATCGCGCTCTCGACGCGCCAGCCGGCGATTGCCGCCTGGCACCGGAACTTCCTCTGGAGCGCGCCGAGCTATCTGGCCGGCGCCGCGCTGGCGGCGATCGCGACGACGGCCTCCGAGCGCGGCTGGTTTGGCTGGCTCGCCCTTCTCGCGGTGCCGCTCTACCTGGTGTTCCGGAGCTACCACACGGTCGTCGCGCGGCTGCGCGAGGAACAGGATCAGACGCACCGCGCGATGGAGGTGCAGCTCGCGACGATTGAAGCCCTCGCCCTCGCGATTGAAGCGAAGGCCGGCTGCACGCCCGAGCACATCCGGTCGATCCAGCAGTACGCGGCGATGCTCGCCGAAGCGGCCGGACTGAGCGACGCGGAGGTCCAGGCGGTGCGGACGGCGGCGCTGCTGCACGACATCGGCAACATGGCGGTGCCCGAGCACATCCTGGCCAAGCCCGATGCGTTGACGCCGGAGGAATTCGAACGGGTCAAGACTCATCCCCGCGTCGGCGCCGACATCCTGCGGGGCGTGCCGTTCGGCGCGCCGGTCAGCGAACTCGTCCTCTGCCACCACGAACGTTGGGACGGCCTGGGGTATCCGGCGGGCATCCGCGGCGAAGAGATTCCGCTCGGCGCCCGCATTCTCGCGATCGCCGATTGTTACAGCACGCTGCAGGCCGATCGCCCGTACCGGCCGGCCCGTCCCGAGGCGGCGGCGATTGCGGTGCTGCGCGATTTCGCCGGCACCGCGTTCGATCCCGCCCTGGTCGACCTGCTGATCGCGCGGCTCCACGGCGCGACGCCGGCGAGCGTCCAGCCGGCCGATCCGGAAGCCTGGCCGGCGGTCGAGCCGCTGGCGCTGCGCGACATCGCCGGCACCCATCGCGAGGAACAGACGCTCTACGAGATCGCGCAGGCGCTCGGCTCCAGCCTCGGCGTGACCGACGCAATGGCGCTCATTCAGGAGAAGGTCAGCCGGCTCGTTCCCTTCACCACCTGCGCCCTCTTCCTGGGCGACGACGAGCAGGGATTTGCCTGCCGTTACGCGCATGGTCCCGGGACTGAGGCGCTGTTCAAGTGGGCGCCGAAGTCCTGGAGCGACCTGTCGCTGCGCATCCCGTCCTGCGCGGACGGCCGGGGATCGCGCGGCGAGGATCTGACGGCGCTGCTGCCGTGCCCGCTGAAGTTCGAAGGGCGGCTCATCGGGGTCCTGGTCGTCTATCACACGGTGGGAGGCAGCTTCACCGACGAGCATCGGCGCGTGCTCGAACGCGTCACCGAGCAGGCCGCGGCCGTGATCTACAACTCGACCCGTTTCGAACAGACCGAGCACGAGTCGCACACCGACCCGCTGACCGGCATGCCGAACCGCCGCTCGCTCGACCGTCAGCTCGAGGCCGGGCTCGAGCAGATCAAGCACTCAGGGGCGTTTGGCACGGTCGTGGTCCTCGACCTCGATCGCCTCAAGGAAATCAACGACACCTACGGGCACGAGGTCGGGGATCGCGCGCTCCGCACCGTCGGCAATGTGTTGCGGGCAACCGTGCGGCCCAACGATCTCTGCGCCCGGTTCGGCGGCGACGAGTTCATCGTGGTGCTGTGGGACTGCCTGCCGGAGCACGAACTGCGGCGCGTCGTCGATCTGCAGAACGCGGTCGAGGCGCATCCGTTCGAGCCGCGTCCGGGCGTGCGGGTCTCGCTCTCAATCAGCGCCGGAGCGGCACGATTTCCCGACGATGGCACCACGTTCGAAGAGTTGCTGGCGGCCGGCGACGAGCGGATGTACCGCGACAAGGCGGGGCGGCGCTCTCGGAGCTCGACCAGCCGTCAGGCAGTGGCGCAACTGTGACGCGCCGGAACCCGAAAACCGGAGAACCGACCACATGAGCGACAGATTGACCATTGTCGTCGAGGGGCTGGACGACGAATCGATCGTCACCGAGATGGAGACGGCGGTTCGGCAATCGTTCGACGACCTGGCGTTGCCGGGTCCGTGGCACGTCGTGGTGCGGCCATCGGAGATCGGGGGGCGGTGGGACTTCAGTGTCCGGGGCCTCGACGTGCGGCACGCCCTGTCGATTGCCGTGCCGCCCCGTCTGCTGCCGAGCCTCATCCCTCAGCGGCTGACCGAATCGCTCAATCGGATTGTGTCCAGCAAGGTCGAGGCTACCGCGCAGCGCATGCTCACACTCAAGCGAGTCGTATAAGGAGGGTTTACCGATGGCAGTCTTTCAGCATCCGCACCTGACCCGCGGCGTCGTGACCACGCCCCGGGGTTCATTCGTCATCTCGCGAGGCTTTGTCAGCGCTCCGGACGAGATCGGTGAAGCGCTCGGCTGGCGGCGTGTCGACGTCGAGGAACCGCCGATGTCGGTTGGTCAACGCCAGATGGCGCGCGACGCGAGAGTGTCGGCCGACCGCCAATGACGCAGCCGGCGACTGCGCCGGAATCGGGTCATCCGGAGTCGTGCCCGTGGTGTGGCCGGCAGGGGATTCACGGCGTCTGCCCCTCGCCGACCCGCGACCGACAGTACCGCTGCGTGGCGTGCGGGACCACGTTCTTCATCCATGAGTTCGCGCAGCGATCCGCCGATCGGGTCCTGCTGCCGCTCAGCCCGCCGCCCGCCAAGGCGCCGAGCCGGTGGACTGCGCGCTTCACCCACAAGCGGCACGGAGAACGCGGGTCCGGCTAAAGCCGGACACTACCGGTGCCTCATCCGTGTTTCGGTAGTGTCCGGCTTCAGCCGGACCTTGTTCACGCCGACACGCAACCCAAAACGCTCTAAGATCGCGGGACTGAGATGAGCCGCATGCCCTCGGCCCCGATGATCGCGGTGCTGGCGGCGCTCGCGTCGGCGTGGGCGCCGGCTCCGCTCGCACAGACCGAGGCATCGCCCGTGGTGGAGCTACCCGCTCCCACCGGCCGGTACCCCGTCGCGACCACCTCCTGGCACCTGACCGATCGGACGCGACCCGAAACGTTCGCCGGCGCCGGCAAGTTCCGTGAGGTCGAAGTGGTTGCGTGGTATCCCGCCGCGTCGCGCGGCGGCACTGTCGCGCCGTACCTTCGAGAAGGCCTGTCCGAGGTACGGGCATTCGCGAAGCTGTTCGGGTCCGAGCCGGCCTTCGATCGGTTGGAACGCGTGCGGACGCATGCCGAGCTCGACGGCGCGCCGGCGAAGGCGCCCGAAAAATTCCCCGTCCTCCTTTTTTCCCACGGCTACACCGGTGTTCCGAGCTCCTATACCGCGCTGCTCGAAGATCTCGCCAGCCACGGATACGCCGTCCTCAGCGTGGTCCATCCCTATGAGGCCACCGCCGCGACGTTGACCGGTGGACGGGTGGTCTCGATGAACGGCGACGATGGCGCCTTCCTCCCGGAGATTCAGAAGGTCTTTGCCGAATGGGCTTCCGAGGACGAGACGATGGCGGCCGTCACGCGCGAGACGGATGACGGCGAACAAGTGCGGCTGCTGCGCGGGTATCTCGGAGGCCTGCATCGCACCAGCATTGCACTGCGCCGCTGGGTCGACGACACCAAGCTGGTGATCGATCGGCTTCCGAATCTACCGAAGGGGACGGCAGGCGGGCGGCTCGCGGCGCGGCTCGATCTGACGCGGCTGGGCGCGTTCGGCCACTCGATGGGCGGCGTGACGTCGGCGCAATTCTGCCTGGAGGACGCGCGCTGCCGCGCCGGGCTGAATCTCGACGGCATCCCGCAGTACGGGACGATGATCGACGCGTCGATGGCGCGTCCGTTCCTGATGGTCTATTCGGAGCGTCCCGGCCGGGCGGGCGCGAGCGATCCGATCTACCGGCGCGCCGCGCACCCGTACTATCGCGTCGACGTCAAAGGGACCCGGCATCTCGACTTCGGCGACATGGTGTTCTGGGGAGGCCCGCTGCGCGAGCGCCCGATCCTCGGTTCGATCGCCCCCGACCGTGCCGTGACGGTGACGGCGACCATCGTGCGGGAGTATTTCGATCAGGAACTGGCCGGCCGGCGCTCCGCGCTGCTGGCCGGGACGAGCGTCCTGCCCGATGTCGCGGTCAGGACGATTTCTCCGCGGTGATCTCGGCGCCCCTGTGATTCTGTGGTTGAAATCTCTGTGTCTCAGCTACACGATCGCGGTCCCGCCGACGGCGAGCCGCTCGAGCGCGAGGTTCTGCACCACGGCGGTCGTGGATCGCGCCTTGTTGAGGGTGTAGAAATGCAGCCCTGGCGCGCCCTCGCGCAGCAGCTCTTCGCACTGCCTGGTCGCGTACTCGATTCCGAACTGCGTCACTGCCTCGTCATCGTCGCCGCGCCGGTCCAGCTCCGACAGCAGCGCGGCCGGAAGCGCCGCGCCGCACAACCCGACGAACCGCTTGATCTGGGACGTGCTGAGGATCGGGAGGATGCCGGGGACGATCGGCACGGTGACGCCCTGCGTCGCGAGAAAATCGCGGCACTCGAAGTAGTGACGGTTGTCGAAGAAGAGCTGCGTGATCACGAAATCGGCGCCTTCGTCGATCTTGGCTTTCAGCCGCTGCCAGTCGACGTGCCGCCCCTCGCGGCAGGCGATGTGCCCTTCAGGAAACCCGGCGACGCCAATCGAGAATGCGCCGAACTCACGGATTTGCCGCACCAGCTCGTACGAGTACTCGAAGCCACCCTCGGTTTTCACGAACTCGGCGCTGCCGTTGGGCGGATCGCCCCGTAGCGCCAGCACGTTCTTGATGCCGAGCGCGCGGGTCTGCTCGAGCACGGTGCAGGTCTCGGCGATGGTCGCGTTGACGCACGTCAGGTGCGCCATCGCGGTGATCTGCTGCTCGCGTTGGATGCGGTCGACGATCGCCAGCGTCTTCTCTCGCGTGCCGCCTCCGGCGCCGTAGGTCACCGAGCAGAAGTCGGGGCCGAGCCGGCGCAGCGCGGGGATGGTCTTTTCCAGCAGCGCCCGTTCACCGTCTTCCGTCTTGGTAGGGAAGAACTCGAACGACACCACCGGCCTGCGGGTGACCTGCGCCGCCGCGAAGATATCGCGAATGAACTGAATCAATGGTTGCCAGAGATAAATATACACTTACATCCGAGAGGATCGGACACCATGAGCCTCACCCGTCGCGAACTCCTGGCCGGCGCCGCGCAGCTGGCCGCCGCCGCAGCTGTTCAGCCGGCCGACGGCTTGCTGCCGGCCACGCGGGATTTCGCAATTCCCTCTGGCCAGACCTATCTCAATAACGCGTTCATCCATCCGATCCCGGTGGTCGCTGCCCAGGCGGTGAGCCGCTATATCGAGACGCGGACCTTCAGCCGCGAGCGGTGGAGCGGAGACGAGCTCGCCGCCAAGGTGCGGGCGCAGTTCGCCAGGCTGATCAACGCCAAGCCTGCGGAAATCAGCCTCGTCGAGAGCACCAGTCGGGGCGAGAACCTGGTGGTGAACGGGCTCGGGGTGCCGTCGAACGCCGGCAACGTCGTCACCGACGCCCTGCATTTCGAAGGGTCGCTGATTCTCTACGGTGAGCTGCAGAAACGCGGCCTCGACGTGCGCCTCGTCCGGCCGCGCGACTGGCGAATCGATCCGGCCGAGATGGAGAAGGTCGTCGACCGCAAGACCCGGCTGGTCGCGGTGTCGCTGGTCTCCTGGTACAACGGCTTCCAGCACGACCTGAAACGCGTCTGCGACCTCGCGCACGCGCACGGCGCGTACGTCTACGCGGACATCGTCCAGGCGGCCGGCAACACGCCGATCGACGTGCGCGCCAGCGGCGTCGACTGCTGCGCCTGCTCCAGCTTCAAGTGGCTGATGGGCGATTTCGGCCTCGGGTTTCTCTACGTGCGCGAAGAGCTGCTCGATCGGGTGATTCGCCGCTCGGAGTACGGTTATCAGCAGGCGGACACCGCGATGCACTACCTGCCGTCGGATCCGCCGGCGAGCGCGCCCGTCACCTGGACGATGCACGCGGACGCGCGCGCTCACTTTCAGGTCGGCACCTACGGCCAGGGGACGCTGAATGCGCTGGCGGAATCGCTCGCTTACCTGGAGCGCGTCGGCATCGAACGGATCCACGCGCATCGTCAACCGCTGCTGCGGCGCCTGCACGACGAGCTGCCGCGTCTCGGTTTCAGCGCAATCACGCCGGCCGGCACCACCTCGGCGATCGTCGCGTTTACCGCGCCTGATGCGGAACGTCGCTTTGCGCCACGTCTGAAACAGGCCAACGTGTCGGTGACGCTGAGCGGCGAGCGCATGCGGATCTCCCCGTCGTTCTTCAACGACATCCACGACGTCGAGCGGTTGCTGGCCGCGCTGGCGTAGAAGCGGCGATCGTGAGCGCCAATCTCGTCCTCTTCTGTGTCGCCGCGTTCGTCCTCATCGTGACGCCGGGGCCGAATTTCTTCTACGTGCTGACCCGCGGCGCAGCGCACGGCCGCCGTGCGGGCGTCATCGCCGCCTGCGGTCTCGGCGCCGGCGTGCTGGTCCACACCACGCTTGCGACGATCGGCGTTGCGGCGCTCGTGCGCTCGTCGTACCTGGCGTTTCGCGCGATCAAATACGGCGGCAGCGTGTATCTGATCGTCCTGGGCATCAGGGCGCTGCGCGAGCGGCCGGTAGCCCCCGCCACCGCGCCTGCGATGAGGCGCAGCGATGGTCGCGTCTTCTGGCAGAGCATCGTCGCCAGCATGACGAACCCGAAGACCATCCTGTTTTTCCTGAGCTTCCTGCCGCAGTTCGTGGCCGGTCCGCCAGCGGCGGCCTCGCGGCAGATGCTGGTGCTCGGCGGCATTTACATGCTGTTGACGGTGATGGTCTACAGCGCCGTCGCCTGTCTTGCCGGCAGCGCCACCCGGTGGTTGCGCGAAGGGCAGGTCCGCGCCGCGCGGCTGCGGTGGCTGACGGGGACGAGCTTCATCGGTCTCGGCGTCTGGGCGGCGCTGCCGGATCGCCGGTAGCCTCTGTCGAAATTTGCCCCTCCGGGCGACTAACCAGTGTTCAGCGGCTCTCACTTACATATTTCGGAGGATGCGATGAAGTATCTGTGCCTGATTTACGACGACGAAAAGAAGCTGGCGGGCATGTCCAAGAGCGAGGGTGATGCGTTCATGGGCGAATACGGCGCCTATACCGAGTCGGTCAAGGCGAGCGGCCACTACCTGGGCGGCAACCCGCTCCAGCCGGTCCACACCGCGACGACGATCCGCAGCCGGAGCGGGAAGGTGTCGACGACCGATGGCCCCTTCGCCGAGACCAAGGAACAGCTCGGCGGTTACTATCTGATCGAAGCCAAGGATCTCAACGAGGCCATCCAGGTCGCGTCGCGAATCCCGTCGGTCAAGACCGGGAGCATCGAGGTCCGGCCGATCATGGTCTTCAACCAGTAGAAAGCGGGCTGCTTGGGAAGCGGGGACGCGGTCGAATCGGTACGGGCGGCGGTGGACGCCGTCTACCGCGCTGATTCGCGCCGCGTGCTCGCCACCTTGATCCGCCTGCTCGGCGATTTCGATCTCGCCGAGGAGGCGATGCACGATGCCTTCACGGCGGCAGTCGAGCAGTGGCCGCGTGACGGCATTCCGGCAAACCCGCGCGCCTGGCTCGTGTCCACCGGCCGCTTCAAGAGCATCTCGGCAATGCGCAAGCGGGCGCGGTTCGACGCGTCGCTGGCCGAGATTGCCGAGCGCCTGGAGGCCGCGGCCCGCGAGAGCGGCGGGCACGATGAGGAAAGCGTGGAGGATGACCGGCTGCGGCTGATCTTCACCTGCTGCCATCCTGCGCTGACCCCCGATGCGCAGATTGCCCTGACGCTGCGCGAGGTCTGCGGTCTCACCACCGAAGAGATCGCCCACGCCTTCTTTACGTCTCCCTCGACCGTCGCCCAGCGCATCGTCCGAGCCAAGGCGAAGATTCGCGATGCGGGGATCCCGTACCAGGTGCCGGCGCTGGGCGATCTCGCCGAACGCCTCGACAGCGTCCTGCACGTCGTCTATCTGGTGTTCAACGAGGGGTACTTCGCCTCGTCCGGCGAGTCGCTGACGCGGCACGATCTGTCCGCCGAAGCGATCCGGCTCGGACGGCTGTTGATCGAGCTGCTCCCGGAACCCGAGGGGGTGGGGTTGCTCGCGCTGATGCTGCTCCACGAATCGCGTCGCGACGCGCGGACGTCGCCGGCAGGGGAGCTGATCCTGCTCGCGGATCAGGATCGATCGCTGTGGCGCCGCGAGCAGATTGCGGAAGGATCGGCGCTCGTCGAACGAGCGCTGACGATGAGACGGCTGGG
>Ga0268266_10004030_pt1 | contig 14202 bp, 10 predicted proteins | sample KBSS13metaG_FD_190356 | JGI IMG/M metagenome (GOLD analysis project Ga0268266, IMG submission 190356) | Switchgrass rhizosphere microbial communities from Kellogg Biological Station, Michigan, USA - KBS S1-3 metaG (SPAdes) (version 2) | ecosystem: Host-associated > Plants > Roots > Rhizosphere...
CGCTTGCATCGCCGCCGGCATCGCCTGCCTGTGGGGCCCGGCGCATGGCGGAGCCAATGAGGCGGCGCTCAACATGCTTCGCGAGATTGGAAACGTGAAGCGGATCCCCGAATATGTCGCACGGGCGAAGGACAAGGACGATCCCTTCCGACTGATGGGCTTTGGTCACCGCGTCTATAAGAATTTCGATCCGCGGGCGAAGGTGATGAAGGCAACTGCCGACGAGGTGCTGAAGGAGCTGAACATCTCCGATCCGGTCCTCGATGTCGCCAAGGAGCTCGAGCATATCGCGCTCAACGACGATTATTTCATCGAGAAGAAGCTCTACCCGAACGTCGATTTCTATTCGGGCGTGATCCTGAATGCGATTGGCTTCCCGACCGACATGTTCACGGCCTTGTTCGCGCTTGCACGGACCGTCGGCTGGGTCGCGCAATGGAACGAGATGATCGCCGATCCCGACCAGAAGATCGGGCGCCCGCGCCAGCTCTACATTGGAGCGACGCAGCGCGATTACGTCCCAGTCGAGAAGCGCTAGGCCGCCGGCAGCGTCAAGGTGAAGCGTGAGCCTTCGCCGGGCGCGCTGTCCAACGTCACGTCGCCACCCATTGAGCGCGCGAGCCGGCGCGAAATGGCGAGGCCAAGACCGGTCCCGTCGCCTTTCGACTGAGCACGTTCGAAGCGCTCGAAGATCCGCTGCTGATCGGCGGCATCCACCCCATGCCCTTCATCGGCAACCGTAACCGAGGCACGGCCGGCGGCAGTCCGAAAGCTGAGCTGGATGATGCCGCCCTGCGGCGAATGACGAATGGCATTGCCGATCAGGTTGACAAGGATCTGGATGACGGCTCGCTCTTCGCCGCTGGCCTTGAGTGAACTGTTGCCGTCCGTCCGGATCGCGACGCCCTGCTCCTCGGCCGAGGATTCGAGCATCACTACCGCTTCCGCGGCAAGCGCCGCCAGGTCGATCGAGTGCTGGGCGGAAGCCGGCTGCTCGCTCATTGAGGTCAGCACCGACAGCAAGTGGCGGGCGGCGGCGGCGATGTCGTTGCCATAGCCGGCATAGTCACTGCGCAGCGGCCCGTCGGCGCGCTCGACGATTCGCTCGGCGCTCTCGATGATTCGATCAAGCGGCGAACGCAGCACCTGGTCGAGGGCATGATCGAAGGCTGCCGTTCGTGCGTCGGCCTGAGCCGGTGGCGCACCATTCGATTGCACCGAGCCGCGGAAACCGGCGAAGCTGCCGTCGGCGCCGGTCACCACCTCGCCGCTCAGAATCACTTCCCGGCCTTCATCGGCACGGCTGCGCGCATGCTGGCCGGTAAATCCCCGCCGCGCCGCAAGCGCACTGATCAGGGGCATCTCGCCATATTCGTCTTCCTCGAGGCGAAGCACTCGGGTCAGCGGCTGGCCGGCGACGCCGTCGGCATCGACATTCAGCATTTCCGCAAGATTAGGCGACAAGGAGATGATGCGAAGCTCCTCGTCGGCAGCCCATTCGTTACGCGCGCCGCCGGTCTCGGTTTCAGCGCCTCCGCCGAGGATCGCAGCGAGGCGCGGTCCTGCAGGAGCGCGCTCGGACCACCCCTCGAGCGATAGCGCGACCTCGTCGCCCTCGGGCGTGGCCGTAACCCAGAGCTCGATGTCATGGTCGGTCGACGCCGCGATCGCGGGACGCGAAACCGGCGTTCGAAGCTTACGAGCGAGTTCGGCCACCGAAGCGATCTGCGGCAAGGCCAGCGGCTGGCCGAGGACCGAGCCGGCTTCGCGCTGAAGCGATTCAAGCGCCGGATCGGCAGCGATCAGCCGGCCTGCGCGATCGATGCGCCCGAACACCGGACGCGGCTCTGACGGAACGCTAGCCACGCTTGTCGCCCAGCCGTTCGAGCGCCGAGCGATAGCCCGATGGTGTAACCAGCCAACTCCGGGCCGAGCGAACATCGTCGTCGCTCATGCGGTCGAACAGGGCAATGGCTTCGCCCGCCTCGACGATTCCGAGCAAATCGCCGATCCCGCCGAGCAGACCGGCGCCAAGTGTGCGCGAGGCGCCAGCGACGCGAAGCAATGTCATCAACCGCTCAAAGTCGCCGGACAGAAGCTCTTCCATCGCCGAATCGATCGAGATTCCCGCACGGCGGGCAAGATATTCGGAGACGAAGCCGACTTCGCCCTCATTGGCAGCGGCAAGGATCAGGTCGTCGGTCAGGCCGCCGCCTTCATCGAGAAAATGGACCAGAGCTGCGGTCAGCGATTCGACGCTCCGCTCGGAATCATGGCCTTCGAGCACTACATCAGACGCGTCGGTCAGCTCGGCATCGGCAATTGAAGGCCCGCGCGTAGCGGCAAGCTCGCTCCTGAGACCGGCCGCGATGGCGCAGACGAGATGCTCCGCGGTCGCCTCGGGCAAATCATCGAACGTGACCAGGCACTGGCCGAACCGGTCGCGACGCCGACCGCGCGCAAGGATCAGGGCCATGGCCGCTGCGGCAACCGCTCCATAATCATGACTGACAAGGCCCTGGAGGACGCGGGCTTCGCGGCGGCCGCTGCGTGCCCGGGCGGCGGTCGCAATCCGCTCCTCGTCGGCGCGGCGGAGGAGCAGCGCCATCAGGCCTGGCTCATCGAGCAGCCCCGACTCGGTTAATACCTGTACCAGAGCTGCATCGCCTTCGTCGTTGGCAGCGATCCTCCCGCTCGGAAGGGCGGCCCGGACCGAATCAGCGATGTCGCTGACGAGGCATTGCAGCATCGCGGTCATCAGCGCCCGCTCCTGCTCGGTCAGTCGCTCCCGCGGATTGAGGAAGAAATCGCGCCGAACGGTCGCCAAACGGCCTCCGCGCGAACGGCGCGCGGCGCCGTTCCCGTCCGCTGCCGGTGCAGCAATGGGCCATTCCTCGGGCATCATGCGTCCGCGTTAGCGGATTCCGGTTAAATTGGCGTCAACTCGTTATCTGGTGACGAACCCGCTGGACGATGAAGAAGGAAATCGCAGCATAAGCGAGAAGTCCGAGCAAATAAGCGGTCCAAGTGCCCGCAATTGCAAACGGGATCGCCAGCGCCACGGCATTGCGGCGCGACAATAGCCACAAATCGCCGCCCGGCGGCATTGCCGCCTTTTCGATCCGCATTGCCTCGGCAAAGGCGCAGGCTGATCCGGCGGCGACCAGCGCTCCCCAGCCCGGACCATGGCGCATCTCCCACAGCCCGATCGCCAGCACGGCGACGCCCGCAGCTGGCCACAAAACGAGCCGCGACAGCATTTTCGCCGGCAACGGCTTCAAGCGGAGGCTCGCGAGGCGCCCTGCGATAAGGTCGAGCGGCGTCGAAAGGACGAGGAGGCCCAGGCCCGCGCCGAGCCAGCCGCGGCTGAAGCAGAACGCGCCACCGAGCGTGAGTGCAAGCGCCCCCCAAATCAGCCAAAGCGGCCGGACCTGAGTTTCCATCAGTTGCTCGGTGGCCAGATCCTCGATCGGAGCCAGCAGATAGCGGCTGGCAAAGTCGGTGCGTGCTCCGCGCGACGCCTGGACCAGCACGCGTTGGAAGCCGGCGAGCTGCTCGGCGCTCTCGACGAGCAAAGGTTCGCCGCCAGATTCTGACGCCTGCATCCGAACAGCACCTTCCTGGATTGCTCGCCGAAGCAGGGTCGATTGCAAATCCCAGTCGCCGAGCATAGCCGCTGTCGAGCCGAGCAGGCGAGTGTCGGCCATGGCGACGCCCGCCCAGCGCGATCCGGCATCAATGCGCTCATGCGAATCATGCTGCTCGTCGTCGGGCACGATGGCGACGGCGGGCTCAGGCTGCTCCGCCATATGCATCACCAGTTGAACCGGCGGCGCGATCCCGTCAGCGATGAGCAAGATCGAGGAGCCGGCCTCGAACCTGGAGATCGCTTCGTTGATGTCGCTTACCGGGAACACCGAGATCGAATCGAGGCGCAGGCGTTCAAACGCGTCCTGGAGCGCCTGCGGCACGCGCTCGACAATTACGACGATTGGGGCCGCGCCGGCAGCGGCCGCGCAACGCACTTGGTACTCGACCAAGGTCCGGCCGGCGAGTGGAAGCAGAGCGCGAAGCGCGCCGCTATCGTCTTCCTGATAGGCGCCGATCAGCGCCCCGACTGCCATGGTCCGGTGGTGTCCCGCTCCGTTACGCCCCATTTCTCTCTAACCGCTTTCGTGCGCGGTCAAAGATGGTAAACTGCACCTTGCGATGACACCCACCCCCAAACGCGCCGAATCCCTGCCCCCGGCCGACGACGCGGCAGAGACCAACAATTTGCTGTCGAACAGCGTCGACTTCGTCGAGCCGTCATTCGACCAGGACCAGTGGCTGGAGCGAACCGCCGAAGAGCGTGGCTCAGGTGGCCGGCAAGTGCTTGCCGGGGCATTGGCAGTGCTTGCGGCGCTATGGCTCGCATATACCGGATGGTCGGCCGGCCGGACGCTTGGCGGTCAGCCGCTGACGTCTCCGCAAATCGCGCAATGGGTCGCCGTCGCCGCCGGCCCGCTCGCGCTGATGGGGCTCGCCTGGCTAATCTTCGGCCGGACCCGCCGCAAGGAAGCCGAACGGTTCACGCGCTCGGTCATCACGATGCGCAGCGAGGCACGCTCGCTCGAGGCGCTGCTCGAGGTGCTGTCGCAGCGAATCAACGACAGCCGAACCGAGCTGACGATGATCGCCAAGCACCTGATGCAGCTCGGCGACGAAACGACCGGGAAGCTCGGAGGAATCACGCGCGAGTTCGACAGCAGCACCGAGAAGCTGGCGCGTCACGGTGAGGCGCTCGACCGCGCTGCGGGCGCGGCCAGGGTCGATATCGGCGTCCTGCTTGCCGACCTGCCACAGGCCGAACAACAGGCGCGCGCCGTAGCCGACCAGCTGAAGCTGATCGGTCGCGATTCGGCGGAAAAGGCCGCGACCTTCGGTCAGCAAGTCACCGAAATCGCCGAGCGTGCGCGAAGCGCCGACCAGATCGTCGCCGAAGCGACAGCGAGGCTCGCCGTCCGCCTTGGCGAAATCGAAACCGCGAGCGCCACTGCCGTGGCCGGCGTGGGACGGGCCAATGAGGCTTATTCGGGGACGCTGGATGCGCTGCTCGAGCGCACCGCAACCAGCCTTGAACAGATCCGCTCGGGAATTGACGTCCAGGCCGCTGCAGTCGCGTCCCTTGTTGCCCAAGCTTCGGCCGGAATCGGTAAGGCAGGCGCGGTTGCTGCTGAATCCCTGGCCGCGAACCTAGACCATGCCACCAACTCCCTCGAATCGCTGTCGGGTCGCGTGGCCGAGCAGGATCGGGCTTCGCAGTCGATGATTGCCGAGATCGAACGCGGCCTTTCGCTCATCGACCAGCGCTTCACCGAGCTTGCTGCAAATGGCGATGAGCGCGCCAACCACTTCCTGGATTCGCTGACCCGCGCACGCATCGAGCTCGACACGCTCGCGGCGCAGGCCAGCACACAGGATGGCGCCCTTGGGTCACTCGCCGAGCGCACGGAAACGCTGCGCGACAGCATCGAGCAACTAAGCGTCGACATTCGAGAAGGCGTCGGGACGTTGATTGGCGAATCCCAAGGCGCAGCCGACCGCCTGGTGGAAACCGCCGCGGCGATCCGGCCCGAGATCGACTGGCTGCGCAACGCTACGGTCGAGACTACCGAAAAGCTTGCTGCCACTGGCGCCGAAATCGATCAGCAGCGCGAGCGCTTTGCGACGATGCTTGCGAGCGTCGACGGCGGCGTCGAGGATGCACAGTCCAAGCTTGCCGAGCTTGCGTCGACCCTGGTCAAGGTCGAGCGCGAAGCGGCGACGCTCAGCTCGGAGACCGGACCGGCACTGGTCGCATCGCTGGTCCAGGTGAAGGAAGCCGCGGCGCACGCGGCTGAGCGCGCCCGCCAGGCGATCGAAGCGGCAATCCCCGAGGCGGCAGGCAAGCTGTCGGACGAGGCCCGAGTGGCGCTCGAACGAGTCATTCGCGAGAGCATCGAGGACCGGCTGCGCGAGGTCGAAAGCGTCGCCGCTCGAGCCGTCGATTCGGCCCGTGCGGCGTCCGATCGGCTTACCCAGCAGATGTTCACCTTGGGTCAGACCGCTTCAGCGCTCGAGGCGCATATTGAGCAGACCGGCAAGGAGCAGCGCGAAAAGGACAGCGAGGTCTTCGCCAAGCGCGTCTCGCTGCTGATCGATTCGATGCACTCGGCGGCGATCGACGTCGGCAAGATCATGGCCGACGAAATCGACGACAAAGCGTGGAACTCGTACCTCAAGGGCAATCGCGGCGTGTTCACCAGTCGAGCCGTCCGCCTCATTGGCGGAAGCGAGACCCGTGCAATCCGCACTCATTACGAGAGCGACGCGGAGTTCCAGCGCTCGGTCAACCGCTACGTCCACGATTTCGAGTCGATGCTTCGCCGCGTCCTCGCCGAGCGTGACGGTGGAATGATTGCCGTGACTTTGATGTCGTCGGACATGGGCAAGCTCTATGCGGCGCTTGCTCAGTCGATCGACAAGAGGCGCTAACTCGCCCTAACGGCGGTGGTAGAAGTCAAGGTCGTCCGGCGTGATCCAGCCGTACGTCCAGTTCGCATAATACAGGGCGAATAGCAGGGCACCGAGGATTGCCGCTTTGAGGAGGTGTCGCTTCAAATCGAACCGGTGCGGGGCGCTGTCCGCCTGTCCCGCGATCTTAGGCGTCCCAGCTTCTTCGTCAGTCCTGACTCCAAAGGGCAGCAGCACGAAAGCGCTGAAGGCGAAGAACAGGAAATAGATCGCGACTATCGAGGTGAGAGCCATTACGCGACCTGCAACAGCATGACCTCGACCAGCGGCTTCTTGCCGGTCCACAGCGTCGCACAGCGACGGACGGCGAGCCTCACCGCCTCGCGCACCTTTTCCTCGTCACCGCCGGGGCTGTAGGCGCGCCGGGCAGCGTCCGTTGCATCGGCGATGAAGTCATCGCGGTCTTCCTCGACGGGGACGCCGAATGGCCGGATGAGCGGATCGCCGGCAAGCCTTCCGCCATCGCCGACGGGAAGTGCCACGGTGATGAGCCCGCCATAGCCGATCCGCCGCCGCTCGGTGACGGTCGCTCCGTCGGCGGGCAGGATCACGTCGCCGTCGAGGACCAGACGGCCGACCCGGACTTCGTCGACCTTTTTCGGCTCACCGGGAGCAAGCCGGATAACGTCCCCATTTTCCTGCACGACCGCGTGGGGGACACCGTGACTCAGCGCAAGGCGAGCATGCTCCGCGAGATGCCGGCCTTCGCCGTGGACGGGAACGACGATCTGGGGCCGAACCCAATTATACATCTCGATGAGCTCGGGCCGCCCCGGGTGGCCGGAGACGTGCACATGCGCCTGGCGCTCGGTGACAATCAGGACGCCGAGGTCGGACAGCTGATTCATGATGCGGCCGATGGCGACCTCATTGCCCGGGATGATGCGCGACGAGAAGATGACGGTATCGCCCTCGCCGATCTTGAGGTCGTGATTGCCGGAGGCGATCCGGCCGAGCGCCGCGCGAGGCTCCCCTTGGCCGCCGGTGGCAATGATCAGCACCTCGCTTCTTGGGAGGCGCATTGCTTCGTCGAAATCGATCGGCGCTGGGAAGTCCTCGAGATAGCCGGTGGCCTGGGCGACGCGAAGGATTCGGTCGAGCGAGCGGCCGGCGATACAGACCCTGCGACCGGTCTCGAGCGCGACGCGGCCGATTGTCTGCAACCTGGCGGCGTTGGATGCGAACGTGGTGACAAGCACCCGTCCTTTGGCCTCGGCGACCTTGGCGAGCAGCCCGGCGTGGACGCTCTCCTCCGAGCCCGACGGCTGTTCCTGGAAAACATTGGTCGAATCGCAGACGAGCGCGAGTACGCCCCTGTCCCCGATCGCGCGCAGCGTGTCCGGGCTCGGCGCTTCTCCAATCACCGGCGTCTCGTCGATCTTCCAGTCGCCGGTGTGGAAGATATTCCCGAACGGCGTTTCGATGAGGACTCCATTACCCTCCGGAATCGAGTGCGACAGCGCGACGAAGCTGACGCGGAAGGGTCCGAGCTCGATACTTCCGCCACGCTCGACGATGTTGAGCTTGACCTGACCGGTGAGTCCCTCTTCCTCAAGCTTGCCTGCAATCAGGCCCGCCGTGAACGGCGTCGCAAACAGGGGCGCCTTCAGCTCCTCCGCGAGATAGGGCAGCGCGCCGATATGGTCCTCATGTCCGTGGGTGAGGACGATGCCGGCAAGCCGCTCCTGCTGGTCCTCGATGAACTCGAGGTCGGGGAGGATCAGCTCGATCCCTGGATAGGTCGGGTCGGCGAAAGTCAGGCCGAGATCGACCATGATCCACTGGCCGCGGCAACCGTAGAGGTTGACGTTCATGCCGATCTCGCCGGAGCCGCCGAGCGCGACGAATAGCAGTTCCTCGCCGGGAATCATTGGAGGTTACGCGTCGCCATGTCGTACAGCAGGCTCAACCCCTGGATCGTGAGGTCGGGTTCAATGGCGTCGAAGACGTCGGTGTGCTTGTCGAACAAGGTCGCGAGACCGCCGGTGGCGACCACCGTGACCGGCCGCCCGACCTCGGCCTTGATGCGCTCGGTCAGCCCTTCGAGCATCGCGACATAGCCCCAGTAAATGCCGATGATCATCTGGCTGGACGTGGTTCGGCCGATGACGCTGTTGGTCGCCGGAGCTTCGATCGCGATCCGCGGGAGTTTGGCGGCGGCATTGACCAGGGCATCGAGCGAGAGGTTGATGCCGGGGGCAATGATGCCTCCGGTATAAGCCCCGGAGGAGTTGACGACGTCGAAAGTCGTCGCGGTTCCGAAGTCGATGATCAGAAGATCGCCGAGATATTTGGCATGCGCCGCAATTGCATTGAGAGCGCGGTCGGCACCGACATTGTGCGGTTCGTCGACGTCGAGCTGAAGCGGCCAATCGGCGGCGCCCTGCCCCGCAATAACGGGCTTCTTGCGGAAATATTTCTCCGAAAGAACTTCTAAATTGTGCAAGGCGCGCGGAACCACGGTGCCGATGATCACGCCTTCAACCTGGTCTCGCGTATAGCCTTCGAGCTCAAGCAGCTGGTGAAGCCAGACGCTATACTGATCGGCAGTGCGGCGAGGATCTGTCGCGATCCGCCAGCGCGCCTTGATCTCGCCCTTGTCGACCAGGGCGAAGACAAGGTTCGTGTTGCCGGCATCGATGGCAAGAAGCATGGCGGCGCCTTAGGCGAAGAAACAGCAGGCGCAAAGCGTCAGGCGGTCACCGCCGCCGCCGGTTGGGCGGGCATCTCCACCGCCGGCGTTTCGTGCGACCGGGCAAGATAAGCGTGGATGGCCGCGATGACCTGCGCACCGTCCCCGACTGCGGCCGCGACGCGCTTCACTGAGCACGCGCGCACGTCGCCGACCGCAAAGACGCCGCTGCGACTGGTTTCCAGCGGCAGCCGACCGTCGCCGACGTCGTCGCCGGTGAGAACGAAACTGCGATCGTCGAGCTTGAGTCCTGAGCTGGCGAGCCAATCGGTATTGGGCTCAGCGCCGATGAACGAGAATAGGTAGCGGACAGGAAGCCGCCTTGTCACACCTGTCGATCGGTTCACCCAGCTCACCGCTTCAAGCTTACCGCCCGTTCCTTCCAGGGACGAGATCTCGCACCCGATCACCACCTCGATGTTGGGCTGCGCGTGGATTCGCTCGATCAGATATTGCGACATGGTCTGCTCGAGCGGCCGACGCGCCAGCAAGGTGACCTTCTTTGCGCGCGACGCGAGGAACACGGTCGCCTGCCCCGCCGAATTGCCGCCGCCGACGAGCGCAATTTCCTGGCCGGCGCAAAGATCGGCTTCGAGCGGCGAGGCCCAGTAATGGACCGACGTCCCTTCGTAGTGGTCGAGATCCTGAACGCCGAGCCGCCGGTAACGTGCACCGGTCGCAATCACGACGGCCCGAGCCTGGACTCGCTCGCCTGTCGAAAGCTGGATGTGGCACGGATCGTTGCCGCATTCGAGCTTCACCGCTTCGTCCGGGATTGCGACCTCAACCCCGAACTTCTGCGCCTGGCTGAAGGCGCGGCCCATTAGCGCCATGCCGGAGATGCCGGTGGGAAAGCCAAGATAGTTTTCGATCCGCGCAGAGGCGCCCGCCTGACCGCCGAACGAACGACAATCGATCGCGAGGACCGATAGTCCTTCGGATCCGGCATAGACGGATGTGGCGAGACCGGCGGGGCCCGCGCCGATCACGACGACATCGTAGAGCTTGGTTGAGTCGAGCGGGCCCACAAGGCCGACGCAGCGCGCGAGTTGCGCTTCACTAGGATTGCGCAGCAGCTGGCCGCCGGGGCAAAGCACGATCGGCAACTCTTCAGGCTCGACCGCGAAGCGTTCGACCAGGGTCTTGGCGCAATTGTCATTCGCCGGATCGAGCTGCCGATAGGGATGCCCGTTGCGGCGAAGGAAGTTGGTCAGGCGAAGCACATCGCCGTTGTCCTCGCCGCCGACGACCACGGGCCCAGCCCCGGACTCGATCAGCCCGACGCGGCGAAGGATCAGCGCGCGCATCAGCCGCTCGCCTAAATCGGCTTCGGCAACCAGCAAGGCGCGCAGCCGATCCGGCGGGATCGCGACTGCCTCCACGTCGGTCAGCGCCTCCTCGTCGACGAGATAAGGCCGACCTGAGAGCTGGGCGAGCTCACCCATGAAATTGCCGCGCTCATGCGTGACGATGACCGACTTCCCGACGCCACTCGGCTGCGTGACCTCGACCCGGCCCGAAAGGATCAGCATCATTCCCGGACCGGGCTCGCCGATCCGGGCCAGCATGTCGCCTCTCTTGAAGCTGCGCGGCTCGCCAAAGCGGGAGAGCCGCTCGATCTCCGCCTCATCGAAACGCAGGAACATCTGCGCGCCACGGGTGTCGGCCAGTGTTTCGCCGTCGGCCATCTGCCGCGCCCTAGCTGTGTCCGCCTGCCATCACAACTGGACGTCGCCCGCGCGGACCATCTCTAGCGATCCGTCGTTTCGGCGCAGGCGCAGCGCGCCGTCGGGCTCGATTCCGTCGAAGGTTCCGCTGACCGTCTCGTCGGCGCCCGAATGGACGGTGAGGGGAGTTCCGACGGAGTGCGCGCGCGCGAGCCAGGCCTGGGCCAGCAGCGCCGGCTGGCTTTGCCGCCACAAGTCGAGCAGGCGTGTGAAGGTGCCCGCGAGAAGCGGCGCGAGGGCTTCGGGCCGAAGCGCCCCGCCAAGCGAAGCGATTTGCCGGTCAGGCAATTCGGGTGCGGCGGCAAGGTTGACGCCGAAGCCGGCCGCGACGCGCTCGCCGCTCCGCTCGAGCAGGATCCCGGCAAGCTTCCTACCGCCAAGCAGCAAGTCGTTCGGCCATTTGAGCTGCAGCGGTTGGTCGGGCGCGACGAGATCGAGAGCTTCGATCAGGGCCAGCCCGGCGGCAAGCGAGAGTGTCTGCGCAGCCGGATCACCACAACGGAGTTGCACCAAAGTGCTGCCGTAGAAATTGCCGGGGACCGAGACCCACGTACGGCCCTGCCGGCCCCTGCCCGCCTGCTGGTCGAGCGCAACTAGCCAGTCGCCTTCGACGAAGTTCGCATCGGCAATGATGTCGGCATTGGTCGAGCCGGTCTGCTCGACGATGCGGATGCGCGTCAGAACAAGCTTCCCGCGGCCCGGTCGGTCAGGTTCGTCAGCGGGCCGATCAGAAAGTAGCCAAGCGGCGACACGAACAAGGCGGCGAACAAGACCAGCATGCCCTGGACCGGCTCGCGCACGCGGGCGTAAGGCGCCGCCGGCTCATCCATGTACATGACCTTGATGATCTTCAGATAGTAGTAGGCGCCAATGACGGTGCCGAGGATTCCGGCCACGGCGAGCGCGACATAGCCGCTGGCGATCGCCGCCTGGAACACCACCAGCTTGGGCCAGAAGCCGAACAGGGGCGGAATACCGGCGAGGCTGAACATGAAGATTGCGAGCGCCGCGGCGAAGCCGGGCCGCGTCTGGGCAAGGCCGGACAGGCTGGCGATGCTCTCGACCGGCCGGCCCTCCTCGTCGCGCATCCACAATACGCAAAGGAAAGCGCCGAGCGTCATCACGACATAGACGGCCATATAGAAAAGGACCGAAGAAGCGCCGCGCGCACCCCCGGCGGCGAGCCCGATTAGCGCGAAGCCGACGTTGTTGATCGACGAATAAGCGAGCAGGCGCTTGATGTTGGTCTGGCCGTAGGCGGCGACCGCACCGAGGAAGATCGACGCCAACGCGGCGAAGATCACGATCTGGCGCCACGCATCCGTCGCGGGCGCGAGGCCCGAGACGCAAAGGCGGGTCGCAAGCAGGACTGCAGCGACCTTCGGAGCACTTCCGAAGAACAGCGTCACCGGGGTCGGTGCGCCCTCGTAGACGTCCGGAGTCCACATGTGGAACGGCACCGCGCTGGCCTTGAACGCAAGTCCGGCGAGCACGAAGACGAGGCCGAACAACAGGCCGAGCGACGGCGCACCGCGTCCGAACGCAGCGGCAAGGCCGTTGAAGGTCATGGTGCCGGTGAAACCGTACAGCAGCGAGATGCCGTAAAGCAGGATGCCACTCGCCAGCGCGCCGAGGACGAAATATTTGAGGCCGGCCTCGGCTGAGCGCTCATCGGTTCGGCGATAGGAGGCGAGCACGTAGCCGGCGAGGCTCTGCAGCTCGAGCCCGACATAGAGGCTGACAAGGCTGCTGGCGGAGACCATCACGCCCATGCCGACCGCGCTGAAGACGATTAGCACGGCATATTCGCTGCTATGCTCGGTACCGCGCTCGAACCAGCCGTGAGCGGCGATGATCGCCACTGCCGAGGCAGGATAGATGAGCGCGCGCCCGAAGCTGGCGAACAGGTCTTCGGTGACCAGGCCGTCGAACACCGGGCCGGCGTGGGAGGGCGCGCCGACGAGCGCAGCCGTGGCGGCAAGCAGCAGGATGACGGCAAGCCAGTTGACGGTTGCCGAGCCGCGTCGGCCGGTGAAGGCGGCGACCATCATCAGGATCGTCCCACCGATCGACAGGGTCAATTCGGGCAGCAAGGGGGCGAACCGGCCCATCAGTGCGTCGCTCCATGTTCGTGCGCGTCAATTACCGTCAACTTCGGCTTACCTGGCGTCGGCTTGCTGTCCCCCGCCGGAGCGACGCGCTCCATTCGCGCCATCAGCCGTCCGACGTCATTGCGCATCGGCCGCATGAAGCTTTCAGGATATATGCCCATCCAGAAGACCGCGAGCGCGATCGGCGCCAGCAACCACCATTCGCGGACGCTCAAGTCCTTCATCGCGGCGGCGTCGGCATGGCGCTGCGTGCCGAAGCAGATCCGCCAGTAGAGGTAGAGCATGTAGGCGGCGCCGAGGATGATGCCGGTGGTGGCCGCGATCGCTGCCCATGTCGAAGCCTTGTAGGTCCCGACCAGGCTCAGGAACTCGCCGACGAAATTGCTGGTGCCGGGCAGGCCGACGCTGGCCATCGTGAAGACCATGAACAGCAAGGCGTAGCCAGGCATGTTGTCGCTGAGCCCGCCGTAGCGGTCGATCTCGCGCGTGTGCAGCCGGTCGTAGACGACGCCGACGCACAGGAAGAGGGCGCCCGACACCAGGCCGTGGCCGAGCATCACCAGCATCGCGCCCTCGATCCCCTGCCGGTTCATTGCGAATAGACCGAAGGTAACGAACGCCATGTGCGCGACCGAGGAGTAGGCGACCAGCTTCTTCATGTCGCGCTGAACGAGGGCGACAAGGCTCGTGTAGACGACCGCGATCGCGCTCAGCACGAACATCAGGGGGATGAACTGCGCCGAGCCGTCGGGGAACATCGGCAACGAGAAGCGGATGAAGCCGTAGCCGCCGAGCTTCAACAGCACGCCCGCTAGGATGACCGAGCCGGCGGTCGGCGCCTGCACGTGCGCGTCGGGAAGCCAGGTGTGGACCGGCCACATCGGCAGCTTGACGGCGAAGCTCGCGAGGAAGGCCAGGAACAGGAAGGTCTGCGCTTCCTTCGGGAAGTCGTAAGCCATCAGTGCCGGGATGGACGAGGTATGCGCCGTGTCCGCCATGTACAGCATGGCGATCAGCATCAGGACCGAGCCGGCCAGCGTATAGAGGAAGAACTTGTAGCTGGCCTTGATCCGCTCGGCGCCGCCCCAGATGCCGATGATGAAGTACATCGGGATCA